>Ga0105047_10002229_pt1 | contig 34674 bp, 30 predicted proteins | sample MAT04_FD_78384 | JGI IMG/M metagenome (GOLD analysis project Ga0105047, IMG submission 78384) | Freshwater microbial communities from Lake Fryxell liftoff mats and glacier meltwater in Antarctica - MAT-04 (megahit assembly) | ecosystem: Environmental > Aquatic > Freshwater > Ice > Liftoff... | reverse complement strand
CGGACCACCCTTTCTGCCTTCGCCATTGATTATGAAAAACGTTCACGTCATCGATCATCCTGTCATCCAGACCAAGCTCACGGAGCTGCGCGATTTTGCGACGGATCATCGGAAGTTCAGAGCGCTCCTCAATGAGATTGCGTCCCTCATGGTGTATGAAGTCACGCGCGACTGGCCCACGCGCCAGCGTCCGATACAGACGCCACTCGAGCGCATGACGGGAGAGGTGCTGGCCAACCAGGTGACGCTGGTTCCGATCCTCCGCGCCGGGCTGGGGATGGCCGACGGGGTGTTGCGCATGTTGCCCGATGCACGGCTTGGACATCTGGGAGTTTATCGGGACGAGAAGACGCTGGAACCGGTCTCGTATTATCAAAAACTTCCTCCCGACATCGCCACAAGTGAGGTGCTGTTGATTGATCCGATGCTAGCGACCGGTGGAAGTGGGGCGGCAGCGGTTACGGTGCTGAAGAAGGCGGGGGTGTCGCACATGAAGTTCATCTGTCTGGTGGCAGCGCCAGAGGGAATCCAGAACCTTCATGCCCAGCATCCCGAGGTCCCGATCTACTGTGCTGCCATTGATCGACAGTTGAATGAAAAGGGATATATCCTGCCCGGACTGGGCGATGCGGGGGATCGGTTGTTTGGGACGTGATGTCAGTCAAACGACTTGTGTTGAGAGGTTTCGCGGGGGGCCCTGCCCCGCGCTTCGGTCCTGCATCTTGACTGCTGTGTACGACCTGGGAAAGCGCGGGGCAAGCCCCGCGGCTACACCTGTCAGGTATTGTCTCCCTATGCAGTCCGGCTTTTTCCTTCTGGCGGACAAAAATCACCATGATTCTCCTACGCCTCTCACAATCTGAAATCGAAGCCGGTCGACTTTCACCCACGACGCTCGCCCGTGCTAAAACTGCGATTGCTGACGACGGCTATGTTGTGCTCGATCGCGTGGCCGAGCCCGCTTATCTGCAGAAGATTTACGAGGGGATGCTCGAGGATATTGCGCGCTGGCCGGCGGCGCATGAAGGCAAGCCTTTTGTCGGCGGCAATCTCTTCCCGCGTCGGCATCCCGATTTTTTATTTGCCGACATCCTGCAGAATCCCTTCGTCGCCGACGTACTGTCGGCTGTCATCGGTGCTGAACCTTCGTGTGGGATGTATTCGTCGAACGTCACCATGCCCCACCTTGGTGACCAACAGTTGCATGTGGACATGGCTCCGATCAAGGCTGGCGATTCACTCGATTATCCTTGTGGATCTGTGGTTGTGAACTTCCCGGTGATCGACTTCACGCTTGAAAATGGTGCGACAGAAATCTGGCCCGCGACGCAAAAGTGCGCACGCCACCCCGGCGAGTTCTGGGTGCACGACGACCTGCGCGATGCCCGTCAGGAGGTTCGCCCGCCTGAACGTGCAGTCATCTCACGCGGAAGTGCGCTCATTCGCGATATCCGACTCTGGCATCGCGGGGTGCTCAACCAGACCGACGCCGTTCGCCCGATGGTGGCGATGATTTGCAATGGTCAGTTCAGGCCGGGCGTCGATGCGATCGAAAAGATCGCACCACTGGGGTCGATGCCGGAGGCTTGTCGCGACCTCTTCGAAAACTCGCCCGAGATTTATTGGAATCCGACATATGTGTCGGGAGAAATCGACATGCTGACGATTGAAAAGCAGCGCTAGTGGGAATCTGCGACGCAGTTGTCGTGAGTCATGCCCCAAAGGGCCCTGTCCCGATAGCGGAGGAAGTGAACGATCGCCGCGAGGACGGGCTTTAATCCAATCCGATATCGAAATGCGGGTGACCCTCGATCTCCGGATCGATCAAAGCCAGCCCCATTCCACCCATGCCGACGGTCAGGGAGATGCGCGGGTCGCGGCGGATTTTGTCCCACGCGCGACGCATGCCGTCCGACCAGCCAATGTCATCAAAAACGACCAGCGCACGGGAAGTCAGATGGGGGTGGATTTGATCGAAATATTGGACGGTGGCAAACTCGTCGTGATGTCCGTCGATGAAGGCGTAGTCGAAAGGCCCGAGTGGCAGCACGCCGGGCAAGGCATCGGAAAATCGGCCAAGGACCGTCTGCACGTGTTCGGACAACCCCATCTGGGCAAACCCATCTCGCGCGACACCTTGGAAGGCGTCGACCGCATCGAGGGTGTAAAGTTTTCCACCTTGCCGGTTCAATTTCAACGCTGCCGACTCGTACGATGCGCTGATGCCCATGCACGTGCCCAATTCCAGGCACGACTTGAACTTGAATCCGCGAATAAGGTTGAAAAGCACCGCCGCCCACTTCGGTTTTTTACTCGAGTGTTTTGCGTGCTCGCCGACGATGAGCATCTTTTCCCGCCCGGCCTCCATTTGGCCTTTGCTGATGCTGTCGTCAGTGCGTTCTGACCCAAAGTCGAGGATGCGTACCTGGTCCGTCTTTGCGTAAACAACACTTCGCCGAGCTTCGATACGCTCGAACCAAGGTGTTTCATCCAGAGCGGTATCCTGCGCGCGCGACTTAAGCAGGACGCCTGCGAGCGTTTTGCACGACGCTTCCGTTCTAGCCTGCAGGCGTTTCAGATCAGCCGGGACATCGAGACCGAGGACGTTCTTAATTTTTTTGAGTGTTAAGCCCATGAAATCCCTTCACCTTGAAAGATGCGGCGTACAGGGGTCACAATACTGATATAGGGTCATGTCGTAAAGAAGTGGGTTGCTTCCGACATCCGGTTCGATTGACAAATTGGGTAAAAAAGTCTAAACGTAACGCGCGGGAAAGTACCCTGGTGAAAATGGGTGATTCGGGGTGCGTCGTCCAAGTGGCTGCATCTGAAAGTTTCCAGAACGACGAATTGCGATACGGGGTCAGGAACAGGCCTCGACCAACTTGCGCCAACTATCATTCCCTGCCTGCTCAACCGTCTGCAAGGTGACCCAGGCCGGAAGAAAGAGCGGTCTGGCTATGCGTGTTTTCATGCTCGGTTGGGAATTCCCACCGTTTATCAGCGGGGGACTTGGCACGGCGTGCTACGGGCTAACGAAAGCCATGAGCACCATCGGGACCGACGTGATGTTCGTCCTTCCGCGCCCGGTTTCCACGCCGTTCTCCACGCATGTTCGGTTGGTCAGCCCGCGCACGGGTTCGCCTCTGGCGTCTCCATCCACCGAATTTCGTCTGGACGAGTTTGAGCGCGTCACCTTCCGGACGGTCAACGCAGCGCTGTCCAATCCCTACAACACGCCGGCAGATTATCAGAAGGAATTGTCGCAGCAGGTGAGTGAACGTCGGACCGAAGCTCGGACATCGACGATCGAAACCCCACCGTCCCCCGCGCCGATTACGCCTGCTTCCCCGGCAGTCTCACAAAGGAGCGTGGTCGCGGGCGCGTCGCCGGCACCCGGCTCGCCGTATTCGGGCGACCTGTTTTCTGAGATTCAACGTTATGCAGCCTTGGCTTCGGAGATCGCCCGGCAGGAGACCTTCGACGTCGTTCACGCACACGACTGGATGACCTTCCCCGCCGGCCTTGCCGTTGCGGGCATCAAGGGCGTCCCGTTGGTCGTGCATGTGCATTCGACCGAGTTTGATCGGTCCGGCGCCAACATCGACCAGCGCATTTACGACATCGAACGTCGCGGGATGCATGGCGCGATCAAGGTGATTGCGGTGTCGTACCTCACCAAGAACATCGTCACGCATCACTACGGAGTCGATGCCGGCAAGGTGGATGTGGTCTACAACGCCATCGAAACCAACGGCAACGGCGAGTTTGATCCGGAAAAATATTCGATCAAAAAAGATGAGAAGATCGTATTGTTCCTCGGTCGCATCACCATGCAAAAAGGCCCGGAATATTTCCTGGCGGCTGCGAAAAAAGTCCTCGAGGTCATGGACAACGTGAAGTTTGTGATGGCCGGCTCGGGTGATTTGATCCGTCGCACCATCGAAATGGCCGCTGCGATGGGGATCGGTCACAAAGTGCTGTTCACCGGATTTCTGCGCGGGGCCGACGTCGAAAAAGTATTCAAGATGGCTGACCTGTATGTCATGCCCAGCGTGAGCGAACCGTTCGGCATCGCGCCGCTGGAGGCAATGAGTCACGATGTCCCGGTGCTCATCAGCAAGCAATCGGGCGTAAGTGAGGTGCTGACCCATGCCCTCAAGTGCGACTTCTGGGACATCAACGAGATGGCCAACAAGATCATCGCCGTCCTTAAGCACCCGCCCTTGGCGAGCACGCTACGCCAGCATGGAAGTTTCGAAATTAAAAAGATGAGCTGGACCGACGCCGCGAAATCGTGCGTGCAGGTCTACGAGCAAGCCATCGGCGCGATGAGTGGGAATTGAGCGGGATGAACCCTGTAAGCATTTGCGTGTCAGGTTTCGCCGCGGGGCTTGCCCCGGGCTTCCGTCTCGCATATCGGTGACGCTGACGCGAGGAAAGCGCGGGGCAAGCCCCGCGGCGAAACGTAATTGTTCAAGCAACCCGAGTAGACATGCTTTCCAACGCAATCCCGACTAAGCCGCCTGGGGGGGCTGATACAGCTTAATGCAGTCGCGGTTGGACGCTTTTGCATCGTAGAGGGCCTGGTCGGCGGCGGCTAGGAGGTGGTCGAGGGTTAGGACGTTCATGGCCTTGGATCGTTCGACCACGCCGATGCTCAGTGTCGGTTGATGTTCCAGTCGCGCAATTGCGCTGCTGAAGTCCACACTGGCAAACGCCTGCCTCAACTTCTGCACGACCGCCTGCGCCTGCGTGATCGGGGTCTGCGGAAGCGCGATCACAAACTCATCCCCGCCATATCGAAACGCCAAATCCGTCTTCCGAAGCGTCATGCGCACACAGTCGGCAAAGGACTTGAGCATGTGATCGCCAGCAGCGTGACCGTACTCGTCGTTGATCGTCTTGAACTTGTCCATGTCGATCATCACGATTGTCAGCGCATGGCCGTGTCGTTCGGTCAGCGCAACTTCGCGCTGCATCAGGCTCTCCATCGACCTGCGGTTGTATAGGCCGGTCAGGGCATCGGTCATGCTCTGCTTCTCAGCCTCGGCCAGCAGGTGCAGGCTGACGAGTGTGCAGTGGGCGGTGTTAACGTACGTATGAGCGAGCTGCTTGCGATCGTCCGTCCACGCTTCGCCGGGCGCGAGCAAAAGATGAACGAGGATATTTTTCTTTCCACCGATGTTGAAAGGGATGCAGTAGGCTGGGTGGGCCGAGTCCAGTCGGATGGACGCATCAACCGAGCATCGCACAGGGGACCCCTGAGGTCGAAAGCAGCGAGGTTGATTCTGACGAAGGCAGGGGCAACTGCTGCCATCCATGTCCGCCAGCGAGCAACCACTTTTCAGGACATCCTCAGGCCAAGCGGCGCGGACGGAGGTCGAGGGCGTCGTATCAGATTCGTGCGAAAGGACCACCAGCCCGGCGAGCGATAGTTCAGTGCGCAGGAAGTGGGCAAGGCCGTCGTAAACCTGATCCATTTTCCCCGCGCCTTGGATTGTCTGACTGAACTCCAGCAGGCGATCCACAGTCGATGTCCGCGCTTCCAGCGTCGCGGTCGCGGAGCGATGCAATGCTTCCTCGGCGCGGAGATGGGTGAGGAGCCGCTCATACGCATGCTGAAGGGGAACGGTTTCCGGTAATCCTGCGGGCAGCGAGGCGACCACGTCGATCTTCCGTTCAACCACCTGCGTAAGACTATTTGCGATGGCGGACACCGGTCGAATCCAGCGTCGGACAGCGGACAGGACGAACAGGAAGCTGAACGCCCCCGACGCGATTAATAGCAACGCCAATCTCAGTTGCAGATCGGCAGGTGATGATCCGTTCGGTTGCAGCGAGCCCCCGCGCACTGCATACAATGTGGCAGCCAATGGCAGCACCGACGCGACCCCCGCGACTGCGACGACTTGCATGCGTAGGGGGATGGAACTGAGTCTGACCGACATGCGTACATCCAACCGGGCGGGTGGGCCCGAAAACACGTACCGCTCTCTCGGAAACTGCCCTCCTGCACGTACCGTACTGATCCACATACCCTATCGGTGACTCACTGGGGTGGCTGAAGAGCCGTACAACCAGATTTCCTTACCCAGCTTGTCAGGCCGTGTATGCAACTTTACTGCGCACCTTGCAATTGTGTCGGCTGTTGCGTAGCGTGTAAGCGTGCCTGCTAACGAATCGCCCAATCTCGGCGCACCTTCCTCAAGAGTTGAGCAAGGATTGTCCATTCTCACCGAGATCAGCCAGATCCTCTCGTCTACGCTGGAGTTGAGGCAAACGTTCCAGAAAACCATGCAAGTGATGTCTGATAAAGCAGATATGCACCGTGGAACGCTGGTCCTGTTGGATGAATCAACCGGTCGATTGCGCACGGAGGCGGCAATCGGGCTCACAGCAGAGGAAATGGAACGGGGGAAGTACGCGTTGGGCGAAGGCATCACGGGAAACGTGGTGGCTACCGGTCGAGCCCGCATCATTCCGGACGTGCGATCTGACCCGGACTTTCTCAATCGCACGGGCCGACTGAATGCCGAGTCGGGGAACTCGCCGCTCAGCTACATTTGCATACCCATTCGCATTGAGTCCCGGACGGCTGGTGCGCTGTCGATTGATAAGCCGTTCGTGAGCGATGAGCAGTTGCAGTCGGATGCTTCGCTGCTCCAGATCGTCTCGGCATTTCTCGCTCAGGCGATCCAGATCAACCGTATGGTGATGCGTCAAAAGCAGGAGTTGCTTGAAGAAAATGCGCAGCTTCGGGCTCAGGTGCGTGATCGATACCGCTTTGAAAATATCATTGGCGACAGCCCGGCGATGCACGACGTGTTTGCAGTGGTGGGGCAGGTAGCCAACTCGAGGGCGACGGTTTTGCTGCTTGGTGAAACCGGTACGGGCAAGGAGATGATCGCAAAAGCCATCCATTACAACTCTCCGCGACGCGACAAGCCGTTTATCCGCGTGAATTGCGGCGCGCTCACCGGGACATTGCTGGAATCGGAACTGTTCGGTCACGTCAAGGGAAGCTTCACCGGCGCGATCAAGGACAAGATCGGTCGCTTTGAAGCTGCCGACGCCGGTACGATTTTCCTCGATGAGATCGGGACGATGGAACCGCAACTGCAGGTCAAGCTGCTGCGCGTGCTCCAGGAACGCGAGCTTGAGCGCGTGGGCGACACGCAGGTGCTGAAGGTCGACGTGCGCGTCATCGCTGCCACCAACGTCGACCTTCAGGAGGAAGTCGCCAAAAATAATTTCCGCGAAGATCTGTTTTATCGACTGAATGTTGTCGGAATTTATCTCCCACCCCTGCGCAATCGGCGGGAGGATATTCCGCGATTGATCGACTATTTCCTCGACAAATACAACGCATTAAACGAGCGGCGTCTGCGACGTATCAGCCGGGACATGTTGAACATTCTTTTGCGATATCCCTGGCCGGGCAACGTGCGTGAATTGGAAAACGCCATCGAGCGGGCGGTGGTGTTGAGCAATCACGAAGACTTCACCGAAGACCTTTTGCCGCTCAGTGTTCGCATGTTCGCCCAGCAACGTCGGACGAACCATTCAAGCGAGTCGATTGAGACCCTCACCAGGCGATTGGCGGATCAAAGCATCCAGGATTACGAAATGCGCGAGGGGGAAATTTATGCCTTGGTCGTCGATCAGATCGAAAAGGCGCTGATCGACCGGGCCTTAGCCAAGTGCGGCGGAGTCAAAACTAAGGCCGCCGACTTTCTGGGGATCAATCGCAACACGCTGAACAAAAAGGTGAAGGAACTGGGGATCGAAGCGGTGGAGTGACGATCCGGAGAATTACAAAAACTCCGCGCCGACTTCCCATGTCCCATCTTTGCGCGGCCGTGAGCCAATGACTTTGAGGCGACTGGAGAGAAAGATTGGGCCCGTGCCGATGTGGATGCGCCAGAGCGTCCCCGACGTAAACTCTGCCGGCGAGCGAAAGCCGACCCCACCCAACGAGACGTCAACGATCAAGACCTGCATGCCCAGCGCGCTCGATCCAGCGCGATCGCTTCGGATAACGCCCACCGTGCCGACGTCATGTCGGGTGCTGCGCCGGCGATCAAGCCAGGCAGCGCGGGAATGGGCGGTGGAAGCAGAGTCGACAGGCGAGAACCCCGCAATCGCCGAGGCAATGGAGTCGCGCATATCTTTAGGATCGGATGGATTCAGGGAGGACTTTTGTTAGTCCGTGGTCAATAGCATTGATCGTGGATGGCCGTTTGTGATTGTCGAGTATCGGACATGCATCTCATCGACGTTTGACAGACCACAGTCGTGCCACTGTTTATACAGACGACGCGCCACGGATTACGGACTATTCACAACGGTCCGCTCCCTTGCGGCTTCGGCGATCGCCAGCTCTTCTTGATTGATGGATTGATTCGTCAACGTGCCGGCATAAACCGCCCAACCGGTAAAGCCGCGCGTGGTCAGGTTGGTACGGACGGTGTATCGGCCACCTTTGGCGATGAATCGGAGGCCGGGCAGATCGGGGTCGGGCGCTTTGCTGATCAGCTCTGCCGAGCCCTCGCTTTTACGCATCTCGCGCAAAAATCCCCAGAGGACAAGGTCGGCACCCACAGGCAGCGGGAGGTTGAACCGGATCACGCCGTACGCTGTGCTGCCGGAGGGGCTCACCCATACTTGATGCTGATGAGACCCGGAAGATTTAATCGGATCGGCCCGCCAACCGATGGGCGGAACCACTCGGGCGTTCAATCCCGGCCAGACGACCGGGGCCGACAGCGTGGGCAGCAGCGCCGCGCTCGTAATGGATTTTCTGGGGGGATGACAACCGGCGAGGGTGAGGAGAAGGAGAATCGCCAGACTGCGTTGCATCATGCGAAAAGCGCGCCCGCTTGACTTGAGGACATGGGAAGAGTGAGTCGGAACGAACGAACGGCGACTGTCCCCATTATGCGACGGTTCCGCCGATTTATCGTGTGCGCGTTCAGGCAAGCGTGGGGCAAGCCCCACGGCGAAACTTGAGGGACAGCGTCCAAGCAACGCCAACGATCTACTTTGCCGCAGTGGCAGGTGCCGGCGCGCCCGTGCTCTTCTGGAAGCTGTAAGTGCCACCGAACTTTTTGCTGAAGCGTTCGACCCGGCCAGCGGTATCGACAAACTTTTGCTTGCCCGTGAAGAAGGGGTGACAGGACGAGCAAATGTCCACGCCCAGCCGCGCTTGCGTGCTGCGCGTGACGAACTCGTTGCCACAGGCACAACGAACGGCACAGGTCTGATACTTCGGATGAATCTTGGGTTTCACAGGGCACACTCCAAACAGCAGGCCGCCGTGCATTTGCTTACATGCAAAGCCAGTTTCCTGCAGAAGCCTAGGACGTGCGTAGAAATCAACAAGATTCTCACGTCAGCCAAGGCAAGGTAACAACAGTACGACCCATTCTGATGAAAGTTTGCACTGCCAACCTACATCAAATTGGGGCGAGGATCGTATCAGTCGCAGGCGATTGGAGCAAGCGGGGGATATTGGTGGCTTCTCGCAGTGCTTTCACAAGCTATACTTCAGCCCATGTCCGTGAAGGAGAACCAGGTTTTCGCCCCGCTGATCAGCAATCGCCGGGCGCTGCATGAATACTTCGTCGAAGCCAAGCTGGAGTGCGGCGTGGTGCTCTTTGGGACAGAGGTCAAAAGTTTGCGAATGGGAAAGGCGACGCTCCAGGATTCATTCGCCCGCGTGGAGCATGGCGAACTGTACTTGCTGAATTGCCATATCGACCCATACGACAAGGCTTCGATTGTCTACAGCCACGAGCCCAAACGCGACCGCAAGCTGTTGGTGCATCGGCGAGAACTCAAGCGACTGGCCAACGAGCTGCAACAACCCGGCACGACGCTTATCCCCCTGTCGATCTATTGGAAGGATGGCCGAGCCAAAGTCGAGCTGGCTATCGCGCGTGGCAAGCAGCGTTTCGATAAACGCGATTCGATCAAGAGGCGAGAACAAGACAGAGAAATCCGCCGCGCGATGTCGAAGCGCGCATAGGCAGAACCGACATTGCGGAAAACCAGTTTCGCGACGGTTCGAAAAGTCGAGATCGCGTTTCATTTTCCGAACACACCAGATGCAGGATCATTACCCAATCACTTCCATCGTCGACGGATTGATCTCGCTTATCGGATCGACCGGATGATGTTCGGGCACCGAAAGGGTGCGTAGCACGAGGGTGGATAGACTTGAGATCGCCAGCAGTGCCCCGAGCGTTGCGAAAGGGGCCGCATAGGCGGCCTGTATAAAGGCGCGCGGGCCTAGCGCATCGGTCCACGCGCCCATGACCCACGGGCCTGTCGCCGCGACGCTGCCAGCGATTGTCAGGAATAATCCTACGACCCGTCCACGCAAGGCAGCGGGGACGCGCTCGAGGAGGGCCGCGTCGCTGACGGCGTAGCTTCCCAGGTGCATCGCCTGAAAGAGGCACAAAATCGGGAGGACAAATTTGGCTGGCGTGTGCGGGACAAAGGCAGCGATAACCGCGCCGGCCAGCAGGACGATGACGAGGGCAGGCAGTCGCTTTCGGCCGGGCGATAGATAGACCATCAGGGGGTTGATGATGATCGCGATAAGCATGGTCGAACCCAGGATGAACCCCGCCTGGCGCGCGCCCATCCCGAGCGCTTTTTGGAAATAGATGCTGGCCAGCGACAGAGAGGCAATGCCCGCGAAGTCGCGACAACTGAGTATCACTGCGACAAGAATCACCTTTCGGCGCATCAGCCAGGTCAGTCGGCGATGGGTGTGCAAACTCTCCACAGATCGCACATGCGGTACGTCCTTGGCGATCAGCAGGTAGACGATTCCACCGATCAGACCGACAATGCCCAGCTCGATCAAGGGTCGTTGCCAGTCCGCCATCCCCGCCCACTGCCAGCCGCCATGCTCCGCGCGCGACCCCGCGAATTGCGGGCCTACAAAGAACCCGATTCCCGCGCCAACACCGAGTAATCCGATCACCATGCCTGGCGACCTTGGATAGTGGGCCGGGATCAGCGCATTGGCAGCCGGGTGAAAGAGCGTCCCGAATAATCCGCCCATGACGGCCAGCAAGACAAGCACCTCGTACTGTCGCGTCAACCCCATGCCCAGAATGGCCAATGCGTTCCCCACCAACCCGATGCCCAGCAGCATCTTACGGTTCGTCCGATCCGCCAGCACCCCGGCAAAGATGCTCCCGGTTGCGTACACGAGCCCATACAAGGTGACAAGGAACGTCGCCTGCTTCACGCCCTGCAGATGTAGATCGTCCCGAATCAGTAGATAAAGCGGGACAAGCATCGTCCCGTAAGCATGTGTGAATGCGTGGAGGAGCGTCGTCAAAAATAGCGTGAGGTGTGATCGAAAGTTCGGGGAAGTCACTCGAATCAGTCTATGCGATGAGGGCGCGCGAATCGACGGGTGTCGCCGATTCAAGAGACAAGTCGGTTTCGTTCATTGAAGCGCCCGTAGCGACGGTTTGAAGAACCGTGTTTTCTATGTGCGACAATTAGAACACCCGGTTCTTCGAACCGTCGCTACATGCCGCCCAACCTTCTGATCCGATCAACAGCGCATGCGCTTTTGATATTAACCTGATCCACACAATCCATGCACTCGCTGTTAATGCTGTCACGCTAGACTGATTTCTGCGCGTGGTCACCCTACGCGGGTTATAATCCGCAGGAACGCTATTGCTTGAACAACTGCACAACTTTCTCCAAACCCGCAACGGGAAGATCGTTTCCGGCATCCTTATCGGATTGGGCGTGTTGAGCATCATCATGTCCGTTCGGACGAGCTTTTCGAGTAGCGATGCGGTGGCGCAATCTCGCGATCGAATTTATATTTGCGCAGAGACTGGCAAAACTTTCAGGGTTGAACTGAAGGCCGGAATGGCGACCCCGATTGAGTCACCCTACAGCGGCAAGGCCACAGGTTATCCGCCTGAGCTTTGCTACTGGACGGCCGGCGGAAGTGTCAAAAAAGAGCCGACTTTTGTCGTGATGAAAAAGATGAAGGGCGAAAAAGGCCCCACATTTTGCCCGGACTGTCATCGTCGTGTCGTGAATGACAACCCTGTTGCCCGGGCGGGTGCCACACCACCGAAGCTTGAATCTGAAGACAAGCCCTCGCCGCAAAGCGGTTTGATCGATGCCGATGAATAAGGACGATTCGATGAAGAACTACCCAAAGAGCCTTGTTGGAAATGTGGGGATCCGCAGCGGCATGTCATGTCGTCGGGCTGCGCCTGCCGCAGGATTTACGCTGGTCGAACTGCTTGTCGTCATCGGAATAATCGCAGTGCTTATCTCGCTGCTGCTCCCCGCCCTGACCAAGGCCCGGGACGCTGCCAACAGTGTCGCGTGCCTTGGAAACTTGCGAAGCATTGCCCAGGCGATGCAAGTCTACACCGCCGAGAACAAGGGTTTTTTCCCGGGTTCAGGAAACAGTTCCGCCTCCCTGCTGTGGGGCGCTGACTCCGGGGGAGCCTACGCACTCCGTACGAACCCGGAGTTGGGTCTGGTCTATAACATCGCGCGAGTGCCCGCCGAAGTCATCGATCTTTTCGATTTCATCGGACCCTGTGCCCGCATCATGAAGCTCAACCTGAGCACAGTGCTGCCTTACAGTGGGCCTCAGCGCTGGCAGGTGTATGTGCGTCTGAAGCAATTTTCCTGTCCGAGCTATGCGAACGTCATCGCAGGGACCGATTCGTCCCCGCCGGCCAACCATATCCCCGGGCCCGCCAACAGCTACTGCACCGGGATGGGTTTCATGCTCACGCCTTACCGTGCTGGTGGCGGATATGAAGGCAAGGTGGCGTCGGTTTTCCCATTCACCGTTGGCGGGCAGTATTGGGTGATTCCCACGGGCTATCAGCCCCGATTGACGAAAATTGGCAACGCATCGACAAAAGTATTCCTTGCAGATGGTGGAAACGAATCCCGCTACGACCGGGCACTGCGTGTGCAGATGGGCCTGGGCAACGACCACCTGACAAGTCCCTTCAGCGACTTCGGCCCATTCTGGGGCTTAAGTCGGTCGTGGGATCGATCAATGTCGAACTCGTCCCTCGGCTTGAATCCAACTGCCACGGGAACACCCGACGCGCGCCTCTATGGGTTCCGGCACGGAACCAAGTCCGCCCGTCAACCAGCCGGTCGTTACAAGTTCAACGCCGTCTTCTTCGATGGACATGCCGAGACGCTTGATGATCTTGAAGGGTCCAACCCTTCGCTGTGGCTTCCCAAGGGAACACAGATCGGCAATCCCGCCGTTGCGCTGGGCAGCTCGAGGTTGGTCTGGCCCGACACCGCCGCCCGGTTTCTGGTAGGCACATCGAACGCAACGCCGTTTATCGTGCCTTGAGTGTCTAACCTGATGCGCACGATATACTGCGTAGACGATGGGGTCCTCGGCAATTGTTGAAACTCCCGCGCCAGTCCACCCACACGCGCCTGCGACGTCAGCCCGCGCTTGCGATCGCATTCTTGCATTTGTTGATGCCCATCGAAGGTGGTTTTTTGCCGGTTTGATCCTGCTTTATGTCGCCGGTTTCAACGGTTTCTGGCGGATTGAGCCTGATGGTGCACTGTATCTCTCCCTCGCCAAGAACATTGCGGAGGGCAAGGGGTATCTTTATTTCAACCGCGCGCACCATCTTGCCTATCCGGGTCTTCCTTATCTGATTGCGGGGACGTTCAAATTGTTTGGCCCAGGCGCGATCTGGCCCATTCACGTGCTGATCGGTTTGATGTCGCTGGCGACGCTGGCGTTGGTCTATCGATTGATCTGCCTGCATGCAGACCGGGCCACCGCGTCGGTCGTCACGTTCATCACCGGGGGGACGTATCTGTTTCTCTCATTCGCGTATCAGTTGCGAAATGACGTGCCGTATGCCCTGGGGGTCATGGCATTTTTGTGTGGATGTGAAGGCCTGCGCACGCGTTCGCGTCGTCGCGTTTTGGATATTGCGCTGATCGTTTCGGGCACTGCTCTCGCGACCGTCATGCGACCTGCCATGTGGGCACTGCTGTTTACGATCGTCCTGGGCACCATCTTTTGGATGCTACAAAAGCGTCGCGGCTGGGCGCTTTTACTCGGCGCGGCGGGGGTGGTGACAGCCGTGGCTTTTCTCTGCATGTACCAGGGTATGCATGTCGCGGGGCTCCGGATACTGGGAGACTATGAAGAGCAGTCGGTTGAAAAGATGACAGGCAGCCTCGGTCAGATGCTCTGGCAGGTGGCGGGGGTGAATGTTCCGCGATTGCTCGGGCCGATCCTGGCAGAGTCGATGTGCGGGCATGAGCTGGGACCGGTTCTCAATCCACTGGCCGGGCTGGCGGTGCTGGTGTCCGCCTGCGTGTATCTTCGCGCGCGACCGATGTGGCTGGTCTTTGTCTTTATGAATCTCCTGATGATGCTGCTGGTATTGCCTGAAGAGGCCATCCTCCCGCGGTACATTCTCCCGATCTTCCCGCTGCTGGTATTTGCCGTCTGGCGCGGGATTGCGTCGCTCAATCGGCGATTGCCGCAACCTTGGGATTGGGCGGGGGTGATCCTGCTGTGTCTGTGGCTTATCCCCAACGGGATTAAGGATGGAGAGATCATCCGTGAGCAGCACGCTGCAGATTTCTACGCCACCTACAAGCACGGCCGCTATCCGCCGATGTTCGTGATGGCCGAGCAACTGCGCGAGATCGTGCCACCGACCCGGTACGTGCTGGCCGAGACCAAGTCCGGTCGCATCATGTCGTACCTGAGTGATCGCCGGGTGGTGGATTCGTGGGAGGTTCCGCGATTTAAGCCTGGCAAGAAAATCTTCCTGCTCCTGCCTGCCGATGCAGGGTTGGTGATCTATCTTCGCGATAAGCGCGTGTTCGTTGACGATCCGCCCCTGACGCGCGTGAAGACAAGTGACCCCGCTGTCTCGATGACGCTGCACACTGCACTGGTCGGCGGAAGGACTGAGTTGCCGTGAAGATCAGCATCGTCACCCCCAGCTTCAATCAGCGCGCCTTTCTCAAGGAAACGCTACAAAGCATTCTCACGCAGCAGGGTGATTTTGAGCTGGAAGTGCTGGTGATCGATGGAGAGAGCACGGATGGCTCGGTCGACCTGCTCCGGCCAATTACCGACCCGCGCCTGCAATGGACGAGTGAGAAAGATCGAGGGCAAAGCGACGCGATCAACAAGGGGCTCGCCCGCGCGACGGGGGATGTCGTCGCGTGGCTGAACAGCGACGACCTGTACACACCCGGCGCGTTTGATGCAGTCTCGCGAGCGTTTCAATCGCATCCACACAAGCAATGGTTGGTCGGCAATTGCGACATCATCGACGAAGCGGGCAACGTGATTCGCCCGCGTATCACGCGATACAAATGGAAGCGCCTGCAACGCTACAGTTTCCGCCAGCTGCTGCGCGAAAACATCATCAATCAGCCCTCGGTCTTCTGGCGTCGATCGTTCGGCCAACGCGCAGGAGCGCTGGATGAATCGCTGCACTGGACCATGGACTACGACCTCTGGCTGCGCTTCGGAAAGCAGGCCGACCCGCTCATTCTCGATTTCACGACATCACAATTCCGCATCCATACCCAAAGCAAATCCGGACAAGTCGACCGCAGGCAGTTTGACGAACAGTTCGCTGTCGCCTCACGTTATTTCGACGGTGATCGGCGCAGCCGTTTGATTCATCGGGTAAATGTCGAGAAGATTGTCTGGGCGTATCGCATCATGAAATTTCTGGGCCGATAAACAGACCCTTGGGAAGCGTCATATGAATTATCGAACTCTCGGTCGAACTGAACTAAAGGTTTCTGAACTTTCTTTGGGCGGGCTTTTTGTGTCCGCACTTGGAGGTGAATTTGAACAGTCGCGCGGGGCGGTGCATCGGGCGATCGAGCTGGGGGTCAACTATATTGACACGGCTCCCGGGTATCTCAACAGCGAGGAAGTGTTGGGGAAGATTCTTGAGGATGTCGACGCGCCCCTCATCATCTCGACGAAACTTGGTGGCAGGCCGCAACCCTTTAAGCCGCAGGACAAGGCGCTGCTACGCGAGAGCGTGGAGGAATCGCTTCGGCTCCTCAAGCGGAACGTCATCGACATCTTGATGATCCACGAGCCTGACCGCCCCGGGCAGTACGACTGGTGGAAGGACATCACCACAGTCGAAGGCCCGGTGCTGGAGTTGCTGGACGAACTGAAAAAAGAGGGCGTGATCCGCTACACAGGTCTGGGCGGGACGACTGCGTACGAACTGGCCCACCTGTGCCGCAGCGGCAAGTTTGACGTTGTGCTAACCGCGTTCAATTACAGCCTGCTGTGGCGCGAGGCTGCGATCGAGATTCTTCCAACTGCTCGGGAGCAAAACATGGGCGTGGTGATCGGCTCGCCTCTGCAGCAGGGCGCACTCGCCAAGCGCTGGGACGCAGTCGTGCAGGCCAAACCTCCCTGGATGTCACCCCCAAGGCGCCAGCAGTTTTTGGCGCTCTACAGATTTCTCGACGAAGCAGGTCTGCAGATCGCCGAGACTGCGCTGCGATTTGTATTATTCACGCCAGGCGTATCGTGCGTGCTGATGGGCGCGCGCAGCCGACTCGAAGTAGAAGCCAACTACGCTGCCGCCCAGAAAGGCGCGTTGTCCGCGGAGATTCTGAAGAAGTTGGATGAGATCGCGAACATGGTCCCGTTCCGTCCGTATTCGGAACCCTTCGGGCTTCCCTTTGGTTACGCTGGATATAGGGGGCCTGGTGCAGCCTAGCCGCACGATCCTTTTCCCGGGGTGGGCGCGCATGCTCGCCGCGGTGATCGTCGTAAGTTTGTTAAGCGACATCTCTTGGGCACGTCACCCGCGCGATCTGTGGTTCTATTATCCGACCAATCTGCAGGTCGCAGAAAATATCGACAAGCTAGGACCGATCTGGCGACGTGCGGCCGCGGCGGGGTATACGCGAGTCCTGCTGGCTGATTCGAAGTTCGTGCGTCTGGGTACGCTTCCTGATTTTTATTTTAAGAATGTCGATCGCGTGAAGGCTCTCGCGCGAGAGTTGCATTTGCAGATTGTTCCGGCTGTCTTTCCGATCGGATATTCAAACGACTTATTGTTTCACAACCCGAACCTGGCTGAGGGCTTGCCCGTGGTGGACGCGCCATTTGTGGTGAAGGGGGATGTCGCCATCACGAGCGTCGAAAAGCCAATTCCGTTTGACGTTCCGGATTGGAAGGACGAAGCGGTGGACATTACCGACGGTGTCGCGACGGTGTCGGCGTTTGCTGAGAACGCGCGATTCGTCTTCAAACGTCAGCTGCCGAAGTATCACGCCTATCACATTTCGGTCGACATTCGGACAACTGATTTCATCGGCGAGCCGCGTGTTGCGGCACTAGGCAAGGGGCGCTCCCTGCAATATGCGAATCTTGGCGTCAAGCCGACGCAGGATTGGACGACGCATCATGTGGTTTTCAACACGCTCGATTCAGACGAAGTCGGGATATATCTCGGTGCGTGGGGCGGCGGGAAGGGCGTGCTGCAATGGCGGAACTGGAAGATCGAACCCGCAGGGTTGAATAACCTGCTACGACGACCGGGCGCGCCGTTTAAGATCGATGGATTGATCGAAGGCAAGGATTACGAAAAAGTCGTCGACCCAGCCAGCGGGACGATTCCGTACAATGGTGAGTTCACGGTCTGGCACGAGTCGCCGTCAATCAAACTGACGAAGAGGATCGTTGACGGCACGATTTTGAAAGTGTCGTACACGCATGCGATCACCATCTACGACGGTCAGGTGTCCGCCTGCGTTAGCGAACCCGAAACTGATGCGCTGTTGCAGGATCAGGCCGAGCGAATGCGCAAATTGTGGGAAGCCAATGCCTACATGATGTCGCACGATGAGTTCCGGGTAGGTGGATGGGACGCCGCCTGCGTGGCACGCAAGCAGACCATGGGACAAATTTTGGCGAGCAACGTGCGAAAGTGCACGGAATGGATCGCACCCAACGCCGACACGACCGCGTACGTCTGGAGCGATATGTTCGACCCATTCCACAATGCGGTGAACGATTATTATCTCGTCAAAGGCGACCTGGCTGGGTCATGGGAGGGCCTCGATCGCAAGGTAGGCATCGTCAACTGGAACTTCGGCAAGCGAGATGAAAGCCTCAAGTTCTTCGCAGATCGCGGGCACAAGCAGGTGATTGCGGGGTTTTATGACGGGCCGGTAGAGAACGTCGCCGAGTGGCTGATTGCTGCGGAAAGGGTGCCGGGAGTCACGGGAATCATGTATACGACGTGGCGGGGGGACTATGGGCAACTGGAGCGCTTTGCCACCGTCGTCCAAACGCACAATCAATGAGTCAGTAGTTTTTCTGCGCGACAACTAACGGCGGGTTGATCGTCGACGACATCTTTGCGTTCGTGCAACTGCCCGAGCCGACAAGTCTTGCTTGCCTTGCGTTGCCGGGCTGCTGGCACTGCGTCGCCAGCGAGCGGGCGCTCAGCCGAGAACGAGTCGTATCTTCACCACTACTGATTTGACACAGACGACAAACGCCGTTGTCTTTTTTTGATATCATGCGCTGATGGAAACTGAGCCAACGCCCAATCGCCCTTGGACAAAATCCGAAGTTCTGGGCGTCATTCTCATCATCGTGTCGATCGTGATCGGCCTGGGATTGACGTGGTTCGGGCCCAAAACCTGATCGGTCGTGCCATCCACGAAGTCATGCCTGAGGCCTGTTTCGCCGCGGGGCTTGCCCCGCGCTTCTGGGGCGCAACGGAAGGTGCGGAATGCGACGACAGGCTCGCTCGCGCTGACAGGCGCGCTCTGGCATCGACAGGCTTGCTCTGGCGACGGACCTGCTCCCTTGAGATTCACCCAGTCCGCGCCTCAGAAGCGCGGGGCTTGCCCCGCGGCGAAACATGCGGAAGAAAGCATTCAGGCCTCAGTGAAGCTATCTGACGACGCTCGCGCCTTGTGTCGCGGTTGTTGCGAACACTTCGGGCTTCGCGCCGAACTTCGCGGGATAGACTTCGGTCAGGTGGTTCGTCAGTGGTTCGACCGCCCGAAGCTGCGCAAGCACTACGATACTGCCACCAAATCCGCCACCCGTCATGCGCGCGCCGTATACGCCTTTGATCTTCAACGATTCGTCCGTCAAAAAATCGAGTTCGTCGCAGCTCACTTCGTAATCATCTCGAAGCGACACGTGACTTTTGACCATTAGCTCGCCGGCCTCCTCATAAAACCGGTCGCTCAGCTTTCGCGCGAACTCGACCGCCCGCGCGTTTTCGGTGACCACATGACGACAACGTCGCCAGATTACATCGTCCAGCACACCGCGCGCGGCCAGCACCTGATCCAGCGTCACATCGCGGAGCGCTTTCACATTCGGATCGTGCCTTTTGAAAAACGTTACCCCCTGTTCGCACTGACTCCGTCGCTCGGCATATTCGCCGCCGGTTAGCTCGTGCTTCACCATGCTGTTGACGATGACCACCTTCACTTCCCTCGGATCAATCGGGATGAACTGCTTCGACAGGTCGCGGCAATCCATCATCATGGCGTGCCCGGCCCGGCCCGATGCGACGATCATCTGATCCATGATTCCGCAGGGGACGAGCGCGTATTCGTGCTCTGCTTTCTGGCAAAGCAGCGCGATGCGGTTCTCGTCCATCTCCAGTCCGGCGATCTTCAGAAACGCCCGTGCTGTGCCGACCTCCAGCGCAGCCGAACTGCTCAAGCCTCCGCCGATGGGAAGCGTGTTAGAGACGAGCATGTCCATCCCGGGAAGCGGAATCCCCGCAGCCACCAGCTCAGCGGCGACGCCGCGCGGGTAGTTGGCCCAGGACGGATCGCCACGCGTGATCTTCTTTTGCAACGAGAACTCGACGACCTGCGTCGGATAGAGCGTGGAGGCCAGTCGTACCTGCTGATCAGCGCGCGATCGACAGACGATTCTCACCTCCGGCTCAATGGCCATGGGGAACACGAAACCATCATTGTAGTCGGTGTGCTCGCCAATGAGATTGACGCGCCCCGGCGCGCGGATCACGTGGATCGTGCCCGACGATCCAAATATCGCATCAAACTGGGCCAGAATCGCGTCGTCGTTCATGCCTTGACTGTATGACGCGTCCATTCAGGCGGCAACACTCAATTGTCCCGCGTACGGAGCCCGGGCGTTGCGTGCGCCTCATCGTGGGGCGGACACTTTAGGATCGATCGGAAGGTCGGGTGCCATGCGGTGGGTGTACTGTGTGCCGCGCCATTCGACTTTTCCGGTCGCGCACATCTTCAGCGCCTTGCCGAGGATCAGGAGAAGCATGGACCCGCCAAGCGGAAACAGCAGCGCGTTGGATCGGCGATTGCCGCTCCATGAATACATGGTCCCCAGCGTCGCGGTCAGCAGGAACAGGTGCACACCCGCTGCCACGACCCAACCCGCGCCGCCGTAGGTGTTGACCGGATGCGCGAGTCGATACATCCCCCACGCCAGTGCAACATAGCTTGAGAATCCGCAGATCAGTACAACCATCCCCGCCATCAGGATGCGCCACGGTTTCCCCAGGCTGCCGGCAAAAAAGTTGCGTGCCCATCCCTTGAAGATCGAGCCGAGCGAATCGTACATCCGCACCGCTGCCAAATCCGCACCCCAGCTGACGCGCACGCGTCGACCTGCGTACTTAAGCAGGCGCGCGATCTCCACATCCTCGCAAAACCGATCGCGCACCCGTGCGTGCCCGCCCATTGCGTCGTAGACGGTTCTCCGAATCAACAAAAATTGTCCGTTGGCAAAACTGATGGAAGGCAGATGATCGTTGTTGGTCAAGGCTACGAGATATGTCGTCGTCAGTGCTCCCCCAGCCAGTGGGACGAGCAGGCTTTCCCAGAAGCTATGAGATTCCAACTTCGGGAGAAGACTGAGTAAATCAACCTGCTGCCTAATACAAAACCCCATCGCTGCCCGCAACGCTTCTGGCTGCAGGATGACATCGCTGTCGACGAACAACAGCCATTCGCCGGTCGCGTGGTCGATAGATTTGAACAGGGCGTTACATTTACCAGTCCACCCCAGCGGCAACGTTCCGTCCTGGATATGCACCACTCTCAGTGACGGATTCTGCAAGGACAACCCATCCATGACGCGCCCCGTTTCGTCGGTGCTGCGATCATTAATCGCGATCACCTGGCAGGGGCCGTAATCCTGCGCGATGGCAGACTGAATGCACGCTGCGATACGGGCGCCCTCGTCTTTGGCGGGGATCAAAATAGTGACCGGCGGCGCCGAGGCCAGCTGCGGTGCGGGGAGCTCGATCAACGACATGCGCTGTCGCCCTTTGATCATCGCAAACCCGATCCAGAACCAGACGAATGGGCCGATCAGAATGTAAAAAGCAAAGAGGGTGTATTCGAGAGTCAGAGGTGACACAGCGGCGGCATTTTACCGAGGCAGCCGGGGAATGATACGCCCTTTAGGCAAACATCTTTACAGCCGACTTGCAGATGCACGATTGGACTGATCACTTACTTCGCGACGATCATGTCCTTGAACTTTTGCTTGAACTCCTCAAGCGAGGCGACACCTTCGGGGAGCCTGGCCTCTTCGATCAACATCACCGGGAAGCCATCCCGAACGGGATAGCCAAGCCCGCCTTCCTCGGCGATGAGAAAGTCTCCCTCGGCGCGAAGTCGGCTGCGCGTCAACGGGCAGCGGAGGATGTCGAGAAGGCTGCTTGAAATGCGCGATGCTGCTCCGGATGTATCTGTCATGAATCACCTTTATTTCTCTGCAAGGTCGCGAAGCGGTCGAGCAAGTATAGGGTGTCGGCCAACAGCATCAACGTGACGCACGAGACCGGCTGCGTCTGCACCGTGTGCAACATCTGGTCAGCCAGCGTGTGCGTCTCAGGATTGATAATAAAGGCAGGCAGCCCCCACGGGAGGGCCGTCGCGTGATCGGGTTGGGTGAAGTTGAGGTGATAGGCGGCATTCCGGCTCGCCGTGGCGCGCAAGCGCGGGGAGTCATTTAAAATGCTCGACGCACTGACCGCGTGCAGCATCACCAGTTCGTAATACCAAAGCGTTTCAGGATGCGTGGATGGCAATGGCTGGAAAAAGGCACCCGACGGTTGTTGATCGTCACGAATCCGTTGCCAGACGCTGTAAGCAGGGCTGCCATCTTTTGCATAACGCGAGACGATCAAGGCAAGGCCTTTCCAGATCATCTCACACCACAGACTCGCGTGGTCGGATGTCATTGGCGGTAGCAATGCACACCGATTTGACACCTGCTGCAGCAACGTGTCCATCAAGCCGACTGGTGCGGCTTGATGGGGCAAGGGGTGCGTCATCAGGTGATAGATGGACAGCCCCGTGAACTCCGCTCTGCGGCTGCCTTCGATGTCGGTCGCGTCAAGGGAGGATGGCCAATCGACGACGGAGTCGTCACGTGCGCGGTCCACCATCGCAAGCAGCATGGTTTGATATCGGACAAGGGCAGGCGCGTCGGAAGACATCATCCCTGTCAATCTACTTGCAACTGCGCCTGCGTGGTATACTGCGTACGGGTCAGCCGGGTGCGGATATGGGCATCTGCGTCAATGGATTGGCGTAAGCCTGGCTACCGAGTGCACGATTCCACGGAGCATATCATGACCAGCGATCTGCGCATGTCCGAAGACATGTTGGGGCAGGAATGGCTCGTGAGCAACGGGCTTGGTGGTTATGCATCGTCCACGGTCGGTTGCCTGAATACCCGGAAATATCATGGGCTGTTGGTGGCAGCGTTGTCGCCTCCCGTGCGACGCATGGTGCTGCTGTCGCGTGTCGAGGAAAAGGTGCGCGTTGACGGGTGGTCGGCCTCGCTGGATTGTGCGGAATATCCAGGGATCATCACGCCACAGGGGCAGCAATTGCTGGCGGCGTTCAGCACCGAACCCTTCACGCGTTGGGCTTATCAGAACGAAGGCTGGACCCTCGAAAAAAGCCTGCGCCTTTCGCCATATCGCAACACGGTCTTGTTGACCTACACGCTGCTGGGCGCGAAGCAGCCAGTCAATCTGCAGGTGCGGCCACTCTTTGCGTTGCGCGGGATTCACGAACTGATGCTGCAGTGGAACGCCCGCTTGGACCCCGACCCCGCCGCGACGCAGCATCATCGCATCCCCCCGACCATGCGCACGCCTGAAGTCTTTTTTGCCCATGACGGCAATTTTGCGCACGAGGGCTACTGGTATCTCAACACGATCTATCGCTGCGAGCAGGAGCGAGGATACAGCGGGCTTGAGGATCTCTGGTCGCCGGGTGTGATCAACTGGACACTGCGGCCGGGGCAGACCGTGAGCTTTGCCTGCTCGACCGATCCAATCGACCTGGCCGAGCTTCATGAAGATATAGATCGTGAGCTGGCAACCGGATCGGCTGTGGGCATCATCACAGGTAGGCCCGACAATGAGGTCGATGCGCTCGTTCGCGCGTCTCGGTTGTTTGTGGTGCATACTCCCGGCGCAGTTGCGAGCGAAGCGGGTGTGACCGTGACCACCGACTACCCCTGGGCCCCTCCTTCGGTGCGGAATGCGCTGATCAGCTTCCCGGGGCTCTTCCTCGCAACGGGTCGATTTGACGATGCGCGCAGCTATTTGCGATCGCTTGTCCCCATGCTGCAGGATGGGTTGCTTCCCACGTTCATCCCGGAAAACGGCTCGGCTGCTTTGTATCAGGGTGCGGATGTCTCACTTTGGTTTGTGCATGCGATCCACCAATACCTGCACTACACAGCCGACCAACCGCAGGCAGTGGAGCCGTGGCTGGATGTGATCATGCCGATCATTTCAGCGTACCGACATGGGACGAAGCTGGGCATCGCGCTGGATGGCGATGGACTGGTGCGTTCGCATGTGCCGGGGATGAGTACGACGTGGATGGACGCGCAGGTGGGGGACTGGATCATCACCCCCCGACACGGGCGGACGGTCGAGGTGAACGCGCTGTGGTACAACGCGCTGCGCGTCGGCGCCGAGCTGGCAAGGTCGGCCGGTCGCGACGCGCTTGCGGACGCCTGGCTGTCAACGGCGAAGTCTGTGCAGCAGGCATTCAACGCGCGATTTTGGAATGCTGCCGAGCACTGCTGTTTTGATGTGATCGAAGATCACGGGCAGGACCCGTCAATTCGGCCGAACCAATTGCTGGCGATCTCACTTCCGTATCCGGTGCTGGCTGACGAGCATCATGCTGATGTGTTAAAGCGCGTGACGACGGACCTGCTCACGCCGGTGGGGTTGCGCACGTTGGCGCAGCGGGATCCGTGCTATCAGGGTCGATATCTGGGGAATGCCATTTCGCGCGACCGGGCGTGTCATCAGGGGTCGGTGTACCCCTGGTTGCTGGGCCCGTACATCACCGCCTACCTGCGCGTACACGGCCGCGACGAACCATCACGGGCAGCCTGCCAGTCGCTGTTGTCGCGCAGCCTCGCTCGGCTGACTGGGAACGGCTCACGATTGTTGCCGGAACTGTACGACGGTGACGCACCGTACCGCGCCGGTGGCGCTATTGCCTGCTCGCGCTCGGTCGCGGAAATATTGCGCGTCTACATTGAGGAGATCCTCGATCGACGCCCGCGCATCCAGGCGAGCGTCGCCCCCGTTGAGCGCTACGTGCCTGGCACACCTTCCAACGTACAGACCGGGTGACGACGATCGTCCCCGACACAATCCGATTGCCAACCCAGACGTGTCGGGCTATACACGATCCATATCTCAAACCTTCAGGAATCAGACATGAGCACACAAGCATTCGGAATCGTCGGGCTGGAAGTCATGGGTCGAAACATCGCCCTCAACATCGAGCGCAACGGATTCCCCATTGCCGTCTATAACCGGACGACGAGCAAGGCTGAAGACTTTATCGCGAATATAGCAAAAGGCAGGAATGCCAAGATGGGCGCGACCCCGCAGGCGTTTGTTGCGCTGCTGAGTAAGCCGCGGCGCATCCTGATGATGGTCAAGGCGGGAAGCGCGACCGACGCCACCATCGAGGCGCTGAAACCTTATCTCGAACCCGGCGACATCTTGATCGACGGAGGAAATGCGCTGTACGTCGATACCGAACGCAGGGAACTGGCGCTGCGGCCGACGGGGATCAAGTTTTTCGGCATGGGCGTATCGGGAGGCGAGGAAGGGGCGCTCTGGGGCCCGAGCATCATGCCGGGTGGGGATTTTGAAAGCTGGCAGCACCTCAAGCCGATCCTTGAAAAAATCGCCGCCAAGGCGCCAAGCGACGGCGTGCCATGTGTGACCTACATCGGTGAGCGTGGGGCAGGGCATTTCGTCAAGATGGTCCATAACGGCATCGAATATGGTGATATGCAACTGATTGCCGAGGCGTACGACCTGCTCAAAAACATCGGCGGGCTGACAAATTCGGAGCTAAAACAGGTTTTTCTGGACTGGAACAAGAGCGAACTTCAGAGCTTTCTGATTGAGATTACGACAAAGGTCATAGACTTTGCCGATCCGGAGAATCCCGGTCGCGCTTTGGTCGAGCAGATTCGCGACGTCGTGGGAATGAAGGGCACGGGCACGTGGACGATCAAGGCTGGCCTGGACATGCTCGTCCCCCTGCCCACGATGGCGGCAGCGGTGGATATGCGCGAGCTTTCAATGCTCAAGGATGAACGCGTCCGCGCCAGCGAATCTCTGGCGGGGCCCAAACCGGTGAAGTTCGCTGGGGATGTGAAGGCGTTCATCAACGATGTGAAGGACGCGCTGTATTGCTCAAAGATCTGCAGCTACGCGCAGGGCATGGCCCTCATCTCCGCAGCCAATCGCACGAAGGAAAAAGGTGGATTCGACTACAAGATGAACCTTCCGGAGATCCCCATGATCTGGCGGGCGGGATGCATTATCCGGGCGGTTTTTCTGGAGGAAATCACGAACGCGTTCAAGAAGAACCCGAGCTTAAGTAACCTGCTGATCGACGACCGCTTTAAGCAGATGATTGCCGACCGTCAAAGCGCCTGGCGTCGCGTCGTGAAACTGGGTATCGACAATGGAATCGGTCTGACAGCCTTCAGCGCGTCGCTTGCGTACTACGATTCCTATCGCCGCGCCCGACTGCCCGGAAATCTGATTCAGGCACAGCGCGATTATTTCGGCGCTCACACGTTCGAGCGCACCCAAACCCCCGGCGATTTCATCCACAACGACTGGCACCCCGCCCAACCTGGCAAAACTGTCCCCGCAGAAGGCACGGGCGCGACGCAGGTCGGCACGTTGCATCAGCCGAAGGGAGATTGAGCAAAGGCGCGATTTTGCGACGAGCGGTGGCTCACAAGGTTTCGCCGCAGCGCTTGCCGCGCGATGCTAGGGTCCATCGGCGCGGGGCAAGCCTCGCTTTGATACGCAAGAGAGGGCTTTCAAAACTGAGCATGGAAAACCTTTTCTGGTGAATCCCCTTTGAAAGTACTGGCCATCGACATTGGCTCGTCGTCCGTTAAATGCGCGATACTGCACAGCCGGCGCATCGTGGGGGGAGTTGTTCGGACGACGTTTCCTACGCTGGTTGACGGGCCGAAGGTGGAGGTCGAAGCCGCGAGTGTGCGGCAGGCGGTGGTGGATGCAATTGCGCGGGTGGGTCGTCGCGCGAAAGACGCCGACGTGATCGCGATCGATGTAATGGCGCCATCTTTTCTTCTGATGGATCGCAAGGGCGAAGCGCTAACCAACGCCATCACCCATCAGGATCGACGGAGTATCGACGCGGCGCGGGCGATCGAAAAACGTGTTGGTCGGACAAGACACCTTCGGCTTGCGGGCAATCGGCCGGTGCCGGGGGGCATCTCGTCAACCTCGTTCGCTTGGCTCAAATCGCACGAGTCAGCTCGCTTAAAAAAGGCTGATTTAGCGGGGCATTTGCTGACGTACCTGCATCGTCATCTCACGGGTGCACGGGTTATTGATCCGTCGGTCGCATCTTTCTCCGGCGTCTATTCGACGATCACACAAAAAGGTTGGAACGACGAATTGTGCGACGCGGTCGGGATGTCGAAGCACCTGCTTCCCGAGATTCGCGAGGGCAACGAGGTTGCGGGTCGCATTACACGCGACGCAGCCTCGCGATTCGGGCTAGGCGAGGGAACGCCGGTGCTGACCGGTGTGATCGACGGAAGTTGTGGGATGCTCGTGGCAGGCGCAGTGGCCGGCCGGGTTATGAATGTCTGCGGATCAACCGACGTGCTGGCCGTGTGCACGGATAATCCGAAGCCAAATGAAAACCTTCTCACGCGGGCGCTGGGAGTGGGAAAACTATGGGTCTATGTTGCAAACATCCCCGCAGCCGGATCGGCCGTGTTATGGGCGAAGCACACGCTTTTCGCAGATCTGCCGGAGGCGAGTTTTTATCGCCTGATCGCAAAACTGTCCCGAAGTTCCATCGCGGGCGACCTGACGTTTGATCCGCGGCTGGCGGGTAGTCGCACGCAGATCGAATCGTTGCGTGGCGGGATTGCAGGCCTGACACTGTCGACGACGCGCGAGATGATCCTGTCGGCCTTGCTGGACTCACTCGCACGCACGAGTGCAGATCGCGTTCATCTGATACAAACACATTGCAAGCAGATCGATCACAACTGCCTGGTGACTGGCGGACTTGCGAAAAATTTATCGCATCTCCTGCATCGCGATTGGCCGGGGAAGTGGAAGTTTCGATATGTTGAGGAGGCGACACTGCTGGGGTTGGGTGTGCTGGCGGGTTCGTAGACTCGAACCGACTTTCGACTCTCGCTCTCACGCCACCTGCAACTCATTTGTCTCCGCGAGCCTCATCGCGATACGGATGCCGCTCTGCAGGGCGCCTTCCATGTATCCGATGAATTTGTAACACGCATGCTCGCCGGCAAAGTGGAGGTTGCCGATGCCCAGGCTCATGGTGCGACCAAGGCGCATGATTTCACCGGGCGCGGGGAAGCTGTATCCACCGGCTGTATACTTTTCCAATGGCCAGGGAATGAAACGTGTCTTGGTCACGTGGGCACGCACGCCTGGATGGATTGTCTCCAGTTCATCAATGAGCCAATCGGGCGCGTGCGCGCGATTCCAGTTGGTCAACAGCGCCCGCGCCGCCGGCCCGGCTGTGAACGCGCTCAGGGCGGCGGGGCCGGTGATGTCCGTGCCCTGCGTCGGGTCCCATGTCATCGAAACAGGACTATCGCTGAGGCTTGTTGCGCTCCATCCTTTTTCCAGCCAGACGCGCTGATCCACGCTCGATAAAAACTTGATCGCGTAACCGACCTGTGGCGACAACGTATCGGGCAGATCCGGTGAAAACTTGATGTTCTGCCACGTCCCCGGAGGAATCGCGAGGACGACGTGTTCGCCTTCAAAAATCACTCCACGTTTGGCGATGACACGCGCGCGATTGCCGTGGATTTCGATGGCATTGACTGGCATCGACATACGAATGCGGTCGTACCCGATTGCCCGCGCGAGCCCTGTCGCCAGTCGACTTGCGCCGCCTTCACATCGGTACGCTTCAGTGTCGCTCCAATATCGTTCGAGCCCGCCTCCCTTGATGACGGTCAGCAACGCGAGCCAGCTCTGTCGATAGATCGACACACCACAGTCCGCGGTCAGCTCGGCGGCGATGGCGCGCTTGGCCAGGGGGGAGACTTTCAGTGATTCGATCCAGTCGGCCACCGTGCGTGCGTCCAGCCTGGCGGCGCCGGGTGTCAGCCAGGGTTCATCCTCATTGATCATCCATGCTGCGCGGGTCGCGTCGGCAAACGCGTAGTCCATCTCACGATAGAGCTTCGCCTGCTGCTCGGCTGGCAGGCGCTTGTTGCCCAACACGACCGGCTCGTGCAGACCAGGACCGTCGATCACAGGATCCAGCTTTAGGCGAAAAGTACGGGCATAATTTAACCAGGCAGGATGATTCGCACCGATGAACTCAGCCCCACCTTCTACGATTTGCCCCGGCACAACATCCCTGAAGCTGACGACGCGTCCACCAAGCCGATCGCGCGCTTCGAGAACGATCACATCCATCCCCGCGCGTTGAAGCTCGTACGCACACGCCAGCCCGGCGAACCCTGCGCCAATGACGATCACGCGATGCGCGCTCGGGTTGCTTCCGATTGGGATGGGCGGCTGTGACGCGTGACCAGTAGGATGAGCCGGATCGCCCGCAGAAGGGGCCAGGTTAGCATCCTTCGGCGAAAACGTGCCGTCAGACGTGGACGGCTGAAAGATCGGATTGGGGATATCCAGGGCGGTGTGACGGTCTAGACCAGCGCGTGCGAGCCCGCGGCCACCGGGGCCGTAGAGCAGGCGAAGTTTGGCGTAGACAGAGCGCGGCATACCGTAATCCTGCGTGGGACAGGTGCCAGACGATGTCGAACTGTGTGCTTCGATCCAGCGCACACGGCGCTGGGGATGAGATCAAAGCATCTGGGGTAAGGGTCGTCTTGCATCTCGTTTTCTGATTCACCTCAAGAGGGTTAATACAGCTTGCAACAGTCGAAGTCGCGACAATGCACTTCGAATCGGTAGTGATTATAGCCCGATTTTGATTGCGAGGCAATACTATAACACTATATGTAAACGTTTGTGTTTAAAAGATTTAGATCAAGTACTGCTGATTGTGACCGGGGTCACAGCTCGAATAACGGGTTTGAAATTCAAGAAAACCTGACGAACCGCCGCTGGAACGAAAAGGGAGAGGACGCTTCTCGAACGTGCGCTCAGATAAGTCATACGGGCGCTGCGACGTTGCCTTGGCGATACTTGGCAACAGCACGGATACAGGAATGGCAATAATTCCAATGACACCCAGAATTACGATCAGCGTGAATCTGCGTCGTCGTTCGCTGCCGAACACGTGGTTCAGAACCGCCTCAGGCGATACCTGTCCGTTGCTACAGAGATGCGATGATCTTTTTGGCCTCTCGGGCGTATTCGGTGTTCGGGAACTGCTTGATAACCTCTTCATACTTCGCTTTGGCCTTGGCATTGTTGCCGGCTTTGCGATAGTTGTCAGCGAGGCTCGTCAGGCTTTTGGCTTTGGCGGAAATGTTCTTGGCGTTGTATTGCGTGATGAAAGCGTTGTCGGCTTCATACGCTTTGACGGCGGCCTTGGCCTCGTCGCCAGTCGAGAGGTCTGCAAAATCGGTCGCGACTTTACGGAAGGCGTCGTAGGCGGCATCGTGCATCTTGTTTGACTGCAGCTTCTTCGCGGCAGTGAGGGATTCATCGGCGAGTTTCTGTCGCTCGGCGGCCTTGACGGCGGCCTTCACCTCGGGGCGATTTTGCAGCTCGCTCAACTTCACGCGTGCTTTACTCGCGACAGGTGTGCCGACCAAGCCCTTGACCAATCCCTGGAGGCGTGTGATCGCCTGCCCGTAGTCGCCGGACGCAATGATCGGATCGACTTCCTTGAGCATCAACTCGGCTGCATCGACAATCTTTTTCTGCGTCTCTTCAAAGCGCGTTGCAAACGCCTTATCGAGTTGGGCTTCCTTGGGGATTTTAGCCATGAAGCGCACAGCCTTGGGCGCGTCACCGGTTTCGAGCGATTTGTCCACATTGTCCAGCGACGCCTGCGCGGCTTTGAGCGTTTCGGGTTCGACGAGCACCGGCGGATGTTCTGCGAAAGCGGTAGCCAGCGGGCCGTCCATGTTGCCGGGGTGTCCACGCCACAGCACCTCGCCCGTCGGAGCGATAATGAAGACGTGCGGAATCCCGTTCACACCAAACTGGTTTTTGATCATCCCGCCCTCATCGAGAAAGACCGGCCAGTTCATCTGGCTGGACTGCACGACGCCCGTCATTGCGCCTTGATCCTGATCCTGACTGATGCCGATGATCTCCAGCCCCTCATCCTTGAACTTGCTGTACGTCTCCTTCATATGCGGGATTTCGCGCATGCACGGTCCGCACCATGTGGCCCAGAAGTCGACGACGACAATTTTGCCTCTAAACTGTTCCAGCTTGATGGTCTTCCCATCGGGCATCTGACCTTCAAACGTCGGCTTATCGCCGACGTCGACACCTGCGTGCGCGCGGGAGCCGATTGCGATGGAAAGAAGCAGCACCGAAAGAATGCGATTTGCGTTCATCTTATATCCCCGATTACAAAGTGTTTAATGGTCGCGATCGTTCACATACTATAACCAAACAGGTCGGCGACTGGCTACGGGGCGCGTCATTTTGTGAGATTGCCTGCTGTTTTTAATGCAAGTTCTGATGCCGCAACGAGTTTTCATCAGCGTCGCCGAGGCCAGCGCGGACCAGCACGCGGGCAATCTGGCCCGCGCGCTGCAAAAACGTGTGCCCAATATCCAAATTGAAGGCCTCGGTGGCACTGCCATGCGCGAGGCCGGGGTGGTCGTGCATCATGATACGGTGGGTAATGCGGCCATGGGCTTGCGCGCGATCCTGCGAGCGTCGGAAGTCTCGAAGTTATTGAAATGGACGGCCAGGCATTTCGACGAGCGCGCGTTTGATCTGCATATCTGTTGCGACTCATGGTCGATGAATCACCATTTTGCGACGCTCGCCAAAAGTCGAAACATTCCTGTGCTCTACTACATTGCCCCGCAAACGTGGGCGTCGCGCGAGGGGCGCGTAAAAAAGCTCGCTGGTTGCATCGACGCGCTGGCCTGCATCCTCCCGTTTGAAGAGCCTTATTTCAGATCGCACGACGTGCCAGCGACTTTCGTGGGACATCCGTTGTTTGATGCCTTGCCGCGCGATCGACCGATCACGCCGGCGGCCCAGCGCTTCCCCCATCGCCCGCCTGTGATTGGTGTACTGCCCGGGTCGCGCGCGTCGGTGGCCTCAGCGAACTTTCCCCGACTGCTGAAGGTCATGGAGATCCTGCATCGCGCGTTTCCCGATGCGCAATTTCTAATCCCCACCACTGCAGCCACGCACGACATCGTCGCCGACTGGGTGGCGGCTGCCAGTTGGATTGAGTTTGCACGAGATGCGTTTGACGATCTGATCCCGCAATGCGACCTGTGTCTGACCGTCAGCGGCACTGCTGCGCTGCACGTGGCCGCGTACAACGTGCCGATGGTGGTTGTGTATCAGGGGAACCCCGTGCTTTGGCACCTGGTCGGGCGATGGGTGGTGAAGGCGAGGACATATTCGCTGGTCAATATTCTCTCGGGTAAGTCTGAGAAGATCGTCCCGGAGTTTATCCCGTGGTATGGATCGGTGAAGCCGGTCGCGCGGTACGTGATCGACCTGTTGAACCACCCCGAACGGCTGGAAGAGACGCGGCAGGAACTGGCCCGCATGATCGCGCCGCTGGACAAAGCCGGTGCATCAAACAACGCGGCTAAGCTGGCGATCAGCCTGATGAAGCATTGACAAATAGAGGTTCGTGACGGAACTTTCTGCCCATGACACCGGCTGCATCATCCATCTGCTGGGCGCGCGATTCGCTCGACGTTGCGATGGAAAAGGCCCGCAACGCGGGGTTCACCGCATTTGAACCGCTTACCTTCCCAGGCCCGGAAATCTTTCCCCTGCACGGCGACCTGCGACAGATTTCGGCGGGCGACTTGCAACCGCGGTTCAAAGCGCACGGACTCACGCCCGCAGCGTTGCATCTGGGTACGATCATGACACCCACTGAAGGCAAGCGTCGCGCGCTGACGGATTACGCAAAACTCGCCATCGACGTCGCTCACGCGATTGGCTGCCCGCAGATCGTCGAGGGAGGACCCGACCGTGCGAGTGAGCCGTTCGCCCCGTTTCTGAAATCGTTGGAAGAACTCATCCCCCACGCCGAACAGGCCGGCGTGCGCATCTCACTTGAGAACCATGCGGGCAACTGGATCCAGTACATCCAGGATTACGAGCACATCTTCCAGCATGTTCGATCTCCCATCCTCGGCATCACGCTCGACACCGGCCACTTCCACGCCGCGGGCGTCGATCCAATCGCCGTCGCCAGGAAGTTCGCTCCGATGATTTTTCATGTGCATATGAAGGACCACAAAGGTCACGAATCGGTCGGATTAGGCGAAGGCGACATCGACAACGCCGGCGTAATTGAGGAACTACGCAGAAACGGATACGCAGGCTACGTCAGCGAGGAACTGGAACTCCACGACCCCACCCGGGCAGATCAGGCGGCACATGAGGGGTATGGATATTTGAAAGGATTAATCGAGGCGAATGAAGCTTGACCAGAGGGTGGCGAAAGTCTCACGGCCCGCACTCGTCGAGCACTACCTTCACGCTGTCGCCCGAAGTGGTGCAGCCGAGCAGATCAAGGACATGGGAAGGAACCTGGCCCGTCGCTGCTCTTTCTATGACACAGACCTATCTCAAAGGCAGACGATCTTATGCCTGATTAGCGGTAAGCGAACTTCACGTGCCCAAACTACGCTGCCACGGTTTCTGTTCGGCTGATCGGCTTCGGAATTGGCTCTCCATGATCGCGTAGCGATTCCAGATGCAGGTGAACAGCGTCACGAATATTGTGGCGGAGTTCGTCGAGCGTGTCTCCACAAGATACGCACCCAGGAAGGTCGGGGACATACGCGGAAAAGCTGCCGTCGTTACCTTCTTCAATGACGATGACATATTCCATAACGTGCTCATCTTAGGCCGGCTTGACGCTAGATGCTATTCATAGTTCCGATGGGTGCATCACGACTCAATTTTCCGCCGGCCGGGACGGTCAAGGTGCCAGGTTTAGAGCATTTTCGCGCGACTTGTAGCGTCTTGGTTTAGCCGGGTCGCTTGCGGCCCGTGGGCCACGGGCCGCAAGCGACCCGGCTAAACCAAGACGCTTCGACCGAAGATGCTCTAGTGACGTGACGGAACTGCATGTGCGAGCCGACGGTGCGTTGCAAACGCCAACCATCGCTTTCGATGAGACGCACCAAATCGCGGTACTTCATCCACTCTCCGATGATCAATACAAGCCACCGGCATTTCGTGATGATTCAACTCGCCAGGCCGGTCCTTCGCTGTCACGAACACCCCATCGAGTTCCCGCAGTTCAAGCACTTGTAGCATGTGCCTGACCTTACCGTGATTGATCCGCAGACGTCACACGCGGGGGCGTCGGATTGCATTTCTGTGCCTTGCTGACTCAACGGGTCGGCGATCAGCGCCAAGCGTAGGCCGGTCGTGGGGGATTCAGATTTCCCTGTGGACTGACGGCTGCTTGCGGGCTGTCCGCCTTCGTAATCGAAGGGCTTTGCACTGTCGCGTTCCATGCGATGCCCGTGACCGTTGCCGGGTTTGATGACCATGTCGGTTGCGGGCGCGAGCGGCGTGGGGGACTCGCCTTCGGGGGCGGCGGGGGGCGCGCTGGGCTTGTCGCGCTTGGGGGCGTTGGCGGCGCGGTAGCCGGGGACGAACTCCATGGCCAGCCAGCGGAAGATGTAATCGGTCAAGCTTTTTGCAATCGGAATTTCGGGATTGCGCGTCATACCTGTCGGTTCGTAACGCACGTGTTCGAACTTACGTACGAGCGATTCGACCGGCACTCCATACTGCAACGATACCGATACGAGCGTCGCAATCGTGTCCATCAACCCGCCGATCGTGCTGCCTTCCTTGGCCATGGTGATGAAGACTTCGCCGGGCTGGCCGTCGTCGTACAGACCTACGGTGATGTAACCTTCGT
>Ga0105047_10002228_pt1 | contig 34677 bp, 35 predicted proteins | sample MAT04_FD_78384 | JGI IMG/M metagenome (GOLD analysis project Ga0105047, IMG submission 78384) | Freshwater microbial communities from Lake Fryxell liftoff mats and glacier meltwater in Antarctica - MAT-04 (megahit assembly) | ecosystem: Environmental > Aquatic > Freshwater > Ice > Liftoff... | reverse complement strand
TGGCAAGTACGCCCGCGGCGCGTAGATCGGCCGCTTTCGTTCGCTGCGGGTTCTGTGGCACACCACAGACGAACGTACTTTTGTGGTGTGCCACAGACGTTGAAGGACGAGGCGAGACCCGTGAAGACCGATGAGACCTGCATGCCCTGTATGTGCGCTCCCGGCGGCCGCAACCAGAGCGCTCCTCAGCGGCACCGACGGTCGACGTCACCATTCTTGCGACCGACCACTAGTGCTGATCGAGTTGATTGGCCGTGAGGTCGGACCGGGCTTGCTGACCCAGCACAGTGAGGTGGATGAGGTCGGTGTTCCACACAAAGGTGGGTGGATCGGGTTGCACCACCGCAGCCCAATCGATCACGTAGACGCCAGGTGTGGTCGCAAGCTGTTCGTTGAACGCATCCTCGCGTGCAATCCATGGCTGCCCACGACGGGTGCGGAGATTGATCCAGCCGACCATGTGATAGTCCGAACCGACCGCCGCGACCAAGCTGTCTATACGCGCCGCAGCGGCTGCAGCACTGGTGCCGGTGGCCGCGACGTCGTTCGTGCCCATCGCAATCACCCACCGAACGGACTGCGACCTCCAGATGCCATGTGAAGACTTGATGCGTTCGATGGCGGTCTTGGCGGATGGGATCGAAGCAGACCCGGTCGACGACCAACGGCTGATCACGCCGTCGAGACAGATCGGCCCGTAGCCGCGATCGATCAGGGTGTTCATCGCCGGGATGATCGATTGCCAGGTCAGTGAATCGCCGATCACCGCCAATGGGCCCTTCGCGCCGAACCCTGCGTAGTACCCGACCTTGCCCCATTTGTTGACAGTCTGCTGCAACCAACGGCCTGTCTTGTCGCGTTCAGCGGGCCCGCTGAGGCAGCCGCCGGCGGCAGGGTCCGGGGGCTTCACATTCGAACGGGCAGGCAGCGTCGCTGCCGTGGGAGTGCCCGTGAAGTAGCCGGTGAGATCGACCACGACGTGCGCCTTCACGGATACATAGAGCTCGACGCCGCGTGCCGATGCCGGCGTGATGGCCATGTTCGCAACCGGACGATTGGCGAGCCCGGCGTTCGTTGCGGAAACCGTCGGTGTACCAGCAGTGGCACCCGCCGGCAGCGCAGCCACCCAGCCAGGGCCGGTGGGCAACAAGGTGACGTTCAGCACGGCAACTGCGGCGCCGGGTGCCGCCGCGAATTCAGTGCCTCCCTTGGCGTACAGCGGGGTATTCGTTGCGCGCGTGTCCAAGAGCCGTGTTGGGCTGAGTGCCACCAGTAGACCATCGGCACTGGAGGATGCAGACGGGCCGGTGAAGTAGCCGGAGATGTCGACCAGCAGGTCGGTGCGCGCCTGCGAGACCACGGTGAACCCACCCACCGTCACCGGCACGATGACAGTTGCGGCACGCGGTTGGCCGCCCGCGGGATAGTTGAGCACCGAAGTGGTGGTGGCCGAACCGCCGGCAGCGAAGACCGACAGGAACCCTGCTGCCTGCGGGCCCACCGCAGTGAGGTTGACGGCCAGTGCGATCGCATCGGGCGGCACGGTGGCAGGCAGCGCAACGGTGAAGGGAGCAGCGGCCTCAACGCCCCCAGACATGGTCGACCGGGTGTCAGCAATGCGGGATGGTGTGAGCGGAACGAAGCGCCCTGCGGTCGCGGTACCGCCCGCGGCGGGCGTGAAGTAGCCGGTGGTATCGACGATCAGTTCCGCGGCGGACGACGTGTAGAGGTCGATCTGCCCCAGCGAGGAGAGCGCCAGGATGGTGCTGTTCGCTCGTGTGTCACCAGCGTGGTAGTTGAGGACAGAGGTGAGCGGGGGAGTTGAGGCCGACGCATACGCGGTGACAAAACCGGAGCTGAGAGCCTGGGTGGCGACCACCGTCAGTGCAACGGCAGTTGCCTCGGAAGGCACGCCACACCGACCAGAGATCTGCAGCCGGATCGTGTGCTCATCGACGCGCTCGTCTGCACCCTGACGAGTGTCGATCAGGCGACATGGCGCCACCGATGTGAATGCAGCCGGCCCGACAGCAACCGGGGCGGCCTTGGCCGGTGCGACGGCCCCCACGGTCGTCGCGACCATCACCAACGCGACCCCTGTTGCGCTCACCCGCTGCCACCGCATCGACGGAGAACAGTACTGCACGAACAGCGCGAGGGGCCATGTCCGCTAGCGTCACCGTCCGTGTCGGACGAGGAGCGCATGCTGCGCGTAGGAATGGTCAGTCCGTACAGCCTTTCGGTGCCTGGCGGCGTGCAGATGCAGGCGATGGGGCTGGCGCGCGAGCTGCGCCGAATGGGCCTTGAAGTGCGAGTCCTGGGCCCATGCGACGGACCACCACCAGCCACCTTCGTGACCCCACTCGGCAACAGCCTGCCAACTTCGACCAACGGCTCGATCGCGCCACTTGCCCCGGACCCGGCCTGCGTGCTGCGCACGATGCGGGTGCTCTTCGAAGAGCAATTCGACGTGCTCCACCTGCACGAGCCGTTTGCGCCCGGTCCGCCGATGACGTCGATGCTGCTGCATCCTGCGCCCGTGATAGCGACGTTCCACGCGGCCGGCGACAGCCCCAGCTACCGCTACGGCAGCGCACCGATGAAGGCCGCCGCCAAGAACATCGCCCGTCGGATCGCGGTGTCGAAGGATGCGCTCGCCCTGGTGCAGGAGGCTGTGCCCGGCGAGTACGAGGTGCTCTACAACGGTGTGGAGCTGCAGGAATACCGCGCCGCCAAGCCCTACCCGACAACCGGCCCAACTGTCTTCTTCTGTGGTCGACACGAGGAACGCAAGGGCCTGGATGTGTTGCTCGCGGCGATGCCCTTGCTGGGTGCCGAGGTACAGCTGTGGGTGGGAAGTAATGGCCCGGACACCGATCGCCTGCGGGCGCAGACCGCGGTAGACGCAAGGATTCACTGGCTTGGTCGGCTCAGCGACGAGGAGAAGATCGCTCGCCTGAAGGGTGCTGATGTGTTCTGCGCTCCCTCGTTGCATGGCGAGTCGTTCGGCGTTGTCCTGATCGAGGCGATGGCCGCCGGTACCTGCATCGTCGCCAGCGCGCTCGACGGATACCGCAACGTCGCCACCGACAACGTCGATTCGCTGCTGGTCCCGCCGGGCGACGCCAACGCACTGGCAGTGGCAATTGCGGAAGCCCTCCAGAATCCCGAGTTGAGCGCGCGATTGGTCGCTGCTGGCGACCGCAGGGCCGACGATTTCTCGATGGTCGCCCTCGCCAATGCCTACGCGACGATGTATCGCGAGGTCGCGGCACCGCCCAGCCGAACCCGGCGCCCGATGTCACCGTGGCCCTTCATGTCCGGCCCTGTGTCGCCCCGCCAGCGGCGCCACACCCGTATGATGGCGCCATAACGGCGCAGCACCCCAGCGCCCCGACCCCTCGGAGTCACGACAATGGTGTGGATCATTCTCCTGATTGTCGTAGCGCTACTCGCGATCTACGGCATCGTCAGCTACAACAGCCTCATTCGCGGCCGCAACCAGGTCGAGAACTCCTGGTCGCAGATCGATGTGCAGCTCAAGCGCCGTATCGACCTCATTCCCAACCTGGTGGAGACCGTCAACGCTTACGCCGCTCACGAGAAGTCAACGTTGGAAGCGGTCATCAACGCCCGCAACGCCGCCATGGCTGCGCCGGCAACCCCCCACGGTCAGGCCGAGGCCGACAACCTGATGACCGGTGCCCTGCGCCAGATGTTCGCCCTCGGCGAGGCCTACCCAGACCTTAAGGCCAACCAGAACTTCCTCGCACTGCAGGAAGAGCTCAGCGCCACTGAGGGTCGCGTTGCCTACGCCCGCCAGTTCTACAACGACAGCGTTTTGGGCTACAACAACAAGCTGCAGGCATTCCCCACCGTCTTCTTCGCTCGCATGCTGAAGTTCGAGAAGCGCGAGTATTTCGAGACCGACGAGGCCGCCCGCGAGGTGCCCAAGGTCCAGTTCTGAACACGCCATGTTCGAACTGATTCGTGCCAACAAGCGGCGCAGCGTCGCGCTCATTGCCTCGTTCGTCCTGGTGCTCGTGCTCGTCGGGGCGGCCTTCGGGCTGCTCATCGGCAACGGCGTTGCCGGCACCCTCGTCGCCCTCGTCTTCGCCGGCGCAATGGCCTTCTTCTCGTACTGGAAGGCCGATGCCATCGCGCTGAAGGTCAGCCGTGCGCACCCCGCCGACCCGGTGGAGTTCCAACGACTCCACAACCTGGTGGACGGTCTGTGCATTGCCAGCGGTCTACCCAAGCCGGGTATCTACATCGTCGATGATCCGGCACCCAATGCGTTCGCCACCGGGCGTAACCCGAAGCATGCTGCCATCGCGGTGACCACCGGTCTGCTGGAGAAGCTGAATCGCGTCGAGTTGGAGGGTGTGCTGGCCCACGAGCTCTCGCACATTCGCAACTACGACATCCTGGTCAGCACGCTGGCGGTCACGCTGGTCGGCTCGATTGCGCTGCTCACCAACATCGGCATTCGCATGATGTGGTGGAACGGTGGCCGCGAGCGTCGCGACGGTGACCAAGGCAACGGTGGCAACATCCTGGCGTTCGCCGGTTTCGCGTTGCTGATCTTCGCCCCCATCATTGCCAAGGCCATGCAGGCCACCATCAGCCGCAAGCGCGAAACGTTGGCCGACATCTCTGCGTGCCAGCTCACGCGCTACCCACCTGGCCTCATCTCCGCCCTGGAGAAGCTGCGCGACGATGTCACCGTCACTCACGCTGCCTCGACGGCGACAGCCCACATGTGGATCGAGCAGCCGATGTCGGGCGTTGGCGACGGCGGCAAGATGGGCAGGTGGAACAAGATGTTCGACACTCACCCGCCGCTCGAAGAGCGCATCGCCCTGCTCCGCGAACTATGAGTCGCACACTTCACTTCATTGCTGCCGCTGCGCTCGTGTTCGGCGCCGTTGCGTGTGGCGGCGACGACAAGTCGGCGCCAACGGTCGAGCCAACCACTTCGGCGGTCGCCACCACAGTCGCTGCAACCACGACGGTCGCTCCCTCCACCACGCTCCCGGCAACCACAACCACCGAGGTGCCGGTGCCTGTGTACCCGCTCACGGGTCTGCCGGTCACCGACCCTGCCGTCGCCGAACGCCCGGCACTCGTCGTCAAGATCGACAACAACGCCGCGGCCCGCCCGCAGAACGGTCTCAACGAAGCCGACATCGTCTTCGAAGAGATCGTCGAAGTGCAGACTCGGTTTGCGGCGGTGTTCCAATCGCAGGGCGCCGACCCGGTCGGCCCCATCCGCTCCGCACGTACACAGGATGTCCTGCTGCTCGGTTCGTTGAACAGCCCGCTGTTCATGTGGAGCGGCGGCAATGGCAACGTGACCCGAACGATCGAGGGCAGTGACTTCGTCAACCTCAGCGCGCAGCGCGGCAACGTGTACAAAGCTGCCGGTTTCTTCCGTAACAACCAGCGCAGCAACCCGCACGACCTGTACGCATCGACGACGGGTGCATGGACGTTGACTCCCGAGGGCGCCAGTGCACCGCCACAGCAGTTCCTGTACCGCAAGCAGGGTGAACCGGCGGTCGGCGAGGCGACGACCGGCGTCGACCTGAACATGGATGGCTTACCCATCGAATGGCGCTTCGACGCTCCCTCTGGCGCCTACTTGCGATCCAACAATGGCACCCCACACATGGATGCGCTCAGCGGGCAGGTCAGTACCGAGAACGTGCTGGTGATGTTCGTCGACTATCAGCCCAGCCCAGCCGACAACCGTAGCCCCGAAGCCCAAACCATCGGGGCCGGCGAGGCATGGCTGTTCACCGGTGGCGTGCTGCAGCGCGGCACCTGGACTCGGAACGATCGCCTCTCCGCGATCGTGCTGCACGACGCCGCTGGCGCCACCATTCCCCTCACGCCCGGCCGGACGTTCATCGAGTTGGCCCGAGAGGCCACAGCCAACGCCACCACCTGACGTTCCGGGTAGTGCAGCCACCTGGATTTGGCTGAGGTGCCGCCAGTTCGGCAGCGGTACGCTTCATGCATGACTTCTGAGACGTCACCATCACGCTCAACGGACCCCGACCAGGTGAAAGGCACGATGCAGGTCAAGCGTGGCCTTGCCGAAATGATGAAGGGCGGCGTCATCATGGACGTCGTCAATGCCGAGCAGGCCAAGATCGCGGAAGACGCCGGCGCGTGTGCCGTCATGGCGCTCGAGCGGGTCCCCGCTGACATTCGCCGCGACGGTGGTGTTGCCCGGATGAGCGACCCGGAGATGATCGAGGGCATCAAGGCCGCTGTCACCATCCCGGTCATGGCCAAGGCCCGTATCGGCCACTTCGTGGAGGCGCAGATCCTGCAGTCCCTCGGCGTCGACTACATCGACGAGAGCGAAGTGCTCACCCCCGCAGACGAAGCCCACCACATCGACAAGTGGGCCTTCACCGTGCCGTTCGTCTGTGGCGCCACCAACCTTGGTGAGGCGCTGCGCCGTATCAGCGAAGGTGCCTGCATGATCCGCAGCAAGGGCGAGGCAGGCACCGGCAACATCGTCGAGGCCGTCCGCCACCTGCGCAGCATCATCGGCGACATTCGCAAGATCACCCAGGCCGACAATGCCGAGTTGTTCCAGTGGGCCAAGCAGTTGCAGGCACCGCTGCCGCTCGTGCAGGAAATCGCCGAGACCGGCTGGCTGCAGGTTCCCCTGTTCTGCGCAGGTGGCATCGCCACTCCGGCCGACGCGGCGCTTGCCATGCAGTTGGGCGCCCAAGCCGTGTTCGTCGGCTCGGGAATCTTCAAGAGCGACGACCCGTCGCCGCGGGCGAAGGCGATTGTCGAAGCCACTACGCACTTCCGCGACGCCGACATCCTGGCCAAGGTCAGCCGTGGCCTCGGCGCCCCGATGACCGGCATCGGAATGGACGAGATCAACCAGACCACGCGCTTCGCAGAGCGCGGCTGGTAGTCGGTCGTGCCCTCAGCGGAGCCGCCAGGTGAACGCCGGCACCGCCCTGCCGATCATTGGCGTCCTTGCGCTCCAGGGCGCCTTCGCCGCGCATGAAGACGCGCTGCGCGGTCTGGGTGTAGACACCAGGCAGGTTCGTACGCCACTCGACCTTGCGCACGTGCAGGCGCTGGTGATGCCGGGAGGCGAAAGCACCACCATGTCGCGGCTGCTCGACACCTCGCATATGTTCGAGCCACTGCAGCAGCGGTTGGCCGACGGCCTCCCTGTGTTTGGAACCTGCGCCGGCATGATCCTGCTCGCGGCCAATGTGCTGGACGGCCGCGCCGACCAGCGCAGCTTCGGGGTCATCGACATCGATGTCCGCCGCAATGGCTACGGCCGGCAAGTGGACAGCTTCGAGACGGACATCACCGTTACCGGGCTGAGTGCCCCGTTCCACGCAGTGTTCATTCGGGCACCTAAGGTAGAGACGACCGGCACCGCCGTAGAGGTGTTGGCCACGCACGACGGCGTGCCCGTTCTCGCACGCCAGGGGCACGTCATGGTGGCGTCGTTCCATCCAGAGATCACACCAGATGCACGGCTGCACGAGATGTTCTTGCAGTACAACGGATTCACCACCGAGCCACGCTCGTCCAGCACGGAAAGGGGATAGTCCAATGTCGGGCCATTCCAAATGGGCAACGATCAAACACAAGAAAGGCGCAGCCGACAAGGCACGCGCCAAGGTGTTCAACAAGATCGCCCGCCAGCTCGAAGTCGCCGCCCGCGAAGGCGGTGGCGACCCATCCACCAACGCCTCGCTGCGTACCGTCATCTTGAAGGCGAAGGGCGCGCAGATGACCAACGACGCCATCGACCGGGCGGTGAAGCGTGGCGCTGGCGTATCCGACGGCGGCACCTACGAAGCAATCATGTACGAGGGGTACGCCCCCGGTGGCGTGGCCATGCTGGTGGATGTACTCACTGACAACCGCAATCGCAGCGGCGGCGATGTACGCAACATCTTCGCCAAGCTCGGCGGGGCACTCGCTGAGCCGGGCGCAGTCGGCTGGCAGTTCAGCCGACGCGGCGTGCTGCTGGTACAGGGCGGCGATGAAGACACGGTCATGATGGCGGCGCTCGAGGCCGGCGCCGACGATGTGGCCGACGACGGCGACGGCATGTGGCGCCTGACCTGCGACCCGGCGCACGTGTTCGATGTGCGCGACGCGTTGCAAGCCGGTGGCATGAACGTCGAATCCGCCGAGAGCACGATGGTCTCCAGCCTGACGGTAGAGGTCACCGATGCAGAAGATGCGCGCAAGATACTGCGCATCATCGATGCGTTGGAGGACAATGATGATGTGCAAGACGTGTACAGCAACTTCGACATCAGCGAAGAGTTGATGGAAGCGGTCGGCGAGTGAGCATTTCCGTCGGCGACGCCGCACCCTCCTTCACCTTGTCGGCAACCGGCGGTGGCGAAGCTTCGCTCAGCGACTTCCTCGGCAAGCCATTGGTCCTGGTGTTCTACCCGGGCGACGACACCCCCGTGTGCACCAAGCAACTCAATAGCTACAACGACGATCTGTCGCAGTTCGAAGCGCTCAACGCGCAGGTCGTGGCTGTCTCTGCGCAAAGTGTGCAGAGCCACGAGAAGTTCTCGGACAAGCACGGCTTCAAGTTTCCTCTGCTGGCCGACACCGATAAGTCGGTCGCCGCCGCCTATGGCACGCTTGGCCCGTTGGGGTTTCCGCGGCGCAGCGTGTTCATCATCGACGCCGACGGGGTTGTGCGATACGCGCATCGTGCCATTGCCGGGCTCACCTTTCGTCCCGTCGGCGAACTGATCGACGTCCTGCTCAGCCTTCCCCGCTAGCCGGTCAGCACCTTGCTCTGGCACGGGCCAGCGTTGCACAGATCGGTGAACTCGCCTGTCAGCAAGAACGTCAGCGCCTGCTGCAGCACCAGTGGCTCGTCGCTGCCAGCGCCGTGGGGGTCGCGCCCGTACTCGGGTTCCGTCGGCGGCAGGTTCACTGAGGGCGGACCGGGAGTCCCGAAGTCCCAGAGCACCAGGATCGCTGTGGTTGGCGCCGATGGGTCGAGCGGCGCGATGTTCCACATCGGGGTCGCGTCATTGCTGCGTCCGTCGGCGATCGCTGGTGTGTGGACGGCCGCCCCCAACGTGCGCGCCAGTACCTCGGTGGACACATTGGCCACCTGATGGTCGCCGAACGCCTCCACCATCAGCACCTGCTTTGCTTCGATGCCGTCGTATGGATCGGTGATGAGGTGCTGTGCGTAGCCGTTGTTCTCACCACGATCCCACAACAGCTGAATGAGTTGCAGAGCGATCGCCCGATCGACCGGGTCCGTGTACGCAGCATCGAAGACGACTTGGAACTGCGGCCAGTCGCTTGACCGGGGGAGGAGCAGTGAGTAGTTGCTGCCGGGCACACCCAACACAGCCCGTGACCATTCGCTGCTGATCGCGCTGGCGGCACCGCCCAGAATGCCACCCTGGCTGTTGCCGACGAACTGCGTCTGCCCCGCTGCAACGATCGGCGCGCCGCCAACGGTTTGAAACGCGGGCGACGAGACGAAGCCATCGGCACTGTTGAGCAGCCGACCCAGGAACTGCTGGTTGAGGAGGCCCTGTTGCAGTCGGTCGGCCTGCTGGTTGAAGTGTGAAAGGTCGCCGAGTATCGATGCGAGAGAGGCGATGTCCTCGGAACTCATCCCGATCTCGTCCGTGGCGCACGGCGCCGCGATTCCGATCTGCGCTGCGAACGAAAGTGCATCGACCTCGGTTCTGCTGCCCAACAAGCCGTGGCCGTAGACGATGCCTGGCACCGGCGCGGCTGGTGCGACAGGTATGACACAGTGAAAGGGGGCCGTGAAGTCCGGCGTCTGCGCGTTGCGAGTGGGCAGACCATCGGGCCCGAGCGTGAAGTTGTTGCCCGGGGAGCCATCGGCTGTCAGAAAGTTCGGGACCTCGAAGGTGCCATCGATGGTGCGCACATTGCCACTCTCGGTCTGTGACGTCACAGTGAACGCGGGAGCCCCATCGCCGATCGTGTCGTAGGCCTGGCTGCGAATGCTGAGCAGCCGGCTGCTGAGGCTCTCCGCGCTGGCGACGGTGAAGTCCCATGCCAGGTACAGCCCGTCGGTGGTCACGCCGGTGTCGGCCAGTTCAGCCAGCAGTTCACGAACGGCACGCGCTCGTTCCAGGGGCTCGGGGGCACCCGCAACCGCGGCTCGGAAGGCAGCGGTTGGTTCAATTGCCGAGCCGTCAGACGCCTTGAGGTTTCGGAGTGCGACAACGAGGTGATGCCCTTCGCGCAGACTGATCGCAGGGTGGACCATCAGCAGCTGATCGCCCTGTGGCGCGGGCGCATCCAATTCCGCCCAGTACGGCACCCGCTCGCCGGTGGTGGTGTCGAGCAGCACGATGGGTGCATCGTCGTCCAATGAGGCACCGATGTCGTTGCTGCCGGCGATGCCACTGGCGACAACATCCAGCGAAGGAACGAGTGCCAACAGTGCTGAGCCGGGGGAGAAGCCATCCGCGCGGTTCTGGTCGGTCACGTCGATGGGAACACCGTCAGCATTCGTCGGTGGACTCTCGGGATGGACGTCCAGCCGTCTGCCGGTAGCGGTGCCCGAGTCGGGAACGGTGAAGGTGTCGTTCGGCCACGGCAGCAGGCACGCCCGCTCATCCAATGGGTCGCACCTCAGTGACACATCGAGCACTGCGTCCTCAGGGTTCGTGGTGGTGGGCTCGTTCGCCGCCGGCACCGAGCTTGCTGGGGACGTTGATGTCTGGTCGGTGCCCGCAGCCTTGCCGTCACTGTTGCCGTTGCTGTCGCTGTCGCTGTTGCTGTTGCTGCATGCCGCGAACAGCATCACGGCGACAGTCAGGATGGGCATCGTGGAACGGCGCATGTGACCAATGTGCCACACCCGGCGACGGTCCACGGACACGGGCGCCCCATCCGCTAGCCTCGTACGCGTGTTCGTTCGAGATGAATCCGTCGTGCTCGGAATCGACCCTGGCCTCACCCGTTGCGGCTATGCGGTCCTGCATTCCGCGGGCAACGTGGTGCGCCCCATCGCCCTCGGGGTCATCCGCACGCCGCCCACCGATCCGTTACCGCAGCGCCTCGCAGAGCTCAAGGGTGAGCTGGTGCTGCTGTTGCAGCAGTACCGCCCGTTCGCTGTGGCGGTCGAGCAGGTGTTCTTCCAAACCAACGTGCGCACAGCGATGAGCGTTGGCCAGGCCAGCGGCCTGGCCCTGGCCGAGGCCGCTGCGTTCGGGTGCGACGTCGTGCAGTTCACGCCCAACCAGGTGAAGGATTGCGTCGCAGGCTGGGGCGGTGCCGACAAGGCGCAGGTGCAGCGAATGGTGCAGGCTCGGCTAGGCCTTGCGACACCGCCGAAACCCGCCGACGCGGCCGATGCTGCTGCGTTGGCGCTGTGCTACATAGCGGCCGCACCCATGCGCCGCAGCGTCGCAAAGGCGTTGGCCCGATGACCGGGTCGTTGAGATGATCGGGTCGTTGAGATGATCGGGTCGTTGAGATGATCGGGTCGTTGAGATGATCGGGTCGTTGAGATGATCGGGTCGCTACGTGGTTCGGTGCTGGAGCGCACCGAAGACTCCACTGCGCTCATCGAAGTGCATGGCGTCGGCTATTTCGTCTCGGTCACGCCGCGCACCCTCGCCGAACTCGAGCCGGGTGCCTCGGTGTTCGTGTACGTGCACCATCACATCCGTGAGGACGCGCAGACGTTGTTCGGGTTTCTGCAGCGCGATGAACGCACCACCTTCCAAGTGCTGATCGCCACGCACGGCATCGGGCCGGCACTTGCGTTGGCCATTCTTGGTACTCATGGCCCATCCGCACTGGTCGACATCATCGCGTCGAACGACATCGGTGCGCTCACGTTGGTTCCTGGCGTCGGTAAGAAGACCGCCGAGCGACTGTTGGTCGAGCTGCGTAACCGTCTCAGCCTGCCCATGCTCGACCCGTTGCCGGTGGGCGCCGGCGGCAAGGCGTCGGTGATCGGCGACGTGCGCGAGGCGCTGGCCGGCCTTGGCTACGGTCCCGAGGAAGTACGCGATGCAATGCGCGAGCTGCCGGCTGATGGCGATGCCTCCAGCCTGCTGCGCGATGCACTGAAGCTGTTGGGGGCCAAGCGTGCGTGACGAGTTTCTTGAACCGGAAATGGTCAGCAACGACGAGGAGGTCGACGAAGTCGGCTTGCGTCCGCGCAAGCTCAGCGAGTTCGTCGGCCAGCGCGAGCTGAAGGAGCACCTATCGATCGTGCTGGAGGCCGCCAAGCTGCGTGGTCAGCCTGCCGATCATCTCCTACTGGCGGGCCCGCCAGGCCTCGGAAAGACCTCGATGGCCGGCATCGTCGCCGCCGAGATGGGTGTGCACATGCACATCACCTCCGGGCCAGCACTCGAGCGAGCGGGCGACCTGGCTGCCATCCTCACCAAGCTCGAGGAAGGCGATGTGCTCTTCATCGACGAGATCCATCGCCTCTCGCGCGCGGTCGAAGAGATTCTGTATCCGGCGATGGAAGATTTTCAGCTCGACATCGTGGTGGGCAAAGGCCCGGCGGCGTCCAGTATTCGCCTCACGTTGCCGCCATTTACGCTGGTTGGTGCCACCACTCGTACGGGCATGATCACTGGGCCGCTACGCGACCGCTTCGGTCTGGTGGCCCGGCTCGACTACTACGCCGACGACGAACTGGAAGCCATCGTGCGTCGCGCAGCGGGCATCCTGCACGTGCGCATTTCCGCGGAAGGCGCGTGGGAGATCGCTCGCCGATCGCGCGGCACACCCCGTATCGCCAACCGACTGTTGCGGCGTGTCCGCGACTTCGCCGAAGTGCGCGGCGATGGCACCATTGCCGAGTCCACCGCCCGTGAGGGCCTCAAAGTGTTCGGTGTTGACGAGCGCGGCCTCGACAAGGTCGACCGAGCGATTCTCAATGCCATCTGCCAACAGTTCGCCGGTGGTCCGGTGGGGCTCAGTACCGTCGCCATCAGCGTCGGCGAGCAACCCGAAACGGTGGAAGACATGTACGAGCCGTTCCTCATCCAGCAGGGTTTGCTGGCTCGCACACCTCGCGGCCGTATTGCCATGCCAGCGGCATACACGCACATGGGTCTGGCCGTGCCAAGTGTAGATCGGCCGCCGGCACTCTTCGAATAGTTGGCCCTAGGCGTGCCCTAGGCGGGCAGGTAGAGACCCAGGAAAGCCTTGGTCTTCGCCCACGCAGCCTTGGCGGCGGCCTCATTGTGGAACATCTCACTCTCGTGGTTGTCGAAGGCATGACCTGCCTGCTCGACGTTCAGTACGAAGCCTTCGCGACCGGCGATGGCGGCGCCGATTGCGTCGACACCCGCGTTCGGAATGAACGCATCTTCGCTGCCGAAGTGAAAGAGCGTCGGACAGGTCACCTGGTCGATCATGCCCAACATGTCGGGCACGCCCGAGCCGTAGTAGCTGATACACACCGACGGCTGTGCGTTGGCGGCCACCGCCCATGCGAGTGTGCCGCCGAGACAGAACCCCATCACGGCCGGTGCGCTCTCGATACCTGGCTGGCCGGCAAGGTGTGCGAGGGCGGCGCTGACGTCGCTCACCGCCGCGGGAAAGTCGAGCTGGCCGACCTTTTCCATGCTGGCGCCGAGGCCGGCCTGATCGTGGCCGGCTTCCCAGTTGGGCGCGAAACGCCAGAACACATCGGGTGCGCCGACGAGGTATCCGGCGGCTGCGAGCCGTTCGGCCACCGCCCGGATGTAGGGCCCAACACCAAAGATCTCTTGGATCAGGAGCACCGCAGCCTTCGGCGGCTGATCCGGCGTCCAGATGTGAAGATCCATGTCGCCGGCGTCGCCACAGGCAACCCGGTCGGTGCGCAAGGTACTCATTCGACCATGGTGCCACAGCGATGACAGCCATGCCGCATGAGGCCACGCGAGCGATGTGCCATTAGCCTGAGCGTGCCATGACCGACGCAACTGACGCCCAGCACGCACCCTCCGGCGACGAGGTTCGCGACGCGCTGCCCGACGATCTCAACGCTCACGAGTACGCCGGCCCATACGAGTTCCCGGACAACAGTCGCCGCCGCAAGCCAGGCGCGTTGTACCTCGCATTCGCCGCGATGTGCGTCGTGCTGTGGTTGTGGAGGGGCGATTCATCGGCCCTCGTCAACAGTGGCTTCCTGTGGGCTGCGCTCTTGCTCGGTGTGTTCGGCGCGTTCTCCATCTCGTCGGGCTGGCGCATGAAGATCGACGAGAAGCAGGCACTGGTTGCAGCGCAGGGCGCAGTTGGTTTCGCTGTGGGGCACGCCTCGGCCCAGCAGGTGTGGCGCGGAGTGCGCAGTCGGCCGACATGGCGCGTGCTCATCTACTCGGCGGAGGACCCACCGCGCCGTCGCGGCCTTGTGCTGGTCGATGCGGTCAACGGCGAGGTGGTCGAGCACTTGACACAGGAGAACCCCATCGAAGAGTGGGATATCTAGCGTTCCCCGGCGGCGGCGATCTTGCGGAGCTCGTTTCCTATCGCCAATGCGATCTCACGCAAGCGATCCAGCGTCGCCACGACCCACATATCGGCTGGCGTGGTTGCAATCGCGTCGGCGACACGCGCCGGGTCCGCAGTAGTCCGCAGCAAACCGCCCGCTTCGAGGAGAAGGCGGTTCAACTCGACCGAGAGACCATCGAACTCGTCATTGGGCGTCTCGCCGCGTGCTTCGTGAAGTCGGCGTGGTATGGAACGAAAGGTGACGACGAGGTCGTCGGGTGATGCACTGGTCATGACACCATGCTGGTCTGGTACGGAGCGACGTGGCAAGGGGTAACCTCTGGACCAATGTTCGACGGAAAGTTTCGTGTCCCGATCGACAAGGCGGTCAAGCCCATTGGCAATGGCTTGCGCCGTACTGGTCTCACGCCTGACCACCTGACGGTGATGGGTCTGCTGGTCGCGGTCGGAGCATCTGTCGCGATCGGCGCCGGCTGGTTGCGTCTCGGAGTCCTGCTGGTGATTCTGGCGGCGCTGCCCGATCTGCTCGATGGTGCACTTGCCAAGGCGTCGAACTCTTCCAGTCAGCGCGGCGCCTTCTTCGACTCCACCATCGACCGTTTTGCAGACGCGCTGCTGTTCGGTGGTGTGGCGTGGTACTTCGCCAGTGGCGATCACCCGTTGATGGCGATGCTGCCATTCGCGGTGATGGCGCTCAGTTCGGTCATCAGTTACATGCGAGCCAAGGCAGAGTCGCTGGGGCTCGATGCCAAGGGCGGCATCATGGAGCGTGCCGAGCGCATCATCGCGTTGCTGCTCGGCCTGGTGTACGAGCCGCTGCTCATCCCGATTCTCTGGATCACCCTGGCGCTCACCGCAATCACCGCGGTGCAGCGCTTCGTGAAGGTGTGGAAACAGGCAGCCGTGGCCCCGGTCACCGCAGAACGTATCGAGCTGCGGCGCAGCCGTCGCCAGAGCCGCCGGGTCGTGCGCACCGAGCGTCGCCACACGCGTATCTCACGCGCCACCGGCCGTACGTCGATCCGTCGCGACTGATTTGCTGTGACTGATCTGTCGTGACTGAACCCTCGCCGGCCAGCCCTTCCGGCCGCAAGAAGATCTCCGATGCCGCGACGGTGGGCACGTATCGCCTCGGAGCGCTGGCCGCGAAGCTGATGCCCGGTCCGGTCGCAGCTGCAGCGGCCACGTCGCTGGGCTTCGGCGCCAGCTTCTCCAGCCCGGCCAAGCGGGCGATGATCGAGTGCCACCTCAAGCGGGTGAACCCCAAGCTGCGGGGTCCTGCGCTGCGGGTCGCTGCGCAGCAGGCATTCGACAGCTACGCCCGGTACTACGTGGAGAGCTTCCGCCTGCCCTCGCTCAGCAAGCGCACCGTGGACCGCAACTTCACTGTCGACGGCTTCGAGCACATCACCGACGCGTTGGAGCTTGGCAACGGCTGCATTTTCGCCCTGCCGCATCTCGGCGGCTGGGAGTGGGCTGGGCGGTGGATGACTGATCAGGGATACAAGCTGACTGTGGTGGTGGAGGCGTTGGAGCCGCCTGAGCTGTTCGAATGGTTCGCCGACCTGCGCAAGGAACTGGGGATGACTGTGGTGCCCACCGGGCCGACGGCCGGCCCAGCCGTGTTGAAAGCGCTGCGCGAGAACCAGATCGTGTGCCTGTTGTGCGACCGTGACCTGGACAGGAAGGGCGTGGAGGTCGAGTTCTTCGGCGAGAGAACCACGCTGCCCGCTGGCCCCGCAACGCTGGCCCTTCGGGTCGGCTCGCCGATTCTTCCAGTCGGTTGCTACTTCACGTCCGCCTACGGCGGCCACCATGCGGTAGTGCGATCACCGCTGTCGCTCCAGCGTGCCGGCGGCCTCCGCGACGACGTGGCGCGTATCACCCAAAATTTGGCCTATGAGCTGGAGTTCCTGATCCGTCGTGCCCCTGAGCAGTGGCACCTCTTTCAACCCAATTGGCCCAGCGACCTCGGTTACTGACGGATTCATCTATTCAGTAGATTCTCTCAAGTAGTGAAAATCTTGCCGATAACTGGAGGACTTCATGAGCTGACTAGGGAGAAGATCAACGATGAGAACAGATTTGTGGCGTGCCCGTTGGGCCGCAACTGGAGCCGCAGCGGTGATAGCGCTGGGGGGCGGCGGGCTTCTCACGGCGTCGGCGGCGCCGTCGGGCACGGCAACCTCGTTCGTGGCCATGCCGCCCGTTCGGGTGCTCGACACACGACAAGCTTCGAGCACCGTGAGCTCGCTGATGGCTGGCCAGTCGGTCACGCTGTCGCTGGCAACTCAGGTTCCGGACGACGCAGATGCCGCCGCGATCAACGTGACGGTGATCAATGGCACGGCGCCTTCCTTCTTGACGGTGTATCCCACTGGTAGTGCTCGGCCCGAGTCGAGCACGATCAACTGGTCGGGCCCGGCGGCGGGAGCGAACTCCACGACCGCCAAGCTTGGCGGCGACCGCCAGTTCGAGGTCTACAACTCGAACGGCACGGTCGACGTGATCATTGACCTCGTCGGCTACTACGTCCCCGCCTCCTTCGGTTCGGGCTCCGCCGGTGCTGCTGGCGCCAAGGGTGACACGGGTGCGACTGGTGCGAAGGGTGATGCTGGCGCTCCTGGTGCAGCCGGTGCCAAGGGCGTTGATGGTACTCCTGGTGTCAAGGGTGACACGGGCGCTCCTGGTGTTGATGGTGCTCCGGGCGCCGAGGGTGACACGGGCGCTCCTGGTGCCAAGGGTGATACCGGCCTTCCTGGTGCTCCTGGTGTCAAGGGTGATACCGGCGCCCCTGGTGCTGATGGTGCCCCGGGCGCGAAGGGTGACACTGGCGCTCCTGGTGTCAAGGGTGATGCCGGTGCCGCTGGTCTTGATGGTGCTCCTGGTGCTCCTGGTGCTCCTGGTGATACGGGTGCTCCCGGCGCCACTGGTGCTCCTGGTGTCAAGGGTGATACGGGTGCTCCCGGCGCCACTGGCGCCACCGGGGTTCCTGGTGCTGTTGGTCCTGCTGGGGCTGTTGGGCCGGTCGGTGCAACGGGTGCCACCGGTCTCGCTGCCCTTGAGTACCGCACGGTGACGTTCGCTGCAGACGGTGGTGTCGACAGCGGTACAGCATTGTGCACCGGCAGCAAGAAGGTGCTCGGCGGCGGATTCTCATCGTCGGTGAATGACGGCCTCACGCCATACGTCGATGCATCGCGACCGAATGCGACCGGTACCGGTTGGTTCGTCTCCGCATCCCGCTACGCCAACAACACCTCGACGATGACGGTCTACGCGATCTGCACATGAGCAAGGTGAAGTGTCGGTCGTATCAGCATTTGCTGGTGCAGTCGAAGAGCTGAATCGTCGGCCCGGGCAATGTGCCCGGGCCGACGTTCGCGTTTGCGCACGTTCGAGCCGACAGTTGGGATCGATAGGATCGGATTCATGGTCATCGAGAAGCGTGAGGGGTACCGCTTGTGGGTGGGCGGCCCCGTGCCTCGCGGCTTGGACGGCATCACCTTTCGGTCGCTGGTGATCGTGCGACACGGCAAGGCGTCGCCATACCTGCTGCGTCACGAGCGGGTGCATGTGCGCCAATGGCGTCGCTATGGCGTGCTTGGCTTTGGTGTCCGCTACGTCGGTAGCTACGCGCTGTGGCGCGTGCGTCGCAAGGGTCACCATGGAGCGTATTTGCGTATCCCGATGGAGATCGAGGCCGACTGGGTTGCTCGCCGTCAGTTGGCCACTGCGGTTCGCGACGAACTTTCGGATCGCGTCGCGTCGTAGTCGTCAGCGAGGCCGATATGTTCGGCCTTGGCTTCCCCCAGTCGTTCATTCGGGCACACGCGCCCGCTGACGCGAGGGAGCCTCGTTGTCCGAGTTTCCGGATCGTCCTGCCCCACCGGTCTCCCTGTTGGCTCGGGGACGCGCATGGGTGCAGTGGGTCGGTGCTGGTCGGGTAGTCGCATCCGCAGTTGTCGTACTGGCTGTGGTCGCAGGTGCCTATTGGCTGGTGAAGCCTCCGCCCGCCACCACTGAGTCAAAGCTGTCGTATGCGTCGCCGGCGACGTCGTCGACAATCGCCTCGGGGGGTGCCGCCACCGTTCCACCGACGACGGTCGGGCCGGAGTTGTTGGTCGTGCATGTCGCCGGTGCGGTGCAAGCACCCGGGGTGTATCGCCTCAAGCCAGGTTCCCGGGTCATCGACGCCGTGTCGGCGGCGGGGGGAGTGGCGTCAGACTCCAACTCCGACGCCATCAACCTGGCGGCGGTACTGGCCGACGGCGAGCGTGTGTACGTGCCGCGGGTCGGTGAGGCGGCGCCGGTCGTTGTGTCCGGGGGATCCACTGCGAGCAGCGCGCCCAGCGGGCCGGTCGATCTGAACGCTGCCTCGGCAGACGATCTCGACACACTTCCTGGCGTGGGGCCAGCGACGGCGGCGGCGATTCTTGCGTACCGCGAGCGACACGGTCCGTTTGCATCCGTCGATGATCTGGCAAAGGTGCGTGGCATCGGCCAGGCGAAGTTGGATGCCCTACGCGGGCTGGTGACCGTATGACGCCTCACCGGTCGACAGCTAGAGGAATGCGCCACCCAGTACCAGGTTGGCCGCCACCAGCGCACCGATCACGCCCAGCCAGACAGCGCCGGCCAGCCACAGGTACTCCTTCCAGTAGTCGCCCCAGGTGGCAACGGGTCTGCGAGTGGCGCGGGCGCTGGCTGCGAAACCGATCAACAGCCACATCACTGCGCTGCCTGCTGCAGCGGCCATGTACAGGGCGGTGCCCCCAGTCATCGGCGCGCCGCCCACCAACAGGCCAGGTGCAGCCAGCACCGCCGTCAGGAACCCCATCACGCCGCGAACGGTCGACGTGTTGTCGCGGAGCAAGATCAGTGCGATCGCCCCGAGGGCAGCCGGCGGGAGCAACGCCAGTAGCGGGCCGAGCCGGCGAACCTGGCGGCGATACGCGCGCGGGCCTTGTCGCACCGAAGCCATCGTGCGGGGTGGCTCGGCTGGCGGGGCATACGCCTGCACTGGTTGCATGCAGTGAGCGTACGACGTGAGGGGCGCAGACCGTGGGCACCAGCTCTCCGACGCCGGCCTACTGCTGATCACAGTGGCCTTGGTGGTCGCCGTTTGGCAGGGCGTGTGGGTGGCTGCACTCGCGGTCGCTGTCGGCCTCTTGATGCGACAGCGGGCCCTGGTGCTCTTACTCTGCGTCGTTGCTGCACTGATCGGCACCTGGGTGGGCGCTCGTGCGTGGGAGCAGGCAGCGCCCAGGAACTTGGGCGAGTACACCGGCTGGGTGGAGATCGTCGCCGACCCGGCACCGTATGGTGCTGGGCTGCGGGTGACGGTGGAGGTCGACAACGAGCGATTCGACGCCTGGCTGTACGGCGGGGCTCGTCGCAAACTGGCCGACCGGCAGAGCGGGCAGTTCGTCTGGGTGCAGGGTCGGCGCACCGAGGTGGGCACCAATTCGCGTCGGGCGCAGATTCGTCACGTCGTCGGCCGGTTCGAGGCCCAGGTGGTGGGTGATGTGATCGAGGGCTCGCCACTCGCGCGGGCGAACAATCGTGTTCGTAGCAGGCTCCGGTCGGTTGCCGAGTCGACGATGACGGCTGATGATGCTCCGCTCTTCACAGGGTTGGTGATCGGCGACGACGCACGCCAGCCGTCGTGGTTGATCGACGACTTTCGAGCGTCCGGGCTCTCCCATCTCACTGCTGTCTCCGGGCAGAACGTGGCTTTTGTGCTGGCCGCAGCACTCCCGCTGCTGCGACGGCTGCGACCGTGGTGGCGGTGGGCGGCGACGGTGGGGCTCATCGTCTGGTTCATGGCGCTGACCAGGTTCGAGCCGTCCGTGCTACGGGCCGGGGTGATGGCCGTGCTTGCGGCAACGGCCTATGTCCGCGGGCAGCAGGTGCAGCCGGTACGCATCTTGTCGTTGGCAGTGCAGGGTCTAGTCGTGGTCGACCCGTTGTTGGTCTGGTCGGTCGGGTTCTGGCTTTCCGTCGGCGCAACGTTGGGTGTGTGCGCGGCGGGGCCATGGCTGGCCCCACGACTGCCAGGCCCGGACTGGTTGCGATTGCCGGTGGCGGTCACCCTGGGCGCACAGCTGGGTGTCGCGCTGCCAAGTGCGCTCGTGTTCGGCCGGCTGCCGATCGTGTCGCTGCCGGCCAACCTGGCAGCCGTGCCGGCCGCCGGCTTCGTGATGCTGTACGGCCTTCCGGCAGGGCTGCTGGCGTCGCTGCTGCCGCCAGCACTGCAATCGGTCGTGATGTTGCCCGCAATGCTGGGAACACGCTGGGTGTCGACGGTTGCCCAGGTGGCAGCGGCCGTCGAGCCGTCACCAACCTGGGGAGCGTTGTGGTGGTCGGCGGGCGTCTCGTGTCTGTTGGTCTGGTGGTGGCGAGGTCGCTCGCGAGTTGCAGCCTCGGATGTGCCAATCTGAGATGACCATGGCGTGCTACTACATCACCGGCGACGACGAGTCGCTCATGCTGTCCGCGATCGGCGACCTGCTCAAGAAGCTGGTCGCCGACGGCGATCGCTCGTTGATGGTCGACGACTTCGACGGTGAGGACTACGAGGTTCGTGCCGTGGTCGATGCCGCGCAGACGTCGCCATTCCTGACTGAGAAGCGTGTTGTGGTTGCACGCGGAGTTGGCCGGTTCAATGCTGACGACGTCGCATCCCTCGTGGTCTACCTCGACGATCCGCTGCCGTCCACCGACCTTGTACTCGTCGCTGGCGGCGGTCGGATTGCCAAGGCGCTCACCGACGCATTGAAACGAGCAAGCGCCACCACCATCAGCACACTGCCACCCAGCCGTGCCGCCGAGCGCTCGGGCTGGTTCGACGATCACATAAAAGCGGCAGGGCTGAAGCTGGACGTCCAGGCGACCAAGCTGTTGGCCACCTGGCTGGGCGAGGATGCCGGTCGGCTGCAAGGCATCCTCGACACCCTCCGTTCGACGTTCGGCGACGAGAAGAAGCTGACCGCCGCAGACGTCTCACCATTCCTCGGCGACGCCGGAGGCATTCCGCCATGGGACCTCACGGATGCGATCGATCGCGGCGACACCACGGTCTCGTTGCAGCTGTTGCAGCGCATGATTCGTGCCGGAGACCGGCACCCCCTACAGGTCATGTCCATTCTGCACGGGCACTACACCAAGCTGCTGGCGCTGGATGGCAGTGGCGCCCGTGATGAGGCCTCGGCGGCCGCAGCCATGGGCATCAAGCCTGGCTTTCCAGCGAAGAAGGCGCTCGATCAGTACCGTAAGATCGGCGGGGGAGCGGTCACCCGCGCCGTTGGCCTGTTGGCCCAAGCCGACCTCGACCTTCGCGGCGCCAAAGAGTGGTCTGAGGAGCTGGTGATGGAAGTCCTCGTCGCCCGCCTTTCGCGCCTCGCCGGCGCCGGCGCCGCTGAGACTCGAAGAGGAACTGACGCGGTGTCACGTGGCCGACCTGCCTCACAGCACGAAAAGCGCGTCACTTCGACCGCCAAGGTTGCCGACCGACCGAAGTGACGCGGTGTCACGTGGCCGACCTGCCTCACAGCATGAAAAGCGCGTCACTTCGAGCCGCAGCTCGCCGCTGAGGCCGTGACGCGAACGAACCCGGGCACACGGCCCGGGTTCGTCTCAGATCCTGGAAAGCAGATTGCTCAGCTGGCGCTGGCGTTGATCTGCTTCATGAGGCGGCTCTTGCGGCGAGCAGCCTGGTTCTTGTGGATGACGCCCTTCGCGGCAGCCATGTCGAGGCGCTTGACGGCGAGGCGAAGGGCTTCTTCGCTCTGCTCGGTCTCTGCAGCCTTGACGGCGTTCTTGACGCGGGTCTTGAGCTCGCTCTTCACGGCCTTGTTGCGATCTGCACGCTTGGCGTTGGTGAGGATGCGCTTCTTCTGACTCTTGATGTTTGCCACGTGAGGAGACCCTTTGTTGGACTTGAAATCGGCTTGCAGAGGCTATCAGCGGTAGACGGAGGACCCCAACCTTGTCTCTCAAGGACACGGACCTCCCGATAGGCTCGGGCGACTCGCCATGGATCTCGCACAAATTCGCAACTTCTCCATCATTGCCCACATCGATCACGGCAAGAGCACCCTCAGCGACCGCATTTTGGAGCTGACCAACGCCGTCGATGCTCGTGAGATGCGGTCGCAGTACCTCGACACGATGGACCTCGAGCGCGAGCGTGGCATCACCATCAAGGCGCAGAACGTGCGGGTCGATTGGAAGGGGTACACGCTGCACCTCATCGACACGCCCGGCCACGTCGACTTCGGCTACGAGGTCAGCCGCAGCCTGGCCGCCTGCGAAGGCGTGGTGCTGGTGGTCGACGCCGCACAGGGCATCGAGGCACAGACACTGGCCAACTGCTATCTCGCGTTGGAACACGACCTGGAAATCGTGGCCGCCCTCAACAAGATCGACCTTCCTGCGGCCGACCCCGACCGCTACGCACTGGAGATCGAGACGGTCCTGGGCATCCCGGCCGAGCAGATCCTGCGCATCTCGGCCAAGACGGGTGACGGCGTTGGCGAGCTGCTCGACGCCATCTGCCAACGCATCCCGGCCCCCAAGGGCGACATCGACGCACCGTTGCAGGCGCTGATCTTCGACAGTCAGTACGACCAGTACCGAGGCGTGGTCTCCAGCGTGCGCGTGATGAACGGCCGGCTCAACAGCAAGTCGAAGCTGCTGTTCATGCAGGCCGGCACGCAGCAGGAGCCGATCGAGGTGGGTGTCCGTCGTCCGCTCCCCACACCCGTCGACGAGTTGGGCCCCGGCGAGGTGGGCTACCTCATCGCCGGCATCAAGGAAGTTGGCCAGGCACGCTCCGGCGAGACGGTCACCACCTTCGTCCACGGCGCCACCGAGGTGCTGGATGGGTACAGCGACCCGAAGCCGATGGTGTTCTGCGGTCTGTTCCCGATCGACGGCGACGACTTCGAGTTGATGCGCGAGAGCCTGGAGAAGCTGAAGCTCAACGACGCGTCCATCACGTACGCGCCCGAATCGTCGGGCGCACTTGGCTTCGGCTTCCGCTGCGGCTTTCTTGGCCTGTTGCACATGGAGATCGTGAAGGAGCGCTTGGAGCGCGAGTTCAACCTGGCGCTCATCGCTACCGCCCCCAGCGTCGAGTACCGCGTCCACCGCACGAACGGTGTGGTCGAGCTGATCGACAACCCCGCAGATCTGCCGATGCCGCAGAGCATCGACTTCATCGAAGAGCCCTACTTCCGGGTCAGCATCATCACGCCCAAGGAGTACACCGGCACGCTGATGGACCTGTGCCAGACCCGTCGCGGTGACATGACCAAGCTGGAGTACCTCTCGCCCGAGCGCGTCGAATTGCATTACCTGATTCCGCTCGCGGAAGTGGTGGTCGACTTCTTCGACCAGATGAAGTCGCGCACGCAGGGTTACGCCAGCCTCGACTACGAGCTCAGCGGCTACCACCGCAGCAACCTGGTGAAGGTCGACCTGCTGCTCAACGGCATCGCGGCCGACGCATTCAGCACCATCGTCCACCGCGACAAGGCCTTCGCCTACGGCAACCGCATGTGCGAGAAGCTGAAGGAACTGATCCCGCGACAGATGTTCGATGTGCCCATCCAGGCGGCCATCGGTGGCAAGATCATCGCTCGCGAGACGGTAAAGGCAAAGCGCAAGGATGTGCTGGCCAAGTGCTACGGCGGCGACATCACGCGTAAGCGTAAGCTGCTGGAGAAGCAGAAAGAGGGCAAGAAGAAGATGAAGTCGATCGGCCGCGTGGAAGTACCCGGCGACGTCTTCATCTCCGCTCTGAAACTGGACGACTAGCTCGACGACTAGCTCGACGACTAGCTCGACGACTAGCTCGACGACTAGCTCGACGACCAGCTTCGCCGTTCAGATGCGGTACTAGCGCACCTCAACGCCGAAGCTGCGGACGTGGGCGGCTACGGTCCGCCGTATGACAGTTGAGCATTTCGATGTGGTGGTGGTTGGGGCCGGGATCTCCGGCATTGGCGCGGGCTATCACCTGCAGACCATGAGCCCGAACCGCTCGTACGTGATCCTAGAAGGTCGCGACGACATCGGTGGAACCTGGGACCTGTTTCGCTACCCGGGCGTACGCAGCGACAGCGACATGCACACGCTGGGCTACAGCTTCAAGCCGTGGACTGCGGACAAGTCGATCGCCGACGGTCCGTCGATTCTGCAGTACCTGCGCGACACGGTGCGCGAGTTCGGCATCGACCGTCACATCCGTTTCGGGCACCAGATCGCCAGCGCAGAATGGTCGACCGAGAAGGCTCAGTGGACGGTTAACGGCCAACGAAAGGACACCGGCGAGGCAGTCACGTTCACGTGTGGCTACCTGTTCATGTGCTCAGGGTACTACAGCTACAAGTCGGGGTACACGCCCGAGTTCGCCGGCGTGGACAACTTCAAGGGTCAGATCGTGCATCCGCAGGCGTGGCCGGAAGATCTCGACTACGCAGGAAAGCGAGTAGTGGTCATTGGCTCCGGTGCCACGGCGATGACGCTCATCCCGGCGATGGCCGACACGGCTGCCCATGTCACCATGCTGCAGCGCTCCCCCACGTACGTGGTGGCTGCACCCGACCGAGACGCAGTGGCGAACGCGATGCGCAGGGTGCTGCCCAACAAACTGGCCTACAAGCTGACGCGCAGGAAGAACGTCGCCTTCCAGCAGATGGTCTACAAGCGCACGCGTACCCAGCCCGACAAGGTGAGGACACAGCTGATCGGCCGTGTGAGCAAGGCGCTCGGCCCCGACTACGACGTCGCGCAGCACTTCACACCCACCTACAACCCATGGGATCAGCGCCTGTGTCTGGTGCCCAACGGTGACTTGTTCACCGCCATCAATTCGGGCAAGGCATCGGTGGTGACGGATCAGATCGACACCTTCACCGAGATCGGCATTCGCCTCCAGTCAGGCACCGAGCTGGCGGCCGACATCATCGTCACTGCCACCGGCCTCAATCTTGTGACGCTCGGGGAGATGGAGTTCGAGGTCGACGGCGTGCCCGTCGACTTCTCCAGGACCTGGACGTACAAAGGCTTTGCCTATTCCGGAGTGCCCAACCTCGCCTCGTCGTTCGGGTACGTGAACGCGTCGTGGACGCTGCGCGCCGATCTCACCTGCGAATACGTGTGCAGGCTGTTGAACCACATGGAGACCACCGGCACCGTCGAATGCACGCCTCGGCTGCGCGCCGAGGATGCCAACATGCCCGAGCGCCCCTGGATCGACGACTTCTCAGCCGGCTACATGCAGCGCGTGATGCACATGTTCCCTCGCCAGGGCGACCGCGAACCGTGGATCAACACGCAGAGCTACATTCGCGACAAGAAGATGTTCCGTCCAGTGCAGTTGGAGGACGGCGTCATGCAGTTCACCTCGGCGCCCGTTGCGGCTCACCGCCATTGCTCCTAGGCCCTCCTAGGCCTTGGCGTCGGCCCAGCTCCGAACGGTGCTGATGTCGGCGACGAACCGAACTCCTGCGCCCGCAGGCTGCCACCGAAAGGCAGCTTCGGCCAGGCAGTCGTGCAACAACTCCACTGTTGCTGCAGCCTGCGGCTCGGGTACATGCACGAGCAGTTCGTCGTGAAGGCACAGCACGATGCGTGCCCCAAGCCCAGCTGCGCGGGCTCGCATTGTCACTGCCCACACCTTGAACAGCTCTGCCGCCGCACCCTGCACCATTGCGTTGCGGGCGTAGCGGCCGCGACCGGCGGCAACCGCACGGTGGTCGGCGCCATCGGCGATCTCGAACATTCGAATCAGCCGGCCGCCGTAGGTGCGCAGCTCACGACCGTCGAAGCCTGCCTCGGCCGCATTGCTGAGGTACTTCATCGCCACCGGGTAGCCCGTCTCCATACCTCGCAGCGCCTGACCGGCGGTGCCGCTGGTCTGTCCGTACATGGCCGCCAGCACGGCGATCTTGGCAACTGGCCGTTCGACTCCCAAGCGCTTCGCCACTGGGGCGTACAGGTCGTCGTCCTGGGTCGCCCGACACAGCGCCTGATCGCCGCTGATAGCGGCCAGCACCCGCGGCTCGATCTGCCCGAGGTCCGCGCGTACGAACACGTAGCCGTCGTCGGCGATCACCACTGGGCGTAGCTCGGCGGGCAGGTTGTGCAGCCCTGCGCCGGCGGTCATTCGGCCGGCGGCGCCGTCGCTGCCCGACCACTCGCCACGGAGTCGCCCGTCGGCGCCGACGTTGGCGTCCAGCCAGCCGTAGCCGAACGTGGTCGCCACACGCTCGGCCTTTCGCCAGTGCAACAACGCCTCGATCGCGGGGTGCACGTCGCGCATCTGCTCCAGCCGCCAGGCACGCGTGTCGGGCACGTCGATGCCCAACCGGCGCAGCATGCTCTTCACGTCTGGCGGGCTGCGGAGGTCGATGCCGCTGCCGGGCGGTAGGTGGCGCAACACTTCCTCGTCGCGGCGGGCTCGGCCGGCCGCTGCCTCCGCCTCATTGGCAGCGCGGGCTCCGACCATCGACGCAATCAGCGCCTCCGCTGCGGGGACGTCGATGGGTAATCCGTCCGCTGCCAATTCGGCACAAAGCAGCTCGGCAGCGGATTCCGAGCGGGCTGTTGCCGACGCATCGCCCTGCACATTTCCGCCCGCCGTCAGGGTGTCCAGCAGGCCCTGTTGCAGCTCGGCCGAGCGCCAGGCCGCTGCGGCCCACTTCGCAGCGCGCTGCGCCGTATCTGCCCATCCACCGGCCAGCCACTCCGGGCGAAGGTAGCCGTCGGGGCGCACCGGGTCCTCGCTGTCGCCGCCGTCGTCGCCTTCACCGCCCAGCAGATTGAGCTGGCCCATCACCGGCATGGTGCGGTGATCAAGACCGTTCAGCTGCGCCCACACTCTGCCGGAATCAGCCCGCCAACCGCCACGCAGCAACCGATGCACGGCCACGATGTCCCAGCAGGTTGCCAACCGGACATCGTGTGCCAACAGTGCGGTAGCGGTGGAATTCGACCAGCACACCCAGCGTGGCCGTAGTTGCTCGTCCACGCGACCAACGGCCACCGCTGCGAACGCCCCGGTGATCGACAACCTGGCCTCGCGCACCGCGAAACCGATGTCGCCTCCCGGGGTCACCGTCAGCCCCACGCGGCTTCCCCTCACCACACCTGCCTCGATCAACGCCTCGCACAGTGCGTCGGGATTGTCGAAGTCGAGATGCACAACACCATCTTGGTCCGCCGCCGGACGAGTCGACACGGTAGAAAGAACGGCGATGGCAGCTACACCGATGTTCAGCTCCCTGCGACATCGCAACGCGCGGCTCTTCTTCTTCGGTCTGCTGGTCAGCAACATCGGCACATGGATGCAGATGACCGCCATGTCGCTACTGGTGTACGAGCTCACCGGTAGTGCCGCCGACGTCGGCATCACCCTGTTCTGCCAGTTCCTGCCGATGCTGCTGCTCGGCGTGTGGGCGGGTGCCGTGGCCGACCGGCGGGACAACCGCACGATGGCGTTGCTGACCCAGAGTCTGCTGGCCGCACAAGCGCTGACGCTGGGCACGTTGTATCTGCTCGACCTCGTCAACCTGCCAGTGGTCTACGGCTTGTCGCTGCTGCTCGGCGTCATCGGCGCCTTCGACAATCCGGCGCGACGCGGGTTTGTCATCGAGTTGGTCGAACCGCAGGAGATCACCAATGCAATCTCGCTCAACACTGCGGTAATGACCGGGTCGCGAATTGTCGGCCCGGCGCTCGCTGCTGCTCTGAAGGGTCCGCTCGGCGCCGGTTGGCTGTTCATCGTCAACGGAGTCTCGTTCGTAGCCATGCTGTGGCCGCTGGTCGCGATCGATCGAACGCAACTGCACTCCGCTCTGGCGGCGAAGCGTGGCGGGACCCCCGTGCGTGACGCATTCCGTTTCATCCTCCACGACCGGAGGCTGCTCGTGGTGTTCGTCACCTTCACCGTTGTTGGAACATTCGCTTTCAACTACAGCGTCTCGCTGCTGAAGATCGCCGACGTGCGCTTCAACAGCAAGCCATTCTTCGGCATCCTGCTGGCGGCCACGGGTCTGGGCAGCATGATCGGTTCGCTGTTCACAGGTGCACGCGCACGGGTCACCACCTATTGGTTCTTCGGCAACGGCCTGCTCTTGGGCGTCAGCGGCCTGGCGTTTGCGTGGGCGCCGAGTGCATGGGCGGCATTGCTGCTTGCGCTACCGGTTGGGTTCGGCGGCGCCGCGTTCATCGCCGCGTTGAACGCAATCGTGCAGCAAGAGTCGCCACCCGACATGCGTGGTCGCCTGCTGGCGTTGTCCGCGGTCGCCTTCTTGGGGACCACACCGATCGGCGCCCCGATCACCGGGTGGATTGCCGACCACATCGGTGCCGAATGGAGCCTTGCCTACGGCAGTGTGATCGCTCTCGTTGCGGTGACGATCGGCTTCACTCTGCGGCGACGATCAGTACGCGCAGAGGTTCCAACCCACCAGCACCAGCTTGCCCCGGTGCTCGTTGATTACTCCGACGCTGGCGGTGTCGTTCCAGAGTGACGCCCCGCCGGTGGCCGGCAGGTTCAGCATGCGGGCAGTGAGAATGCGACTGAGGTGGCCGTGCGTGAAGGCCACGACGGCGCGCCCGGCGCAGACTCGCTCGACCTTGGCGACGACCGCATCGCACCGAGCCGACACCTGCGTGATGCTCTCGCCGCCGGGACAGCCGGTGGTGAAGAGGTCCCACTCCGGGTCCCGTTCCATGATCTGCGTGCTGGTGAGCCCTTCGTAGTCGCCGTAGTCGAATTCCATCAGTGCATCCAACGGTTCCGCCCCTCGATGGGGGAGGGCCAGCTCGGCAGTGCGTGCCGCTCGCTCGAGGGGGCTGGTGTAGACCACCGGATCACGGCCTTCCAGCAGCTCCTCGATCAACGGTCCGGCAGCCAGCGCCTGAGCAACACCCTCCTCGGTGAGCGGCAGATCAGTGCGACCGGTGTGCTGCCCAGAGACAGACCATTCGGTGGCGCCGTGACGAACAAGCAGGACAAGCGCGGGCAGCGACGCAGAATGTGGCACAGCACCACAGGGTAGGCGACACTTGGATCCGTCATGCCTGCCCGCCAGCCCTCGACGACCATCATGTGGTTCCGTAGGGACCTCCGCTTGGCCGACCTTCCTGCGCTGCACGCCGCAGCAGCAGACGGAGCGCGCGTCGTGCCGCTGTTCGTCGTCGATCCCACGTTCGCGGCATCGGGTGCACCACGCCGGGCATTCATGGCCGATGCCCTGCAGGCACTGGATGACTCGATGGGGGGCGCGTTGGTCTACCGCCACGGCGACCCGACGAAGGTTGTTCCTGCTCTCGCCGCCAAGCTGGGCGCATCGGCGGTGTTCGTGTCGCGTGATTACGCGCCGTACGGCCGCTCTCGTGACGCCGCGGTGGCGGCCGCACTGGGTTCGGTGGGGTCGCGGCTGCTCGGTGTGGGCAGCCCGTACGCGGTGGCCCCCGGTGAGGTTAACAAGGGCGACGGCACGCCGTATGCGGTGTTCACGCCGTTCTCGAAGGCATGGCGAGCCGTGGGTTGGGACGCGCCGCTGGACGTACCCGACGTGCTGTGGCTCGGTGCGCCCAATGTCCCGTGCGACGGCCCACCGACACGTCCGGCCACCCACGTCGACCCGCGTTTGTGCACTTCCGATCGCCAGGCGAACGAAAGTGCGCAAACGCGATGGGAAATGGCCAGCGAGATCGGCGCGCACGCTCAGTGGCGGCGGTATCTGCCAGCGGTGCCGAACTATCGCGATCTGCGCAATCTGCCGGGCGTGGAGGGCACGAGCAGGCTCTCCGCTGCGCTGCGCTGGGGCCTGGTGCATCCACGACAACTGCTGGCCGACCTCGAGCCGAGTGCTGGCGCCGACACGTTCGCCAATGAATTGGCGTGGCGCGAGTTCTACGCCGACGTCCTTTTGAGACAGCCAACGACTGCGCGTGAGAACCTCGACCAGCGGATGAATACCATGACATCCGACACGGGCGCGGCAGCGCAAGCGCACTTCGAACGATGGGCGGCGGGCCAGACCGGCTACCCGATCATCGATGCCGGAATGCGTCAGCTGCTCGCCTCAGGCTGGATGCACAACCGAGTCCGCATGCTTGTGGCCAGCTTCCTGGTCAAGGATCTACACGTGCCATGGCAGTGGGGCGCCCGTCATTTCATGCGCTACCTCATCGACGGCGACGTAGCGTCCAACAGCCACGGCTGGCAGTGGACGGCGGGTACCGGTACCGACGCGTCTCCGTACTTTCGGATCTTCAACCCGACGACGCAGGCGCTGCGCTTCGATCCAGATGGTGATTATGTCCGTCAATGGGTGCCCGAACTGGCGGGCATCGACGGCAGTGGCGTGCACGGCCTTGGTCTGCTGCGGCCTGAGGGCTACCCGGCGCCGATTGTGGACCACGCCGTCGAACGTGACGAAGCCCTGCGTCGGTACCGCCAGGTGACGGCTAGCAGTCGGTAGCCTGGACTGCCAACGCATCCGGTGCGCCGAGTCGTTGAAAGGCGGAGGAGCCATGCTCGACGAACGCAAGACAGCAATCTTGAGAGCAGTGGTTCAGGAGTACATCGCCACCGCGCAACCGGTCGGGTCCACTCACATCGCCAGCGCCCCAGGTGTCCGGGTCAGTTCAGCAACTGTTCGCAACGAAATGGCCGTGCTCGAGCAGGAGGGCTACCTTGCTCAGCCGCACACCTCTGCCGGGCGCATTCCCACCGACAAGGGCTACCGCTTCTTCGTCGACCACATGGCTCAACCCGGTCGTCTCGACACCCAGTCCTCGCAGCGTGTTGGCGCCTTCTTCGATACCGCGCACGGGCGCCTCGAAGAGCTGTTGCATCAGACCACCAATCTTCTGGCGCAGGTCTCGCACCATGCTGCGGTCGTTGTCGGGCCACGTGCCGAGATCGCGGTCGTGCGGTCGGTACAGGTGGTCGGGCTCGTCGGCCGCCACGCGACGGTGGTCGCAGTGCTATCCAATGGCGTGGTCGAGAACCAGGCGGTCGAGCTGCCGAACGAAGTGTCGGAAGTGCGTCTGTCTGCCGCCACCGCACACTTGCATGCGCACATGGTGGGGCGTTCGCTGGACAGTGGAGTACACATTCCGCCGACTGGCGACTGCGAACTCGACTCGGTGTGCGCCGCCGCTGCGGCAGCGTTGGACGGTTCAGTTGCCGACGAGCAGGTATTCGTGCAGGGAGCCGCCTCGATGGCGCATGCCTTCGACGCGGTCGACACGGTCCGCTCGGTGTTGCGAACCCTGGAGCAGCAGTACGTGATGGTCACCTTGGTGCGCGACGTGTTGAATCGCGGCCTCTCAGTTGCCATCGGCGCCGAGCATGGCGTCGAGCCACTGGTGGCGTGCTCCGTCGTCGTCAGGCCGGTGGTCGTCGATGGCGAGCAGGTGGGCACCATCGGTGTGCTTGGCCCGACTCGAATGGATTATCCGCAGGCCCTCGCTACCGTCGAAGCGGTGAGCAATCGATTGGGCCGGCACCTCAGCGACGGTGGGAGTACGAATGGCTGATGACTACTACGCACTGCTTGGTGTGCCCCGCACAGCCAGCAGCGACGAACTGAAGAAGGCATACCGCAAGCGCGCTCGTGAGCTGCACCCCGATGCAAACCCGGGCGATGCGGCGGCGGAGGAGCAGTTCAAGAAGGTTGCTCGCGCCTACGAGGTGCTCAGCGACGGCGACGCACGTGCCCGCTACGACCGGTTCGGCGAGCAGGGCGTCGGCGGCACCAGCGGCCCGACCGTCGGTGACATGTTCGGCGGTGGCGCCGGCGGTGGCTTGGGCGATCTGTTCGACGCGTTCTTTGGTGGCAACGGCAGCCCGTTCGGCGGTGGCGGCAGTCGCGGCCCGGCAGGCCCGCCTCGTGGCCAGGACCTCGAGGTCATTGCCGACGTTGCGTTCGAACAGGCCGTGTTCGGAGCCACCGTGCCGGTCACGCTGCGTACAGCGCTGCGCTGCGAAGACTGCAGTGGAACCGGCGCCGGTGAGGGCACCAAACCCGTGACCTGCAGCGAATGCAACGGTCGCGGCCAGGTGCAACGTGTTCGTCAGAGCATGTTGGGGCAGATGGTCACCTCGTCCGCGTGCCCGAAGTGCAGCGGGCTTGGCCAGGTCATCGTCACCCCCTGTCCGAAGTGCGCCAGCGACGGTCGAATCGTGAGCGAGAAGACATATCAGGTGGACGTCCCGGCTGGCGTCGACACCGGGTCCACACTTCGCCTCACCGGTCGTGGAGCGGTGGGCCCGCGCGGCGGAGCCGCAGGCGATCTCTACGTACACATTCGCGTCGCAGCTCACGAGCGTTATCGCCGAGAGAACGACGATCTCATCACCGACCTTCCGGTGTCGATTGCTCAGGCGTCGTTGGGCGCCAGGTATCTGCTCCCCACGCTCGATGGCGATGAGGAGATCCTGGTGCCAGCGGGTACGCAGCCCGGTCGCGAGTTCGTGCTCCGCCAGCGTGGCGTTCCCCGGCTGCAGGGCCGCGGCCGTGGCGACCTGCGAGTACGGGTGCAGGTGCAAGTGCCCACTAAACTCACCGAGCCCGAAGTCGAGCTGCTCAAGAAGTTCGCCGAACTGCGTGGCGAGGAATTGCACTCCGAGCACGGGATCTTCGCCCGCATCAAGTCGGCGTTCCAGTGAACCCCGCGCTGCGTTCCAGCGCGGCGCATGTTTTCGTGGACTCGCTGGCCGACCTCACGTTGCACCCCGACGACGCCCACCACCTGTTCCGAGTCCTGCGCATCAGGGACGGCGAGCATGTGACCGTGAGCGACGGGCACGGCAGCTGGCAGGTAACGCAGGTCGTCGGGCAGGCCTTGCGACCCATCAGCGAACCGACGTGCGAGCAGGGCACACCACAGCTGACGATCGCAAGTGCAATTCCCAAGGGCGACCGGGCCGAGTGGATGGTGCAAAAGCTGACCGAGATTGGCGTCGCTGAGATCGTCCTGCTGCATTGCGAGCGCAGCGTCGTGCGCTGGGAGGGCGACCGCGCAGAGCGACAGCTGTCTCGTGCCCGAAGGGTCGTGAAGGAGGCAGCGATGCAGAGCCGCCGTGTGTGGCTGTCCACAGTGAGCGGACCGGTGCCAGTTGCAGATGTCCTGGCCCGCGACGAGGTGGTGGTTGCCGAGCCGGCCGGCGTGCCGGTGGACGCTCTTGGGTGGCTGCCCCGAGCGGTGGTCATTGGACCGGAGGGCGGCTTTTCGGCCGACGAACTCGCCGCGGCGCCGGCGATGGTGTCGCTTGGCCCGAACGTGCTTCGCGTCGAGACAGCGGCCCTGGTGGCAGCAGTATTATTCTTGACGTAGAATTGTCAATTCCGTCGCTCAGTGATTCCTTGTCACTTTCCGTTGTTTTTTCGGACCGCGTGTGTAATGATTGCTACCTCGGCGGGCAGCATCGCCACCGAGGGTGCCCTGGGCGGACCAAGCACAGACAAGGGAACGAGTGAGCATGCGTGAGTTCGATGATGACGATGTCGTTGCCTCCCCGTACAGCCGCAAGGTCGGTGAGCGCCTGCGCGTCATCCGGCGCCAGAAGCGGCTCTCGTTGCAAGAAGTCGAAGCATCGTCGAACGAGGAGTTCAAAGCGTCGGTTCTGGGCGCCTACGAGCGCGGCGAGCGGGCCATTTCCGTGCCGCGTCTCGAGCGGCTGGCAAAGTTCTACAACGTGCCCGTCGACCAATTGCTGCCTCGCGAGGATGTCACCCCCTCCAACGAAGCAGATTTGCCGAACAACAAGAAGTTGGCCGTCGACCTGCTCAAGCTGACCCAGCTCAGCGGCCAGCCGTTCGAAATGCTGGTCCGCTTCTTGAAGATGATCCAGGTACAGCGCCAGGACTTCAACGGTAAGGTCATCACCGTTCGCGGTGACGACACACGTGCCATCGCAGCCATGCTCGATGTGCCGGTCGATCAGGTCGGCCAGCGACTCGATGCTCTCGACCTTCTGTTCCGCCCTTAGTCGTTCGAGTCAGCCACTCAAGTCGGCACTGAGCGCCCGCGGTACGATGCGCTGGTCGTGAGCCAGCCACCTGCCGTTCAGCCACCTGCCGTTCAGCCACCTGCCGTTCAGCCACCTGCTGTTCAGCCACCTGCCGTTCAGCCACCTGCCGT
>Ga0105047_10002227_pt1 | contig 34681 bp, 31 predicted proteins | sample MAT04_FD_78384 | JGI IMG/M metagenome (GOLD analysis project Ga0105047, IMG submission 78384) | Freshwater microbial communities from Lake Fryxell liftoff mats and glacier meltwater in Antarctica - MAT-04 (megahit assembly) | ecosystem: Environmental > Aquatic > Freshwater > Ice > Liftoff... | reverse complement strand
CAAGCCGTTGCGTTGGTTGGGGCGCAAGGAATCGAACCCTGAATAACAGAACCAGAATCTGCTGTGTTGCCAGTTACACCACGCCCCACCGGGGGATTCCCCGAAGGGCGACAGAAGTGTAGCCAGCGACCCCGTCATCTCCCACCGCCAAATTCAGCCGGTGATCGCCAGCAGCCGTTCAAATCCGATGATGCGGCCCACCGAGATACCGGCCGCCTCCTTCAGTTCGTGCCAGAACACGTCGCTGCCACGCACGGGGCTGGTACGCGTAGGCGACACATACCCGTTGAGGCCCAGCTCCTGGCTGATCAATCGAATGCGCAGCGCGTGATAGGGATCGCTCACCAGGAGCACGCTGTTCAGGTCGCGGCTGTGGAGCTCGTCGCGGACGGCGACCAACGAGTCGTACGAGTTGTTGCCACCTACCTGCACTATCGCGTCGGCGGGCACGCCACGATCCTCCAAGTAGGTCGCCGACGCCTGTGCCTCCGTGAACCGATCGCCTGGCCGGTTGCCACCGGTCGTCACCACCAGCGGCGCAACACCGTCGTCCCACAGCTGGACGACGTGGTCGAGCCGGGCGGCCAGCTGAGGCGAGGGCCGACCGTCGTACTGCGCCGCACCCAGCACGACGACCGCATCGACCGCACGAGCCTGGTCGGTGTTGCCCGCGCGGAACACCAGCCACAGGTTGACCAGGAAGTACACCGCCAGAACTGCGACCACACCCGCGAACACTCGTCGAACCACGCGCCAGTGATTACTGGGCGCGGCTTCCTGCGGATCAGCGACGGACGCCTCGTGTACCGCGTCGTCGACGGTGACCGCGTCGTCGGTCAACCGAGCCGCGTCTCCGCTGCCTGCAGGCGGCGCAACGTCTCGTCGCGACCCAACACTTCCAGGGCCTCGAACAGCGGCGGCCCCACGGTGCGGCCGGTGACGGCCACTCGAACGGGTGCCTGTGCCTTGCCCAGCTTCACGCCATGGGTCTCACCGATGGCTTCCAGCGCGCCCTTGAGCGCATCGGCCGACCAGTCGGCGAGGCCTTCGTACGCGGCAATCGCATCGTGCAGCACGGGTGCTGCTTCGACCGCGCCGAAGGTCTTGGCCCACGCGGTTTCGTCGACCTCGGGCGAGGACAGGAACAGGAAGTCGACCACGCCTGCGGCGTCGGCCAGGGTGACGCATCGAGGCTGGATGTGCGGCGCCATCGCCAAGAACACCTTCTCGTCGAAACGGTCAGCTGGGAACGGCGCATCATCGGCGAGCAGCCATGGACGGCACGCAGCGGCGAATTCCTCGATGCTCAATTTGCGGATGTACTCGCCGTTGAAGGCGGCAAGCTTCTTCAGGTCGAAGAAGGCCGGCGAGTGGTTCACATCTTCCAACAGGAAGTCGCCTTCGATCTGCGACCACGGCTGAATCTCTTCGCCCTTCGGCGTCCAGCCCAGCGTCATCAAGTAGTTGACCATCGCCTCGGGCAGATAGCCCTCGTCGCGGTACTGCTCGAGAGCCACCTTGTCGCGGCGCTTGGAAATCTTCTTGCGCTGCTCGTTGACCAACAGCGGCAGGTGTGCCCATATCGGCGGCTCGTGACCCAACGCCTGCCACATCATCTTCTGCTTGGGCGTGTTCGAAAGGTGCTCCTCGGCGCGCAACACATGACTGATGCGCATGTTCATGTCGTCGACCACGTTGGCCAGCAGGAACATCGGGCTGCCGTTGCCACGGAGCAGTACGAAGTCTTCGATCAACGCATTGTCGAAGTCGACGTCACCGCGAACGAGGTCGTGCACGACGGTGTTGCCCGTCGGCACCCGGAAACGCAGGACATGGCCGGGCCCGGGGCCAAGCCCGCGATCGCGCGACCAACCCTGATAGCCCTGATTGCCCTCTGCCTTATTGCGCGTCTCCACGTCCGAGGCGGTCATGTCGCAGTAGTACGCGTGGCCGCCTTCGAACAGTTGCTGTGCGGCGGCAAGGTGAGCGGCCGCCAGCTCGCTCTGGAAGTACGGTCCCTCGAAGTGCGGGTCGTCACTGCTGATGCCGATCCAGGCAAGCGCGTCGATGATGCCCTGCGTCCACTCCGGCTGGTTGCGCTCAGCGTCGGTGTCTTCGATGCGCAGTACGAACGTGCCCCCGAGTCGACGGGCCAGCGCCCAGTTGAAGAGGGCAGTACGCGCGCCACCGACGTGGAAGTAGCCGGTGGGCGATGGTGCAATTCGAAATCGGGGGCCGGTCATGCGTGTCCGAGGCTACCCGTGCACCCTTCGCTGAGGCGGTCGTTGGGGTGGGCGGTTACGCCAGCAGGGCGAGGTTGCGGAGTTGGCGGAGGGCAACGGACAGGGTGGTGAGGTCGTGGGTATCCACGCGGCGGATCTCGGTGAACAGAACGCGGGCACGAGCGATCATCCGCTCGCTGCCGGCCATCCAGTCGGACACCGAGCCAGCGGTGAGGGCATCCTCGGCAAGGTCAGCGATGGCCGCCAGCAGGTCGTCGCGGAGCGCGGAACGGGCCTGCGTTTGCCAACGGCTGCTGCGCGGTAGGCGACCAATGGCTTCCCACAGCCATCCGAGATCGAGCTGCTCGAAGACTTCCCAGTACACCCCCGCCACTCTGTGCAGCGGCTCGTTCGAGCGCTCGGCGAGGTCGACAACGTCGAAACCCGTGTGCAGCAGCGGCCACAGCACGCTGCGCTGTGCGAGGGCTTCGGGAATGTTGGCGGCAAGCCGGCCCGCTTCCAACGCAAACGCTTGCTCGCGCATAGGTCCACGCAGCTGGCTCTCGAGGCCGAGTGACAGCCTGGCGATGCCCGACTGGAACTCCGCCACCGCGGCGGCGATGTCGATGGGAGCCTTGCGATGTCGCAACAGCCACATGACCGCGCGTTCGGCCATCGTGCGCAGTTCGAGGAACAGTTCCAGCTGAGCATCGAGCCTGACAGTGCCGCCCAGCGCATCCACCTGCGCCCACAGGTCGACGATGCCGAAGATGTCGCGCACCGCCACCCACGCCCGAGTGATCTCGACCACACCGAGCCCCGTCTCTTCGCTGAGCCGATGGTCGAACGAGATGCCCGACAGATTGACCAGTTGGTTGCACACCTGGGTGGCGACGATCTCGCGCCGAAGGCGATGCGTGACGATCTGCTCGTGAAACTCGCGCTGTAGCCGCTGCGGGAAGTAGCGCAGGAGATCAGGCTCCAGATACGGATCGTCGGGCAGGTCACTGCGCTCCATTTCGGCCACATTGGCCGTCTTGGTGTACGCCAGCAGCACGGAGAACTCGGGAGTGGTGAGGCCAGTACCAACTGTCTGTCGCTCGGCTATCTGACGGTCGGTCGGCAAGAACTCGAGCGCCCTGTTCACCCATCCCTCGCTCTCCAACGAGTTGAGATAGCGGCTGTGCACGTTGACCATCGGCAGCGCTTGGCGACGGGCAATTGCCAACGCGAGCGTCTGCGCCCGGTTGTCATCGAGCACCAGCTCGCCGACCTCGTCAGTCATGTCGGCAAGGACCGTGTTGCGCTGCTCGACGGTGAGCGCACCGCTGGCGACGGCAGCCCCGAGCGCGATCTTGATGTTGACCTCGTGGTCGCTGCAGTCCACGCCGGCCGAGTTGTCGATGGCGTCGGTGTAGATCAGTCCACCGGCGAGTGCGTACTCCACACGCCCCCGCTGTGTGAAGCCAAGGTTGCCGCCCTCCCCCACCATCTTGCAGCGCAGCTCGGTGCCGTTCACACGCAAGCCGTCGTTGGCGCGGTCACCCACGTCGGCGTGCGTTTCGCTGATGGCCTTCACATAGGTGCCGATGCCACCGTTCCACAACAGATCGACCGGTGCGCGCAGAATCACGGACAGCAGATCTTGCGGGGCGAGCGATTCCCGTTCGGTGCCCAACCGCTTGCGCGCTGCCTCGCTGAGATGGATGGTCTTCAGTGAGCGCGGGTACACCCCGCCGCCCGCCGAGATGAGCGAGAGGTCATAGTCGGCCCAGCTACTGCGTGGGAGTGCGAACAGCCGCTGACGCTCCGCGAACGAGAGGGCCGGATCGGGGTTGGGGTCGATGAAGATGTGGCGGTGATCGAAGGCGGCGACCAGCTTGACGTGCGGCGACCGCAGCAGCCCATTGCCGAAGACGTCGCCGCTCATGTCGCCGACGCCGACCACGGTGAGTTCGTCGCGGTCAACGTCCTTGCCGATCACCGCTGCGTGGCGACGCACGCTCTCCCACGCGCCGCGAGCGGTGATGCCCATCACCTTGTGGTCGAACCCAACACTGCCACCGGAGGCAAATGCATCGCCCAACCAAAATCCATAGTCTGCGGCAATCCGGTTGGCGATGTCGCTGAAGGTTGCGGTTCCCTTGTCGGCGGCCACCACCAGATATGGGTCGTCACCGTCGAGCCGAACAGTTGCGGGAGGCGGCACGATCTCGTCGCCGACGATGTTGTCGGTGAGGTCGAGCAGGCCGGCAATGAATTGGCAGTAGCAAGCCACACCTTCGGCACGAAACTCGTCCGGAGCGGTCGGCGGCCGCTTCAGCACGAAGCCGCCCTTCGCACCCGTCGGCACGATGACGGCGTTCTTCACGATCTGGGCCTTCACCAAACCCAACACCTCGGTGCGGAAGTCCTCTCGACGGTCACTCCAACGAATTCCGCCACGAGCAATGCGTCCGTTGCGAAGGTGCACACCCTCGACGCGAGGCGAGCACACCCAGATCTCGAACAGCGGCCGCGGTAGCGGCAGGTCGGGCACCTTGCTGGTGTCGAACTTGAACGCAATCACATCGCGGTAGCCAGCATTCGGACCCGGGCGGAACGCGTTGGTGCGCACGGTCGCCTCGATGAGCGCGAGCAGCGCACGTAGCGTTCGGTCGTCATCCAGGCTCGGGACGGCATCGAGCGCTTCGACTATCCCGGAGCGAGCGACGTTGGCCTCGGCACTGCGGTCGCCACTGTCGGGCGTGAACCGCGCAGTGAAGAGCTGGACCAACTGGGTCGCGATGACTGCGTGACGAACAAGGGTGGTCTCGATGTACTGCTGGCTGAAGGGAAAGCCGATCTGGCGCAGATAGCGCGAGTAGGCGCGCAGCAGCTCCACCTGGCGAGCCGTGAGGCCAGCGCGCAGCACCAGTCGGTTCAGTCCGTCGACCTCCACCGTGTTGTTGAACTCGGCGACGAATGCGCGCTGCACTTCGGCTTGTGCGGCAGGCGTCAGGTCGACGTCATCAGGAATCTGCACGCCCACGTCGTGCAGCCACACGCTGCGCGCACCAAACTGAAACCTGAAGGCTCGTTCATCGACAGCGCGAAAGCCCAGATGATCAAGCAGCGGCAGCAGGTCTGCGATGGGGATCGCGGTCCCGACGTGGTACACCCGAAAGCGCCACTCAGTGCTGCTGGCCTCGGTGAAGTGCAGCATCGTTGTTTCGACTGCCTTGTCGCCGACGATCGACGCAAGTCGATCGATGACAGGCAGGTCGACAACGGCGCTGCTGGGCCAGTTCAGTTCGTCGTAGCCCGCTGGTACCACCGGCAGCAGACGGTCGAGCAGCGCAGTTGCCTGCGACTCGCCCACCTGCGACGACAATGCCTCACGGGTTGCGTCTGCCCAGTCGGCAGCCACCTGCCCGACGGTTCCCTGAATACTCACTGCTGTCCCTTCCCGACCACGCTGTCGCGAACTAGGTGCCGCCAGTGTGCCACAGGGCTGGTAGGCGCACTGCCGATCAGTGGCAGGTATGGTCGACCCATGGCCCAGATGAATGTCCTCGGCGAGGAACTCCAGTCGTGCTCGCTCGACCCGCTCACGGGCTACTACCGCACCGGTTGCTGCGAGAACCATGGCGACGACCCCGGCATGCACGTGGTGTGCGTGGTGTGCACTGACGACTTTCTGACGTACTCCAAGGCCGTCGGCAACGACCTCAGTACACCAATGCCGCAATACGGCTTCAGCGGTCTCAGCGCAGGCGACCAGTGGTGCCTGTGCGCCAGTCGCTGGCAGGAGGCGTTCGAGGCCGGTAGCGCACCCAACGTACGCCTGGCATCCACTCACCTGTCGGCGTTGGAGTACTGCTCGCTGGCCGACCTGCGCTCACACGCGGTCGACGCTGCGACATGATGGTGGGCGAATGACCGCCGATCTCCCAGTGCCCCTCGTCGACCTCACGGCCTGGTTCGACGGCAGCGATCGCGCCGGCGTGGCCCAGGCAGTGGACAGGGCACTCACGTCGGTCGGGTTCTTCCTGGTGACTGCCCATGGCGTCGACCTCACCTTGTTGGCCGAAACTCGCGCCGCGTTCGAAGAGTTCTTCGCGCAGCCGTCGGGTGCAAAGTCGACCGTTCGGATGCCGCAGCTGGGCATGGCCGGTTGGGCGCCGATGGGCATGGAAGCCAACGGGTATTCGTTCGGCCACGAGACGCCACCCGACATGAAGGAGAGCTATCGGTTGGGTGCGCACGTGCTCCCTGGCCGCGAGGCCCTGCGGGGCGAGAACGTGTGGCCCTCCACGCCGGATGGCTTTCGTGCGACGGTGACGTACTACATCGCTGCCATCGACCAATTGCACATGGAGCTGCTGCGTGTCTGCGCCGCTGCCGCTGGCCAGGACGACGGTGAGTTCTTCGCCCGCTGCGCGATGCGTAACGACAACACACTCAACGTCAACTGGTACCCGCCGCTCGCTCACGTCGGCGAGCCGAAGCCAGATCAGTACCGCATCGGGCCGCACACCGACTTCGGCAGCCTGACGCTGTTGTATCCTCAGCCCGGGTCGTCTGCGCTGGAAGTGCAGCTCGCCGATGGAAGTTGGGTGCACGCCCCGGTCATCGACGACGCCATCACTGTCAACGTTGGCGACATGCTTTCTCACTGGACCGGCGGCCGGTGGCGCTCGGCCATCCATCGCATGTTGCCGCCGGTAGGGGCGGCCGCCAACGAATCGCTGCTGTCGTTGGTGTACTTCTGCGAGCCCGACCCAGACACGATGATCACGCCCTTCGGCGGCGGCGACACAGTCAACGCGGGCGAATACCTACGCTCCAAGGTCGATGCCATCACCATGCCACTGAAGGACGAGCTGCAGGTGGGAAGCCAGCCGTGAGCGACGCCTCGCTGCAGCAGACGTCCGTGGTCAGTGCCGCGCCGCTGCTGCGTGGTTGGGCGCACCTCATCTCCTTCCCGGTGTGGATGGCGAGCGGTTTGGCAATGGTTGCCCTCAGCCCGGTGCAGGCCTCGGGCCGGGTATTGCTCGCCATCTATGTCATAGGCACCGGCACCATGTTCGGCGTGTCAGCGCTCTACCACCGGGTTCGCTGGCAGCCCAGTGCAAAGGCGCTGATGCAGAAGTTCGACCGGTCGGCGATCTTTCTCGCCATCGCCGGGGGGTACACGCCGATCGCCTTCGTCTGTCTCGACGGATGGGTGCGTGTCGCCGTGCTCGCTGCGGCATGGGGTGGCGCGGCCATCGGCGTTGCGCTGCACTGGGTGCCGAGTGTGCCGAAGGTGTGGCGCGGCGCCAGCTACATGATCGTCAGCTGGTCGGCACTGTTCGTGTTTCCGCAGTTGGCGCACGGGCTCGGCGCCCACGGGTTCTCGCTGCTGCTCGCCGGCGGCGCCTGCTACACGATCGGTGCGGTGACGTTGGCTACTCGCTGGCCGGACCCATGGCCGCGAGTCTTCGGCTTCCACGAGGTGTTCCACGCGTTCACAGTGGTCGCCGCAGTGCTCGTCTTCGTCGCAGTCGGTTCCGCCGTCGTGCCTCAGTTGTAAACCGCGACGAAGTCCTCTAGGCGGACCGGGCTGCCCCAGTCACGGAGCAGAGCGTCGACGTCAGTGACGGGAATCTGCGAGCCGCCGGACCGATCGATGATCGACAGGGTGTACCCATGGTCCTCGAAGAATCGAAGGTGTTCCCGCGGTTCAACGCCGCCGACTCGCTGCGTCATGTCGCACGAGAACTCGAAGATGATCACTGGGTGATCGCGCTCGATCATCTTCACCGCGCCGCGCATCACCATCGGCTCTGCACCCTCGACGTCCATCTTGATGACATCCACGTGCGCAATGTCCAGATCGTCGAACCGCACCGTCGGAACGATCGTCACTGCGGGGTCGATGAAGCTGGGATCGTTCCCCCATGCAAAACCACCGTTCGAACCGATCGCAGAACGAAAGGCCGCGAACCCTGTGCGCTCACTCAAAGCAAAGGGCAACAGCTCGACATTGGTCAAGTCGTTGCGCTGGATCGTATGTGCGATGAGGCGCGCATTGTCTGGGTTGGGCTCGATCGAGTACACCCTGCCGCCGGGCCCAACGATCGATGAACCGACAGCGGAGTGCCATCCGACGTTGGCGCCGATGTCGACGAACACGGACCCGACGGTCAGGTACTTCCGCAACACGTGCACGACCTGCGGTTCCCACTCACCGGTTTCGATGATGTGAGCTGATACCGATCGGTCGGCCATGTCCAGCGCAACATCGATTCCACCGACCGACACATAGGCGACATCACTCGGCGAAAGCCTCACGGAGAATGGAGTTGGTGTGCTGTGTTGGTTCGCCTGCCCCAGTGCCCGGCGGACAGCGGTTGCTGTGACGTGGTGAGCACTGAGTGTTTCGTGGATCGATGAGTCGTCGTTGCCGTCTGGGAACAGCAGCCGCACCAGCCGATCAGCTCGAGCAGCGCGAAGGTCGTCGTCGGACTGAGCCACCGGCGCCGTCCGCGGAACGGTTGCCCGATGCACCGCACGCTTCAGGCGCGAGACCGCATGAAGGAGCCACTGAGTCGCACGATGCACCATGCCGCCATTCTGCCAGCTCTCGCGCTGACCACCTTCGGCGCTGAAGTGCGGTACTGCCGCGCCTCAACGCCGAAGCTCGGGTTTGGGCGGTCAGCTGAACAGCTTTTTCGCGATCACCATGCGCTGGATCTGGTTGGTGCCTTCGTAGATCTGGGTGGTCTGCAGCGTTCGTCCGGCTCGTGTCGACTCGTGCTGCTTAGTGCCGCTGAGCTGCAACGATGCTCCGACTGGTGGTGGGCCGTGTTGCCTTGTGATGCCGAATACTAGGGATGGAACTAGGGAGAACGGCCCGAGATCTACGTTGCCAAGTCGGGTTCGGTTGTAGCGAGGAGGTATGAGCCGCGATTTTGTGCGGACCTCCGGGGTTGCAGGGTGCGGTCATATCGCGCATTCAGTGCGGGTCTCGCTGCGTCCTTCAGCGTTTATGGCACACCACAGAGATACGTTCGTCTGTGGTGTACCTCAGAAAGTCAATCGCGGAACTACCGCCGTGCGCTACCTGGCTCACCGATTCAGATTGTGACCGTCGGTGGCGGCGAGATTGCGGTTCGCGATGTGAACGGTTCGGCTGAACCGCTTGGTCAGATGCCGAAGTAGCGCAGACCTGCCGCGAGGCCGCTGGACAGAGCGCTCGGAATCGGGCAATAGGCGCTGATTGACCGACACATTGTTGATGGCGTAGATGTGGGAACATCAAGCATGTTTCGATTCAAGGTTTGCGCTGCGGTGCTGCTGCGAGTCTCTGCAAGAGTGACCGCCGTGGGACTCCTGGTCAATATTGCTGCGTGCACGGGCGACTCTTCGTCAAGCCAGTCGAACGCGACGGGGACCTTCATCTCGACCACGTCAATCGCGGCGCAAGCTCCCGGAGTTGGCTCAGATTCAACCGCGTACTGTGATCAGGTTGCCCTGCTCGATGGAGACCGCCCCGAGGCATACGTCGGCTCAGCTGAGCACCGAGCCGATGTGGCAAGCCTCATTGACGTGGCGCCCGAGTCTCTTCGTGGACCGTTGAATACCTTCTCGGAGTTTCTCGGGTCCGGGGCGATCACGGCCGATGAGCCTGACTCCAACGTCATCGACAACTGGCCCCCGGCCGTACAGCAAGCGATCAGGGAGATCACGGCCTACAACTCGACAACCTGTTGAGCATCGTGCGGCGGCACCGATTTGCCGTGGTGCGCGGCTGACCCGACGGCGGTCGACAGTGCTCTGTTGGCGTGAGTGCATTGTCGGCTACGGCGAACGATGACACTCGGCTGCTGTTCAGGTACCCGCTGCGGATCGCAACGCACCACCGCCGCCCACATTCGTCACCGTGACTCGATCGTCTGCCACTCCGAAACTCGCGCCAATCGAGCCGCTCCCGTAGGCGTAGTTGATGAGATCGCCATCGCTGATCGCTACTTTCGCTGCCACCCGTTCGACGCGGCGGTTCCCCCACGATCCGTTTCTGCGACGGTGGACCAGCGACTCGTCGCATTCCAAGGTTCTGCTTCTCTGCGAGGACACCGGTGTCGTCGTCGAGGGCAATCAATTATGGGTTCTGGGACAATCCGGTGCTGGCATCCAGCAGGGTTCGACGGTGGCCTGGGTCACCACTGGCGCCCACGATTGGCCGCCGCATCTCCAGGGGCAGGCGATGCTCCGGCATCACCGGACGCAGGCACAGAAGACCACCGGAACTCAAACCAAACCCTTCCCGGATTCGCCTCACCGCGGGATCCCTCACGACCGGCGTCCCTATCGGCTTCACGCGGGCGCGTGGTCGAGCAGGTGGCGAACCTTGTCGATTGGATCGGGGAAGATCGTGAAGTGGACCTGGCCATCGTCGTCCACCGCGACAACGCGTATTACGGCGATCGCTTGAGAATTGCCGGCGAGCAAGGCTCGACCGACGGTGACGCGGGAGGGGTCACGCGCGTCGGACAGAACTGACCAGCCGTAGCCGTCATCATCCATGTCGTTCAGGTCGGCGATGAGGTCGATCTCGAGGTCCACGGTGGTGTCTCCTTTCACGTCACTCAACATGATACGGGTTGTTCTGAGTGCGGTGTTCGCACCCCATCAGACGAGCGAGGCCGGACTTGAGATCGTCGAACTCGATGCTGTGGTGAAGACGTTGTCGCCCAGTCGGGACGAGCCGAAGACCCGCTGCACGGACGGCGCCAGCAGTCATCAGCGTCAGTAGTTCGAACCGCACGAGCGGCGGCACCTTCGCGAGATCGTCCACAGTGACACCATCCGCGGCGAAGACGGAGATTGCATACACGCCGTAAGTGTTGAAGGCTCGCACGGCGTCCGCATCGAGCCGCTCGCGCACGAGAGGACCACCGCGCACCACGATGACAGTGTCGTCGCTGAGCTCGTCACTTGGCCGGGTGTGCCGCTGCTTCACGATTCCTGCTCCAGTGCTGTCGCCAGAGTGGCCGCGACGCCGGCGTCCGCTCCGTCGAGGGCGTGGGCGTAGGTCCGCAAAGTCATGGCCGGGTTGGCGTGTCCCAAACGTCCGGCGACGGTGCGGATGTCGTGACCACGACCGATCGCTTCGGTGGCCGACCAGTGACGCAGGTCGTGCAAGCGCCACCGTGTATCGATTCCTGCGTCGCGGCGGGCGAGGCGCCACCAGCCAGTCAGGCGCTCGGGGTTCAATGGCCGCTCCCCCGGCTGCAGCATCCACGGACCGTACTGCTCGCGCTGGACACGCAGCGCCTCGATGGCCTGCGCCGTGCGCTCGTCGAGGCGCACGACGCGCTGGTTGTCGGTCTTCGTCGCCGCGTCGACGAGCGCGGGCATCTGTCTGTCACTCACTGATCCGGTTCGTTCGATCGCGATGCTGGAGTCGATGGTCAGCCGATCACCTTCGAGATCGCGATAGACGAGTGCACAGAGCTCCGCGCGGCGGGCGCCGGTGAGCGCGGCGAGGCGGAACGCGAGGCCGGCTGCCGGATCGAATCGCTCGCCCGCCTCGATGACGGCCCGCACATCGGCGGCGCTCATCGCTGCCCGCGCCTTGGTCGTCCTCCGCCCGAGGGTGGCCAGTGCAGCAACGTTGGTGGTGACCCAGCCCCAGCGGGCCGCCTGCGACAGAGCGGCCCGCAGCACCAGGTGCTGGTTGCGCACCGACGACTCCCCCACGCCGGCTGCACGCAACCTCGTGTGCCAGCGATCGACGTCAGCCACCGTCAGCCGACCCAACGGCGTGCGCGCAAGACGATCAGCCTTCACGAGCGACGCCCGGCTTGTCTGATCGCGCACCGTGGAGGCCGCCCACGTGGGCGTGTGCGTCTCGATCCAGGCGTCCAGGGCATCGGCCACCATGCGGCCATCGCTGGGCGCAGGGGGCGCCACGGTCAGCTCAGTTGCCGCCCGCAACGCGTCTCGCTTGGTGCCACGCACGGTTCGGCTGACCTGCCTCGGCCGGCCGCGGTCGTCGTTGCCGACGAACACGCGCACCTCCCACACGCCGGGTTTGCGCTCACGGATCGTCGCCATGCGACGAAGCTACCGCAGGGGTGTGACACTAGGGAAGCGACTAGGGAAGGGCGATGAACCAGACAACACAGGGCAACACCAGACGGGCGCAAAACATCAGCTGAACAGCTTTTTCGCGATCACCATGCGCTGGATCTGATTGGTGCCCTCGTAGATCTGGGTGATCTTCGCATCGCGCATCATGCGCTCCACCGGGAACTCGTTCGTGTATCCGTAGCCGCCGACGAACTGCACCGCATCGGTGGTCACCTGCATCGCGGTATCGGAAGCGAAACACTTCGCCATCGCGCCAGCCATCGACAGCTCACCGCGCGGATCGCCCTCATCTGCGATCGCACATGCACGGTAGACAAGCGCGCGGGCGGCCTCGATCTTCATTGCACAATCGGCCGCCATCCATTGCAAGCCCTGGTTGTCCGACAGCGGCCGACCAAACGTGCGCCGCTCCTTCATGTAGCCCACCGAGTAGTCGAGAGCGCCCTGCGCAACACCGACCGCCTGCGCGCCGATCGTCGGTCGGCTGCGATCAAGAGTGTGCATCGCGGCTGCGAATCCCTCGCCGACTTCACCGATCCTGTTGGCGTCGGGCACGCGCACTTCGTCGAGCCGGATCACCCCGGTCGGCGAACCTCTGATACCCAGCTTGTGCTCCAGCTTGTCCACCTGCACCCCCCACTCCGCCTCCACCAGGAAGGCGGTGATGCCCTTGTGACGATCGCCTGACGTGCGAGCGAACACGGTGTACAGATCGCTGACGCCGGCGTTCGTGATCCAGCACTTCGTGCCGCTGATGATCCAGCTGTCACCGTCGGCAAGGGCCTTCGTCGTCATAGAAGCAACGTCGCTGCCGGCGTCTGGTTCGCTGAGGCCGTAGCTGCACTGACTCTCGCCGCTGCAGATGCGCGGGATGTACTTCGACTTCAGTTCGTGTGAGCCGAAGTTGATGACGGGCAGCATCCCCAGCTTCGAGATCAGGAACTGCAGGCTGGTGGAGACACAGGCTCGCGCAAGCTCCTCGGCAACGATCGCCTGGTCCACCAGCGATGCACCGCTGCCGCCATACTCCTCGGGATAGCCGAGCGCGGTTAGCTCCATCGACTTCAGCGCTTCGAACGTCTCCCACGAGTACTCCGCCGCGCGGTCGATGTCGCCGGCGAGCGGAGCGATCCTCGCGTCAACGAACTTGCGGACCACTGAACGGAACTCGCGCTGCTCGTCTGTGAGTGTCATTGGTTGCGACGTCATTGGCTGCGAGGTCATGGACCAATCGTTGCACGGTGAGGTGATTCCTGCCGAATGTCCAATCCCATTTACGGAGCGCAACGAACAGAGTGCATGCCCACCAGCCACACACTCGAGAGCAGCACGGCCTTTCCCAGCCGCCTGGCTGCCACCTCCAGCGGGTTGCTCGCGGGAGCTGCTGCTCTCGCCACGGGCGAGCTTGCTGCCGGCTTCGTGGCCAAGTGGCAGAGCCCCGTCGTCTCCGTTGCCGAGGCCGTCATCGACGCCGTGCCCCGCTCCGTCAAGGAGTTTGCAATCGAGACGTTCGGCGAGAGCGACAAGATCGCACTCGTCGTCGGCATCCTCGCTTTCAGCGTCGTGTTCGCTGCCATCCTCGGCATGCTCGGGCGCCGCCGCCCGCTCATCCCCACCACCGGTTTCGCCACTTTCGCCGGCGTTGGTGTGTGGGCCTCGCAGACCGCGACCGGTTCGCCCCTCTCGGCAGTGATTCCCAGCGTGCTCGCTGGCGTTGCCGGTTCGGGCACCTTCTACTTCCTGCGCCAACTTGCGACACCTGCGACAATGAAGGTGGTCACGACAGCAGAAACAATCCGTCTCGAAACGACCGACCAGATCGACGATGACCCGGCAGCCATGGCGGCGGCGACGCCCGAGATGAAGAAGAACGGTGCCTCCTCCCGCCGTTCCTTCCTCGTCGTCTCGGGCGCCGTCGCCGCCGGCGCCGCGCTCGCCACCACAGCCGGACGTGCGCTTCGCACTCGCTTCGACGCCACTGCTTCTCGCAACGCCGTCATGCTGCCAAAGGTCGCCGACCCGTTGCCCGCAACGCCCGCCTCAGTGGCCGCCGACGGCCCAGGCATCTCGTCGTTCTTCACACCCAACGCCAGCTTTTACCGAGTTGACACAGCCCTCGCTGTGCCGCAAGTACGCACCGATGAATGGGAACTGAAGGTCACCGGCATGGTCGACAAACCCCTACGCCTGTCCTACGCCGACCTGCTCGAGCGCAATCTCGTCGAGCAAGACATCACCCTCACCTGCGTCTCCAACACCGTCGGCGGTCAGCTCACCGGCACCGCCCGCTGGCTGGGCCTGCCGCTGCGTGAACTCCTCGACGAGGCGGGCGTGCAGACGGGCGTCGACCAGATCGTCGGACGCTCGGTCGACGGTTGGACCGGCGGCTTCCCCCTCGACGCCGCCTACGACCGCCCCGCTCTGATCGCGATCGGGATGAATGGCGAACCACTGCCCATCGAGCACGGCTTCCCCGCTCGTTTGATGGTCCCGGGCCTCTATGGCTACACGTCAGCCACCAAGTGGCTCACCGAGATAGAGCTCACTCGCTTCGCTGACTTCGATCAGTACTGGGTGAAGCGTGGCTGGGACCAAATGGCCCCCATCAAGACCATGGCTCGCATCGACGCTCCTCGCACATTGGCGACGATCGCCGCCGGCCCGTTCGTCATCGGTGGTGTCGCCTGGGCTCAGACCGTCGGCATCTCGATGGTAGAGGTGGCCATCGATGACGGTGACTTCGTCGAGGCCGAACTGGCCGACGACTGGAGTGAGAACACCTGGCGCCAGTGGCGAATGGACTGGGAGGCCCCGGCCGGTCGCCACCGCATCACCGTTCGGGCAACCGATGCCAACGGCGAGCTGCAAACAGATCAACGAGCCGAGCCGTTCCCCAACGGCGCCAGCGGCTGGATGTCCATCTTCGTCGATGTCAACTAGCAGCAGTTGACGTCGCCCCCTCTCCACTAGCCATCCGGCTCGTGGGAAGACAACACGGCTCAGCGTGAACCGTGAACCCGCAAGACCCCCACCCCCACCAGAAAGAGGACACGCCATGAAATCCAGGCAGAAGAAGTCCAGCAAGGTACTCAAGGGCATGCTTGCTCTCGCAGCGTTCTCCATGGTCGCCGCAGCCTGCGGCGACGACAAGGAAGCCAGCTCGACAACGGTCGCCCCGGCCGAGTCAGTTGCTCCCGACACCACCGAAGCAATGACCGAGGACAGCATGGCTGCCATGCCGTCGTCGGAGATCTGTGACGCAGACGCACTCGTTGCCGCCGTTCAGGGTGGCAACGTCGATGGCACTCTCGAGGGCATGGCCAACGACCCGGTGGCAACCGCCGCCAGCAACAACCCGGTCCTGACCACCCTCGTCGCCGCCGTCACAGCTGCCGGCCTTGGTGACACTCTCAACGGTGCCGAAGCCCTCACCGTCTTCGCCCCCACCGACTGCGCATTCGCCGCCCTCGACCCGGCCACCCTGAAGGCGGCACTCGCCGACCCGAGCGGCCTGCTCACCACCGTCCTCGGCTTCCACGTCATCCCCGAGCGTCTCTCGGCGGCCGACCTGGCCACCAAGACCGAGCTGACCACCTTCACCGGCGAGATCCTGCCGGTCATGGTGTCGGGTGACACGATCACGCTGAACGGCACCACGATGGTGGTTGTCGGCGACATCCAGACAGCAAATGCCACGGTCTACCTGGTCGACTCGGTGATGCTGCCGCCGTCGGTCACCGGCTGATCAACACCTCCACGAAGTAGCTCGCTCGGCCCTCGGTTTGTCGCTTCGGCGGCAGCCCGGGGGCCGTGCCGCGCTTACAGGCCGAGCAGCGTGCGCCAGTTCGCCGGGTACCGCCCGGCAACCTGCTGCGGGGTCATCTTCAGCGTCGCCTCGGGGACCATGTCGGCGATGGCACGAGCCTCTGCATAGTGGTGCTCGTGGCCAACACCGATGAACAGCGCACTACGTGCAGCCACCAGTTCTGCGGGCGGCTCGGCGTCGAGGAAACCCCAGATCGTGAAGGCCACCGTCAGGTCATGCACGACTGGTGCACGGCTGAAGATCGAGGCGCGGCGGAGTGCAACACCCAGACACCCTTTGATGGTGTCCGCGGTGTGCTCACCGGGCCGCTGCTGCAAGCGATCCTTGAAACCGTTGGCAATCTTGATCGCGAAACCCTGGTCGGGGCCCTGATTACCCAGCTGCGAGCCACTCGGTTGGAAGCCAACGATCTCGCCCGGACGGTTCGGCATCCACGGCCCCGGCACGACTGCGGGAGAGGAGTAGAAGCGCGCGGTGTCGAGAACCGGGGTGGGCGAAAACTGAGGAGCAGCCATACTGCCTTCAGTTATACCCGACCTAGAGCGTCGGTGCGTGGAGAAGGCCGTAGACGATGCCTTCCTCCAGCGCCCGCCACGAGGCCTCGATGATGTTGCTGCTGACTCCGATGGTCGTCCAGCTCTGCTTGCCGTTGGTGAAATCGATGAGTACGCGAGTGATTGCACCTGTCGCGGTGGCACCGTCAAGGATGCGCACCTTGTAGTCAGTGAGATGCACCTTGTCGAGCTGGGGGAACGTGGTGCGCAATGCGGTGCGCAATGCGGTGTCGATGGCGTTCACGGGTCCGTTGCCTTCCGCAGTGTGAATGTGGCGCACGGCAGTGTCACCCTCCCCCACCCACACCTTGACGGTCGCCTCGGTCGTGAACTCGCCGTTGGACAGCTCGTCGGTGATGACGCGCATGCTCTCGACGCGAAAGTCCTTCTGCTCCCAGCCGGCGGCGCGACGCATCAGTAGTTCGAGCGAGGCGTCGGCCGCCTCGAAGTGGTAGCCCTCGTGTTCCAGACGCTTGAGGTCGTCGACCACCTGGTTGACTGCTGGGCCGTCCAAGGGCAAGCCCAGTTCCTCGGCCTTGATCTGGATGGTGGCGCGGCCGGCCATCTCGCTGACCACGAAGCGGGTGCCGTTGCCGACCAACACAGGGTCGATGTGCTCGTAGGCATCCTTGGCGCGCTTGATGGCACTCACGTGCAGCCCGGCCTTGTGGGCGAATGCCGATGATCCGACGTACGGCGCCTGCGGGTTCAGCGGACGATTGAGAACTTCGGCAACATGGTTGCTGACTGCAGTGAGCCGCTCTATGCGGCCTTCCGGCAGACACTGCATGCCCAACTTCAGCTGCAGGTTGGGGATGACCGTGGTGAGGTTGCAATTGCCGGTGCGTTCACCGAGCCCATTGAGCGTGCCCTGCACATGTCGGCCACCTGCGCGCACCGCGGCCATCGAATTGGCGACCGCACAGCCGGTGTCGTCGTGGCAGTGGATGCCGATGATGACGTCGTTGCCAACATGGCGATAGACGTCGCCGACGATGCTCTCCACTTCGTGCGGCAGCGAGCCGCCATTGGTGTCGCAGAGCACTACGTGACTGGCACCATTCACTACGGCTGCTTCCAAAGCACGCAGCGCGAACTCGGGGTTGTGCTTGTAACCGTCGAAGAAGTGCTCCATGTCCACCATCACCATTCGGCCGGCGCCGTGCAAGTAGGCCACGGAGTCGGCGATCATTGCCTCACCTTCCTCGAGCGTTGTCTGCAACGCCTCCAGCACGTGATAATCCCAGCTCTTGGCGACGATGCACACGGCCGACGTGTTGGCATCGAGCAGGTTCTGCAAAGTGGCGTCGTCATCCACCTTGCCGCGCGGGCGGCGCGTGCTCCCGAACGCAACGAGTGTGGACGTGGATAGCTGCAGCTCGGTGGCGGCACGAGCGAAGAACTCGATGTCCTTCGGGTTGGCGCCTGGCCAGCCGCCTTCGATGAAATGCACCCCGAGGTAGTCCAGTTGCTCGGCGATGCGCAGCTTGTCGTCGACGGTGGCCGACACACCCTCCACCTGCATTCCGTCGCGCAACGTTGTGTCGAACACCTCGACGACCTGCAGTTTCGAATTCATCGGAGACCTCTCTGGTAACGACTTGCTTCACCACGACTTCATGGGAGAAATGAAACAGCCGCCCCAAAGGGCGGCTGTCTGCGCACATCGGCATCGAGGCCGAGGTGCGCTAACAAATGGTAATGACCGCAGCGGCGACGCCCGAGGGCGAACGGAATACTGCGAGCGACGACATGGCCGTCATTCAAGCCTGAAATCGAGTCGGCGTCAACGTCGAACCCGTGTCGCGGAGCGCCCGCCTGTGTACAACCTGTGCGTGAACGGTGGATGAACAAGAAAGATCTGTGGGTAAGCCCCTTTCCCTGCGGATAACCCTGTGGGGACCGAAAATACCTCTTGACCTGCGCAAACGTGGGGTGCAAAGTGACCCTCGTACCGGACAGCGCACGCCAACCGGAACCCGAGGAACGGTGCCGCAAGACGAGGCAGCCAGCAATGGCGGTCACGAGGAGCGGAGGGCCAACCGGGTTCACGAGGTGGAAGCGGGGACGGTAGGAGAGTGATCTTGACGCCAGGCAGCAAACCTTCGGGCAAGCGGTCGGGCGGCTGGGGAAGCGGTACCGGGCAACCGGGAAGGCGGAACCGGCGGTCGCAGCGAAGGAAGCAGCAGCTGGGTAACCGGCGGCTGCGGAGAGCGCAGCGGCTTCGCTGCTGAGGACGGAACCGGGCAACCGGGGAAGAAGACGGCAAAAACGGATCACCCGCCGGAGCGCAAGCTCCGGCGGGTGATGTCATTGGTCGAGACGGAGGCTAACGCCCGAGGAACGATCGGTGGTGGATCGCCCTCCGACCCAGGAGTCGCCTCGGGCGGCGCGCAGGCTTCGGCCAGCAGCGCAGCCCGGGGCGCTTCGCTTTTTCGGCCCAGTCGCCGTCGGTGCGAGTGCCCCGCCGTCAGCGCGAGTGCCCCGCCGTCAGCGCGAGTGCCAGCCCGCCATGCGAGTGAGTACTCGCACCCCGGGGTGCGAGTACCCACTCGGAGCTACTGTCGGCGAGATGAGCGAACCTCGGCGCGAAATTTCTGCCACCTACCAGCAACAACTCGACCAGGGCTACAACTTCGGCAGCGTGCGCACCTTCGGCCAGCGGCCACTCCTCACCTCCCCCGCCGAGCTGGACGAGTGGCAACCCGACGTTGCCGTCGTCGGTGCGCCATTCGACCTTGGCACCACCAACCGCCCCGGTGCCCGCTTCGGCCCAAGGGCGCTGCGCGCCGATGCCTACCAATCCGGCACCTACCACCTGGGGCTGGGGTTGGAAATGTACGACTGGATGGAAGTCGTCGACTACGGCGATGCAGCTTGCCCCAACGGCCTGATCGACGAGAGCCTCGCGAACATTCGGGCAAGAGTTCACGAGGTGGCCAGTCGCAAGATCGTGCCGTTCGTGATCGGCGGTGATCACACCATCACCTGGCCCTCGGCCACGGCCGTCGCCGATGTGTACGGCTACGGAAACGTCGGCATGGTGCACTTCGACGCGCATGCCGACACCGCCGACACCTGCGACGGCAACCTCGCCAGCCATGGCACCCCGATGCGACGGCTCATCGAGAGCGGTGCCATCCCCGGGAAGAACTTCATCCAGATCGGTCTGCGCAGCTACTGGCCACCCGAGGAGACCTGGAACTGGATGGCCGAACAGGGCATGCGCTGGCACCTGATGGACGAGATCTGGGAGCGCGGGTTCCAAGCGGTGATGGCCGACGCTGTGGCCGAGGCGCTCGACGGCCCGGAGTACCTGTACATCTCGGTCGACATCGACTCTCTCGACCCGGCCTACGCACCGGCGACGGGGACACCCGAGCCGGGCGGCATCGTCGCGGCCGACCTGATGCGCATCGTCCGCGAGCTCGGCTACCGCCACAAGGTGGTGGCGATGGACGTCGTGGAGGTCGCGCCCGCCTACGACCAGGCCGACGTGACCATCAATGTCGCGCACCGTCTGTTCACCGAGTGCCTCGCCGGTATGGGCGCCAAGCGCCGCGACGCCGCCGGCACCCCCAAGGGCCGCCCCGCCAAGTAGGCGCAAACTCACACGTGGGCTGATTGACTTCGGACATGTCGATGCATTCGCGGACGTTGGATCGCGCTGGACGATTGGCAGACGAGTTGGTCGTCGACGCGCTGTTCATCGTACGTCGCAAGCCGTGGCACTGGTCGGCGGTGGCTGCTGGTGTTGCGATCGGTGGGCTCATTGGTTTCGGATTCGACACCGTTGCAGGGTTGCCGGGCATCCTCACCGCGTTCGGCGTGCTGATCGGCGGAGGGCTTGGACTCAACGCCGGGTCCGACTTCCGTTTCATCGGACGCTCGGCCACCCGAATCTGGCTCTTCGAGTCCAGCCGAGTGATCGGCCTGCCCACCGAACTGGTCGGTGAAGTCGATGCCACCGCTGTCACCCTCGCCTCCTCAGGCCCGGCTCTCAGCCTGACCATCGATGGCGAGCGCCATGTCATGGCACGTCAACACGCCGAGCGCCTGCAACGAATGCTGCTCGCCGACGCTGCGTACGGGTCAGACGGCTAGCTCGCACCAGTGCGAGTACTTGGCTTCCTGACCGCGGACGGTTCGGGCGTAGACCTCGGCGATCGCCTTCGTCATCGGGCCGGGGCAGGGCACCTCGCGATCGTCGACCGAGTTGACCGAGCTGACTTCAGCAGCGGTGCCACACACGAAGATCTCTTCGGCGATGTACAGATCGCTGCGGGCGATGTTGTCCACCCGCACCTCGTACCCGAGGTCGTTGGCGATCGCAGTCACGGTGTTCTGCGTGATGCCTTCCAGCGCTCCTGCCGATGTCGGCGGCGTCAGAATGATGCCATTGCGGACGGCGAAGAGATTCTCGCCGGTGCACTCGGCGACCAGGCCGTTGGGAGCCAGCATGATCGCTTCGTCATAGCCGGCCTTCAGCGCCTCGACCTTGGCGAGCGAGCTGTTGACGTAGTTGCCGGTTGTCTTCGAGGCGGGTGGCATCGTGTTGTGGTCGTGGCGGGTCCACGAAGAGATCTTCATGCGGACGCCCTTGTTGACCGCGTCGTCGCCCAGGTAGGCGCCCCACGGCCAGCACGCAATGGAGACATCGACGTTGCAGGGCAACGTGTTGAGCCCCATCTCGCCGTACCCGTAGTACGCGATCGGGCGGATGTAGCAGCTCGGCAGACCGGTGCTGGCAACTGTTGACTTGACGGCGGCAACCAGTTCCTCGACGGAGTAAGGAATCTTCATCCCGACGATCTTCGCCGAGTTGTGCAAGCGAGCAATGTGCTCGGTGAGGCGGAAAACTGCCGGACCAGCAGCTGTCTCGTACGCACGAATCCCCTCGAACACGCCCGTGCCGTAGTGAAGGGTGTGGGTCAACACGTGGATCTGTGCATCCGCCCAGTCGACGAGCTCGCCATTCATCCAGATTTTCGGGGTCGTTTGAATGGGCATCGGGTCAGCCTGCCACGCGAGCTGCGATTTGGGAACCGACCTCGGTGGTGCTGCCGGTAACAGCCTCCTCGCACGCAGCGCGGATGCGGTCGGCGGCAGCGGTTTCACCCAGGAAGTCGAGCATCAACGCCGCGCTCAGAATTGCAGCGGTCGGGTTGGCCTTGCCGGTACCGACGATGTCGGGGGCCGAGCCGTGGACCGGCTCGAACATGCTGGGGCCGGTGCGTGCAGGGTTGAGATTGGCGCTCGACGCCAAGCCGATGCCACCGCTGACCGCGCCGCCCAGGTCGGTGAGGATGTCGCCGAACAGGTTGTCGGTGACGATCACGTCGTAGCGCTGCGGGTCCTGGACGAAGTAGATGCAGGCCGCATCGACATGGTTGTAGGCGGTGGTCACCTGCGGGTAGTCGGCAGCGACGGCGTTGAATGCCCGCTGCCACAGATCGCCGGCGAACGTCAGCACGTTCGTCTTGTGCACCAGCGTGACGTGGTTGCGTCGCGTTGTCGCCAGCTCGAATGCGTAGCGGCACGCCCGCTCGGCGCCCATCCAGGTATTGACCGAACCCTGCGTTGCCACCTCGTGAATGGTGCCCTTGCGCAGCGAGCCGCCCTCACCGACGTACGGCCCTTCGGTGTTCTCACGGATGACCACGAGATCATGCTCGGTGGTGCCGCCGGGCGCAGTGCCATGAAACGGCCGTTGGTTGATGTACAGGTCGAGAGCGAAGCGCATCTTCAGCAGCAAGCCGCGCTCGATGACGCCGGGCGGCACCTCCGGCGTTCCGACGGCGCCGAGCAAGATGCAGTCGAAGTCACGCAACTGGTCGAGTACCTCATCCGACAGAATCTCGCCATCGCGCAGGTACCGCGCACCACCGAGATCGAAGTCGGTGGTCTCGATTTCTACGCCAGCGGCGCGCACCACCTTCAACGCCTCGGCCGTGACCTCAGGCCCGATTCCGTCGCCACCAATGACTGCAATTCGATGTGCCATACGGCGAGCACCGTATCGCCTGGCGATGCCACCGTCCGAATGGACTGGTCAGTCGAGTGGGCGGCCGTGGCGGTGTCGGGTCCAGCTGATGGATTGCTCGCGCACCCATCGCCGCAGTTCGACCATCGGATCGGCGACGGGTTGCACCAGATCGAGTTCGACACCCGCCAGCCGACATTCGGCGACTTGATCGGGCGACAGCGAGCCAATCACACGCACCCGTTCCACCGAACCTGTCGCGGGTGTGACCACCATGATGAGTGGCGCGCCCGCGACACGTTGGGCGATTTTGGCGATTGCGACGGCAGCTTGGTCGGCGTCGGCGGCGACGAAAAGGCCGACACTGGGCAGCGGGCGAAAGCGCAACACGTTGCGTTCACACGCGAGGTTCGACGGGTCGTGCCCGACGGCGAAGTACTCGTCCCACACCCGCACGAAGTCGGCTTCTGTTGCCGCCACACCGCCCTGCGACCAGGTGCCGAAGGCTTCGACGTAGAACGGACCGCCAGCCTTGGGTCCGCAGCCGACAGAGGATCGCTTCCAGCCTCCGAACGGCTGCCGCTGGACAATCGCACCGGTGATGTGCCGGTTGATGTACACGTTGCCGACTTCGACGCGATCGAGCCAGCGCGCGATCTCATGCTCGTCAAGTGAGTGGATGCCGCCGGTGAGGCCGAACTCGCCGGCGTTCTGCAGTTCGATGGCATGGTCCAGGTCACGCGCTCGCATGACCCCAAGGACCGGCCCGAAACACTCGGTGCGATGGAACCACGACCCGGACGCAACACCCAACCGAACTCCCGGCGACCAGAGGTGGCGCGCGCCGTCGAGGCAGAGCGGCTCCACCAACCACTGCTCCCCCTGTTCCAGGGTGGTGAGTGCTCGTAGCAACTTCTCGGACGGCGCGCCCACCAGCGGCCCGGTCATGGTCGAGAGGTCGTCGGCAACCCCAACGCGAACGCTGCGCACCGCGTCGGCCAGCCGAGTCATGAACGCCGGGTCGTCATAGACAGAAGCCTCCACAATCGCAAGGCTGGCGGCGGAGCATTTCTGCCCTGCATGCCCGAACGCGGAACGAACCACATCGCGGATAGCGGAGTCCTCATCCGCGGCAGCGGTGATGACGAGCGCATTCTTGCCACTCGTTTCGGCAAGGACGCGAATCGACGGCTTCCATGAACGGAACAGTTGCGCGGTCTCGTACGCGCCGGTCAACACCACCGCGGCAACGTCGTCGTGCGTCACCAGGCGCTGGCCGACTTCGTCGTCGGGGCAGGCCACGACCTGCACCAGCTCTGCCGGCACGCCAGCGCGCCAGAGTTGCTTCGCCAACTCATGCGCCACCTCGCGCACCTCCGGTGCCGGCTTCAGAATCACCGCGTTGCCAGCCGCGAGGGCAGCGCACACGCCACCCGCCGGAATCGCGTACGGAAAGTTCCACGGCGAGGCGACAAGCACCACACCATTGGGCACAAACGTGAGACCCGACGCGACCCGTTCCTCGATGGCATGTGTGCACCAGCTGTAGTAGCGGGCAAAGTCGATGGCTTCCGACACTTCCGGGTCGCCCTCGGCAATGGTCTTGCAGGCCGTGCGCGCCATCAATGCCAACGTGCGGCCACGGCTGCGTTCCATCTCGTCAGCGACTGCGGCCAGCAGTGACCGGCGCTCGGCAAACGGGGTCGCCGACCACTGCCTGCCAGCAGCCGCAGCGGTCGCCACGGCCGCATCGATCTGCTCAACCGTGTCGGTCACGTCGACCACCGCCACGTCACACGCGGCCATCGCAGCTGCAATCCACGACCGATTGGCAGCCTGCGTCCAGTCAGTGTCTGCGCAATTCTCGAAAGGCTCTGCGGTGCCGAGGGCAAGGGCCGCCGATCGGTCCTGCGTGCGCCGGCTGGCCGGGACCACTGAGCCAGCGGCACGCATCGCAGCTTCGAAGCGAGCTCGCTGGTCGCGCCACTCCTCCGACCCAGGCCGCAGCGTGAACAGCGCACGGAGAAAGTTGTCGGGCGACGTGTTCTCGTCGAGTCGACGTGTCAGGTAGGCAATGCTTGCGGCCAGGTCATGCGGACGCACGACGGGCGCGTACAGCAACACGTCGCCGGCAGCGGCCCGTACGGTCCGCGACTGGGCAGGCGCCATACCTTCGAGCATCTCGATGTCGAGCCGGTCGCGACCCGGAAGACCCAACGCCCACGCAAGATCGAACAGGTTGTGGCTTGCGAACCCCACGCGGACAGCATCCGTAAACTCGGGCGACAGGGCCAACGTGACCAACTGCTTGAAACTCGCGTCCACTTCCGCCTTCGTGAGGAACGGTGCCTGCGGCCAACCGTGCAGTTCAGCTTCCACTCGCTCCATCGCCAGGTTGGCGCCCTTCACGATGCGGATCTTCAACATGCCGCCGGCTGCGGCCTGGCGAGCGACAGCCCACACGCACAGCGAAGCGCAGGAAGCATGCGAGTCAGGAAGGTACGCCTGCAGCACCACACCTGCGTCCAGTCCTGCGAACTCCGGCTCATCGAGCACTCTGGTCAGCGCCGCGATCGTCAACGGCAGGTCGCGGTACTCCTCCATGTCGAGGTTGATGAACGTTCTCGGGCTGCACGACGCCGCATCGCGGTAGAGGACCCGAAGGCGCTCACAAATGCGATCAACGCTGTGGTCGAAAGCGAGCACGTCGAGGTTGGCGACCACTGCGGAGATCTTCAGCGAGACGTAGTCAACGTCGGGCCGCACGACGCGCGCACGAATCATCGCCATCCGCTCGTCGGCCTCCGCATCGCTGAGGATTGCCTCGCCGAGCACATTCACGTTCAACCGAAAGCCATCCCTGGCCCGAGCAGCCGCATGCCGAGCGAAGGCTGGGTCGTCCGCCGACAGCACGACACCGCTACTCTCGCGCACCATTCGCGACCGGACCAACGGCATCACCAGCCACGGAAGCAGAGGAGCCAGCGCAGCGCCGGCATGCAGTAAAACTCGGTCAACACGGCCCAGTGACGACGGCACGCCGATGTCGTCGACGATCGAGTGGAACCTTGCCGCAGCGCGCCGCGGCAAGTCGAACCGCAAGACTTCATCGGTCAGCGCGAAGGTGAGTTCGCGCAGCGCAGCGTCCTCCACCACTCCCGCCAACCGCGCCTGTTGCCGACGTTCCGCCCGACTGGCCGCCGCCAGTGAATCGACCAGCAGACGCGCAGCGAGAGCGACGGCCCGTGCTGCGTCGTGTGCCGTCGTGTGCCTTTGCTCTGAACTTGCGGGAGTGATGGTTGCCACCCTTTCATCAAACGCCCGCGGGCTAGCACCGTTCGGTTCCGCCAGGCGTCGCGTTCGTACAACGCGCGGCGCGACACAATGTCGATGTGGATCGAATCGTCGCCGCCCTCAACGAAGCGTTCGCCGGCGTGCCGCATACGATGTTTTGCGTCAAGGACACCGACGGCCAGTACCTGGCCATAAATCAGGCCTTCGCCGATCGGGCCGGGTGCCGCCCAAACCAGATTCTCGGGCGTACGGCCCGCGACGTGTTCCCGGCCGATCTCGTCGATGCGTACGAGGCACAGGACGCTGCCTTGCTCACCACCGGTGAGCCAATCCGCCACGAGTTGGAGATGATCCTTCGCCCGGACGGTTCGCGCGGTTGGTACGTGACCAGCAAGACGCTGCTACGCGACGAGCAGGGCGAAATCACAGGCATCGTGGTCGTCAGCGACGACCTGCGCCGGGGCGCCGACGCTGCGCAACACCACCAGGGCCTGCAGAGCGCTATCGACCTGATTCGGCGTGAGTTTGCCGAGCCGCTGAAGGTGGCTGACATCGCAGCTGCGGCGGCGCTCTCCCCCGCCCAGCTCGAACGCGCTATGCGCAGGGCTCTGGGCGTCTCGCCGAAGCAGTTGCTGATCCGCACTCGCATCGATGAAGCGGCCCGCCGCCTCGATGACACCGACGCCACGTTGGCCACGATCGCCGGCGCCTGCGGCTTCTACGACCAGAGCTCGTTCACCCGCCAGTTCCAGCGCGCAGTCGGCATCACACCGGGCGCCTATCGAGCGCGCCAGCAGCGCAGATAGGCTCCTTCCCCCTATGGCTAGTACCCAACTCTCACGGTCGGCGTTCGATCGCCTGCAGGCAGAGCACTACGACCTCAGCACGCGCGGCCGCATCGAAGTCGCCCAGAAGATCGAAACTGCGCGCCTGATGGGTGACCTCAGCGAGAACGGCGACTATCACGCCGCGAAGGACGAGCAGGGCCACATGGAGGGCCGCATTCGTCAGCTCGAGCACTTCCTCGAGAACGCCGAGATCCTCGAAGGTGGCGACGAAGGCGTGGTCGCCCCGGGCACCATCGTGACGATCATGTACGAAGGCGATTCAGCCGACGATGCCGAGACGTATCTCGTGGGCCACATGGAAGAAAAGACCGGCGCCCTGGACATCATGAGCCCGCAGTCACCCATCGGCGCCGCGCTGCTGGGCGCGGCCGAAGGCAGCTGGGTGGAGTACCAAGCACCGAATGGCGTGCTGCGCGTGCAGGTGCTGAAGGTGGCATTCGCCTGAGCTGTGTGCGCAATCTGACAAGGACGATGCAATAGTGGCGATTCGTGACGGGAAGGCAGCCGACGACGTGCCCCTCCTGCCGCCAGGCGCGGCGATGGAACTCCCTGGGCGTGGAACCACCTTCGTGCGCACGATGGACGGCCCACCCAACGCACCAACGGTGTTGTTGCTGCACGGGTGGACGGCCAGCGCCGACCTCAACTGGTTCACCTGCTACGGCCCGTTGTCGCGGTACTACCGAGTTGTCGCACTCGACCACCGCGGCCACGGCCGCGGGATTCGTTCGAACAAGGCGTTCCGCCTCGAGGACTGTGCCGACGACGCGCTCGCGGTGTGCGATGTCTTGGGCATCGACAAGGTCATCCCGGTCGGCTACTCCATGGGCGGGCCCATCGCCCAGCTGATCTGGCGCCGGCACCCAGAACGAGTGCGAGGGCTGACGCTGTGCGCAACCGCGCCCTACTTCCTCACCTCTCGCGAGGAGCGGCTGGGTTTCATCGGCCTCTCGGGTCTCGCCACGCTGGCCCGCCTGACTCCGGCGCAGGCCCGCCAGTGGCTGACCGAGCAGTTCTACCTGCAGCGCAAGAGCGACGAATGGGAGCCGTGGGCCATCCAGGAGGCCGCGTTGCACGATTGGCGCATGGTGCTCGGGGCCGGCCGTTCGATTGGCAAGTTCAACTCGCGCGACTGGATCGCCGACGTCGATGTTCCCACCTCGGTGCTGATCACGATGCGCGATCGCGTTGTGCCCGTGCGCCGCCAGGTGCGACTGTTCGAGAGCATTCCGAAGGCCGAGGCCTTCCGCGTTGATGGCGATCACGACTCCGTCGTCGCGAATGCCGATCGATTCGTTCCAACACTGCTGCGGGCCATCGGCTCAGTGGTCGAGCGCAGCTGATGCGACGGCTGCTGCGCGTGTTCGGAGTTGTTGCAGTTGCAACAACAGCCGCTGCCATCCTCAACCGACGACGTGCCGTCGCAGCCTTGCGCACCGGTCGCGGCCAACGAAACGCTGATCTCGCCAGGCTGGGTGTCAGCGTCGGCGCCAACTACGCAGGTACCGCAGCGCGCAAGTTGTTTGCCAACGCTGAGCGGCGCATCGAGCTCGACGAGAGCCGTGAGCTGCGCACCGCCGAAGCCGTCGCTGAGCGGCTGGGCAACATGAAGGGCGCGCTGATGAAGCTCGGTCAGATGGCCAGCTACATCGACGACGCGCTTCCAGCGCCGCTTCGCGACGCATTGTCGCAGCTGCAGTCCAATGCGCCCCCGATGAGCCCCGAGCTTGCGGCGCAAGTCATCACCGACGACTTCGGAGTCGGCCCCGACCAACTGTTCGTCACTTGGGACCCACATCCGATCGCGGCGGCCAGCATTGGCCAGGTCCATCGGGCCGTGGCCATCGACCCAGCCACAGGCGCCGAGCGCGCGGTGGCCGTGAAAGTGCAGTATCCAGGCGTCGCGGAGGCCGTGGGTGCCGACCTTCGCAACGCCGACTTACTCGGCATGCTGCTGCAGCAGGGCTTCGGTGGGCTGAACCCCGACGACATGGTGGCGGAAGTGAAGGAACGCCTGAGCGAGGAACTGGACTACCGGCTGGAAGCCCGCAACCAGCAACTCTTCGCCGACTTCTACCGCGGCCACCCGTTCATTCATGTGCCAGATGTGTTGCCCACCTTCAGTAGCGCCCACGTGATCACCAGCGAGCTGGTCGATGGTGCGACATGGCAGCAAATGTTGGAGTGGTCACAGGCTGAAAAGGATCGCATCGGCGAGGTGCTCTTCCGTTTCGTCTTCCGCAGCCTGTACCGGATGCACGCGTTCAACGGCGACCCTCATCCGGGCAACTACCTCTTCCATCGCGATGGCCGGGTGACGTTCCTCGACTTCGGCCTGGTGAAGCACTTCAACGACAGCGAGATGACGACGTTCATCGAGATGGTGAAGTCAGCGGCCTTCGATCACGATGTTGCGCGGTTCCGTTCAGTGGTCGAGAACGCTGGGATGCTGCGACCAGGCTGCCCCAGCCCCGACTCCGAAGTTGGTGAGTACTTCAGCCAGTTCTACGAGAGTGTGCGCGACGACTGCGATGTGACGTGGAGCTCCGAATACGCCAGCCGCATCGTGCGTCACACGTTCGACCGCACCAGCCCCATCGCCCAGTACGCAACCGTTCCCAAGGCATTCGTGTTCATCCAACGGATCAACCTCGGCCTCTACGCATTGTTGGGCGAGCTGCAGGCAACGGGCAACTATCGGCGGATCGCCGAGGAGCTGTGGCCGTTCGTTGCCGGGCCACCCAGCACGCCGTTGGCAGAGGCTGAGGGGCCTTGGCTGCAGGCGCTTGCAACCGAAGCTGCCGACGGCCCCTCCGCCTGACCGACAGATAGCGTCACCCGAATGCGTGCTCTGCGACCCACGGCCGTCGTCGTGTCCTGCTTGCTCCTGATCTCCGCCTGCGGCGATGCAGCTTCCACGAGCGACACCGTCAACTCCGCGACTGACTCCAGCGCACCTGCCATCACGCTCCCGCTGGAGAAGCCGACGGTGTCGGTGCCCAGCGAACTACCGACCACATTGGAGATCACGGACATCGCGGTCGGCACCGGCCCGCAGGCTGCCACTGGCGATGCTGTCATCGTCCACTATGTCGGCGTTCGTACGGCCGACGGGGCCGAGTTCGACAACAGCTTCGACCGCGGGAAGCCACTGGAGGTCACCCTCGGGGCCGGCGGCGTCATCGACGGGTGGGAGCAGGGCCTTGTCGGCATACAGCAAGGCGGTCGACGCCAGCTCGACATTCCGGCAGAGCTCGCATATGGCGACTCGCCCCCCGGCGGCGGCATCATCGCACCCGGCGATGCGCTGTCCTTCATCGTCGTCGCAGTGGCTGTGCTGCCGACGTCCGACGTGGCCGACGAGCCGCAGATCACGCTCGAGCCAGCCGACAACATCGGCGCCATCAAGTCCACGGAGTTGGTCGAAGGCACCGGCGCATCAGCGGCTGACGGACAGACTGTCGCGATTCGCCTCGTCGCCTTCCGCGCCGACACCGGCGAGAAGTTGTCGTCGAGCTGGGGCGAGCCGCCGCTGACGTTCCTGTATGGGGCCGACACCACCGCCTACGTCGGCATGCTCGCCGCGGTCAAGGACATGAAGGTCGGCGGGCGCCGCCAGGTGCAGATCCCCTTCACGCTGATGTTCGACAGCCTTGGCAGCGAAGGATTGGGACTGCCCCCATCGATCGACATCGTGATGGTCATCGACCTTGTCGTTCTCTACTAGTTCGTCGAGTTCGTCACTCGGCCGCCCGACCTCACGAGGCGGACGCGAGCACGATGAAGTCCGGGTCGTTCTCGAAGCGGATGATGGTGACGCCAACGTCGTCCAGTACCAGTTCGACCACCCTTGCCCGTCGGCGCGGCGAGAACTGACCGGGCCGGGTCAGCCCGGCCGCGGCCATCGGTCGCCACTCCACTGTCACCAGAGCTGCTGCATCGAATGCCACTGCCGCAGAGGCGTCGGGGTGGCCAATCACACTCTCGCGGTCGTCGGCTTCGGCGATGAACGAGACACGGGCGGCCATCGGATCGTTCGTGTCCAGACTGTCCGGGTCGATCAGTTCCAGACCGTAGAGACGGCACCCACGAAGGCAGAAGCCAACGGATTCGTGCAGTCGGCTCTCGAACCAACGCACCAACAGGACTGGGAGGACTTCGTCATCGTTCACACCCAGACTGGGCATGGTGAGTTCACGAAATCGGCAAACAATCCCGAGAAGTTCAGCGCGGAAGTGCAGTCGCCACCGCGACGGCGGCCGCCTCTACCGCGGTCCCGAATCGCTCGACCGGCTTCCGGCTCAGTCGCTCCACCGGCCCACTCAGACTCACGGCGGCAATCACCGCTCCCACGCGGTCGAGTACGGCGGCACTGACCGAAGCAACGCCGGGCTCACGTTCCGCCACGCTGTCGGCAACTCGCAAACCCGCATCGGCAAGCACCCGTCCAGCGGAGCCGAGACCAATCGGCAGCAACGCACCCTCGGGGACGATCCAACGCAGCGCATGACTGGACTGCAGCGACACCACGCACCGCCGGCTGTCTCCTTCGCGCACGTACAACTGCACGCTCTCGCCTGTCTGGTCGCGCAAGGCGGTGAGGGCAGGGGTGGCGAACTCGGCCAGCGGGAACGCGTCAGTTGCTGCCCGCCCGAGGTGGATCAGCTCGAAGCCGAGGCAGAAGCGGCCCTGCGGATCGCGCCGCACCAAGTGATGGTGTTCGAGTGCGACGGCAAGCCGGTGCGCCGTCGCCCGCGGCAGCCCAGTCGCTTGCTGCAACGCGACCAGGTCGAGCGGCCCTGCAACCAGCGCCTGCAAGATCAGCACACCCTTGTCCAGCACACCGACGCCACTGCTCTCGAGACTGGGAAGGTCATTCATCGCGGGAAGGGTATCCCACGAGCTGAGATTCCATGCCGGAGGTCCACTCCTCGCGGGGCGACTACCCTCCCCACCATGCAGCATCCAGGCGGATCAGCACAGCAGCGCGAAACCACGCTGCCCTGGGACATGGCCCGGCCGTGATCAACGCCTCCTTCGGCCGCGCCTATCAGCGCCTGTGGTCGGCCAACGCGCTGTCGGCCGTCGGCACCGGGATGACCACGGCTGCGCTACCGCTCCTTGCCTCGATCAAGCCGCCCAGCGAACTTGTGCTCGGCTCCATCGCCGCGGCCGGCCTCTTGCCGGGCGTGCTGTTGGCCGTGCCCGCCGGCTTGATCGCCGATCGGTACGACCGCGGCCGAGTGCTGGTCGCGGCAGATCTGGCTCGGGCGGCAGTGGTGATCGCGGCCGCAGTCGCGTTGCTGGTGGGATCGCTGCCCGGCATCGTGCTCGCCGGTATCACCTTTCTGATCGGTGCCGGCGAGACCATCTTCATCACCGCCTCGCAGAGCGCGATCCCGTCGTTCGTCGACGAGGCAGCCCTCGACGACGCCAACGGCCGGCTACAGGCCGCCGACGACGTGGGGCGCGAGTTCGTCGGGCCTCCCCTTGGTTCGCTGATCTTTCGATTTGCGACATGGGTCCCATTCGCCGCCGACGCTGTCTCCTATCTCGTATCGGCAGTGTTTCTCGCGGGGCTCCCCAAGGCGCCACCGTCCGAGCCAACCGACCTGCAACCGAGGCCGACAATCGCACCGGCGTGGCACTACTTCCGCACGACGCGCACCCTGGTGGTGCTGGCCGGCTCCATGTTCACACTGTCACTGTGCGGGTCGGCGGTGCTGGCGATGCTGGTACTGCTGGTGCGCCGCCAGTACTCGCTCGACGGTGGTTGGTTCGGGCCTGCGCTCACTGTCATCGCCTGCGGTGCAACCCTGGCGGGAATCGTGGCGGGCCGCCTGCGAGCGCAGCTGTCGGCGCGAGTGGCAATGGCCGGAGCAGTCGTCGTCAACGCCGCTTCGTATGTACTGCTGGGCACCACCAGCATGTGGCCCGTCGCTGCCATTGCCCTGTTCGCGTGGGGGTTCGCCGTCACCTTCGGCAACATCACCTCCATCGGCATCCGCCAGCGGCTCATCCCTTCCGACCTCATCGGCCGGGTCATGGGCATCTTCCGCGGTGCGCTCAGTGCGGGTGGCGTCATCGGCGCGTTGGGCAGCGGAGTGCTCGCAGGCGCGACCTCGGTTGGAACGGTGGCCGTGACCGCGGGAGCGTTACAACTGCCGGTCGTCGTCGCGCTGGCGCTCGGCTTGCCGAAGAGCGACAGTCACGCAGACCCCCGCACCACCTGAGCAAGCCGCGACAACTCGGTCTCGAGCGTCGACAGGCCAAGCGAAATCCACTCGTCGCCATCGAAGCCGAGCAGGGCCGTGAACTCGTCAGCCTCCACCCCGCCGGCCCGAATGACTCGCGCCACGACGCCGTCCCCGTCAACTCCGTGGCGTGCGGAGATCGCCAGTGCCAGCACGGTCGCCCACACATACGAGAATGCGTGACCAGGGTCGGTGGCCAATGCTGGCAGGCGAGCCCAGCCCGACCCGACAAGATCGGGCACCACCGCTGCACCAGCCAGCACGTTGCGGTTCGCCTCCAGCCACGCCGCGTTGAGCTCCACGGCACCGAGAGTCTGCCCATTGGCTGCGCGCGCGTACACCGAGTCCTCGAATGCGCTGACCGCTGCCGAGACGAACAATTCCTCGACCAACGTGTCACCTAGCGCTATCGCCATCGCCATCGACTGCGGGCCGTTGATGCCCGCCCGCCCAACGACCAACGACGACCAGCAAGCAATCGTTTCGCCGACAAGTGCCCCTGGCGGTTCGGGGCTGCGCGATTCCAGCGCGTGGAGCGCATGGCCAATCTCGTGCGCAACCATCAGCGACCCGCGTGGAGTCGGTCGATGGGCAACGGTGACGGAGATACGTCCATCGGCCTCGATGACCACTTGGTTGTCCTCGCCGTGAACGACTCGGCCCGACGCACGGTGCGTGACGGCGGCCAACGAAGGCACCGACGCGGCGAGAGCAGCAGCAGCCGCGGCGGAGTGTTGCGCCAACGTAGCTGGCGACGACGACACGCCGACGCGTCGATCGAAGTACTCGCCCCCGACCGCACGCGCACGTGTACGCCACCACTCTGCGGCCAGTCCACGAGCAGCATCCGTCGCGTCGCGAAGTGCAGCGAGAGTGGCCGGCGTAGTGCCTTGCACCACCGCGAAACGTGTCCGCCAGTCGTCGATGCCGCGCAGCCGATCGTCGGCGAGGTGGCAGACAGCGAGAACTCCGAGCACCGAAGCGGTGAGCGGCGCCCGAAGATCCGTGATGGCGTGGGCGGCGACGTCGGCCTGCTGACGATCCGCAGGGGTCGCCGCATCGAGATTGCGCAGCGCCTCGTCAGCGGCCGACAGTGCGGTCGTCGAATCGTTCTCGAGAGAACGCAGGCGCCGCAGCTGCTCGTCGATGAGCGCCCGACCCTCATGCGCCAACAGCGTCTCCTGCTCGTCGCTGAGAAGGTACGGCGCAAAGTGCGCCCACTGGCGCAGCTGTGCGCGAGTGCCTGCAAGCCTTGGGTCGTCGGCCACCGAAATCTCGGCAGCGACCAGCCGCGCAACGCGACGTTGCGCGGCCGAGCGTCGAGTGTCACCGATCGGGAACCGATCCGCAGTCTTCAATTCCTCGACCACTTGGTCGCCGAGCGAGCGGCGCCCTCGTCGGGTCGAGTGCTTCATCTGTTCATCCTGACGCACGGGCGTCAAGAGAGCGACATCAGGTCCAGCGGGTACCGGTCCAGCGGGTACCGGTCCAGCGGGTACCGGTCCAGCGGGTACCGGTCCAGCGGGTACCGGTCCAGCGGGTACCGGTCCAGCGGGTACCGGTCCAGCGGGTACCGGT
>Ga0105047_10002223_pt1 | contig 34706 bp, 32 predicted proteins | sample MAT04_FD_78384 | JGI IMG/M metagenome (GOLD analysis project Ga0105047, IMG submission 78384) | Freshwater microbial communities from Lake Fryxell liftoff mats and glacier meltwater in Antarctica - MAT-04 (megahit assembly) | ecosystem: Environmental > Aquatic > Freshwater > Ice > Liftoff... | reverse complement strand
TTGCGGAGATCGAGGCGGATCACAAAGCAGACCCGGATGCCGAAGATATCGACGCTTTGGTGGCCAGAATGCCGCCAGCAGCCAAAGCAACGATTGCGACTTTCGCCACAGCTATCGCCAGGCACCGTGACGATCTTCCGGCAACGCTGGACGCGATCCTCGGTTTTTGCGCGCTGGAAATCAAACGCTTGGACCGCAAGAATTATCAGTCCGACGACGAGAAAGACGAAGCAAAGCGCCAAATCCGGGCGCTGCGAACGATCCACAGCGCTGTCAGCCGGTTGCAAGTGGTGATCCCACCCGAGGGTGCCCTGACGGATGAAGCGTTGATCAAGGCCGAAAAACTTTCACGGGTTTACATCGATGCGTTCACGGCTTGGCCACGAAAGAACGCCGATGATTTGGTCGATAGCGTCTGTCGGGCGGCTTTGGTCGGTATAACGGCAACAGTGCTTCCAATGATCGGTGCTTCGGTAAATCTCGCAGTCGGCGCAGGGGTCATCCTGTTCGGTGGCAAAAAGGTCGCCGATGGCCTCAAGGCGGCAAAGGACTTGGCCCCATCAATCCCCTGATTCGATCCAATTCCTTAATAGTCCCCCATCTCCCGGCGCGTAGAGATGGAAAGAAGCAGCAACAAAGATGCAACGAAGACGGCAATTTCCCAACGATTTCCGCTGATTACTGCACCGTCCGCTCACCCTTGCTCCATCGATGCCATCCCGGCTACTAAACCTTCATGAGCCAACTCCCCACCCCCCGTGGCCCCCTCACCCCGAACCGCCCCCTCGCGGACCTCACCTGGTTGCGTGTCGGCGGCCCGGCGGACTGGTTGTTCCAGCCGGCGGATGAGGCGGATCTGGCGGTGTTTCTTGCGGCGCTCGATCCGGGCGTTGCGGTCTTTCCGATGGGGGTGGGCTCGAACCTCATTGTGCGGGATGGCGGGATCCGGGCGGTGGTGATCCGGCTGGGGCGGGGGTTCAACGGGATCGCAATCGAGGGGGGCCGGGTCACCGCAGGGGCAGCCGCGCTGGACGCCCATGTGGCGCGGCGGGCGGCGGAGGCGGGGCTGGACCTTACGTTTCTGCGCACCATTCCCGGCTCCATCGGCGGGGCGGTGCGGATGAATGCCGGGTGCTATGGCAGCTATGTCGCGGATTTGCTGCAGGACATCCGGGTGGTGACGCGCAGGGGTCGGGTGCAGGTGCTGCCTGCCGCCACGCTCAACCTGCAGTACCGGCGGTCCGATCTGCCCGAAGGCTGTGTCATCACTGCGGCGACCTTCCGGGCTCCACCTGGCAACCCGATGGAATTGCAGGCAAAGATGGAAGATCAGATCGCCCGGCGCGATGCCTCGCAACCCACGAAGGACCGCTCGGCGGGCTCGACCTTTCGCAATCCCGTCGGCCATTCCTCGACCGGGCAGGCGGATGACACGCATGAGCTGAAGGCCTGGAAGGTGATCGACCAGGCGGGAATGCGGGGGGCGACGCTCGGGGGCGCGCAGATGTCGCCGATGCATTCGAACTTTCTGATCAACACCGGCGACGCCACGGCAGCCGACCTGGAAAATCTGGGCGAGGAAGTGAAGAAAAGGGTTTTCCAGCAAAGCGGTATCAGGTTAGAGTGGGAAATCATGCGCATCGGCGAACGGGGCGCGGAATAACACGGGTCGGAAAGATCTGGGCTGAGGCAGGATATGGCGGGCGCATCGAGCAGGATGTCCCGTGTGGCGGTTCTGAAAGGTGGGCTTTCCGCAGAGCGGGAGGTCTCCTTGGTCACAGGTTCGGCCTGTGCCGCGGGCTTGCGCACGGCGGGCTATGAGGTGTTTGAGGTCGATTGCGGCCGCGACCTCGCCCGTCAGCTTGACGAAATCAAACCTGAATGCGTTTTCAATGGCTTGCATGGGCGTTGGGGCGAGGATGGCTGTGTGCAGGGTATCCTTGAATGGCTGCGGATTCCCTATACGCATTCCGGGGTGCTCGCCTCGGCCCTCGCGATGGACAAGGCGCGGACCAAGGAAATCTATGCCGCAGCTGGCCTGCCGGTGGTGCCAAGCCTGATCGCCGCGCGCGAGGCGGTGAGCGCGGGGCACGTGATGGCGCCGCCCTATGTGGTCAAGCCGAACAACGAGGGCTCGTCCGTTGGCGTCTACATCGTGCGCGAGGGCAGCAATGCGCCGCGTCTGGCAGATACGATGCCCGCAGAGGTGATGGTCGAGGCCTATGCCCCGGGGCGGGAGCTGACGGTATCGGTGATGGGGGACCGCGCACTTTGCGTGACGGATATCCTGACCGATGGCTGGTATGACTTCGATGCGAAGTACAAGCCGGGCGGCAGCCGCCACGTGCTGCCCGCCGAAATTCCGACTGGAATTTCATGGGCTTGCCTTGACTACGCTCTGCGGGCCCATCGGGCGTTGGGCTGCCGTGGCCTAAGTCGCACCGATTTTCGCTGGGACGAGGCGCGGGGCCTGGCAGGGCTGATCCTGCTCGAGACGAACACCCAGCCCGGCATGACGCCCACGTCGCTGTCGCCCGAACAGGCGGCGCATGTCGGCATCGCCTTCCCCGCACTTTGCGCCTGGATCGTGGAGGACGCCTCATGCGATCGCTGATCCTGCGCGTGCTGAGAGGCGCGCCGCTTCCGGTGCGGCGGGATCCGGCGCCGTCGCGGTGGGCCTACAGGCGGCAAAGGCTGATGCTGACGCCGTTGTTCCGCAAGATGATGCGCCTGGGGGTGCCGAGCCTGCTGCTGTTCGGGAGTGTTGCGCTAATTCTGGCGGACCCCGCACGGCGAGCGGCGATTTTCGGCCTCAGCGACCAGATCCGTGAGGCGTTTGAAAGCAGGCCGGAGTTTCAGGTGACGCTTGCCTCGGTCGAAGGCGCCTCACCCGATCTGGCGGAGGCGGTGCGGGGCAAGCTGCATCTGGCCCTGCCGCAGTCGTCTTTCGACCTTGACCTTGACGGCGCGCGCCAGCGCATCGAGGCGCTGGATGCGGTGAAACAGGCGGAACTGCGCGTGCGCCCCGGCGGCGTGCTGCAGGTGCTGATCACCGAACGTGTGCCGGTGCTGGTGTGGCGCAATGCGGCGGGGGTCGTGCTCCTGGATGAGGATGGGCACCGTGTGGCAGGCCTTGCCGCGCGCAGTGACCGGCCCGACCTGCCGCTGGTGGCGGGGGAGGGGGCAAACCTCGCCGCTGCCGAAGCATTGCAGATTCTGGCCGCAGCGACCCCCCTGACATCCCGCATCCGCGGTCTCGTGCGGATGGGCGACCGGCGGTGGGATATCGTGCTGGACCGCGATCAGCGCATTCAGCTGCCGCTGGACAACCCCGTCCGTGCAGTTGAACGGCTGATCGCGCTGGATCAGGCGCAAGACATTCTCGCACGTGACCTTCTGACCGTCGATCTGCGACACGAACACCGCCCGACGCTGCGTCTTGCGCCCTTTGCGCTGGACGAGCTGCGCCGTGCCCAAGGAATCCTCACTGTGGAGAACGCCCTATGACCGATCTCTATACTTCTCAGCGTGCAATGCGGAACATGCGCCGAGCGGCCATGCAACGCGGCGTCATCGCCATTCTGGATGTTGGCACGGCGAAGATCGCGTGCCTCATCCTGCGATTTGACGGGCCGGACAAGCTGCGTGAGACTGAAGGCGTGGGGCCGATGGCCGGGCAATCGCAGTTCCGCATCATCGGTGCGGCGACGACCCGGTCGCGCGGCGTGCGGTTCGGCGAGATCGCCGTGATGAACGAGACAGAGCGCGCGATCCGCACCGCAGTGCAGGCGGCGCAGAAGATGGCGAATGTGCGGGTGGACCACGTGATCGCCTGCTTCGCCGGGGCGGAGCCGCGCAGCTATGGCCTTGCGGGCGAGTGGGATCTGCAGGATTCGGTGGTGACCGAGCAGGACGTGGCCGCGGTTCTGGCCGCGTGCGACGTGCCCGACATCGGCCCTGGGCGTGAGGTGCTGCATGCACAGCCGGTGAACTTTGCGCTGGACCATCGCACTGGTCTCGGCGACCCGCGCGGGCAGATCGGCAATCGTCTGGCCTGCGACATGCACCTGCTGTCCGTTGACGGCGCCGTGGTGCAGAACCTGCTCTACTGCATAAGGCGCTGTGATCTGGAACTCGCGGGGATCGCGTCCTCAGCCTATGTCTCGGGGATTTCCGCACTGGTGGAGGATGAGCAGGAGCTGGGCGCCGCCTGCATCGACATGGGAGGCGGGGCGACGGGCGTGTCGATCTTCATGAAGAAACACATGATCTATGCCGACTCCGTGCGGATGGGCGGGGATCACGTGACCTCGGATATCTCGATGGGCCTGCAGGTGGATCTGGCGACGGCCGAACGGATCAAGACCCGCTTCGGGGGGTTGCATGCGACGGGGATGGACGACCGCGAGATGATCGACATCGGTGGTGACTCCGGTGATTGGGAAAAGGACCGCCGCCAGATCAGCCGGACCGAGCTGATCGGGATCATGCGTCCCCGGGTGGAGGAGATCCTGGAGGAAACCCGCGCCCGCCTGGACGCCGCAGGGTTTGAGCATCTGCCCAGCCAGCAGCTGGTGCTGACCGGAGGCGCGAGCCAGATCCCGGGGATGGACGGGCTCGCACAGCGCATCCTTGGCCAGCGCGTGCGCTTTGGCCGCCCTTTGCGGGTGCAAGGTCTGCCGCAGGCGGCGACCGGGCCGCAATTCGCCTCTGCCGTAGGACTTTGCCTTTTTGCCGCGCACCCGCAGGACGAGTGGTGGGATTTTGAAATTCCCGCCGAACGCTACCCGTCGCGTTCGCTGAAACGGGCAATGAAATGGTTAAAGAACAATTGGTAACCGCTAGATAATGAGATCTGGGCGAAATGCTGCTGAAGATGGCCCAAATCTTGCCACATATTGTGGAAGTGCTACGTTTTTTCCGTGACCTTCAGGGCGTCAAGGGATAGAATCAACTTAATTTAGGCCTTGCGACGCCCGGGACGGCGCGAAGGGCGACTTGAGCAGAGCAACCCGCGGCGCAACGGCGGAAAAAAAACAAGGGGCAGGCGGACGGACATGGCACTCAATCTGATAATGACCAACCAGCGCGAAGAGTTGAAGCCGCGGATTACCGTATTCGGCGTCGGCGGTGCGGGCGGCAACGCCGTCAACAACATGATCGACAAGAACCTTGAGGGGGTCGAGTTCGTCGTGGCAAACACCGATGCCCAGGCCCTGCAGCAGAGCCGGGCGAATGTGCGCATCCAGATGGGCGTCAAGGTCACCGAAGGGCTGGGTGCCGGGGCGCGTCCCACAATTGGCGCCGCAGCGGCGGAAGAGACGATTGAAGAGATCGTCGATCATCTGGCGGGGGCGCACATGTGCTTCATCACGGCCGGCATGGGGGGCGGCACGGGGACAGGTGCCGCTCCGATCATCGCGCAAGCTGCGCGTGAGTTGGGCGTGCTGACGGTGGGCGTGGTCACCAAGCCCTTTCAGTTCGAAGGCAACAAGCGCATGCGCCAGGCCGATGAAGGCATCGAGGCGCTGCAGAAAGTTGTCGATACGCTGATCATCATCCCCAACCAGAACCTCTTCCGTCTGGCCAACGAAAAGACCACCTTCACCGAAGCCTTCGCGATGGCCGATGACGTGCTTTATCAGGGCGTAAAGGGTGTGACCGATCTGATGGTGCGCCCGGGTCTTATCAACCTCGACTTCGCCGATGTGCGCGCCGTGATGGACGAAATGGGCAAGGCCATGATGGGCACAGGCGAGGCGACAGGCGAAGATCGCGCCGTTCAGGCAGCGGAAAAAGCGATCGCCAACCCGCTTCTGGATGAAATCAGCCTCAACGGTGCCAAGGGTGTGCTGATCAACATTACCGGTGGCCACGACCTGACGCTGTTTGAGCTGGACGAGGCCGCGAACATCATCCGCGAAAAGGTGGACCCGGACGCGAATATAATCGTGGGATCGACGCTCGACACCACGATGGAAGGCCGCCTGCGGGTGTCTGTCGTGGCGACAGGGATCGACGCCACACAAGCCAACCGCGCCGATGCGCCGGTGGCGCGCCGCTCGATGGCTGCCCCTTTGACGCTGAACACCCCGGCAACTCCGTCCTTCGCCGAGACGCGGCGCCCGTCGGCCCCCGTCGCGCCGCAGCCGCAGCAGTTCGCCGAACCCGCAGCGGGCTTTGCCGTGCAGCCCGCGGCAAAGGGCTACTCTGCCCCCAGGCCTGTGGACGAGCCGCGCCTCTTTGATGATGAGCCCCGGCACGCAGCTGCAAAGGTTGAAGAAGACGAAATGCTCGACGACTTGCCCGCGCCTGTCTATCGCCAGCCCGCCGCACAAGCCCATATGTCGGCAGCACCGATGACGGCATCCGGAGCCCGGCACGCGCCAAATGGCATCAACGCCGATGCCGGTGACTTCATTGCACCCCGTCCGCATATGGCAGGTCAACCCACACCCGAAGCGATGGCCCGCCTGCAGGCCGCGGTAAACCGCGCGCCGCTTTCAGGCGCCCCGCGATCCGCCCAAGCGCAATCGCGCCCGGCTGTTCCGGCATCCCCGGCGCAGTCGGCCCGTGCCGAAAAGCCGCGTTTCGGCATCGGCTCGCTGATCAACCGCATGGCGGGCCACTTGGAACCGCAAGCGGAGCGTGCGCAGCCATTGACCAGGACGCAACCTCCCGTCACGAGCTACGATGATGACGACGAGCCGGGCAGCGAAGACAGCCGCATCGAGATCCCCGCCTTCCTTCGTCGGCAGGCGAACTGAGGCAGGCATGAAATACTGACCGGGAAAGGCCCGATTTTCGAGCCTTTTCTACACAGTTTTCTACACAGTTTCAAAGGCTTGCGCGCATCGCCTTTATGTCACAATCGGTTGCAAAGCGTGAATTGTGCCATAAGGCGGGAAGGTCTAACTAAAACAAGAATGGGGCGCAAAGCCCTCGGTATCCCAGAGGGGCTTGGTGCAAAACACGTTGCGATCAGAGGTCAGCTTTGCGGGCACAGGCCTGCATTCCGGCCTGCCCGTGCGCATGACGGTCAGGCCTGCGATGGCCGATCACGGCATTTGGTTTCGTCGCACCGACCTTGTCGGTGCACGCGCCCTGATCCCGGCGAAATGGGATGCGGTGGTCCCCTCACGCCTCTGTACCGTCGTTGCCAATGCAGCAGGTGAACGGGTTTCCACGATAGAACATCTTATGGCCGCGCTTGCGGGCTGTGCCATTCACAACGCGCTTATAGAGATTGACGGGCCCGAAGTGCCGATACTGGATGGGTCTGCTGCGGGCTTCGTGGAGGCCTTTGTTCTGCGCGGGTTGCGCGAACTGGCAGCCCCGGTTCGCGCGATCCGCGTGCTGAAGCCGGTTGCCGTTCAAGATGGCGAGGCATCTGCTCGGCTTGACCCAGCCGAGATGCTGGAAATCGACTTCCGCATCGACTTTACTGACGCTGCGATCGGCGTGCAGTCCCGCAAGTTGAACATGGCCAACGGCGCCTTTGTGCGCGAGCTGTCTGACAGCCGCACCTTCTGCCGTCAGGTCGACGTCGACCGGATGCGGAAAGGCGGCCTCGCATTGGGCGGCACGCTGGAAAACGCCGTTGTGTTTGAAGGGGACCGGGTGATTTCTCCGGGCGGCCTGCGGCATGTGGATGAACCCGTTCGTCACAAGATGCTGGACGCCGTGGGTGATCTTGCACTGGCGGGCGGCACGCTGCTGGGCCGCTACACGGGCAGGCGTGCAGGGCATGCTCTGACGAATCGGCTGCTGCGCGCCCTGTTCAGCGACCCAGACGCGTATGAGATGGTCGATTGCAACGCCCCCACTGTTGGCAAGCTGCCCGGCGTTGGTGTGCTTCCGCGCGACCTGCCAACCCATGGCCGCGACGCAGCCTGAAGGCCCGCGGCATTCCCGCCACCCGGAAAAGTCCCGTACCACCGACGAAGAATGCCGTTTTGCGCCCCGGATTTTTCTGTGCTAGGAGACGGAAAAGCCGTCTCGGTTTCGGGCGCGGCCGGTTCCGCGTTGCAGTGGAAACGGCGCTTCGTCCGGGGCGTGCAAGTCAGGATAGGCGAACGATGGCAGGCGGAAGTACGGGCGCGCGTCTTGTAGGAACAGCGCTGATGATGGCGATGCTGGCTTCTTGCGCTGGTAGGCAGCGCGAAGCTGGGCTTGAAAGCCAGACGCCTGAGGAGATCTTCAGGCAGGGCGAGGCCGTCCTCGAAACAGGGCGTCGGCCAGAAAATTCGTTGCGTTATTTCCAGGAGGTAGAGCGGCTCTATCCCTATTCCGCCCTCGCCAAGCGGGCGCTGATCATGCAGGCTTTCGCCCATCACAAGGCCAAGGAATACGAAGAGGCGCGGGCCGCGGCACAGCGCTTTCTCGACTTTTACCCGGGTGATGAGGATGCAGGCTACGCGCAGTACCTGATGGCACTGTCCTATTACGATCAGATAGACGATGTTGGCCGTGACCAGGGCCTGACCTTCCAGGCGCTGGTCGCCATGCGCGATGTCATTGAACGCTACCCCGACAGCGAGTTTGCGCCCTCGGCCATGCTGAAATTCGATCTCGCCTTCGATCAACTCGCGGCAAAAGAGATGGAGATCGGTCGCTACTACCTGAAGCGTCGTCACTATACGGCCGCAATCAACCGCTTTCGGATCGTCGTGCAGGATTTCCAGACGACGACCCATACGGCCGAGGCGCTGCACCGGCTTGTAGAATGCTATCTCGCCCTCGGCTTTGACCAGGAGGCGCAATCTGCGGCAGCAATCCTTGGGTTCAACTACCGCTCCAGCCCGTTCTACGAGGACAGCTTCCGCCTTTTGCAGGGCAAGGGGCTCAGCCCGGAGTCGAAAGGCGATGGTTGGCTGCAGAAGATCTACCGACAGATGATCCGGGGCGAATGGCTCTAGGGTGCAGCTTCTGTCGGCCCTTGTTGTCCAAAGGACGTTCGGAAACGAGGGGCGCGGATGCTGACAGCGCTTGAAATCCGCGATGTGCTGATTATCGACCGGCTGAGCCTCGCGCTTGGCCCCGGGCTGAACGTTCTCACGGGCGAGACGGGGGCCGGCAAGTCGATCCTGCTTGACGCGCTCGGCTTTGTTCTGGGCTGGCGCGGGCGGGCAGAACTGGTGCGCCAAGGTGCGGCACAGGGTGAGGTCGTGGCGGTCTTTGATCTGCCGCCGGGCCATGCGGCCCTCGCGGTTCTGGCCGAAGCGGGGATAGACGCGGGGGGTGAGGCGGGGTCAGAGCTGATTCTGCGCCGCGTGAACACCGCTGACGGGCGCAAGACCGCTTGGGTCAACGACCGTCGCGTATCGGGTGAGGTGCTGCGCGACCTGTCGGAAAGCCTGGTGGAACTGCATGGCCAACAGGATGACCGAGGCCTCTTGAATCCCCGCGGCCACCGTGCCCTGCTTGATGCTTTCGCCGGGCTGGACCTTTCGCCGTTGCGCGCGACCTGGGTAGCCCAGCGCCACGCTCGCACTGCCGTGGCAGAGGCTGAGGCAAGCCTCGCGCAGTCAAGGGCTGAAGAGGAGTACCTGCGTCACGCCGTGGCTGAACTCGACAAGCTGGACCCCAAGCCCGGCGAAGAGGCGAGCCTTGATGCCAGCAGACGCCTGATGCAGGCCTCCGCCCGCATCCGCAGCGACGTTGCCCGGGCTCTGCGGGCGTTGTCATCTGACGGGGCCGAAGGCGCGATGCGCGACGCACAGCGCTGGCTCGACGGTGCTGCCGACCGGGCCGAGGGCCGCCTGGATGCGCCGCTCGCTGCCCTGTCCCGCGCGCTGGTCGAAACCGGCGAGGCGCAAGAAGGCGTGGAGACCTGTTTGCAGGCGCTCGACTTCAACCCGGCGGAGCTGGAGACGGCAGAGGAGCGGCTTTTTGCGATCCGGGCGCTGGCGCGCAAGCATGGCGTGCAGCCCGACGATCTGGGCGGCTTTGCCGACGGCTTGCGCACCCGACTGCAGGCGCTGGATGGCAGCGTGGTCGGCATGGAACGCCTGACAAGGACTGTCGCCGAGACCGAAGCCGCCTATGCCGCCGAGGCGCGCAGGATCGGCGGCGTGCGCCAGGCCGCGGCTTTCCGCCTTGACGCCGCCATGGCCGCGGAACTCGCCCCGCTGAAGATGGAACGAGCCGCCTTCTCAACCGACTTGCAACCCGGCGAGCCGGGGCCTGACGGCACCGATATTGCGACCTTTACCGTTGCCACCAACCCCGGCGCACCTGCAGGCCCGCTGAACCGCATCGCATCGGGCGGTGAGCTCAGCCGGTTCCTGCTGGCTTTGAAAGTCTGCCTTACCGGCAACACGCCCGGCCTTACGATGATCTTCGACGAGATCGACCGCGGCGTGGGCGGCGCCACCGCTGACGCTGTCGGGCGCCGCCTGCAAGCCCTGTCCGTGACCGCACAGGTGCTGGTGGTGACCCACTCGCCCCAGGTCGCAGCACTCGGCGCACATCACTGGCGGGTCGAAAAACGGGTGGCCGACGGACAGACCCTCTCGACCGTTACCGCCCTCGCCCCCCTCGACCGGGTCGAAGAAATCGCCCGCATGCTCTCGGGCGACACTGTGTCCGAGGCCGCCCGCGCTGCCGCCCGCTCCCTCCTCGGTCAGGACTGACGGAACAGCGCGGAAGCCAATCGATCTCTTCAGGATTATCCCCGGTAACCCGTCGGTATAAATATCGGTCCAGGGGACCGATAGGTTTAGGGCAGCGCCCCGCGCGCACGTCGGGCCCAAGACAGCGTGCGCCGAAGCGGTTCCTTAACCCGCCCTCCGCGCAACAGCGCCCAGCACCGGCGCCAAATCGCCATATCCGGTAAACCGCCGTTCATAGGCCAGACCCAGCCGCCGCGCGCAGTCCTCGGCCTTGGCGTTCAGGGTCGGATTTTCGGTCTGCGCCTGGTACACGAGTTTGGTGTAATTACCGAAATACATGTCCCGCAGCTCTGGGTGGCGGTCTAATCCCATGGGCCGCCAGACGAAGGCATCGAATTGCCGCACCAGAAAATCAGTTAAATAGAAGGCTGTAAACTCTGTCTCCGCTTTCCCGGCGAATGCCGTATTGCCTTCAAAAAACGAATAGCAATGCGGGCCTTCTACCATCTCGACGCCCAGTTCCTTGCACAATTCCAATAACCGACCGCCGGTTCCGCAATCGGCATAAACCACAAATATGGATTGGAACTCCGCCCTGTGCCGCTCGACCGCTTCAGCCACTGCTGCAGGGATCCGGTCGGGCCAAAGGTGCAGATTTGCAGGCAGGCACTGGAGGTCGAGGTGATCCCATCCATTTGCTGATTTAAGCGCCAGGACCTCGTGCGCCAATGCCCCGCAGGCGATCAGCAGCACCCGGCCCCCTACTGCCGCCTGCAGCCCTTCGACCGTCAGCCGGTCGTCGTCGAGTGTCAGCGCCACTGCCTTGCCCCGAGCAGGAGGCTGCCGGCCAGCGCGGCAAACCCTACTGCGACCAACGGCAGACCGGCCCAGAATACCAGCGCAAGAGTTGCCCCTGCGGCGAAAAGGACCGAGGCGATCAGAAAAAGGAAATGAGGTAGTGGCATCACAGTCTCCCTTGAGTCCAAGATGGAGTGCGCCTGCGCAATTTCCAAGCAAAAGATGAAAGAACCCGGCAGGCTTTCGCCGACCGGGCTTTGGTGTGCCTCGGGCTTAATCAGCCTGCGATCTGGTTGTGCTTGCGAGCGACCCACAGCTTGGCCGTTTCCACAGCCACCGCAGCGTCGCGGCAATAGGCATCCGCTCCGATGGCCCGGCTGAATTCCTCGTTCAGCGGCGCGCCGCCGACCAGCACGATATAGTCGTCGCGCATGCCCTTTTCCTTGAGAGTGTCAATCACAACCTTCATGTAGGGCATCGTCGTGGTCAGCAGGGCGGACATGCCGAGGATGTCCGGCTGTTCTTCCTCAAGCGCTGCAAGGTATTTCTCGACGGAGTTGTTGATGCCAAGATCGCGCACTTCGAACCCGGCCCCTTCCATCATCATCCCGACCAGGTTCTTGCCAATATCGTGGATGTCGCCTTTCACGGTCCCGATCACCATTTTGCCCATGCGCGGAGCACCGGTTTCGACCAGTAGCGGCTTCAGGATGAACATCCCGGCCTTCATCGCATTCGCGGCCAACAAGACCTCGGGCACAAACAAAATGCCATCGCGAAAGTCGGCACCGACGATGGTCATGCCCGCGACCAGCGCCTTGGTCAGGACGTCATAAGGCGTCCAGCCGCGCTCGATCAGGATGTTGACGCCGTCCTGGATCTCTTCCTTCAGGCCGTCATAGAGGTCGTCATGCATCTGCAGGACAAGCTCGTCATCCGACAACTCGGAAAGGATGATGTCGTCATCGGCCATGTCGCGCTCCTGAAACCAAAGGTCTGCGAATGCTGCATGGGGCCAAACCGTCAACAACACTCGGCAATTTGCGACATGCCCCAATTAAAAGCCGACAGCAAGTGTCGTAGCCGAGGATTCTGGTGGATAATGTTCTTTATATGTTCTAGATCGAGGCCATGCGACAGGCAAGTGATGGAGTTATGCCGGGCCAGCGCATGCGTGCGCGCGGGGCAGTTGGCAACAAGACAGGGCGGTACGAAGCCACGGCCCGGACTGCCGTCGATGATGGCTGGGACATTCCCTATGACGACCACCTTTTGCGTACCGAAGTGCGGCTGGAAAATCCTCGCTCGGCACTCAGCTACAACTGCTCTCCTGATCTGCCATTTGACCGGTCGGTAAACCCTTACCGGGGATGCGAACATGGCTGCATCTACTGCTTTGCCCGACCAAGCCATGCATTCCTCAACCTCTCACCCGGCCTTGATTTCGAGACGCGGCTGATCGCGCGGCCCGGGATCGGCGTGGTTTTGGAGGCGGAATTGCGGGCGAGGGGCTACAGTGTCGCGCCTGTCGCGCTAGGGACCAACACGGATCCATACCAGCCGATCGAAGCTGTGCATCGTGTGATGCGCGAGGTGATGGAGGTCCTGCACGCCTGTCACCATCCCGTGGCCATCACGACGAAGGGCAGCCTGATCGAGCGTGACCTTGATATCCTCGCGCCGATGGCGGCAGCGGGACTCCTGCGGGTCGGGATTTCGGTGACCACGCTGGACGCGGGCCTCGCGCGTCGGATGGAGCCTCGGGCCCCCACGCCCGCGCGCCGCCTGCAGACCATCGCTCGGCTGACCGGGGCAGGGGTGCCGGTGCGGGTGATGGTGGCTCCGGTGATCCCGGGGCTGACGGATCATGAGCTAGAACCAATCCTGCAGGCTGCCCAAGATGCGGGTGCCGCTGCCGCAAGCTGGATCATGCTGCGCCTGCCGCTGGAAGTCTCACCCCTGTTCCAGGACTGGCTTGCCGCGCATGCGCCGGGCCGTGCTGGCAAGGTCATGACGCGGGTGCGAGAGGTGCACGGCGGGCGCGACTATGATCCCGCGTGGGGCAAGAGGATGCGCGGAGAAGGGATCTGGGCCGACCTGATCGGACGCAGGTTTGAAGTGGCGGTCAAACGGTTGGGGATGGATGCTCCGATGCCGCCCCTGCGCCGTGAACTGTTCGTACCGCCGTCACGTGCAGGGGATCAGTTAAGTCTGTTCTGAACGAAGGCAGCCGTGCTGGATCGGCACGGCCAATTTGCACATTTCCTGAAAAAGAGATTTGGCATAATCTTTTGCGGGGCTTCTGGCTGTCGCCCTGAAGACCATTTCCGGATTCGCCGCCACATAGCGCAGGCAAGAGCATGTGTCCGGCATTGTGCACCTCTGTCTAACCACCGTGGGTGTCTTTGTACCGCATCGTCCGTGCGGTGATTGATTGACAGACTGCGTACCTGCTTTACGCTGCAGATGTCCGGCAATTCGGTGTCAGGACTTCGGGATCGTCAGAACAGCATGGGAGATATGCGAGACATGTGTGATGCGTGCGTGATCGAAGCGGTCAAGGACCGGATGCTGAGCAGACGAAATTTCTTCAAGACAGGTGCAGCGGCTGCAGCGGCGGCCAGCACTGTTGGCCTCGCACCGCCTGCACTGGCGCAGGGGACGACAAAGATCGCTGATCTCACTCACACGTTGACGACCGATTTCCCGACCTTTGGCGGTGAGCAGCAATTCTTCATGGAAGCAAAGGCCAAATACGCCGCCGACAAGTATAACCTGTTTGAACTTAGGGTGAACGAACACACCGGTACCCATGTCGATGCGCCGCTGCATTTCTCGGAAAACGGCGCTTCAATCGACGCGATCCCGGTTGACCGGCTGTTCTGCCCGCTTGCGATCATCGACATCCGCGAAAAAGCGACGGCAAGTGCGGACGCGCAGGTGACGCCCGATGACATCAAGGCGTGGATTGCCGCACACGGCGATCTGGCGGCCGGGGCTTGTGTCGCTATGCTTTCGGGCTGGGCGGCCAAGGTCGGAACACCGGGCTTTCGCAATGCCGATGACAAGGGCACCATGCATTTCCCGGGTTTTCATGTCGAGGCTGTGCAGATGCTGTCCGAGACGGGTGACGTTGCGGGCATAGCAGTTGACACGTTGTCGCTCGATTTCGGCTCCTCGCCCGATTTTGCTACGCATTATGCATGGCTGCCGACCGGACGCTGGGGACTTGAATGCACTGCGAACCTTGAATCACTGCCTGCAACCGGTGCGACGCTGATCCTTGGCGCGCCGAAGCACAAGGGTGGCTCGGGTGGCCCGGCACGCGCCTTCGCCACGTTCTGACGTGTTCTGAACGGTGCAGCAGGCCGGGGCAATCCTGGCAAGCGGTCTGACCTGCGATCATGCAACGGTCATGGTTCCCGGGCCGCCCGGCCCAGGCATAGCGCGGGGACCTGTGCGAAACCTACCCCCGCCGCCCGCCGCGGCGTTCGCGTTTTGGATCGCCTGAGGTGTCGCCAGTGCCGTCCGAGACGGAGGAGAAACCACCAAGCGCCGCCGCAATGGCCTCCAGCGTGGGGCGTGGGCCCTTTGGGCGCTGCTCCAGCGCTGCCCGCATTGCCAGCAAGTGCGCGGGCATCGTACCGCAGCATCCGCCAATGATCCGCACGCCTGCATCGCGGGCAAGCACGGCATATTCCGCCATCAGCTCCGGCGTGCCGTCATAGTGGATGTGGCCGTCGTGATACTTGGGAATTCCGGCATTGCCCTTGGCTATCAGCGGTCGCTCGGTCCCTTGCGCGGCAAAGCCCAGCACTGTGCGCATCAAATCTGACGCGCCAACACCGCAATTCGCCCCAAAGGCAATGGGCGGATTCGGAAGGGAGGCCACCATGCTGGTCATCGCAGTCGATGTCATGCCCATCATCGTGCGCCCTGCAGTGTCAAAGCTCATCGTGCCGCACCATGGCATGCCTGCGAGCGAAGCCGCCTCGGCCGCCGCCTTGTACTCTTCAGGTGCCGAGATCGTCTCGATCCACAGCACATCGGCGCCGCCAGCCTTCAGCCCCTCGGCCTGTTCGTGAAACATCTCGACTGCGGCAGCGTGGGTCAGAGTACCCATCGGCTCAAAAATCTCGCCGGTAGGGCCAACGGAGCCTGCGACGATTACGGTTCGCCCCGCCGCGTCTGCCACTTCGCGCGCAATCGACGCGCCGATCCGGTTCAACTCCTGCACCCGGCCCTGCGCCTGATGCAGGCGAAGGCGGCTCGCGTTGCCGCCAAAGGTGTTGGTGAGAAAGATGTCCGAACCGGCATCGACTGCGCCACGATAAAGCGTGCGGATATTTTCGGGCTGATCAACGTTCCAGAACTCAGGAGGCTCACCCGCCGAAAGGCCCATGTTAAACAGGTTCGTGCCTGTCGCCCCGTCGGTCATAAGCCAATCACGGGTGGACAGCAGGCGGGAAAGTGCATCTTGCGACATGGGCAACCTTTGGAAAGAACTGGTTGCCCAAGCTGTGCCACGGCTCGCGCCGGGAGGCAAACCGATTGCGTCCCGGTCAGGTGCGGTGGATTACAACTCGGCGATCAGCTGCGCCTTAGCCACTGCCAGAAGCTCGGCCATCTTTGCACGGATTTGATCCGGCGTGGAAAGGGCTGCGAGGTCGGCTGCGACCTTGCGCACGACATCCTCGATTCCCGCCTCTTCAAAATCGGCGTTCACTACGGTGATGGCATATTCGGCGGCGTCTTCGGCCGATTTTCCCAAAAGCCCCGCCGCCCAGAGGCCAAGCAGCTTGTTGCGCCGCGCTTCGGCGCGGAACTGCATGTTGGCATCCAGGGCGAATTTGCTTTCGAAGGATTTGTCTCGGTCATTGAAAGTGGTCATGGCGCTCTCCGGGGTTGGCGGACCAGTCCCATATGCCCATGCAGCGGCTGCGCTGCAAGCCCCCAGTCACACCAGCAAGCGAAGCGAGGCAACACGCAGCGGTCTTCTTTGCGATAGCTTCCCCGTCGAGGCCGGGCGAGCAGGGTGCAGCGGGCCCCCTGTTTCGCGACCATCGCGCCTTGCGACGACACCGCCCATGGCTTATAGCGCAAAGGAACGGCAGGGGGGATGCAAATCCGCCCCGCTGTCCATTGATCGGAGAGCTCATGGCACGGCGCAAGAAGGTTTACGAAGGCAAAGCCAAAATCCTGTACGAAGGCCCCGAACCCGGCACTCTGATCCAATACTTCAAGGACGACGGCGCCTCCATGCCCACAGCCGCCGTGCCTGCGGCGATCGAAGGCAAGGGCGTGCTGAACAACCGCCTTTCCGAATTCTTCATGACCGGGCTGAACTCGGTCGGCGTGCCAACGCATTTCATCCGCCGCATCAACATGCGCGAGCAACTGGTCCGGATGGCCGAGATCATCCCGCTGGAAGTGGTGGTGCGCAACTTTGCCGCCGGCGAGATTTCGACCAAACTGGGTATCCCCGAAGGCACCGCGCTGCCGCGGCCCATTGTCGAATACTATTTCAAGGACGAAAAGCTCGGCTCTCCCATGGTTGCGGAAGAGCATATCGTGGCTTTCGGCTGGGCCACGCAACAGGATCTGGATGACATCGTGGCGCTGGCGCTCAGGGTGAACGATTTCCTGTCGGGCGTGATGATGGGGATCGGTGTGCGTCTCGCGGATTTCCGCATCGAGGTGGGCCGGGTCTGGGAAGGCGACTACATGCGCCTGATCGTGGCCGACGAGATCTCGCCCGACAGTTGCAGGCTTTGGGATCTGCGCGGCCAGATCGACCGGGGCGATGGAGCACCGGTGCCCGAGCCGGGGCCGCTTGCCGATGTCTACACCGAGCTTGCGCGGCGACTGGGGGTTCTGCCCTCGAACGTGACGCACACGACCAAGCCCACATTGATCAACTGAGCCGCCGGAAGGACAATCCGATGAAAGCCCGCGTGACCGTGATGCTGAAAGCAGGCGTGCTTGACCCGCAGGGCGAGGCGGTGCGCCATGCACTGGGCACACTGGGGTTTTCGGGGGTGAACGGCGTGCGGCAGGGCAAGGTGATCGAGCTCGATCTCGCCCATGATGACCGTGCCGCGGCCGAAGCAGACGTGCGGGCGATGTGCGAAAAGCTTCTGGCCAATACGGTCATCGAAGGCTACCGGGTCGAGGTGGTTTGACACCTCAGCCGAAGCCATGCCCACGCTGAGGGCGGTTTCGTGCGAACGGAGTTTGGCGTGGCCAAGGCCGAAATCCGTGCGCCGCAAACGGGGCAAACATCATTTTTCGACCAGGTGTCCCCGGCTTTCCGGCGGAAGATAAATCCCTCGGCGGTCGGTATGCCTTCCTCGTTGCCATGCGTCATGTCCCGGCGCTTTTGGATGATGCAATGCGGTCAACCGCGCAGACAGGCAAACTCCGCCTTCCCCCGCGCGGCGCCATCGCATATCCCATCCCGGTGCGCCCGTCGCGTGACTGAAGGAGATGCAGCATGATCCCCATTAAAGGCTATTCCGGAGCGAAGGTTGCGGTGCTGGGCCTTGGCCGTTCGGGCCTAGCCACAGCGCGGGCGTTGGTTGCGGGCGGGGCAGAGACGCTTTTGTGGGATGACAGCCCCGAATCGCGTGCCCGGGCCGAGGCAGAAGGGTACGCCTGCACAGACCTCGGCCGGGCTTCGGCGCTTGACGCGGTGGCCGCGCTGATCACCAGCCCCGGCATCCCGCATCTTTACCCCGAACCGCACCGCATCATCGCCCGCGCGCTGGAGGCGGGCATTCCGGTGGATAACGACATCGGCCTGTTCTTTCGCAGCTATGCGGATGAAACCTGGGACAATTTCGAGACTACCCCCCGTGTCATCTGCATCACCGGATCGAACGGCAAGTCCACCACCACCGCGCTCATTCACCATATTCTGGACGAGGCCGGACGTCCTGCCCAGATGGCGGGCAACATCGGCCGCGGAGTGCTGGACCTTGACCCCGCGCGCGACGGCGAGGTTGTTGTGCTGGAGCTGTCGTCTTACCAGACCGAGCTTGCCCGTGCTCTGACGCCCGACATTGCAGTCTTTACCAACCTTTCACCCGATCACCTTGACCGCCACCACGGGATGGGCGGCTATTTCGCAGCCAAGCGGCGCCTATTTGCCGAAGGTGGCCCGGACCGCGCAGTGATCGGTGTGGATGAGGCGGAGGGGCGGTTTCTTGCCAACCAGATGGCGGACGGGGCGGCGGATGACCGGGTCATCCGGATCTCCTCGGGGGAGAAGCTTGAGGGCTTCGGCTGGTCGGTCTTTGCGCGCAAGGGGTTTCTGGCCGAATGGCGGCGGGGGCGGCAGGTGGCCTCCATCGACCTGCGCGACGTGTTGGGCCTGCCCGGCGCGCACAACCACCAGAACGCCTGCGCGGCCTATGCCGCCACGCGGACCCTCGGCCTTGCGCCCAAGCTGATCGAGGCGGCGTTGCACAGCTTTGCGGGCCTGCCGCACCGCAGCCAGCTGATCCGCACCCGGGCGGGCGTGCGTTTCGTCAATGACAGCAAGGCCACCAATGTAGAATCGGCCGCCAAGGCTCTGCAGGCCTTCCCGCGTATTCGCTGGATCGCAGGCGGCATGGGCAAGGACGGGGGCATCGCCGCGCTGCAGCCCTACCTTTCTGCCGTGGCCAAGGCCTACCTCATCGGCCATTCCGCCCGCGATTTCGCCCTTCAGATCGGCGACACCCCGCATGAGGTTTGCGAGACCATGGCCCGCGCCGTGGCCCGCGCCGCAGAGGAGGCAGAGCCGGGGGATGTGGTGCTCTTGGCACCCGCTGCCGCCAGTTTTGACCAATACCCGAACTTCGAGAAGCGCGGCGAGGATTTCGCCGCCGAAGTGGCGCGTCTCGCAGGCTAGCGCAAGGTCGCAGGGTCGGCGCTGACGATCCCGAGCTGTCGGGCCGCGGCCAGCGACAGATGATCGCTGTCAATCCCGATGGGGGCCTGGAACCGGCGGATCGCGCCGCGCGTGGGCGCATCCATCCGCCCGGTCAGAGGCAGAAGGTAGAGCCCGCGCGCCTTCAGTGCCCGCTGCAGGGTGGCGATGAAATCCTCCGTCAGTTCGGCCGGGCAGGGGGTCTGGAACCAGACGGTCTCGCGATTCTCGACCATGCTCTGGCGCGTCTCGCTGCGAAAGATTGCGGCGGTCAGGACTTTGCCATCGGGGCCGGTGACTTTGGGCGAGACCACGACCTGTTCGGTCACCGTCTCGATTACGGCGGGCTTGATGTCGGCCTGCCAGCAGGCACCGGGCGGGCCGGGCGGCGGGCCATCCCCGCGCGGGCGGACGAGTTCGGCGGAAAGGTCGGAGGATGTGGCAGAGGGGCTGGCATCCGGCCCGCCTCTCAAGCCTGTACATCCCGTGACAATCAGCATCAGCGCAAGCGCTGCGGCGTTCGGAAAAGCGTGCTGCATCTGCCTGTTGGACTTCTTTTTGCCTGCCGATTGTAGCATAGTCCGGATTTTCCCATGGGGAAAGCCCAGCTTGCGTTCCGGGCGACGGGGCCCTCTTGCCCGTGCCTGCCCCGGTAGGCGGATGGCGGCTCGACAGGCCGCCATCTTTTCTATTTCGGGAACACTTCAAGGGTAAGGCAAGGCACGTGCCTAGGGGGAGCGCCCGCATTCTTGCGTCTGAAGTCCGGAGGGCCGGGTGTGGTCCTTCAGGGCTGGTCGCCCGCGCGCACTCCTTCATGGCGGAAGCTGGGGTCGAGCAGGCGGTCGAGCATCGGGGACAGATCCTCGATCTGTTCGGCCACCACATGCACGACGCCCGCCTCGCGCTGCAGCCGTCCGGTCACCCGCAGCATGCGCCCGGCGATGACGGCGCGGCGGAAGCGTTCGTAGACATTGGCCCAGACGACGACGTTGCAGGTGCCGGTCTCATCCTCCAGCGTGACGAAGATCACGCCCTTGGCGGTGCCGGGCCGCTGACGAACCAGGACGAGCCCTGCGACGCAGACCCGCGCACCGCCTGACGGCTCGGTCAGCCGGGCGGCGGGCAGGGCCGCAGGCGGGCGCGGCCAAGTGCCGGGGCGGGGGGTGGGTGTCATCCAGTCAGACATGGAACATATATAGAACATATGAGGCGGCGGGCAAGCCCGAAGAGGACCGCCCGACCCTGCGCCCGACCCCGCGCCCGACCCTGCGCCCGGTCTGCCGTCGAGGGTCAGCCCGACCAGCAGAGCATGGATACCTGAACCAGAATGGATGAGCAGGGTCTGGTCAAGGCGGCAAATGGCGAATCGGGCGCGGCCCCGTCGGCAGGGGTGGAAGCCCGCCGCTACCTGCATTACATAACCAAAAGCGTCAGCGAAGAGGGACAGGCATGGCAAAGATCACCTATGTGGAACACAACGGCAAGCGGCACGAGGTCGAGGTGGCCACTGGCCTGACCGTGATGGAAGGCGCCCGCGATAATGGTATTCCGGGAATCGAGGCCGATTGCGGCGGCGCTTGCGCCTGTTCCACCTGCCATGTCTATGTTGATCCCGCCTGGGTCGGCCGACTGCCCAAGAAAGAAGCGATGGAAGAGGACATGCTGGACTTCGCATGGTCGCCCGACCCCGTCCGCTCGCGGCTTACCTGCCAGCTGAAGGTTTCGGCCGCGCTGGACGGGTTGGTCGTGCAGATGCCCGAAAAACAGATCTGATACTGCTGGCGCCCGCACTGGCCATACCGGCCGTTGCCGCCGGGGCGGGCAACACCGCGCATCGGCAGCCATGTTCTGCCCCCCCCGCATCCCATGATCACGGGGTGCAGGGCTGCGCCGTGCCTGACCTGGCTGACCAAGCTTCCTAGGTGAAAGCCTCACCTCGGGTGGGGCCCGGAAATGTAGCACAGGGCTGCGGACAGTGTTTGCCTCAAGGCACTCGTCGCCGAAAACGCCAAAGCTGAGCGGAAAGGCAGTGGACGACCCGGAGCAGCCCGGAGCAGCCCGGAGCAGCCCGGAGCAGCCCGGAGCAGCCCGGAGCAGCCCGGAGCAGCCCGGAGCAGAATGCCGCCCTGACGGCGGCGCTGGACTGCCGGGGCTAACCCTCGGCCTGATCCGCCAGCCAATTCATCAGCGCAGGGCGCGCGGATTCCGCCCCTTCGGTACGGGCGCGGTCGATCACGGCGCGGGCATCGGTCAAATTGATCCGGCGGATCAACGACTTCACCGGCCCGATCGAAGCCGGGCGCATCGACAGCGTCCGCACGCCCAGGGCCGCAAGCGCCAGCGCCTCGACCGGGCGGCCCGCATCCTCGCCGCAGAAGGACAAAGGCGTCCCCGAGGCGGCACAGCGCGCCACGATCTGCTCAATGAAGCCCAGAAACGACAGGTTGAGCGTGTCATAGCGGCGGCGGACGCGCTCATTCTCGCGGTCGGCGGCGAAGAAGAACTGTTTGAGGTCATTGCCACCAATGGACACGAAATCGGTCAGCTCGAAGAAGCTCTGCGGCGCATAAGCAAGCGAGGGCGTCTCGAGCATTGCCCCGATCTCCACCTGGTCGGGTACGGCGTGGCCGAGGCTTTTCTCGCGGTGCAGCTCGCGCAGCACATGGGAACGGGCAGTCTGGAACTCGCCAAGTTCGGTCACGAAGGGGAACATCACCGTAAGCGGCCGCCCGGCAGAAGCGCGGATCAGCGCCTGCAGCTGCATGCGCAGCACGCCCGGCTTGTCCAGCCCCACACGGATGGCGCGCCAGCCCATCGCGGGGTTCGGCTCGTCAGTGGGCTTCATGTAGGGCAACACCTTGTCGGACCCGATGTCGAGCGTGCGAAACGCCACGCGCCGGCCCTTGGCCGCGTCGATCACCCTGGCGTAGAGGGCGGCAAGCTCGGCTCGCTGGGGCATCTTGTTGCGTACGAGGAACTGCAATTCGGTCCGGAACAGACCCACGCCGTCAGCGCCCGACCCTTCGAGGCTGGGCAGGTCCGCCATCAGGCCGGCGTTCATCTGCAGGCCGATCGTGGTGCCGCAGCGCGCGGTGGCGGGCAGTCCGCGCAAGCTCGCATAGCGCTGCTGCGCTGCGGCCTGCATCGCGATCTTGTCCCGAAAAGCGCGGGCGACGGTTTCCTCGGGGCGCAAGTGGACGATGCCCTGATCGCCATCCACCAGGATGGGGTCGCCATTCAGCGCTTCGGTGGTGATGCGGTCTGCGTGGATCACCAGAGGGATCGCCAGCGCCCGGGCGACGATGGCCGCGTGGGAACCGACCGAACCTTCTTCCAGCACCACGCCGCGCAGTTTGCGACCATACTCCAGAAGGTCGCCGGGGCCGATGTTGCGGGCCACGAGGATCGGACTTTCCGGCATTGTGGCTCCGGTATCGCTGCCTTGCCCGGTCAGGATGCGCAACAGGCGGTTCGACAGATCATCGAGGTCATGCAGACGTTCGCGCAGATAGGCGTCGGGCACCTGTTCCATTCGCGCGCGGGCGGTAGATTGTTCTTTTTCCACCGCGGCCTCGGCGGACAGGCCACGGGCGATGTCCTCCTCCATCCGGCGCAGCCAGCCACGGCTGTTGGCAAACATGCGATACGCTTCCAGCACCTGCTTTTGGTCCTTGTCGAGGCTTTCGGCCGAGAAGAGATCGTCGACAGAGACGCGCAGCTTTCCCACTGCCTCGCGGATGCGGTCGATCTCGGTCAGGGGGTCGTCGGCCACGGGGTTGGTGACCACGACGCGCGGCTCGTGCAGCCAGACGCGGCCTTCGGCGGCGCCCTCCTGCCCGGTGCCGCCGCGGATCATCACAGGCTGGCGGTGCAGGGCGCGCAGGCCCTCGCCCTCCAGCGTGAAGGCGCCGAGCTCGGTCATCTCGGCCAGCACCATGGCCACGACTTCCAGCGCATAGACCTCGTCATCCGAGAATTGCCGCGCGATGCGGGACTGGACCACAAGGACGCCCAGCTTTTCGCCAACCCGCTGGATCGGCACGCCAAGGAACGAGGAATAAATTTCCTCGCCCGTTTCGGGCATGTAGCGAAAGCCTCGCTCATTGGGGGCATTGGCGGTGTTCACCGCACTGGCAGTCCGCGCAACGCGCCCGACGAGGCCTTCGCCCAGCTTCATGCGCGTGATGTGGACGGATTCCTTCTTGAGCCCTTCTGTCGCGCAAAGCTCCAGCGTATCTTCATCGCGGAAGAGGTAGATCGAACAGACCTCTGTCCCCATCGAGTCTGCGATGAGGTGCGTGATACGGTCGAGCCTGTCCTGCCCCTTTGCAGGGATCTTGAGCGCGTCCCGCAGGCGGCGCAGAAGCTTGCGGCTGTCGCTTTCACTGCGATCGGGCATCGGCGGGCGGGCGTCCTTTTCCGGGTCGAAACGAGCTTAGACCACAACTGCCGGAAAGGGAAACGGGTTCATCGATTCGCCTGCCGGGGCCGGGAAGGGGAGGGGGCGCCGCCCCCTCGGGCCTTGCAGGCCCTCACCCCCGGGATATTTTTGAATAGATGAAGCAGGCAGGGGGGGGGAGCGTTTGGCAGGGTCAGACCAGCCCGCGCAGGATGCGACGCGCGGCCTGGGTAAGGGGCGCTTCGGTGGCCTGCAGGATCGCTATGCGGTCGAAGCGGGCCGGGTCGGCGAGGCTATCGCGCAGGGCTGTGCCGAAGGTCTGGCGCAGTTCGGTGCCGATGTTGAACTTGCACACGGAGGTCTGCCGCGCGAGTTGCAGGCGCAGTGCAGGCGGCACGCCCGATCCACCGTGCAGCACGAGAGGCACCGAGGTTTCGGCCATGATAGCGGCAAGTGCTGCGAGGTCGATCGCGGCCTCTGGTCCGGTCTGCAGATGCACGTTCCCAACGGATACCGCGAGCGCGTCCACACCGGTTTCTGCGGCAAAGCGTGCGGCCTTTGCCGGGTCGGTGCGCAGAGACGCCTCTCCTGCCGCGTAGCCGACAAAGCCGAGCTCACCCTCGCAGGAAACTCCCGCCGCATGGGCAAGTTTCACGATCTCGGCCGTGCGGGCGATGTTTTCGGCCAGCGGCAGGCGAGAGCCGTCAAACATGACCGAGGTAAAGCCGCAGTCGATGGCCTCGCGGCATTCCGCAATCGTTGTCGCATGATCGAGATGCGCGACCACGGGGACCGAGGCCGCGCCGGCCAGATGCCGGAACATCGCACCGAAAATCGTGATCGGCATGTGCGCCCGCGCGCCGGGGCCCGCCTGCAGGATGACCGGCAGGCCTTCGGCCTCGGCGGCGGCGACATAGGCGCGCGCATCCTCCCACCCCTGCACCACCAGCCCCGCAAGGGCGTAGCCCCCGGCAAGGGCCCGCTGCAGCACATCGGCCAGCGTCGCACGGGTCATCTGAACTTGGCCACCATGTCCTTGATGCCGGGGATCGTCTCGATCTGGGAGGCATGGGCCGGCTGGAAATACTGGACAAGCGAGCGCCGGCTCAGGCCGCCGAGGATGGTGAAATAATACATCTCATATCCCGGCAGGGCAACGCAGGGGTGATAGCCCCTGTCGATGCAGATCGTGGAACCATTTACGATGTGGTAGGCATCGCCAGGCGTCCCGTCCTCGCGCTGCAGCATCTGCAGGCCAGACCCGTGTGCGGGGCGGAAACGGAAGTTGTAGGTCTCGTCATGCCGCGTCTCCAGCGGTAAACGATCGGTGTCGTGCTTGTGGCTGGGAAAGCCGGACCAGCCGCCCTGGCCCACGGTAAAGAGCTCGCTCACCAGCAGCCGGCCGACGCGGCCATGATACTTGGTGCCGAAGATGTGTTTGATCCTGCGGTGGGTTTTCGTCTCGTCCGAGCCGTACTGGATCACGTCCAGATCGACTGCGCGCACGGCAAAGGGGGTGAGGACCCCGTCAAACCGCGCGCCGGCCACAAAGACTTCGGCACAGTCTGAGACGCAGACCATCACTGCCCGCGCGCCTGTAGGGACATAGACACCTTCCGGCTCGCCATCCCAGACATCGCCGCCGCGATTGCCGATGGCGGGATACGCCTCGCCTTCCACCTCGACATCCACGGTTCCGGTGGCGGGCACGATGCAGGTTTCATAGCGCGGCACGCAGTATTCGAAGGCCTGACCCTTCTTGAGTTTCACGATGTTGAAGTAGTTGAGCGGCACGAGCGGGTCGTCTGCATCTACGATGGGCCGGTTGGCATTGTCGAAGGGGGCGATGTGCACGGGCTCTCCTATTCCGGGGTGGTGGGACCGGGGTGGGTGGCGAGGAAATGTGTCAGCTCGTCGGGTGTGGGCATGGCGGGGGCGCAGCCTACGCGGGTGACGACGATGGCGGCGGCGGCGGAGCCGCGCAGGACCGCCTCGGCCACTGGGCGACCTGCAGCCAAGGCCGAGAGAAAGCCGCCCATGAAGGCATCGCCCGCCCCGGTGGGTTTCAGGGCCGCGACGGCGTAGATTCCGGTCGCCATTTCTTCGCCCTCGTCGAAGGTGATCGCTCCGGCCTCGCCGCGTTTGTAGACGACGATGCTCGCTTTCGCGGCGAGGGTCCGGGCGGTGGCGAGGCCTGCTTCCGCACTGCCCGCAAGCACACCGAATTCAACGTCATTGCCGATTACGATGGCCGACAGATCTGCCGCGCGTGCGCAGATCTGCCGGGCGACCCTGGCCGAGGGCCAGCTGTAGGGGCGATAGTCGATGTCAAGCACGACCGGCACCCCCGCCGCAGCCGCGCGTTCCAGTGCACGGAAAGCGGCGGTTTGCGACGGATACGCCGCGAGGGCTGTGCCGGTCACCACCAGCGCGCCGTAGGGCTTGAAATCCACCGCCTCGACATCCGCCGAAGTCAATTCGAAATCGGCAGCGCGATTGCGATAAATCACCGATTGCGTGTCCACGGCGCGAGTTTCCACCACAGCAAGTGTCGTTCGCGCCTCGCCGCCCACAGTGCGGACATGGGCGCCGCCTATCCCGTAGCGCGCCATCTCGGCCCGACAGAACCGGCCCACGGCGTCGTCCGACACGCAGGTCAGCAGGTCCGCCTGCCCGCCAAGCCGCACCAGCGCCGCGGCGATGTTGGCCGCCGACCCGCCCATCGCCGCCGCGAACCGGCCTGCCTCCTCGGTCCGGGTGCCGGGGGGGTCAGCGCAAAGGTCCATGCCCACCCGTCCGAGCACCAGAAATCGGTTGCGCGCAAGCATCGCAAGCAGGGCAAGTGAGGTAATCGGGGTCATGGGGGAATGCCCCGGACAGTCCGGCCCAGGTCCGCGGGACTGTTGGCACCGCGCGTGTCGCCGAGCGAAGCGAGAGCCGTCCTTGACATTGCATCCACCGTTTTTGCAGGGTCCCCGGGGCTGGGGAAGATTCCTGTTGCGCCGTTCCCCGCGCCGAGGATAAAGAATTTGCAACCGCTTGCAATAGCGCTGACGGGAGGCTTCGGCCCATGACTGAGATCGGAATAGGCATCGTCGGCGGCGGCTATATGGGCAAGGCCCATGCCGTGGCCATGGCGGCGGTTGGGGCAGTGTTCAACACTGCGCTGCGGCCCCGGCTCGAGATGGTCTGCGCGACCTCCGACGCCTCGGCGGAACGCTACCGGCAGGCCTACGGCTTTGCCCGCGCGACGGCAGATTGGCGCGTGCTGGTGGCAGACCCGAAGGTGGAGGCCGTGGTCATCGCCTCGACCCAAGACACCCACCGCGCAATTGCCGAGGCGGCCTTTGCGCTCGGCAAGCCGGTGCTGTGCGAGAAACCCCTGGGCGCGAGCCTTGAGGATGCCGAGGCGATGGCGGCTGCCGCCGAAGCCTCGGGTGTCGCGAACATGATCGGCTTCAACTACGTGCGCACCCCCGCGACGCAAGCGGCCCGGCAGATGGTCGCTTCGGGCCTGATCGGCGAGGTGGTGTGGTTTCGTGGCGAGCATACCGAGGATTTCCTTGCCGACCCGAGCCTTCCCGCAAACTGGCGCACCCGCAGTACCGCGAGCGGCACGATGGGCGACCTCGCCCCCCACATGATCAACGCCGCCTTGGCGCTGATGGGCCCGATTGCCGAGCTTGTCGCGCAGATCGAAACAGTCCACAAGACCCGGATCGGGGCGGATGGTCCCGAAGCGGTTACGAATGACGACCACGCGCAAATGATGTGCCGCTTTGCGAACGGGGCGATGGGGCATATGTTCTTCAGCCGTGTGGCCATGGGACGAAAGATGGGTTATGCGTATGAAATCACGGGCACAAAGGGCGCGATCCGGTTCGATCAGGAGGATCAGAACGCGCTTTGGCTCTATCAGGCGCAAGGTCCCGAGGCGCTGCGGGGCTTCACCAAAATCCTGACCGGCCCCGCGCATCCGGACTATCTGCCCTTCTGCCAGGGGCCGGGCCATGGCACAGGCTATCAGGACCAGATCATCATCGAGGCGCGCGATTTCCTGCGCGCGATCGAGACGGGGGAGCCGGTCTGGCCGACCTTCCGCGTCGGGCTGGAAGTGAGCCGCGTGGTGTCGGCGGCCCGCACCTCCGCCGCCGCGCGGGCCTGGGTGCCGGTTGCGGGCACATAAGAGGAGCATCAGAGAATGATCGAGATCGGCAATGCCCCCTGTTCCTGGGGGATCGAATTCGCGAATGACCCCCGCAACCCAGGCTGGCGGTCGGTACTGCGCGATTGCGCCACCGCAGGTTACCGCGGGATCGAGCTTGGCCCGGTAGGCTATATGCCCGAAGACCCGGTGATCCTGGCCGAGGCGCTGGCGGAAAACGGGCTGAGCCTGATCGGCGGCGTGGTCTTTCGCCCCTTTCACGACCCTGCCGCCTGGGCGGATGTGCTGGACGTCGCCCATCGGACCTGCAAGGCACTGACTTCACATGGCGCGCGGCATCTGGTGCTGATCGACTCCATCTCGCCCCGCCGGGCCCCCACAGCGGGCCGCGCTGCCGAGGCCGAGCAGATGGGTCAGGCCGAATGGGACGGCTTTCGCGAGCGCATCGCCACAGTGGCGCGCATCGGGGCGGACGAATATGGCCTGACCGTGGGCATCCACCCCCACGCCGCAGGATTCATCGACTTTGAACCCGAGCTGGAGCGTCTGCTGCACGAGGTGGACGAGCGGACTCTCAAGATCTGCTTCGACACCGGCCACCATTCTTATGCGGGCTTCGACCCCGTGGCCTTTATGCGCCGTCACATGGGGCGCATAAGCTACATGCATTTCAAGGACACCGACCCGGTGGTGAAAGCCCGCGCCATTGCCAACCGCACGGGGTTCTATGACGCCTGCGGGCAGGGAATTTTCTGCAACCTCGGTAAAGGGGATGTGGATTTTCCGACCGTCCGGCAGCTGCTGGTTGACGCGGGCTACGAGGGCTGGTGCACGGTGGAGCAGGACTGCGACCCCACGCTGGACGTGCGCCCGCCGGATGACGCCCGCGCGAACCGGGATTATCTGCTATCTATCGGCTTCAACTAGGGAACGGGGATCATGGTACTTCTGAATTGGGGCCTCATCGGGGGGGGCGACGGCAGCCAGATCGGCCCGGCGCACCGTCTGGGCGCGCGGGTGGATGGCGAGTTTGCCTTTGTCGCGGGCGCGCTGGACCACCGCGCCGAGGAAGGGCGCACCTTCGGGGTGAAGCTGGGCCTTGGCGCGGACCGCAACTATGGCAGCTGGCAGGAAATGCTTGAGGGCGAACGGAACCGTCCCGACCGGGTTGAGCTGGTGACTGTCGCCACGCCAAATGCCACGCATTTCCCGATCACCAAGGCCTTCCTTGAGGCGGGCTTTTACGTGCTTTGTGAAAAGCCGATGACCATGACGGTGGACGAGGGCGAAGAGATCGTGCGCATCAGCCGCGCCACCGGCGCGATCTGCGCGGTCAACTATGGTTATACGGGCTATGCGCTGGTGCGCCACATGCGCGCCATGGTCGCGCGCGGCGATATCGGGCGGGTGCGGGTGGTGAATGCCGAATTTGCCCACGGCCACCATGCCGATGCTGCCGACGCCGAAAATCCGCGCGTGCGCTGGCGCTATGACCCCGCTCAGGCCGGTGTTTCGGCGCAATTCGCCGACTGCGGCATCCATGCGATGCACATGGCAAGCTTTGTCACCGGCCAGGAGGTGGAGCGGTTGTCTGCCGACTGCGTCTCGGCCATCCCCTCGCGGGTCCTGGAGGATGACGCGATGGTCAATTTTCGAATGACCGGGGGTGTTGTCGGGCGGCTCTGGACCTCCTCCATCGCCATCGGGCGCCAGCATGGGCTGGGGATTGAGGTCTTTGGCGAGACGGGCGGTCTGCGCTGGTCGCAGGAGCAGCCGAACCAGCTGTTCTACATGCCCCTGAAGAGCCGCCTGCAGGTGATCGAGCGGGGGGAGGGGAACCTGTCGCCCGAGGCGGATCGGGCGAGCCGGGTGACGGTAGGCCATGCCGAAGGGATGCCGCTCGCCTTCGCCAACATCTACCGCGATCTGGCCGAGGCGATCCATGCGCGCAAGGAAGGCCGGGCGATGGATCCGGCGGCGAACCTCTTTCCCAAGGCCGAGGATGGTTTGCGGTCGATGGCGGCGGTGTTTGCGGTTGCGGCGTCGGGAAAGGCCGAGGGCGCCTGGATGGACGCCCGCCCGCCGATGTTCCGATAGCGCGCGGCCACCAACCCATGGCGACTAGTTTCCGGCAATTATCGCACAGGCAATGGGCGCAGGGTTCCGCGCTCGACCAGTTCGCACGAAAACATCTGCACTTCGGCCGGTCCCGTGGCGCGGGCCAAGGCCCTCACGATCAGGTCCAGCGAGGCTGCGACGATCGCCGCGATGGGCTGGCGGATGGTGGTGAGGTTGATCACCCCCCACCGCGCCATTTCCATGTCGTTGAGGCCAAGGATCCCCACATCCTCGGGCACCCGCAGACCCGCCTCATGGATCGCTCCCAACGCGCCGATGGCCAGCGCATCATCGCCGCAGAAATAGGCCTCGGCCCGCAGGCATCGCAGCAGGCGGGCCATCTCGGCGTGGCCTGCGTCGTGCGAATAGGCTGCGGCATAGCTGTGGGTCAGGGTCACGCTTGGATGGCAAGCCACCTCTTCGCGCAGACCGGTCCAGCGGTCCTCGGTCGTACTGGCAGATTCGGGTCCGCCCAGAAAGCCGATATGCCGGTAGCCCCGCGCAAGCAGGGTGCGCGCGGCCAGGCGCCCGGCCTCGATATTGTCTATCCCCACAACGGGCACTTCAAACACGGACCCTTCTGGCGCGGAGGTAGCCCGGCCAAAGGAATGCACGACCGGAATCCCTGCCGCGCGGAACACCCCGGGAAAAGCTGCCGGCACGGTGGATGACGCGATGATCACCCCATCCACCGAATACTGACGCAAGAGCCGCAAAAGCACCTCAGGCTCCCCCAGATCAGACAGGTTCACCAGAAGCGGGCGCAGACCCCGCGCCTGCAAGCCACGGGTGAAGCCGTCAAAAACCTCCAGAAACACCGGGTTGTGAAAGTTGTTGGAGACCAGGCCCACCATCCCCGTCCGCCCCGTGGTCAAGCCGCGTGCCAGCGCGTTGGGGCTGTAGCCAAGCTCGGTTGCCGCCGTCTCGACCTTTTGGCGGGTGCGGGCCGAGACCGACGCCCCTTTTGTAAAGGTCCGCGAGACGGCTGAAGCCGAAACCCCTGCCCGTTCTGCGACCTGCCTCAACGTGACCTGCATTGCCCGTTCCCCTGTTGGCCGAGGTATAGACCGAAGGGCAAAGCGCGGCAAATGCCCGAATCGTTCCGCCTGCCGGTGCTGGCCCGTGTCCCGCCCGAACCCTGACGGCCCTGCAAAGTGCCCCGTTGCTAGCGCCGCCAGACGACCGCACTCTCGTGCCGCTGGATCAACTGCTTCATCGCATCGAATGCCGCGACCACATGATCGGTGAAGGCCGCCGCGGCCGGGTTCTGCTGCGCGCCCGCCAGCCGCAGGATTCCGAGGTTGCGTTGGGGCTGGGGGATGTCCACCGGCAGCACGGTGATGCGGTTCTGCTTGCGCTCGGCAAATACGACCGAAAACGGCAGAACGGCGAGCGCGTCGGTTTCCGTCAGATAATTCATCACACTCATGAGCGAGCCACCGGAATAGCGGATATCCAGATCGGTCGAGGCGAGCGAGGACCGGATGGCGAAAAGGTCCGCCAGCAAAGGTGATCCGGGCAGGGGCGCCACCCATGGGAAGTACGCGACCTCGCCAAGTGCCAGCCGCTTGGCGCGGATCAGGGGATGACCGATCCGGCAGCACACCACATTGCGCGCGGCAAGGATGGGCCGGAAGTGCAATCCTTCCGGCTCGCCGGAAGTGCCGAGCGGCACGACCCCGAGATCCAGCTGCCCGGCGCGCAAGCCGAGGCTGACCTCGGCAAGATTCCCGTAGCTCTGCTCGACCATCACATCGCTATGGCGGTTCTGAAACTCTGCGATGATCCGGCTGATCATCGCGTCCATGAAGAACGGCACACCGCACACGCGCACAAGGCCACGGGTGCCGCGCAACAGGCTTTGCACCGCCTCCGCGGCCCTGCGGCTTTCGATCAGGATGCGGCGCCCGTGGCTGGCAAGCTGCAGCCCAAGGGGGGTCGCCTGCAGCGGGCGCTGACCGCGCAGGAATAAGGGCCTGCCAACACGTGCCTCAAGCTGCGCCAGCGACCGCGAGACGGCCGGCTGTGACATTCCCAAGGCTGCGGCGCCTTTGCTGACGCCGCCCGCGTCGACCACGGCCGACAGTTGGATAAGGTGGGCTTCGCTGAGGTTCATAGCATGATGATATATAGTTTTACCGAATACGGATCAAATTTTGCAATCTGCTGCAATAGTGTTTCGCTATCCGGGGAGGTGAGAATGGATGGTCGGGCCACGAGCCTGAAGGAGCCGAGGATCGCCGCCGAGCTTCGCGGGCGGCTGACCCGGGCAGAGCCTGACCGGCTTGCAACGGCTGTCGGGCTGATCCTTGACCATGCCTTCGCCGTTCTGGATGCCCTGAAACCTACCGAGAGCGAGTTTGACAGTCTGCTGCGGTTCGTAACCGATGTCGGTTACGCGACAGACGTGCGGCGGCAGGAATGGGTGCTTTTGGCGGATATCTTCGGTTTTTCAGATCAGGTGGCCGGATCATCGGTTGGCGACAATCCGTCCGCAACACCCTCGACACTCGCCGGGCCGTTCTATCGGGCGGATGCACCACGCCTTGTACAAGGCGCGAACCTGTGCCGTGACGGCATTGGCGCGCCGCTTGTCGTGAGCGGACGCGTGACCTCTGTCTCCGGGCAGCCGGTCGCGGGGGCCGAGGTTGATGTCTGGCACGCCAACGGCGAGGGCCGTTACGAAAACCAGGACCCCGATAGCCAGCCGGAACACAATTTGCGGGGCAGGTTCGTGACCGATGAGCAAGGGCGTTTTGCGTTCCGCACCGTGCGCCCGGGCGGCTACACGCTGCCCGATGATGGTCCGGTCGGGCAGCTTGCCCGCCGTCTGGGCCTGTCGCTGGATCGTCCCGCCCATATCCATTTTGCGGTGACAGCCCCTGGCTACCGCCGCCTGGTGACCGCCATGTTCGATGGCAGCGACCCTGCTATCGCCTGCGATGCGCTGTTTGCGGTGAAGCCCGAACTGGTCGCGAAAATCTGTCCTGACCGGTTCGGGCATAGCCTCGATGTGGCACTGGTCGTTGACCACGTGGCCTCGGAGCGTGCCAACAGCGCTCAGGAAGGGTAGGTCCATGGCTATGGTCTCAGGCTACAACCTTCTGAAGACGAGAACGCACGGCGTGCATGAAGTTGCCTATACCTTGCCTCGCGCGGGGGACAAGTGCTGGTATCATGCGCTGGCTGCCGCACCGCTATCCGCTGTGACGCGCACGGAAGTCGGGGCCCGGGTCGCGGGTCTGTCGGCGCTGATCGAGGGTCTGCGGGCCGAAGCCCCGGGTCGTTCTGTGGTGCTCGCGGACTTCGGCCAAGGGGCCTGCGTTGTACTGGAACATGGTTTTGCGGGGGGGGCTCAGTCCGATGCGATATTCGTGCTGACCGGCTGTCGGGTGGGGCAGGCGAGGGATGAACGCCCGTCGCGGCTGCCGGACGGTTTGCAGACATACCTTTCGGCAGGCGACCGGGATTCGTGGATCCCGCTTTCGGCCTTTGCGAAAGCAGCCATCGGGCTGGGGCTTGGCGGGGCGGCATTGCGCATGGATGTCTTTCCCGGTCGTCCGTACGAGGCGTCCGGCCCCGAGCTTGCGATGCTGGATGAGGAGATGGCCGACCTTGCCGCCGGACGCGCCCCGGGGCAGGAGGTTGGGCGATGACCCGACCCTTTGTCTTTCCGGGACTTGCCACGCGGGTTGTCTTTGGCCATGGCACCTTGGCGCAAGTGCCTGAAGAGGTGGCCCGGCTCGGGCGTGCGCGGGCACTGGTCCTGTCGACCCCGCAGCAGGAAGCGCAGGCCGAGGCCCTCGCAGGTGCCTTGGGCGCGCGTGCCGCAGGCGTATTTGCAGGGGCGGTGATGCACACCCCGGTCGAGGTTACAGCGCGCGCCGTTCAGGCCTATGCGGCGGCGGCGGCGGACTGTGTCGTCAGTGTCGGCGGCGGTTCCACCACCGGTCTGGGCAAGGCCATCGCCATTCGCACCGGGGCCGATCAGGTGGTCGTGCCCACCACCTATGCCGGATCTGAGATGACCGACATTCTGGGCGAGACCGCGTCGGGTGAGAAGTCCACGCGCCGTGACGCGGGGATCCGCCCCGAGGTCGTGGTCTATGATGTGGACCTCACGCTGTCGTTGCCGGTCGGGCTGACGGTCACTTCCGCGCTCAATGCCATTGCCCATGCGATGGAAGGGTTTTATGCCTCCGACCGTCACCCGATCACCGAGGCGTTGAGCCGGGATGCGATGGTGGCCTTTGCCAGCGCGCTCCCGGCGCTGATTGCAAACCCGAAGGACCGGTTGGCCCGATCCGACGCGCTTTACGCGGCCTGGGGTTGTTCGACCACGCTCGGCCATGTCACCATGGCGCTGCATCACAAACTGGCGCATGTGCTGGGGGGCAGCTTTGGCTTGCCGCATGCCGAAACCCACGCGGTCCTGTTGCCGCATACCACGGACTACAACGAACCCGCGGTTGGGGGGGCGCTGAACCCGATCAGGGAGGCCTTCGGGCAGGGCAGTGCCGCAGCCGGGCTTTGGCATTTCGCGAAGTCCTGCGGCGCGCCGCTGCGATTGGCGGACCTCGGGATGACCCCGTCAGACCTTGACCGCGCGGCCGACATCGCGCTGCGCAACCCCTATGCCAACCCGCGTCCGCTGACCCGGGAACGGGTAAGGCAGCTGTTGCAGAATGCTTTCGACGGGCA
>Ga0105047_10002222_pt1 | contig 34706 bp, 22 predicted proteins | sample MAT04_FD_78384 | JGI IMG/M metagenome (GOLD analysis project Ga0105047, IMG submission 78384) | Freshwater microbial communities from Lake Fryxell liftoff mats and glacier meltwater in Antarctica - MAT-04 (megahit assembly) | ecosystem: Environmental > Aquatic > Freshwater > Ice > Liftoff... | reverse complement strand
CTCAAGATCGCTTGCGGTCCGTGTACGCTGCAATGCGCGGGCGGAGTAGCGCCAGCGCCAGCAGGAAGACGCCGGCGTAGATTGTCAGTTTGGGCCACCTGGCCACGACAAATGCGAAGATGCCGAGCGCGGCCAGCATCCAGCCGGCGCCGGGGCGCGAGAGGTCCGGAAGCGCAAGCCAGATCGCTCCCAGAATCAAGCCAATCCGCAGGCAAAAGCCTGCCAGGTCCTGCCGAGGCCCACCCTCCAACGAAAAGATCAGACCGGCGATCACCAGCACGAGCGCCAACACTCCGAGAATCTGACGCTGCATGTTCAGGATCGGTGGCTTGAATTACGGGAAGGGCGCGCGAGGCTGGGACGATCATTCGGCCGATTCAGTATACCGCGCGGACGATTGGGGCGCGCGACTACGGCGCGGCCGGCTGGGACTTCGACTTGGGCTCTGATTCCGCCAGCATCTTTTCGATCTCGGCTGTGATCTTGGCGGCTCGTTTCTCAGCTTCGGCAATCGGGAGGCCGGCGGCCACGCCCGGGCGTTTGTGCCCCGCGGCGCTCACGTAAGCGTCGCGCCGTAGCGCCGCGCGCTGTTCGACCAGACTCAGCGCCGCCTCCGAGATGTTGGCCCTCTTGAGCATCTCAGCGGGCGAATCCGCGTCGACCGTCCCCTTGTCGCCGAACCCACGGCAGACCTGTTGGGCGATGAACCAATGGCCTGCGGCGTTGGGATGAACTGCGTCCGGCTGAAAGGTGAACGCCGGGTCTTTTCTCTTGCGCTCGGCCAGCGCCTGGTTCATCGGTCCGTGCAGGTCGATCACCAGCCAGCCGTGTTTGCGTTGGTCGAGTTCCCAGGCAGCGTAACGATCGAGGACTTCGTTGTAGGAGAACTCGTTCTTAGCGCGGCTGTCATCAAAGACCGGCGGCGTCACGAGCACCAGTTGGGCGCCCTTCGCTTCGACCGTTTGCTTCAGCCGCTGGAGACCTTGCTGAAACTTCTGAAAACGCCCCTCATCCAGCGGCTGGTAAATTCCGCAATTGATTCCGTAACAGGCGACGACCAGATCCGGGCGCGTGGCGGTCAAGACGCGCTCCAATCGCTCGGCGAGATCGGGGCGCGGAAACTGGCCGCCGGCGTGCCCCTCTTCGCTCAGGCCTGACACCGTCTCGCTCGATAGGCCGGCGTTGATCACGGTGGGGCGCGACGTCATCGGTTGGGTGAGCAACCAGGCGTCAAAATCAGCGACGTACCCACCAGCCGCGGTGATGCTGTCCCCTAAGAAGAGAATCCGCTTCGCTTGCCGGAGCGCAGCGGCTGGCGTGTTGGGGGCTGGCGCCTCGCCCGCCGGCGGCGCTGCGTAAAGCGTGCTGGCCCACGCCGCGGACAGGATCATGGCCAGCGTCCAGCACACAGGCACGAGCTTGTTCGGGTAGAAAAACACTTGTCGTGCAGCGGAGGGTCGTAAACAAATCATGCCGGTCATCCTGTCGTCAGAGGGGCGAGCGCGCAGAGGTACGGGATCGTTCAACCAGGCTGCGGCATTGCCGGAGATACTCGCGCGGTTCGACTAGATCTTATCCAGCGAATCGATCCAACGGAGCAGCTCCGCGAACTCGGCATCGTTTAGTTGCCGGCCCAGGTCTCCCTGGTCCTTGACCGTGACGGCGTACTTGAGCTGCTTGAGTTGCTCAATGCCGGCCTTGATCTGCTCGGCAAAGTTCGCCTTCTTGGCCGTAGTGACAAAGAACGCCAGGCGGTACGTCGGTTCGTTCTCTGGCGGCTTGCCAAGAATCGGGGCGTCGACCGCGGCCACGCCGCGCGCGATATCGCGATGCGTAAAGGCCACCGCGTACGCTAGCGAACCGCCCCCCTGAAATCCGTGGATCGCCACGCGCTGCGGATCGACGTTATACGTCTGGCGAACTTGCGCGATCGTCTTGGCGATAAAGTCCGCCTCGGGCGGGAGCCACTTGGCCGGATCGGTCGATCGCGGCGCCAACAGGATCAGGTTTTGCTTGTCGCAGGCTTCTTTCCAACGCGCGAGCAACTCTTCTTCCTTCGTCCCGCCTGGCGGATGGAGCCACACGACCAGCCCATAGCTCGCCTGAGGGTTGTAGGAATCGGGCACGTAGGCGATGCACTCGTTCTTGAACTCGGGCAACTTGATATCAATCCGGCCAACCTGCGGACGCTCGCCGGCGGGCGCCGTGACGGTGTCATGGGCTGGCAATTCGGCGGGCACGGCCGCGGTTTCCGCAACTGGCTTGATCTCCAGGTTCAACGTTTCGCCGGAGCGGCGCGCCTCGAGCTTGAATGTCTTGTCGAGCTGCCAGGCGTTAGCGCGCTCGATCAGCGCTTCGCGGTTGGCCACGGCCTGACCGTCGACTGAGACGATCACGTCACCCACCAGCAGGCCGGCCTTGGCGGCGGGACTCTCGGGATAGACATAGCGCACAGTCACGCCGGCCGGGTCTGCCGGAGTGTCTCGCTTGGGAAGGATGCCCAGGAAGGCGCGCTCGTACGGTTCCAGTTGATCGACCAAGGGAATATCGCGTTCGATCCGTTCCTTGTCTCGCAGCACGACAACCTTGAGTGTGTCGCCGGCGTAGCGACGATTGATTTGTTGACGCAGTTGCGCTTGCCGCTCGATCGGGCTGCCATCGATTTCGACAATCTGATCGCCGGCCTTGAGTCCCGCCTTGTAGGCCGGCGAGTTCGGACGGCAACTCGCGATCACTGGCTGCTTGGAGTAGAGGTCATTGCCGTTGAAGCTGACGCCGAGAATGCCTGGCTTGAGATCGGTCCCCGCTTTCAACTTCGGCAGCACGGAATTGATGTGCGCCAGCGGAACGGCAAAGCCGATCCCGGAGTCATACCACTCGACGCCGGCCAGATCATTGGTGGCTTGTGGCGAAAGCGGGACCAACACGCCGAGCACGCGTCCGCGAATATCGACCAGCGGTCCACCATAGTTGGCCGGCGAAACCTTGGCGTCTGTCTGGATCGCCTTGCCCCAGATGCGATTCAGTCCACTGACGATGCCGGCCGACATGTTGGGCTGGCCCCCTTCGAACGTGCGTCCGACGGCGATCGACCACTGCCCGACTTGCATCTCGTTCTCAGGCACGGCCTCCGGCACGGGGAGCGCTTCTTCCACGTGGATCTTGAGCAAAACCAGCATTCGCTGATGGTCCGTGGCGACCAGCTTGGCCGGCGTGCGCGTTCCATCGGCCAGGCCGACGAGAATCGAAGTGGGCTTCTGCGCGAAATTGAACGCGCTGGAAATAATGTAGCCATCCGCCGAAACGATCAGACCGGTCGTCGGGCCGGTGCCTAGCAGCACCTTGCCGATGCGCTCCAATCCACCGACGGTTTCAATCCGGACGATCGAAGGCGCTACGCGGCTGACCGCGGCCTGCATGGCCTCTTGCTCTAATTGCGGCAAGTTTTGCGCCAGCGCCGGCCGAGGCGCAACGCAAACCAGCGCCAGGCAAATTGCGGCGAACGCACAGCGGACGCGGAGGAGAGTCAGGCGATGCATCATTTCTTTTCCGCCGGGGCAGCCAGAGTTACATCGACCAGTTCCTGGTCGCGAATCACGGTGATCTTCACAGGGTCGATGCGATCGATGAATTCCAATTCGACGGCCAATGCCTTGCAGGATTGCACCAGTCGATCGTTGACGAACAACACCAGGTCATCCGCGCGGAGTCCGGCGGCGGCCGCTGGCGAGTCTGACCGCACGGCGTCGACAAACGGAGGCGTCCGCTCCAGCACGTCGGGCACCAGCACCATGCCGAGTAGTTCCACATTGAGGGCTTTTTCGGGCTTTTGTTCCGGCTCGTCCGTGGCGGCGCGGACAAACTTGCCAGTCTGAATGTCGTCAACCGTGGTCACGATCTGATCGATGGGAATGGCATAGTTGAGCCAGGTGTTGTTCAGAGAATTCTTCAGTTCCTTGCCGAGCATGGCCAGCAGTTGCCCTTCGCCATTCGTCAGTGCGCCGCCGGCGGCGCCGGGGTTATTGGTCATGGCGTCCAGAATGTAGACCGGGCCTTTGTACGTGGTGTCGAACACGCCACGGCGGGCTTCTAATTGAGACTTCACCGCCACGTGGCCATGCTGGACGCTGGCCGGCTCATCGCCGGTCGCCACGCCAAACAAATTGCTAAACGCCAGCACGCGCGCGCCAGATTCGGCCGGCACGGCAGCCGGCAGATTGAAGTGGGCCAGCCCGTCGGCGTCGATCTTGAGCACGGCCAATTCCAACCGCGGATCCGCGCCCAACAGCTTGGCTTTGAACTTACGCCCATCGTCCAGCACGACCAGGATTTCTTCGGTGTCGAGAACGTAACTCCACACGGTCAGCACGTGGCCTTCGGCCGAGATCAACATGCCGCTCTGGTAGGCTTCGAGCCCTTGAAAGCCACCGGCGCCGTAGATCTTGACGATCTTGGGCTGCGTCTGGGCGATTACGGCGCGCAGCGTTTCTGCCTGCGCGGGCGCAGCAGCCGCGACCATCAGGCCGGCGGCGAGGCAAGCGCCCACCAGAAGCGCGAATGACTTCGTGTAGGTCGCGGAGCCCAGCATTGGCAAGCGCTTTGCCAAACTGCGCTTTGCGAAACAGCGCTGTGAGGGCATCTTATTTGGCCTCCGCTTTTTCGAGCTTGATATCCGTGAACTTGATCGTGGCGTAGACGCCGTCGCCGTAGCGAACTTCTAACCGTCGCGGGAACTGACGCCCTTCGACCTCGGCGTAGTCCGAGAAATGGAGTTCGCAGGGATCGTCTTCCTCGCGATACATTTCCACCACGGCCAGATCGCCCGATTTGGGATCGAACAGAAAGCGGCACTCGACGCCGCCGTAGTAGCCAATCAACGCGTCCGCCAGCACCGGCGCGCCGGCCGGAGGCGCTCCGATTGGCCCCGGGAGCGGCACCGTTCCCAAGTAGGCGAGGTCGCCAAACTTGTCCGGACCCACGATCAATAGTCGACGCCAGAGACTCATCGCGGCCAGCAGGCCACCGCTCCCCGGCGGGTCGATCGACGATTTGAGATCGTCGCTCAGCGCCAGTTCCAACTTACCCCCTGGCATAGTGACGGCAGACTGCGTGTCGGAGATTTTCAACTCGGCATCGCCGCCGGCGGCCAGTTCCCCCTTGAGAACCCAGGGACCATTCAGCTCGTGAAAATCACCGCGGGCAACGGCACGGCCCCAGACACGGGAGCGCTCGACTTTATTGAAATGGAAATTCGCGTAGCCGCGATGCGACTCGAAGACGTCCTTGACTTCCTTAGGCATGGGCGCCGCGCCACGCCGCGCCATGGCCGGCATCGGCTTTCCCTTGGGAGCGGCAGGTCTGGGCCCCCCCTTGCCGGGTTCTGCCTTGGGCATGGGCGCGTCTGGCATGGGCGCGTCTGGCATGGGGCCGTCTGGCGCTGGCTGCGGCGCTGCGCCTTGGCCTTGCACCTTGGAGACCAGCTCGTCTGTGCTGTGGAGTCCTTCCAACCGGACGAGAATGTCGTACGTCTTGCCTTCGCGGCGATAGGTCAGCGGCACACGCCAGTCTTTGGGGAAAATGCCGAGCACGTTCTTGAACGCGTTGACGGTGCGGATATCACGCCCGCCAAAGCGGACGATCTCGTCGCCATATCGAAGGCCGCGGCGGTAAGCGTCGCAACCCTCCAGGATATCAACAACGGTGACGCGGCCGTCCGGCTGACTGCCGACGCGCGCCCCGAGCGTGGCGTGATCGACGATCCGCCCGCTCTTCAGATGCCCCAGAAAGTTCTTGATCTGATTGATCGAAATGGCGTAGCCGACGCCCACGTTGACACGGCCGCGCTTCTCGAAGCTGCCGCGCCCGTTGATGCCGATCAAGCGTCCGGCGGCGTCGAACAACGGACCGCCCGAGTTGCCTGGATTGATCGAGGCGTCTGTCTGAATGCAGTCGGTGTATTCCAACAGCGTGCCGGCCGGATACTGGTAGCGCCGCACGCCGGAGATGATGCCGTAACTGACCGAGGGCTGAAAGTCAGTCGCCAGCAGAAACGGATTGCCGATGGCGAACGCCCAGTCGCCGACTTGCACCTGATCGCTATCGGCCAGTTCCGCACACGGAAAATCATTGCGGCCGAGTAGCTTGAGCACGGCGACGTCGCCGACCGGATCAATGCCGACAATCACGGCGTCGTACATGCGGCCATCCGCCATGCCGCACTTCATGGCGTCGCCGGCGCCCTTGGTGACGTGAAAATTGGAGAGCGCGTAACCATCTGGCGAGATGACGACCCCGGAGCCGCCCCCCTGCCCTCCCGGCGCAAAGACAGCCACGGCCACGTCACGCGCCTTGGCGACGACCGCAATGCGGTCTGCCTCGGCTTTGACGACGGCCTCGTCCACTTCCGCGCGGGCGGACGCAGTCCACGGCGCACCGGCCAGCAGAACGATTCCTATCGCGGCGAATTGTCTCATTTCAAAATCCTTGCTTCGCACAGGTCGAGAAAATCGCCCAAGTCTAAATCTTCGCTGAAGTCGACGATGATTTTCAAGCGATTCACGCCCGAAATGTCCAGGTCCAGCGGTAATGGATTGTCGTTGCCGGTGATCCGGCCTTCGTACAGTTTGCGATCGTCGCCGAGGATGGTCAGTTGCACGTCGCCTGCGGGGCGGGCGCGGTCGTCAATTCCGGCGATCGCCTTAAACGAGCGGAACTCCTCCGGCAGGCGATACACCACCTCGGTCCGGCTGTGGAGCGCCAAACCTTTTTTGTATTCCTTGCCGCCGATTCGCAGCGGGCCGCCCCCTTCTTGCGATCGATCAACCCGAGGGCGATAGAACTCCTTGGCCGCCGCGGCGCTGGCCGCCTCGCCAAAGAAAGGTGTCCAGACGAGCGCCTCGGGCTTGAGGTCGCCCAGGTATTGAATGTTGCCTTGCGAGAAATCCAAGCGGCCAATGTCCGCCAGCGGTCGAGCGATCTCGAGCCCTGCCGGCGTGCGGATCAAGAGCTTGTCTCCTTCGAGCGTCAGCCCGGCGGCGCGGTAGCGCGAGCCCGTGGCGTCGCTCACGACGCAGGCGGCGGCGACAGCTTTGGGCGGCTTGGCCGGACGGTGATAGAGAAGCCCTTCGACGCGGGCCATCTTGACTTTGATCACGTCGCCATCGAATTCGAAATTGACGAATTCAGGCGTGACGTCGACGATGGCGCCGCTGATAAAATCGAGCGCTTCGTTCTTGCGGAGAACGATCACGTCGCTGGGCCGATCGGCCTTGGCGATGTCGTTCCATTGTTCCACGAGCGCGCCGGCTTGCTCACGGTAGCGAACAGCGTCGATAGCGCGAGTGGGGACTTTGGCCTCGCTGCCGTCCGCCAATTGCACCGTCGCTTGCTCACCCTTGGCGGCAAAACCTTTGACGGCCAGCGCGCTGCCGTCCGACAGCGAAACGGCCAGCAGCGATTTAGGGGGCGCCTTGGATTCGCCAGGCAATGTAACGCCTAGGAGATCCTTAAACGCAAACGTCTGCTCGCCGGCAGGCGTGGTCAACGTCAACTTATCGTCCGCCAGCTTGGCGATATTACCGGTAACGGATGGGCCGGCGAGCGTCTGGACCTGCGCGTCGAGCGGCGCAGCCAATACGGCAGCCAGTAAGAAGATTGTCATGTTCGTTACCTCAGTTCCCGGTTCCAGTTGGGACGCCGATGGTTAGGGCGTTATCGCGCACTTTGTAATCCGCGTTTACGGTTACGGCGCGCTGTCCTCGCTGGCCAGCTTCTTAAAATATTGTTGGATCACGTCGCGATAGTGCGATGGGAAGTCCTTACCGACCTGTTGCAGGGCCTCTTCGCGCTCCTTGGCGGGGAGTTCTCCCCAGCCCGTTCCGCGACCGAGATTCTTTCTGTTCGTTTCGCCCGGTCCGCCTCCGCCGGCGATCTTGCTGTCCGGCATGGCTTGCTGCGATTGGCTGCTGCCGCCACCTGGGCTTTGCTGCTGCTGTTTCTTTTTCTCTTCTTCTTCCATCTCTTCGATCAGTTTATCGAGCGAGGCGATGACGCCGTCTTCTTGCTTGCGAACCTTCTCGCCTGCGCGGCCAAGGTCCAGCCGGCGGCGGACATCGTCCATGCGACGCGAAATGTGATCCAGCGAGTCATCCTCCAAGGCCTTCAGGTCTTCGCGCATCAGGCCGGCCACGGTGATGTAACGCGGCGGGCCTTCGGCGACTTCCGTCAGCAGGCGATCAATGCTCTTCAGGCCGTCGGTCTTATTGAGCAGGCGATGGTAGGCCACGCTTTGATAGAACAAAAGCGCGGCCGGATCGACCACGTCGGCCGGTTGCAGGTCTTTGATTTGTTCGAGCGATTCGTCGTACAGTTTTTGTTGCGACAGCCAGCGGCCGTAAACGAGACGCAGGTTGTTCTTCAGTAGTGGCGGCAGGTCCGCGGCGGCGAGCCATTCTTGCGGCGCGACGACTCCCTTGGGGCGTGCGTTGGCGCAGAGTTCCACCAGGGCCTTGGCCTGCGGATCGACGATGGCAAACGTGGCCGCCAGACGATCGAGCGGCGCCGAGGTTGCATGCGGGCCAGCTTCTTTCTGCCAGACAATCTCCGCGGCCGCGCGGGCTGCTTCGTCCGCCTGACGGCTTTCGAGCCAGGCGTAGGCCTGAGACTTGACGTCGTCCGCGGCTGGGGCCTGGATGGTGGGCGCCGCTTCGAGCAAGTCTGGTTCGGCCGCCGTGGCATACGGCGCGCTGGTCAAAAGCGCGAAGGCCGAGAGTAAGGCAACCGCCAGCAGTTGGCTGGCGCTACGGTGATGCAATCCGTTCATTTATTTTTCCCCGTAACGATGTCTCGCGTGACGCGGAAGACGCTCTCTTCGCGTTCGGCAAGGCGTTCCAATTGCTCGAGCAACTCCGGACGGTCTGTCTGACCGACGTCCCCTTCGACCAGGCGCGACAACCGCTTGGTTCGCTGGTTGATTCGCATTTGCAGCGAGCGGATCATCTTCAACTCCGCCAACACGTCAATCAGCGGCGGGTCTTGCTGCTGACCCTCTTGCTGCTGCTGTTGTTCTTGTTTCTTCTTTTCCATTTCCTGCTGGGCCTTCTGCAAGGCTTCGATCATTTCTTCCAGCGCGGTGATGATGTCTTCTTCGATTCCTTGGGTCAGGTCGCCAACGTCGGCCTGACCGAGTTTGAGGACAACCTGCTCCATGTCTTCGCGCATCTGTTCGACCGCTTCCGGGAACGCGACGGCCGAGCCCTCTTCTCGCAGGATGGCCAGCGCACTATCGGCGTCGATCACGATCTGCGATTCCTTGCGGCTCAGGCGGCCGGCCTCGATCTCTTCGCGCGAGCTGCGATCTTCTTGCGGGACGCGGTCAACGCGTTTGGTGCCTTCGTAAACTTGCAATTGCGCTTCCAGCATTTTGCGGAAGCGGGCCTCGAGCATCGCCAGCATCCGCTCGAGCTCTTCCTCGCGAAGCTGGCGGAGGATCTCCTCCAACTCGGCCTTGGCTTCTTCGAGCTGCTTCAGCGCCTCGGCCTCTTTTTCGACGGCGCCTTCGCGCTGGGCTTTTTCGAGCTTGATGCGAGCGTCCTGCATCTTCTGCTGAGCCGCCTCGACCTTCTTGCGGGCGGATTCTTCTTTGTTCTGTGGCTGGTTCTGGTCCTGCGACTGTTGGTCGTCCCCCTGCTCGCCCTCTTGGCCCTCGCTGGGCTTGCCTTCACTGGGCTTCCCCTCGCTAGGTTTTCCTTCGCTCGGTTGGCCTTCACTGGGCTGGCCCTCATTGGGTTCGCCTTCGCTAGGTTTCCCCTCGCTGGGTTTGCGTTCTTTTGCCTCTTTATCTTTGGCTGCCTGCTCTTTGGCTTCTTTGTCCTTGGCCGCTTGATCCTTGGCTTCCTTGTCTTTCGCTTCCTTGTCCTTGGCCTCTTTGTCTTTTCCTTCCTTGCCTTCCCCCTCTTTACCCTCTCCCTCTTTACCCTCTCCCTCTTTACCCTCTCCCTCTTTACCTTCGCCTTCCTTGCCTTCACCTTCTTTGCCTTCGCCCTCTTTGGGCTGGCCTTCTTTACTTTCGGAATCCTTTCCTTCTTTGCCTTCTTTCCCCTCCGCGTCTTTTCCTTCAGCGTCTTTGCCTTCGCCGTCTTTGGCTTCCTTGTCCTTGGCTTCGCCCTCGGCGCGTTCTTTCATTTGCTGCGCGAGCTTGGCGGCGTCGTCGGCGAGCTTGCCTTGCGCTTTGGCGATCTGCTGCATGTCGCCGCCATTCTTCGTCTCGCCTTGAACCTGCTTCTCTTTTTTGATCATGTCGCCGATCTGGCGAATGTCGCTCTGCAGGCGCTGCTTTTGATTTTTGAGCTGCTCTCCGCGCTCTTCCGTCAGCAGCAGCTTGAGGAGCTTGTCGAGATCCGTGTTGACGTCCGTTTGATTGGTCACAGCGACCGAGAGGCGATCCTGAGCCAGCAACTCCGCGATCTTATCGAGTTGCAGGCCGATCAAGTCGTTTTTGCTCTCGGCAACCGCCTTGCGCAACAGGGCCGCGCGCTTGGGATCGGTCGGCGCGGTCAACTCCGCCATGCGGATCAAGACTTCTTCAAATCGCTTGTACTTCTCGGCAATCTGCCGTTGCTTCTGCTCCAACTGCGCGGCGGTCACCGGGCCGCTGGGGGCGGGGGCCGCTTCCTCGGATTTTGCGGCGTCAGGATTGCCTGCTTCCGGCTTGGCGGCGTCGGGCTTAACTGGCGCGGCGTCGGCCGGCTTGGACTCGGCCGATTCTTGCGCGCTGGCGCTGGCTGCCGGCGCGATGGTCAGCAGACACAACAGCGTCAGCAGCCCGTAATGACGAAGTCTCTGGGACAAAATCCGCGTGCGCGTGAATCGGCTGATCATTTATCCTCCTCCAGCAAGTCCTTCAGTTTTTCTTTCTGACGCTTGCGTGATTGAATCTGCAACTCTTCCTCGTCCTTCTTGATCCCGCGCAGCAACTCGACCGCCTCGTTGAAGCTTTCGAGTTCCATCATCTTATCGCGCACTGCTTCCATAGCGACCAGAATCGCGTCGCACTGGACCACCGCCTCTTTGCGGGCGGCCGCGGCCTGAGTCGGATCCGCCAACTGATCCTGCAGCGTCTTCAGCCTTTGCTCGAACTCCGGGAACATCTGCGTGCCGATCACCTTCAGCGGGTCGGCGATCTGATCCTTCAGGCGGATCTTCAATTCTTCCGTGTCGACGCGGTTATTCACCAATTCGTCGCGAATGCCGTCAAACGCCTCGGCCACGCCCAGGGTCTCTTGCGCGTTCTTTTCGCCGTTCTGACGAGCCCGCTCAACGATCAGCTTGGACGTCCCCAGGCTGTCGTCCTTGCCGGCTGCGTCGTCTTTGGCGTCGCCGGCGTCTTTACTGCCGTCGTCTGCTTTCTTGGCTTCGTCTGCTGCGCCGTCCGCGGCGGCTTTATCGTCTCCCTTATCGGGCGCCGGCTTCTCACCCACCGACAGCCGCGCAAGTGATTCTCGCGTGTCGTTGACTTCGACCAGCACTTGCTCAAAGCGTTGCCGCAGGTTTAACTCGCGAGATTCCAGCATCGCCCGTAGGGCTTCCGGCGTGACGACGTCCAGCTGAAAGCGCTCCGCAATCGAGGTGTGCGGTTCGTCCCCTTCGTACAAGTGGTAGGAGTCCGTGGCCTGCGCGCTAAAGGCAAACTTTTGGCCCGGCTTGAGCTCCAGATCTCGAACCTCGAAGCTCTCTTCCACCGGGATCTCAGTCCGCAGCTTGGGAGCCGTGCCGAACGGCAGCAACTGGGGATCGCCGCCATCGATCTCGTAATAGAACGATGCCTTGTCGACGCCGTAATCGTCTTCGATCGTGCCGACCAGCGGCAGCCGCGCTTGCGGCGTGATCGCCGAACCGATCCCTTGCAACCTGATCGCCATCAGCGGTGGCTCGTCCGGCGTGGCCGAGATCGACACCACAAACGGCTTGCGATTGTGAATGCCGTCCGTGTCGTGCAGCGTGAACGCCAGGGTTTTGTCGTTATCGAAATTCTGTAGCGTGAACTGGAAATTACGGAGGTCGCCATCCTTGCCCGGCAGCAGGATGTTCTCGGTGTGGAACGTGGCCTCGTCCAGCGGGTAATCGATTTGGGCGCGGACCAGGTCCTTGTTGACCTTGGCCTTGACCGTGACTTTGCATCCCAGCGGAACCTGCATTGTGCCGGTCACTGGAAATTCGCGCGGCGTCCGTTGCATGTAGGACGGATATTCCACAACCAGCGTGGCTTCGCTGATCGTGGGGCTATCGACGACTCGCAGACGCAGGTCGCGCAAACGATCGTCGCCACCGAGCACGTCGAAGGTGATCGACGAGAGCACGCTGCTAAACGTGTGGCGATAATTTTGGAACGAATCGGGACCCTTGGGGGCTTCCCCTTCGCGGGTCATCGTCTCGCGGCCGCGACTCCCTTCCTCGGAACGGAAGCGAACCTGGACGACGTCCGGCACCATGGGCATCTCGGTATCTGCTTGCACCAGCAGGTTGAAGTCCTCCCCCTTGGCGATGACTTTTTCGCCGTTCTCAAACCCAGGAGCTATCAAGCGCGTCTGCCGCGGCCAGCGGATGTCCGTCACGCCGGTGATTCGCTGCAAGCCAAAGCCAAACGATTCGGGCGAGGCGATTGCAAAGCCGGCGATCGACAGCAGCAGCAACGCGGCGAGTCCGGCGGCGCGAACTAGCGGAGTCCGGTTGAAAACCTCGCCGGCGTCCAGCTGCTTGGCGCGCTGGGCCGCTTCATCGCAGGTGTGGGCCAACATCTCGCGGCCCAAGGGGCCCATGTCGCGATTGGACCGAATCAGGTCAACGCTCGTCAGCAGGCTGTCATTCAATTGGCGATAACGGCGTTCCAACAGCAACGCCAGGTTGGCCTCGCTGAATGGGACGTTCACGCGGCGGAGAATGAAGCGATAGAAAACCACCGCCGAGGCGATCACGCCGGCGGCGATGAACAGCCGTCGCACGATCACGGGCGGCTCGAACAACCAATCGATCCCCAGGCAGATCCAAAACGCCAACATGGCCGTGGCCGCGGTGGCCGCGATCCCTTCCAGCCACAGGTAGCGGCGAATGCGAGCGCGCAGATCGACCAATAGCGCAGAGACATTCGACGCCAGCACGGGCGACGGAATCGGAGCCGAATTTGGAGCTTCCTCAACAACAGCCATTGCAATCTCTCAGGCCAGGTCCACTTCTCTACGAGTCAGTCATCTTTTTTTATTTCGGGCAGATCACGCCAAACGCACCAATCTGCGCACCAGCCACTCGGTGCAAAGCAGCCCACAGATCGTGGCCAAGACCCACCAGTTGTCCCACAGCCGGTTTGGCTGGTCTAACTTGATTGTCGTGCGGCTCCGATCGCGCAGCATCGTGACCAGCGGCGCCTCGGCCGTGCCATCGCCGATGGCCTCTTGCAGTCCGACAAACGCCTTGCCGCCGGTCTTGTCGGCCAGTTCTCGCAGGAGCTTGTCGTTACGTTGTGGGTTCTCGCGCTCCAGGTCGGGCACTTTGACCTGGATACGGCGCGTTAGCCGTTCCTCGGCCGCGTCCGGCACGGGCAGTTCCAACCGATAGGCCCCTTCTACTCGGACGGTGAATTGACCGGCAAAGTTCCCGGGTCTGGCCGCGTCCGCCAGCAAGTTGACGGTTTGTTGCGTGCTATCCGGCGCAAAGACTTGCAGGCTCACCTGCGGCGCGACCAGCGGATCCAACTGGGCGTTGCTCAGTTGGGCTCTGACGGCCACGGTGTTGCCCAGCACGTAGCGATCTCGCTCGACGAGCAGCACGCCGCGGTTCGACCCACGTAGCAGCCGACCTTGCGAGACGTAGCGAATCAACTTGGTATAGAACCGCTCAAAGTAGGCTTCGTCGACGCTGCGCAGCCGCCACATTTCGCCGCTGCCCATGTAGAAGACGCGGCCGGCGCCAAAAAACTGCGCGGCCATGTAGACCGGTTGCTTGTCCCGATCGCGCGTTTGCGGATCCGAAAAGCGAGCGTAAACCGTGGCGCCCGGCTTATTGCCTTCGACGGCGTAGTAGCCGTAGACGCCGTGGAAATCACCCCATGCCTCGGCGCTGGCCGGAGGCGAGTCTTCGATCATCAAGAACTCCGCGTCCTTGCCATCTTGTGTGAACTCGATCGGCCATGCCTCTTTGGCGCCGTAGCGACCGTCATCGATCGACGTCAGCCGCTTCTGGAACACCACGGGGTAGAGATCGCGAATCTTGGCCATGCTGGCGGCTTGCAACTCGTCCGTATAGATCGGCCCGGCGATGACGATCAATCCGCCTGCTTGCTCGCTGACCCAACGATCGAGCGCGTCAATCTGCGTGGCGGCCAACTCGGTCCAATTGGGATCGAAGGCGACGATGCAGTCGTACTCAAACAGCTCTTCGCGCGTCGTGGGGAATTCGTCCAGGATCTCATTGGCGTCTTGCGAAACGCCTTCGCTGCCGGTTTGCAGCAACACATCGACCACGATCTCTTTATCGCGACGTAGTTGATTGCGCAAGAATTGATACTCGCGCGATGGTCCGCCAGCGAACAGCAACACCTTGGTCTTACGATCGACGATTTCGATATCGACCTCTTGCTGATCGTCGCCGGCGTAGGCGTCTCGCGGGGGCGGAATCACGCGGAGCCGCAATGTCTTGCGACCGACAACGTCCGGCACCAACTCGAATTTGACCGGAGTCACTTCGCCATCTGGCCCCAGCGTGACTTGCTCCGTGGCCTCGACCTTGGCGGACTTTTCATCGATGCGACCCCCCGTGCTGGCCTCGCTCGAAAGCAATTCCACCGTGACGGTCTGGCCTGGCATGCCTTGGGCTTGCAGGTAGCCGGTGGCGGTGTACTTGTCGCCGGGATAGGCCCGCGCGGGAGCGACGAAATCGCTGATCCGCACATTGATGTTCTGGCGATCCGACCCGATGCCGATGGTGTAGATCGGGATACCGATGTCGCGGGCCAGCGGCAATACCGACGTAGGCTCCGGGCCGGCGTTCTGCTGACCGTCCGACACGAGCACCAGCGCCGACACGGGTTGCGTGCGCTCTTCCAACAGCATCTGCCGCAGGGCCTGGCCGAGGCGTGTCTCGGCGCCGCGGGCGGCGAGCGCTTCGGCCCATTTGAATTCTGTCTTGGGGCCCGCTTTGCCGCCGGACTGCGTGAACTGCTCTAGCTCTTCCGGCGTGAACTTGTTGAGCGTGTCGACGCGGCCCGTTTCTTGATCGAAGCGAGCTAGCACCACGTCATGCTTTTTGCGCAGGTCGTCCAAGAAGCGCGAGTCCGCGAGCGCCGTGATCACGCGCTGTGCGCGGCTGGGGTCCGCCGGGACGGGCGTGGAATCGTCGTTATCTTGCAAACCCATGCTGAGGCTGGTGTCCATCAGCAACACCACGCGTGAGTTGGCGACGTGATCGGACTCGTTCCGCCATTGCGGCTGAAGATAAATCAACAGCACGCCCAAAATCGCGGTAATCCGCAACGTGGTCAGCAGCACGGCGATGGGGAGCCGGAGCTCGACGGAATCCTTGCGGTACATGTAGATGACAAACGTTATCAGCAGGGCCGTTACGCCCAGCGGTAGCAGCCAATCTGTCGAAGTCTCGACACGGCCCCACTCGAATGTGGTGCGCGTGGGACTTGCGGCGAGTAACCAGGCAAAGTGGTTCATCAGCGGGATACCTCCTTCGCCTTCGGGTGGTAGCTGACGACGTAGGCCAGCATTTGCTCTCCCACCAGGATGGCGATTAACGCGTAGAGGATCCAATCACTGAGGTTCGCTCCCGCTAGTTCGCGCGGAGTGACCTGAAAGTCACCCGCCTGACGATAGTTGTACTTAACCTTTTGCAGGCGATCCGCCAGGTGATCCCGAGTGGTCACCGTGAGATCCCCTTCGTCCGGTTCGACGTTAAAGGCAAAGTGCCTTGACTCCGTGTTGTTGTCGACGGTCGCCAGTTGCAGTTCATACATGCCGCTGGCGCCGGTTTCGTCGAGCGTCACCTTCATGCCGGCTGGCGAGATCACGGCGTCGTGCGTCACGGCGCCCCCTTCGATCACGCCGGGCGAAAGCAACCGGACGCGTGGCTGATACTGGGCGGCGTCCAACTCCAGCTTGATAGGCGTCCCCACCACGCGAGATTCGTCCGAGCGGTTATTGGCGCCCAGGTAAGACTGCAGTTCCAACAGGGCGACAATAAAGCTTGGATTCCGGCTCCAGTTGTTCCACTCCGGCGCGGCCGTGGAAAGGACCGCCACGACGCGCCCTTTGCCGAACTCACGCTCGACGACCAGTGGATCGCCATTGCGCAATTTGGCGGCGACCGACGCGCCGACGTCTGGCTTAGCGGTCCAGGCCTTGGGGACGGAGAAGTATTTTTCGACCGTGACGCCAGAGAGATAGCTGTTGCGCTCGCCGGCAAAAATCTGGAAGACGCCGCCATCCGTGGTTTCGATATCGGCGCTTGTTTCCAAACGATCAACCAGGAGTTGCGTCTCTCGCAATAACGGGGCGGGGAACAGGCCTTCGCCATTGCGATAAAGCTTGTCGTTGAAAAACTTGGCTTGCGTCTTGGCCCCGGTGAAGAAGACGACCGTGCCGCCGTTCTTCGTGTAGTTTTCCAGCGCCGTGATGGCCGTGGAATCCAAACGCTCCAAGTCGGTCAGGTAGATCGTGCGGAATTTTTCCAGCGGATGGTTGTTGAGATACTCTGGCCGCTCAATCTGCGGTTGCAAGCCGGTGCGGACCTGGCCACCCGGCTGAAACACTGCGTCGAGGAATCGCGCGTTCTTGCCGTCATCATCGCCATCGATCAATAGCAGTGGCACCGTCAGCGGCAGATCGACCAGCGCATAGCGTTCGTTGTCCGTCTGCACCGCGTCTCCCGGTGGGAGCTTGGCCGTTACGTGGTGCGTGCCTGCCGTGGGAAAAAAGACTTCAAAGCGGCGGGTCTCGCTGCGGCCAGGGGCGATCTGGTCGATGGTGATCGAAGGGCGCTCGCGGCCATCTTCCGCCAACAGAACGTCCACATTCTCTAGCGGCGTGGAACCAAAGTTCTTGACCGTCACGCTCATGGGCGTCGGCACATTGGCGGCGCGAGTGCCACCCAGTGGCGCGAGCGCCGTGATCGCCACGTTCATGCGGGCGGTGTCGACGCAGTTCACCAGGTGGAGATCCGCGACCTCGTCCCGCAGTTTTTCCAATTGCTCGGCCACGGCGACGGGGTCTTCCCAGTCGCGGGCCCGGAAGTCCGAGACGATGTAGATCAAGCTATCTTCGCCGGCGGTCTCCGGAACCAGCTTGCGCGCGGCGGCCAGCGCCGGCTCCAAGCCCACGGCCGATTCCGATGGCTGCAAGATCTTTAGCCGCTCTGCCAGGCTGGTTTCGAACTTGGAATCGACGCGCTCGCGGTTCAGGTCGTATTGCGCGCCGGCGTCGCCCTGCTGGGCCTGGCTGAACCGCAGCACGGTAAACGTCTGCGGCGTGGGCTGCCGCGCGGACTGCGTCCCCAACCGCTCGATCATCCCCTTGGCCTGCTCGAAGGCGCTGGTGTCTCCCCAGCGGTCGGACATGGAGAAGCTATCGTCCAACAGCACGATGTGGTTGGTCTTGGCGTCACCGAACAGGCGGGCCCATTGATTTTGCAACAGCGGCTGCGCGAGGATCAACACCACGGCGGCCACCGCGGCGATACGCAGCAACAGCAGCAGCAGCTCTTTGAGCTTGATCCAGGTGTTGTTTTTCTTCTTGCTGCGCAGCAAGAACTCCATGGCTGCCCACTGGACGCGGCGCTGCCGCATCAAGTTGATCAGATGGATCAGAATGGGCACTGCCAGGAGGCCAAGACCCCACAGCAAGCCGGAATTTACAAAGGAACTCATAGTTGTTCAGTGATTCTGTCGCAGCCACGGATTGGTTCGTTCGGCGAAACCGCAAGCCCGGCGGGCGTGATTCCACGCAAGGCCGCTAGTTCCGGTGATGCATTCCCAGTCGGTTACTCAAATAGGTCGATAGCGCCACGTCCAGCGGCATGCTGGTTCGTAGCAAGGCGTAGTCACAAACGTTTTTGGCGCAGCCGCGGCGAACTTCGTCCAGGTACTCGTTGAGCGCCTCCATGTACCCTTCGCGCAGCGCCCGCGGATTGCAGTTGAGCTTGTCGTCGGATTCCAGCCCTTCGAAGCGGGTGGAACCGGAGAACTCGAAATCCAATTCGTCGTCGTCCATGACGTGAAACACCATCACGTCATGCCCGCGCTGCTTGAGCAGCCGGAGACCGCGGAACAGGCCATCTCGCTCGCAGAGCAAGTCCGAGATCAGCACGATCATGCCGCGGCGCGGATATTCTTCGGCCACGTTGCGCAAGATGCGGAACATGTCCGTCTTTTCCTTGGGACGGCTGACTTCCAGCGCCTGGACCACTGCGTGCAGATGATTGCGCTTGGTCCGCGGCGGCACGATCACGCGCGTGGCGTCATCAAACGAGACGCAACCCACTGAGTCCTGCTGACGCAGCAGCAAGTACGCCAGGCTGGCGGCGATCGTGGAACCGTATTCGTATTTGTTCAGCGGGCCGGAGCCGTACTGCATGCTGGACGAGACATCGACCACGAGCGTGCAGCGGAGGTTGGTCTCTTCCTCATACTGCTTGACGTAGTAGCGGTCTTGCTTGGCCCAGACTTTCCAATCGATGTGGCGCAAGTCATCGCCGCGCGCGTACTCGCGGTGTTGCAAGAACTCAATCGATTGGCCGAAATAGGGGCTACGATGGGTGCCTGACAAAAATCCTTCGACGATGTGACGAGCGCGCACCTCGAGGTGCGCGATGCGTTGCACGGCTTCAGGATGCAAAAATCTTTTGGAATCTTGGGTCATTGGTCAGTTCGTCTTCTTTGGTGGGGGTCACGGCGAGCAGACGGTCGATCACGTTGTCCGTGGTGATGCCTTCGCTTTCCGCCGCGAAGTTAACCACCAGACGGTGCCGCAGCACTGGCTTGGCCAGCGCCTGGATATCCTCGACGGTGACGTACGTGCGACCGTGCAACAGAGCCCGCGCCTTGCCGCCCAACACCAAGAACTGCACCGCGCGAGGCCCGGCGCCCCAGTTGATCTGATCCTGCACAAAGTCCGGCGTCCCCGGCTGGCCGACACGCGTCTGCCGCACCAACGACAAGCAATAGCGGATCACGTGATCCGAGACCGGCACTTCGCGAACCGTGCGTTGCAGCGCCAGGATCTCATCACCCGTCAGCACCGGCACCACGTGATCCACCATGGTGGTGGTCGTGCGGCGGGCGACTTCCAACTCTTCATCGAACGACGGGTAGTTGACGAACACCTTGAACATGAACCGGTCTTGCTGCGCTTCCGGCAGTGGATAAGTTCCTTCCTGCTCGATTGGATTTTGCGTGGCCAGCACGAAGAACGGGTCCGGCAGGCGATGTCGCACGCGGCCGGCCGTGATCTGCCGCTCTTGCATCGCTTCGAGCAGCGCCGCCTGCGTCTTGGGAGGCGTGCGATTGATTTCGTCCGCCAGAATCACGTTGCCAAACAACGGGCCTTCCAAGAAGCGGAACTCGCGGGCGCCGGTGCTGCGATTCTCTTCGATGATTTCCGTGCCGGTCATGTCCGCCGGCATCAGGTCTGGCGTGAACTGGATGCGGCTGAACTGCAAGTCCAACGTCCGGCTCAGCGTGCTGATCATCAAGGTCTTAGCCAGTCCGGGCACGCCTTCGAGCATGCAGTGGCCGCGACTGAACATCGAGATCAGCAGTTCTTCGATCACCTGCGTCTGACCTACGATCACTTCGGATAACTGCTGAAGGATCTTCTCGCGCGCATCGCCAAGCAGGCGAATGGCGGCCGAATCGATCACGCCCTTCTGTTCCACGGTCATCTGGCATTCCTCGACTTCAAGGTTGCTTGCCTGGCAGACGTCTGCCGGGCGATAGCTCTGGGGGTGCGGTGTCGTTGCGAAAAACTCAAAGCGATGTTGGCCGGCGCTAGCGCTGGTAAATCGGCAGCATGGCGTCTTCCAACTGCAAAATGGTGAGATTGATGCTGGTGGTGTAGATGTTGCCGATATAGCCCTGGTTCCACGCGCCGTTGGGGCTGGCCTCGGCCACCAGGCGGGCGTAAACCTTGTCTCGATACTCTTCCCACGCCTTGCCTCCTTCGCGGTATTTGACCTGCGCGAAGTAGTAGTGGGCGTAGTGCCAGTGTCCGAAACCCTCGTTCGAAATGTTCGAGAGATTGCGGCCGGCGTATTCCAGCAGCTTGGGAACGTAGTCGCTGTCGTAGTCTCCGGCGTTGAACAGGCAGGCCACGGCCGCGGCGGTGATCGCTGGCCGTCCGCCACCGCCCTTCGAACTGTACTGTACGCCCCCGTCTGGCAGGGTGCAGCCGCGGATGTATTTGATGGCCTTGTCGATAATCTCTTTTGGAACGGCAATGCCGGCGTTGCGGCAGCCGCGCAGCCCTTGCACCTGGGTAATGGTGGTCGAGCCTTCGTCAAAATCGTTGCCGTCTTTGCCGCTCACGTAGCCCCAGCCGCCGGCCGTGGTTTGGGCTTCGCCGGTGAACTGCACCGCCTTGGAGAGGACCTCGATCAAGGTTTCTCGACGGTCGAGATCTTCTTCTTCGCCCAGCACCTGCGAAAGGAACATCATCGAATAGCCGTGGCCGTACGTGTAGCGTTGATCGCGACCATCGCCGATCAGGCCATTGGGCCGAGCGCGGCTGACAAGGTAATCCACCGCGCGACGAATGTTGGCCGAGTACTTACCTTGCGTGGTGGTCGAACCTTCGGCTAACAGCGCCATGCCCGCCAGCGCCGTCATGGCGGCCGGATATTGTCCATCGTTGGCCGCCCAATGCCCCAAGCGCGACTGCGAACTGGCGACCCAGTCCAGCCCTCGCTGGATCACAGCGCGCAGCTTGGGATCGCGCTGCGCCAGTCCTCGTCCGCGCGGCTCGTTCTTGGCGGGCGCAACGGACTGAAACGGCGTCGAGCAAGCGATTGCCACGGCCAGCGCGAACTGCAACGCGACCTGCCAGGTTTTTTTAGCGCGCACTGTTTCGACGAGCATTGAACGTTGGAGCATCAATTCCATCCTCCTCAACCGGTTTCGAATTGCCCTCCCGAGGCGCGCCGCAGAACCAGCCCAGGCTGTGTCCGCCCAGACAGTTCAGCGACATTCGAAGCCGTCATTCCTTAAGTGTTCGCAAAAATCGCAACTCACTGTATTTTGACAAAGCGTTTTAAATCTGCCCGTTTCCGTCATGCGGTTAGTTCTTGGGCGGCGCCGGCTCAGGGACCTGCTGGATTGCCGGCGGTGTCGCCGGGGCGGGGGCCGCCGGCTCTGGGACTGGCAGCGGAACGATGCGCTGCGGAGCAATCACTCGCGGCGCAAGCACTCCACGTCCGGCCGGAATCGCTTGGATCCATTTGGCTACGCCGCGCGCCACGGCCTTGCCGGCCTTCGTCGTGTCGGAGTCTGCGACCGCCGTCTTGTCCTCGGCGCCGTCTTTGGTCTCGCTGACCTTTCCGTCTTCTCCCTTGCCTTCGCCATCTGGGGCGTCTTCTGGCTTGAGTGGGCTGAGAGGCTTGCCGGTGAACGTCAGGCGGACGCCCGATCCAGGCGTCTTGAGGACGACCTGATTGCGTTCCGGATCACCCAACAGGTCCACGGCTAGAATCTGATTCGCCAGCTTCTCTTCGAACACGATCCGCCCGGTCCGTTTGTCGAGAAACCTTACCTCGGTCTCCACCAGCCGGGCCTGATTGTTCATGCGCTGGTTGTAGATCTGCGTGGCAAAGGTCAGCACTGGCAAGCCCGCCGGCTGGCTCAGCAACAGGCCTTGCTTGTCGATCGGGGTGCTGGCGATCTTCTTGCCCGTCTTGCGATCGAACAAATGGACGTTGCCGGCGACCATGGGGTTGCCCATCGTCCCTGGCACAGGCTGTAGGTTGACGCCATTGCGGTTCTGCCAGGGATGATTGGCGATCAGGATGTACTGATCCGGGCAACGCATCACGTAGACTTCGCTCAACTGCGGCTCGGGCGTGACTTGCTCGTCGACAATCGCCTTACCGTCGGCCAGGCCAATCAGTGTGAAGTGACCATCCGGCGAAAAGACGCCCACGCTCTCGTCCGCCACCAGCCACGGCTTTGCGGTCGGATCAAATTGCCACTTCCAGATTTCCTTTTGGTCCCAAACGTCCGTCATCCGCAGCACGTTCTTGCCGTCTTCCGTGCTCCAGCTCACCACGCGGCGGCCGAGCGAGATCATCCGCTGCGTGCTGGGAGGCGTCTTGCGGCGGCCCAGCTCATAGCCGTCGAGCGAGCGGACGACCAAGGCGTCGTCGCTGTTGGGCGTGACGATGAATAGCATCTCGTCATCGCCGAACATGTCGCTGCCGGGCTCCACATTGCCGCGAGTCCAGAGGGGCTCGCCCGTCACCGGGTGGACGACCATCACATTGCGCAGGCGCTGGAAGCAGGCCATGGTAGAAGTCAGCGGGCCCATGCTTCCCAGCGGACGCCCCAACTGATCCATGGGGGCCACGCGCGGCACCGCCCACGGCACTTGCACGAATTGGCCACCGCCAAAGTTCATCGCCACGCCGGGCGTGCTCTCGACGAGGTCCTGGCGCCACAGCACTCGCGCGCCTTCGCCCCCGGGACCACCCAAGGTGTCGATGGCGATAATCTGATACCCGGTCGTCACCAGCACGATATGTCCGCTGACGCGCGCCTGGCTCATCTGCTGGTTCATCGGGTAGACGACCAGGTTGTTATTCTGCGCCGGATCGCGCAGCGGCACTCGCCAACGCTCTCGTCCCAGCGAGTCTTTGCCGATCACGGCCTGAGCCTGGTTATCGAGTTCGATCCCCATGAAGTCGTAGAACGGACCGAGCGGGCCGGTCAGCGGAATGGCAAAGTTGGGGTTGCGCACGCCAGGCTGCCCCTTGGCTTCCTCGCGCAGCACTTCGCCAATCGGCCAGGCCTGACCGGCGTTGAGCAATTTGACGACTTCCGATTTTTCGGGGAGCGCGGCGACGATCTGCTTGCCGGTCTTGCCGTTGATGGCTTCGACGTCGGCATACCGCTCCGCTAGCCGCTTGTAATAGAGCATGGCCTCATCCGCATGCCCTGCCATGTCGACCAAAGCCGCCATGCGCGCCGTGGCCGCGGCGGATCTGCCGGCGTCGTTCGAACGCTCTGCTTGTTGCAGCAATTGCTCCGCTTCCAGTAATGAACGCTGTGCGATCAACCGCTGGGCCAGCGAGTCCCGAGCGTTATCCGCAACGGGGAGCGTGCTGAAGAAATCCAAGAACTGTCGCAGTGACGCCACGCCGGCAGCGTCGTTCGCCGCAGTCAGGCGGGCGGCAATCGAAGCGTCCATGCGCGTCCGTTCATCTCCGGCGGCAGAATCCAGTAGCCCCTTCAGGCGGGCCTGCACCCAACGATCTCGGCGAACAGAAAGGACGTGATCGACGCGATCCAACTCAGTGCGCTGGGTCTCTGCGTCGACCAATCGCATGTAGGCTTCGAACGCGGCGAACTCCTCGCCAGCCGTTTGCAGGCCGGCGGCCAACAGACGCAAATATTCGCCGCGCTGCTGCGGTTGATCGACTAGTTTCTCGACGTCGGACATCCAAGCCCGATTGGCGACAAAGTCAACTCGCAGGCCTTCCAGCATGGCGTCGACCAACAGCTCGCGCGTCTGCGGCTTGGGCTGCAACTCAAACGAACGGCGCAGACTCTGCACCGCCTCGGCAAAGTTGCCTTCGTCCAACAGCAGCTCGCCGCGGCGAGCTAGCGCTTCGGCGTCATCGGGTGAGGCCGTCAGCGTTTCAGAAATTTGTTTCCATAGATCATCTCGCTGGTCGAAACGTTCAATCACGTCCACGCCCTGCGAGATCACCGCGCCGCGGTAGCAGATCAGATTGCCAGGAATGGTGCCGGTGCGAGACTTCGAGCGACCGACCACGCGGCCCGTGTCGACGTCGATCGCCGCGACTTCGGCCGATGTCAGCGGCAGCAGATAACGCTTGCCATTGAAGAAACCGCGACCGCTCGGAGCGCTACCGGCCGGCAGCGCCAGCGAAGCATCGGCCCAGGCCGACGAGCCATCGGTCAGCTTGACAGCGCGGACGCCGCTGCGCCCGACGATCAGAGCCTTGTCGCCACTGACGCAGCCCAGGTAGAGACCGTCTTCGCGTGGCTTCTGCCACAGCAGTTTGCCGTCGAGCAGGCTCAAGCAGTGGAGTTGATTCGATTCTGGCGGCGTGAGCAGGACGTAGCCTTCGGCGATTGTCACGCTCGAATCGCACCAATGACCAGAGCCCTGCCCTGCGCTGACCTGCGTGCCGTTGTTGATAAAGATTCGCGCGTTCTGCACGCCGGGCACGTGCCCTTCGTTCCGTGGGTATTGGTATCCCCACAACAGCGATCGCGTGGTCAAGTCGAGCGCCACGGCGGCGCCGGCCGATGTCGGGCAAACCAACACGCCGTCCGAATACGATGGAGAAATTCCAGTCGTGCGACGGGATGGGTCTTGCGTGATATTGGCTTCCAGCACGGCCAACTGCTGCGACCATTCCAGCTTGCCGGTGGTTGCTTCCAACACCAGCAGGCGAATCTCGCCCTTGACTTCAGCCAGAGCGTAAACGGAGCCCCCGAGCGGCAGCGGCGAACCCAGGAAGAAGGCGCCGGCGAGATCCGAGCCCCCTTCGACGGCCGGGCCACCCGCGTCCCACTTCAGCTTGCCCTCGGTCGCAATATCGTAGGCCGCCAGGCGGTTGTACGAGCGAGCGCCGCCAGGTTGTTGTGGCATGCGACCGTTCATCATCACAATCTGGCGATGATCAAAGACGCCCGATCCGACGTCGAGATCTTCGACGCAAAAGATCCGCTCCCCGTCACTGCTCATCGTGCCGAAGGTGGTGTCGTTCCAAATCCGCTGCGTCAGCCAGCCCGGCACTTGCGCGATGGCCGTATTGGGAATCAGCCGCTTGACGCCGACCATGGTCGGACGAGCGACCGAAGCGAACTGCGCATTGGGCTCCAACATCTGGCGGATCGATTCATCCTCGGGCCCGCGCCACACGCGCTTGCCCGTGGTGAAGTTAATCGCCACGAGCCCGCCGATCGAACGCATGAAGACGTGATCATTCACTGCCAGTGGATGGAGCGTGGGGAGCAATGTGCTTCCCTGGTCGAGCGCGGTTTGACGCAATTGCTTGACCATGCCTTCGATGGCGCCGTCCTTGTCGGACGTGGGGACGCCCCAGCGGCGATTCAACAGCGGACTGCTGCCGGCGCTGACGGCGTTGCGTCCTGGCACGCCGCGATACATGGCCCATTGATCGCCGGCGCTGACGACGTTTTTCGGCGGGGCGCCGATCGCCTTGGCTAACCAGCCGGATGCGTCTTCATTGCGATCAAAGAGGGGGACTTGCTTGCCGCCCAGTTGAATCTTGGCGTCGCGATACTTTGGCGGCAACGCGGCCAGCGCTTCCGCGGCCTTGTCCGCCATTCCGGCGCGAGACCAGCAAGTGGCCATCCGCACGGACAGAATCGGCTCGTACTGGTCTGCGACGGGGGCGCCTTGCAGACGCTTGAACGTCAGAGCCGCGGCCAGCGGTTGTCCATGATCCAATTGCCAGCCGGCCAGCAGATTGGTCGCCTCGTAGCCAGCCTTGGTGTGGAAGAAGCGCCGCGAGACCTCGGCCAGCGCCGCGCCATCGCCGGCCGCAATCGCCACGTCGAGCGTCTGTTTGGCCGTGGCGCCATATTGCAGTTCGTAGGAATCGCGCCCCTCGTCCGGGAGCTCGCCGATCAGACGCTGCGCCTCGGACTTAATACTGCGATGAATTGGCTCGTCGCGCTTCGGCTGAAAGAAGTAGTCTTCAGGACCTTCGAGGATATCTCCCAACAGTCGGACCGCCTCGCCGAATCGTTTTTGTTCGAGCAACTCTTGCGCCTTGGAAAGCCGCTGCATCGTGGCGCGGTCGGTCGGAAAGAAGACGGGGTCCGCGTCGTTGTCCTGCGCGTTGCGAGCGACGCCCACGCGGCGAATTGCGGGAATCGCTATGCCGCGCATGCCACCTGGCAGGACGCGCAGCCCCGGAACCGCCGGCGCGGCCTCTGCGGCTTTCTTGGCCTTTTCTGTTGCCTCTTTCACCGCGGCTTCCTTGGCCGCTTTGATCTCTTCTTTGGCGGCTACGGCGCGCTCTTGGATTTCGGCCTTGGCCTTTTCCACGGCGGCGGCCGGCTTATCTGCAGCGGCTCCTTCAGCAGCGAGCTTTTCAGCAGCAGCCTTCACGGCGCCCGGCTCGGCGGCGGCCTTATCTGCCGCCGGTTTTTCGTCATCGGCGGCTGCCCAGCCGATTTGCGGGCAAAAGCTAAGTTGAGCGCAGCATGCCACGACCGCCGCGAGCAGAATCCTTCCCGCGACGCCCAGCGTCGAGAATCCACCATGACGCATACAGTGTTTCCTTTTCTGTCCGCCAGACGCGTTCCCGACAGAAGCGCGTGATGACGCGCGCCCGCAGGGCGACCCAGACGGCCACTGAGCCCATTGGATTGCGATCGTGATTAGCGGCCGCATTGGATAGCAAAGCACACTTGTTGCCCCAAACCGGGGCACGGCAGACGCCGAAGCTTACTCAACTTAGTAGCCCGGCTCCCTGCAAAAGTTCTCTAGGTAACGGATAGGATTGCCATTCGGACTGCCGGTGGGACGTGCGAGGTGGGCATTTGGCGGCCTGTCCGGCCCGACCGCCAAGCGTAAAGCGTGCGTTCACAATATCTTAACATGCGGCTCGAACTTCCGGCAAGCAACTCCTGGCCACCCCGCGGCGCAAACGAAGCGACTGCCCGAAACGGGTCCTATTCCTGTACGTGAAAAGTCCCCCGCTGAGCCCAAGCCTAGGTTGCCGGGGCGCCACTCGACACACCGTAACATGGCGCGCATAGCGATGGTCTGGCGCGGATCGCAACGCTTGTGCGGCCGAAATCGCAAGGCTTCGCGCCGGGCCTAAGTGGTTTTTGCGCACAAATCTGGCGGATTTCCCGAGAGTTTTGCCACTTTTTCGAGATTTTATCGGGTTTTATGGGTTGCTTTTTTATTTTGGTCTAACTTTAATCATCGCGACCGCCATGCGGCGGCCGCATTTGCGATCTACCAATACTTTTGCAAGGAGGTCTCCCGATCATGGCGAAAGCCGCAGCCGCTGCCCCCAAAAAGGCGCCCAGTAAGAGCGAAGTCCTGAACAACATCGCGGCCGAAACCGGTCTGGCCCGTAAGGACGTCGCAAGCGTTCTCGAAGCCCTGGCTGGCGAAGTGAAGAAAGCCCTCGGCAACCGTGGCCCGGGTCTGTTCGCGATCCCAGGCCTGGTGAAGATCACCAAGAAGAAAGTTCCCGCCCGCGCTGCCAAGAAGAACGTGCCGAATCCGTTCAAGCCAGGCGAGTTCATGGACCAGAAGGCGCGTCCGGCCTACAACAAGGTCGGCATCCGCGCGCTCAAGAACCTGAAGGACATGGTCTAAACAGACTGGGTCTAAACAGACTGGGTTCGCTGAGCAGGATTGCTCGCGATTTTGAGGATTCAACGGACCGCTCGGCCGTGTGTTGCTTGTCGCATGCCAAGGATGGCGTCGGCCGCGAGCTCACACGGTCGGGCGGTTTTTTTGCGCGCCGCCAGCCTTTCGCTCGCGACGGCGCCGGCAGTCGAGAAAATCAACGCGCGGCTAGAACCGCATCGCCGTAAAGCCGCCGTCGACGTAGCACGCCGCGCCGGTGATAAAGCTACCCGCGGTCCGCGACAGCAACAGAATCGTCGCGCCGACCAACTCCTCGGGCGAGCCAAACCGCGCCATCGGCGTCTGCCGCAGGATGCTGGCCGTCCGCTCCGCGTCGAGAATCTTGCGATTCTGCTCCGCCGGAAAGAAGCCGGGGCAGAGCGCGTTAACCCGCACGTTGTGCGGTGCAAACTCGCGCGCGACGTTTTGCGTGAGATTAACTACGGCCGCCTTGGTCGCGGAATAAGCAAACACGCGCGATAGCGGGATCGCCGCCGTAATGCTTGCGATGTTCAAGATGGCGCCGCAGTCACCGGCGTTGGCGTCGCAGCGCTCGACCATATGCCGGCCAAAGATCTGGCAGCCCAGATGGACGCTCTTCAAGTTGCTATCCAGCACGTAGTCCCAATCCTTGTCCGTCACTTCGAGATAAGGACTGGCCGAATTGACGCCGGCGCCATTGACCAGAATGTCGACACGGCCGTACTGGGCCAGCGTGGCGTCGAGCAATGCCTGGACGCTGTCGCGATCGGCGACTTCAACCGGTAGAAACGCTGCCGCCCCCCCTGCCGCCGCGATCATGTTCACGCGTTCTTCGCCGCGCTCGCGATTTCGCCCGGCGACAATCACCGTCGCGCCTGCGCGGGCAAGTCCCTGGCAGAGCGCCCCGCCCAACACGCCGGTCCCTCCGGTGACCACGGCCACCTGTCCGCTGAGACCGAAGAGTTGTTCCAGATAGTCGTTCGCCATGAGTCGCCTCTGAAGTCTGTTAGGTAACGGTCGGCGCGCACGATAATGGTCGCCGACAGGTTACTCGCGAGAACACACCTGCGGCGATTGCGTCGTCGCCTGCGGCGCTCGTGCCGTGTGACTAGTCCTTGGGCTCTTTTCGGAGACGGATCCAATCCGAATGGAACTTGCCGGGCTTGTCGACGCGCTCGTACGTGTGAGCTCCAAAGTAATCTCGTTGCGCTTGCAACAGGTTGGCCGGCAAACGGGCGCTGCGATAGCCATCATAGTAGTTCATGGCCGTGCTCAGCGCCGGCGCCGCCACGCCCAACTCAACGGCCGTAGCCGTCACGTGCCGCCAGGCCTCTTGCGCATCTCGAATGACCTGGGTGAAGTACGGCGCCAGAAGCAGGTTCTCCAACTTGGGATTGGCGTCAAACGCTTCCTTGATGCGATCCAAGAAGCGGGCCCGAATAATACAGCCGCCGCGCCACAGCATGGCGATGCTGCCAAAGTCGAGCGGCCACTCATGCTCGCGCGCTGCCGCCTGCATTTGCACAAAGCCTTGCGCGTAGCTGCAAATCTTGGCGGCGTAGAGCGCCTGGCGAACTTGCTCGATGAATTTCTTGCGATCTCCCGTGTATTTGGCCGTGGGGCCAGGGAGGACCTTACTTGCGCGCTCGCGCTCTGCCTTGAGGGCAGACAAGCTGCGGGCATAAACAGCCTCGGTGACCAACGTGCTGGGGACGCCCAGGTCGAGCGCTAGTTGGCTCATCCATTTGCCAGTCCCCTTGGCGCCGGCGGTGTCCAAAATCTTATCGACCAGGTAGCCATCTCCGGCGTCGTCTTTGACGCTGAAGATGTCGCGCGTGATTTCAATCAGGTAGCTATCCAAGTCGCCGCGGTTCCATTCGGCAAAGACCTCGTAGAGTTCATCGTTCGACAGGCCGAGGACCCCCTTGAGCAGCGCGTAGGCCTCGCAGATCAACTGCATGTCGCCATATTCGATGCCGTTGTGGACCATCTTCACATAGTGACCAGCGCCGCGCGGGCCAACCCATTCGCAGCAAGGAATGTCTTGCTTGGGGCCCACCTTGGCGGCGATCGCCTGGAAGATCGGCTTGACCAGTGGCCAGGCGGCCGGGCTTCCGCCAGGCATCATGCTCGGGCCGAGCAGTGCGCCCTCTTCACCGCCGGAAACGCCCGTGCCAATGAACAGCAAGCCCTTGGATTCGACGTACTTCGTGCGGCGTTCGGTGTCAGCGTAGTGGGTGTTACCGCCGTCGATGATCACGTCGCCTGGCGAGAGGAGTGGAATCAACTGCTCAATCACCGCGTCGACCGCCGGCCCAGCCTTGATCATCAACATGACTTTGCGCGGCGACTTCAGATTGCCGACCAACTCTTCGACCGTGTGGCAGCCGACAACCTGCTTCCCCTTGGCGCGCTTGGCGACAAAGTCGTCGACGACGCTCGTCGTGCGATTGAAGACCGCGATCTGGTTGCCGCGGCTCTCAATGTTCAGGGCCAGGTTCTCGCCCATTACGGCCAGGCCGATCAATCCGATATCACACTTTGCGGTCATGGTAGGTAGCCAGGCTAAAGGAGTTGGAATCAGAAACAGGACGCACTCGCGCGCCGGTGGCGGTGTTTACTTCATCAATGGCCAGGGAGGCATGTCGGGCAGGTACGTATCGAACTCGGCCAGCAGCTTCTTTTGGTATTCGCCGGCAAACGTGTGGTTGAAGAGCCGATCAAGACCCTCGTCGTGCAGCCGGCGCCAACTGGCTTCTTCATGACCTGGATTGATCGGGAAGAAGAGTGCGCTGTTGGCGACCGCCGCCTTGTAATCGCCCGGCGCGTCGCCGACCATCAGCACGTGGTTGGCCGGGTATTTGGCGGCAACTCGCAATGTCTCTTTCTTGGTGCCGATCTCCTGCCCACAAATGGCGGCGACGAACTTATCAATGCCGTGCTCTTCCCACTCGCGCTCCAGCGCTTCGTTGGGCGTGGCCGAAACCACGAGCACATCCGAGCGGCCTTGCAGTTTTTCGAGCGTCTCGCGAACGTACGGAAATGGCGGCACGCCGCGCACGATATCGGTGATCGATTGATTGATTGCCTTGGACCAGGCGAGCGCCAGTTTTAGATCGTCGTCCGGGTTGGCCTTGATGGCGGCTTCGAGCGCCGGGTTGGCGTGCTTGGTCTCAGTCTCAAGCCAGCGGGCCAGCCCTGTGGGGATGCGGATCTTGACGCCACGGGCTGCGACTTCTGGCCGCTTTTGCAACCACTCGAGCGTCTCGATCAAACCGGGAAACCGATTGATGCCGCGGCTCTTTGAATAGAGATTGACGAACTCGGCCGCCTCGCGGGCGTACTTGCTGATGCCCTGCAGCTCATAGCTGTTGATGATGTTGGGAATGAAGCACTCTTTGTGCTTCAGTTCCATTGTGTCGAAGGCGCAGCCGTCGGAATCAATGCCGACGAGAAACTCATGCTTGGGCGTGAAATCGAACATGGCCGTTTCCGAGGTAAGGCGCGGTCCGCGTGCGGCCGCGCGTAGTTTCTAAAAAAGGGTGGGAACGAGAGCGGATATCCGTGGGCAACGCGGCGGTGCGCGGGCGCCAGTTTATTTTCGCTCCGCTTGGGGAAGGTAACTCGGGAGCTTTTGTTCAGCGTAGATCGGCTGAAACCGGGTCAAACGCTGCCGACCACCGATCAGCGGCAGCGAGACCATATCCTCGCCAATCAGTGGCGTGGCGTAGCGAAGGAATTCGTCCGTAACGTCGCAGCCGCTCTCGGTGATCCATTGCTTGGGGAAGGCCCGCTCGCTGTTGGCAACTTCCATCAGCGGGACTTTGTCGTAGCGCGCGGTGTAGATCGGGCCGGGCTCGCGGAGGATGGTCGCCATAAAGCCCCCTTCGCCCCGCGCCGCCAACAAGGCCGCCATCCGGCCGCTGCGGTACGCTTCTTCCAGATCGACCGTCGAGGCGTACGCCATCGAGTGCCGCTGATCCGTCCCTGACACGTTGCCGCGGGCGGCGCCCTTGGCCGCCAGGCCGACCTTGTTCAGGTAGTTGACCACGGTCTGCGCCACGGTGGTGTTGCTGGAGCTGAACATCACGTGGCCGAAGGAATCTTTCACCTCGCCCAGCTCGCCAACGTCAAAGCCTTCGCTGACGACGACGATCGCCCGGCCTTCGCTGCGGAGCTTATCGTTGACCTGGTCCGCCAGTTGCGCAAGCGAGCAGGGGCTTTCGGCCAGATAGATCAACAGCGGCATCTCGCGCCCTGGGTCCGCCAACCGCGCCGCCGCCGGGATGAAGCCGATCTTGCGACCCATCGCCTGCATCACCAGCACGGGGTCCGCCGGGCTGGAGCCGGCGTTTTCTTCGTTGGCGTTCTGCACGCCGTGCATCCAGTACTTGGCGACAGACCCATAACCGGGCGTGTGGTCGATCAGCTTGAATTCGCTGTCGCCCACGTCGTTGTCAATGGTCTTAGGGACGCCGACGCAGGTCAGCTCCAGGCCGCGCTTGGCAGCCAGCTCGGCCATCTTGTTGGCCGTGTCCATCGAATCGTTGCCACCGATGTACAAGAAGTAGCCAACATCGTGCGCCTTGAAGACTTCGATCACGCGATCAAAGTCCTCTTGCTGGTTCGGCTTGAGCTTGTAACGGCAAGTGCCGATCGAGCCGGCCGCCGGCGTGGTCCGCAGCAGCGCTACTTCCTCCGCAGGCTGGGCGGAGAGATCGAGCAGTTCCTCGCGCAGCACCCCTTCGATGCCATGCCGACCGCCGTAGACGGAGACAATTTCGTTCAGCTCGCGCGCGGTTTCGATGATTCCGCGGAGGCTGTTATTGATGACAGGACTCGGTCCGCCGCTTTGGGCGACAACCATATTGCGCGGTCGAGGCATGATCTGACTTGCGTGGCTTGTCGTGAGAAAACCAGGGACAAAAACGGCAGGCGCCGGCCAAAATCCCCGTGGAAACGAAAGGGGAAATTCTACCGTTCCCAGAACAGGCCAGCAAAGGGGGGCCAAAACGGGGGTAGTGGGTGATTAGTGTGTGCAGGCTGGCGCTAGAACTGAATGGGGCTAACTTAAGGACCAGACCGCACGTTTAGCGGCTCGATAAGAATAATCAAATCAATCTCTGGGAACAGCTTCTCGACGTCTTTCGAGTCAGCGGTTCTCACATAGAGTTCGCCAACAGCCTCGTCACCAAGAATTTTCCGCCAGACAGAAATCGATCGACGTGGGCGACGCTCGCGACTTAACGTATCCGTCTCATAAAACACGCCTCCCAGCTGCGATTCTTGAATTCTCCGCGACCTCTCAGCTTCGCTTATGGCACGGTAGGCGTTCCGCTGTCGAACGATGCTTAATTCTCGCGTCAGCAATCCAAGTGGCACTGCTATCAGCGCAATGAGCACGAAGATGCTGACTAATCCGAACTGGAACCAGCGGCGGCGGGGTGGGGTCGGCATGGTCCAGTCGGTCCCAAAGTGATTGCGGTTCTTCGTTTCGCCGCTGTGGTTTAGCCTAGCCTGATCGCGGAGGGATTGGAAATCTTGCACCCTAATGCGCAAGCGCATGCGCATAAAAAAACCCCGTCCGATCGGGCAGGGCCCATATCGGACGAGGCTTTTTGTATTGTCGCTCAGGCGAACAATGTTCGTCGCGTTGCAATCGGTCTCCCGACGCTTAGCGAGCGAATCTCGTCGCCTTGCGAATCCAACTGACCTTAGGGGGTCGCAGGAGGGGCGTCGCCCGACTTCTCGACCTTGGTCGACTCGGTCTTGGTGGTCGAGCCTTCTGGGGTCGTGACTTCGGTCGTCTTCTTGACTTCGGCCTTCTTTTCGCAGCCGGCGAAAACCACCATCAGGTTCAACGCCAGGCACAATGCAATGAAACGCTTCATAATCAAATACTCCCTAACTGAGCGGGGCGAACAGCGACAGACCATCTGGCGCGCCCTTCCTCGCATATCAGAAGATACCTCTCGCGCCGCCATTATTCCCGATTCCCTGAGAATTGGAAATCTTTTCCCAGCGTGGACCGGTTGGAACGACGGTTCTGCATTCAACGGCGATACCGGATCGAGCGCCAAGCAACCGTCCTGCGCTAATTTTCACCACAACTGTTGAGCCCCGGCCCCCTCATGGGCGAGGCAATCCCCCGGATGCCGGCGATATTGCGTGCGATGGACGTTACAACGCCCAGTCTCAACATTGGTGTTCACTACGCCTTTTTCTTTGCCCCTTTGGCGGTCTTTTTCTTGGCAGGCTTGGCAGCCTTCTTAGTCGTTGGACTGGCCTTGGCGGTTTTCTTTGCGGCCTTCTTCGGCGCTGGCTTCGATTCGACCAGCTTGGCCGCTTTCTTCTTGGCCTTCTTTACCAACCCCGCCGCTTTGTGTCGCGCGCTGGCGTCCTTGATGGCCTTTGCGCCCTGCGCGCCGACTGATTTGATCTTGTCGACGGCCTTCTTGATCGGCCGGTTCCCCTTGGCGGACGATGCGCCCACCATGGCGCCGGCGAGTCCACCTGCCACGGCGCCAACCGGTCCGGCGACAATGGCGCCCAGCACGGCTCCGGTGACCCCGCCGGCGGTCTGCTTCGATACGGCCGACGTCGTTTTGCCACTCTTAGTTTTTTTGGCCACGGTGTGTCCTCAAAGTTCTCGGCGAGATGGATTGAAACCGAATGTGTTCTGGCCCAGCGGCATGATCCGCGGACAAATCGCAAGCAGACGCCGGCGACTTGCAAAGCATCATACCGATTCCACGATTTTGCCGACGAAGAAAAGTTTGCGATTGTCTGGCCGTGCCCCTCGGATCGCGTGTCGGAGTCCGGCGTGGGCGAAGACGAGTTACTTCGTGGCGAAGCTCGTATTCGCTGCTCCCGCACTGACGTGCCAGGCTGAGACTACGGCGCTGACGTTTGGGCTGGGATGACGTTGGTTCCGCATGGCGGTTCAACACGGATGACGCTTAGCAGCCGGTTGATTTTCTTGACAGGCTGCGACCTCACATGGATGTGAGGACAAAATAGCGACGTAAGTCGTTATTTTGCGAGCCTCGCGAAGCTTTGCTTTGCGCCGGGCGAGGTTGAAAAACGCCACGACGGCGT
>Ga0105047_10002221_pt1 | contig 34713 bp, 21 predicted proteins | sample MAT04_FD_78384 | JGI IMG/M metagenome (GOLD analysis project Ga0105047, IMG submission 78384) | Freshwater microbial communities from Lake Fryxell liftoff mats and glacier meltwater in Antarctica - MAT-04 (megahit assembly) | ecosystem: Environmental > Aquatic > Freshwater > Ice > Liftoff... | reverse complement strand
CGGAACCTCGACGATCTCCGCGATTTCCTCGTACTTCATGCCTTCGATGTCCTTGAGCACCAGCACCGTGCGATGTTCCGGCGACAGCCGATTCAGGGCCGCGAGCAGATGCTGCTCCTCCTCGGCCCGTTCCAATTCCAGTGCCGGGTTCGGCTCGGTCCGAGGATCGACCGGCTCGAAGTGCGGATCGCGGGCCCGATGCTGTTCCAAACTCTGCGTCGGCCGCTTGCGGCGCTTCCGGCTCATCGCCGTGTTGAAGGCGATGCGGTACAGCCACGTGAAGAATTCGGCATCGCCCTTGAAGGACGTCAGGGATTGATAGGCATTGATGAATGCTTCCTGGACCGCATCCGCCGCATCCTCGGGATTCATCACGACCCGAAGCACGGCATTATAAAGTCGATCCTGATGCCGAAGCACCAGCAGCCCGAAGGCTTCGGAATCGCCCGCGAGCGTCTCGTCGATCAGGCGTCGATCGTCGGCATTCACCTGGCTGCGGTCCTCAACGCGATCGGCCTCGGGAGGAAGGACGTCCCCGGCAATGTACCCAAGGACCGTGCGGAAGTCGATGCCCTGCCTGCGACTGAGACATAAGCGCTTTGCAGCCGGGCCGGCCGCATCCACAACAGAAAGCCTGTTGTGGATGCGCAAAACACGACGCCCGACCTCGTCGCCGATTTTCGCCGCGGGCTATACTGTACTTTTGCACCCCACTTCCGGCCGGAGGCGTTCGAACGCATGGAGAACCGCAACATCGTCGTCCGGGGGGCGCGCGAGCACAATCTCCGCAACGTCGATCTCGAACTTCCCAAGAACAAGCTGATCGTCTTCACCGGTGTGAGCGGCTCGGGCAAGTCGTCCCTGGCCTTCGATACGCTTTATGCCGAGGGGCAACGCCGGTACGTCGAGAGCCTATCCAACTACGCCCGGCAGTTCCTCGGCAATCTCCCGAAACCGGATGTCGAATTCATCGGCGGCTTGGCTCCCGCGATCAGCATTCAACAGAAGACCGCCGGGCGCAATCCGCGTTCCACGGTGGGCACCGTCACCGAAATTTCGGACTACCTGCGCGTCCTGTTCGCACGCCTCGGCCAAGGGCATTGCGTGCAGTGCGACCGGCCGATTACCGCCCAAACCCGCGAGCAGATCGTCGGCCGGATTTCGGCTTTCCCCGCCGGCACGCGCTTTCTGATTCTCGCCCCGCTCGTGCGTTCCCAAAAGGGCGAGTTTAAGGACTTTTTCGCCGAGTACGTCAAGCGCGGCTACATCCGTGCCCGCGTCGACGGACGCATCGTCAAGATGACCGACGACCTGCAACTCGACAAGCGGATCAAGCACACCATCGAGATCGTCATCGACCGACTCAGCGTCGATGCCCAGGCGGACACCAAGTTGCGACCGCGCGTGGCCGAGGCCGTCGATCAGGCGCTCTCCCTCGGCGGCGGTTCCGTCATCGTTGCGGTTGAGAACGAGAAGGACGCCAAGGCGAAGAAGAAGCCGACGACCGAGAACGAAGCCGGCACGACCGATACACTGCTCTCCTCGAAGTATGCGTGTACGCACTGCGACCTCAGTTACGAGGAGCCTTCGCCGCAGCTCTTTTCCTTCAACAATCCCCTCGGCATGTGCCTGTCGTGCGACGGCATCGGCACGCAGTTCACCTTCGACCCTGCCCTCGTGATCCCGGATGACGCCAAAAGCGTGTGGGACGGTGCCGTACCGCTGATCGGCGCGATCAAGAGCATGGGCCGTTGGCGGAAGCACACCTACGAAGGCGTGGCTGCGTCGCTGGGCATCGACCTGAAACTGCCGTGGACCAAGCAGCCCGAGCGACACCGGGAATTGCTGCTCCAGGGCAGCGGGGATGCCCACATCATCTGGGAGTGGAAGCAGAAGGGCGGCAAGATCTGGAAGCATTCGGGCAAGTGGGAAGGGATCATTCCCCAGCTCATGTCCACCTTCCGCAAGATGTCACCCGGCCCGCGGCGGATGCAACTCGAAAAGTACATGCGGATCGTCCGCTGCCCCGCCTGCCTCGGCGAACGGCTCAACCCCCAGGCACGGGCCGCCCGCGTCGCGGGCCGGACCCTGGTAGAAGTCGGCCACATGCCCATCGGCGCACTCGTGCCGTGGTTCGTCGACTACGTCGAAGGACTGAACGCGATCGAGAAGACCATCGCCGGGGAACTCGTGAAGGAGATTCAGGCCCGGCTCGGCTTCCTGCTCAACGTCGGGCTGCATTACCTCAGCCTCGACCGTGCCGCGCCCACCCTCTCCGGCGGCGAAGCCCAGCGCATCCGCCTCGCCGGGCAGATCGGTTCCGGCCTCGTCGGCGTCCTGTACATTCTCGACGAGCCGAGCATCGGTCTGCACCCGCGGGACAATGAACGGCTGTTGCGCAGCCTCGAACAACTCAGGGACATGGGCAACACGGTCCTAGTCGTCGAGCACGATGAAGAGACCATGTTGGCTGCGGATTACCTCGTCGACTTCGGCCCCGGCCCCGGCAGCCGCGGCGGTGAGATCGTCGCCGCCGGCACGCCCGCCGAAGTGCTCGCGAATCCCAAGAGCCTGACCGCGCAATACCTCACGGGCGCGAAGTCGATCGAAGGCCCGAAAGTCCGCCGCAAACCGACGAAGGCCAAGTTGAAGATCGTCGGCGCCAAGCACAACAACCTGAAAAACGTGACCGTCGAGATTCCCCTCGGCCTCTTCGTCACCGTCACCGGGGTCAGCGGCTCGGGCAAGTCCTCGCTCGTCAACGATGTGTTGAAGGAAGCCCTGCTCGCCGCCGGGCGGCAGGATCGCAAGCGGGACGACGAGGAGGACGAGACGCTTCACGAAGTCGGCACGCACGACAAGATCGTCGGCATGGATCTCATCGACAAGGTCATCGACATCGACCAGAGCGCCATCGGCCGTACGCCGCGGTCCAATCCGGCGACGTACATCAAGGTTTGGGATGAAATCCGAATCCTGTTCGCCGCGATGCCCGAAGCCAAGGTCCGCGGCTACCAGGCAGGCCGCTTCAGCTTCAACGTGCCCGGCGGCCGCTGCGAAGCCTGTCAGGGCAACGGCGCCAACAAGCTGGAAATGGACTTCCTCGCGGATGTCTGGGTCCGGTGCAACATCTGCGAAGGTCGACGCTTCAACCGCGAAACGCTGCAGGTCGTCTATCGCGGCAAGTCGATTCGGGACGTGCTCGAGATGGAAGTCCACGAGGCCCTGTCCCACTTCGAACATCACCCCAAAATCTCCGGCATGCTGCAGACGCTTCACGACGTCGGCCTCGACTACATCAAACTCGGCCAACCCTCCCCAACCCTGTCCGGCGGCGAGGCCCAACGCACCAAGCTGGCCAAGGAACTCTGCCGCAAAGGCACCGGCAAGACGCTCTACATCCTCGACGAGCCGACGACCGGCCTGCACTTCGAGGACATCCGCAAGCTGCTCGAAGTGCTCCACGGCTTCGTCGACCAAGGAAACACGGTGCTCGTCATCGAGCACAATCTGGACGTGATCCGCACATCCGATTGGCTGATCGACCTCGGGCCGGACGGCGGAGCCGGCGGCGGCGAGATCACCGCGACCGGCACGCCGGACGACTTGGCGAAGCTCAAGGACAACCCCACGGGAAAGGCACTCCGCGACTTGCCCGCGCTCAAGAAGAAGGCCAAGTCCGGCAAACTGAAGTCGCTCGAACGCAAACCCGCCGGCGAGTTCATCACCCATCTCGAAGTCACCGGGGCGAGCCAGCACAACCTCAAAAACGTCAGTGCCCGCATTCCGCGCGAGCAGATGACCGTCTTCTCCGGCCCCAGCGGTTCCGGCAAAACGTCGCTCGCGATGGACACGATCTATGCCGAGGGGCAACGCCGCTACGTCGAAAGTCTGTCCAGTTATGCAAGGCAGTTCCTGGGACAGGTCCAGAAGCCGAGGGTCGAACAGATCACGGGGCTTTCGCCCGCCATCGCCATCGAGCAGAAGACGACCAGCAAATCCCCGCGTTCCACCGTCGGCACCATCACCGAGATCTACGACTACCTGCGGATCCTCTACGCCCGATTGGGCGAACGCTGGTGCCCGAAGTGCGAAATGCCGATGGGCACGCAAACCGCCGACCAGATCATCGAGACGATTCTTGCCCTTCCCGAAGGAACCAAGATCTACGTCATGGCCCCGTTGGAACGCAAAGGGCAGGAAAAGTACGAAACCCTGTGGGATGAAATCCGCCGGGCGGGTTACATCCGTCTGCGGGTCGACGGCAAGTCCTACGGCCTCGATGAAGCCCCCGCGATCGACCATCGCCGCAAGCACAATGTCGAAGTCGTCGTCGATCGCAACATCGTTAAGCCCGGCACGCGGACCCGCATTGCCGAGGCGGTCGAACAGGCTCTGAGCCTCGGCCGCGGCGTCATCCACTTGGCCTACGTCGAGACCGAACGCCCCGAAACACAGTGGAAGGTCGATCGTTTCTCGCAGCACCTCGCCTGCGGCAAGTGCGGCACGAGTTACGACGTGTTGAACCCGCACCACTATTCCTTCAACAGTCCGCTCGGCTGGTGCCCGACCTGCGAAGGCCTGGGCTTCCAGCGCGGAGCGAATCTGAAGCTGCTCGTACGCGACGGGTCGCTTTCGCTTCGCGAAGGTGCAGTGTCCGCCTGGCCTACGCTCGAAGGCAAGGCGCCGTTTCTGCCGTTTGCCGAGGCCCTTGCGAAGTATCTCGGCTTCTCGCTGGACACGCCGTTCGACGAGCTGGAACCGAGTCAGAGTCAGGTTATCCTGCACGGCCTCAAAGACGAAGTCGTCGCCCTTCCGGGCGGGGGCGGCTTCCAGTACAAGGGCCTGTATCCCGCCGTCGATGAAGCATCGCGGGTCAGTTTCATTTACCGGATGCGGCTCGATCACCTCGTGGATGAAGTCCCCTGCTCCGCCTGTGCCGGGTCGCGGCTCCGCACCGATGCCGCCGCAACGCGTTACCTGTCCCGGACGATTGGGGAACTCACGGCAACCCCGCTCGGCGTCGTGAAGGAACTGTTCCGGAAAACGAAGCTCAGCAAACGGGATCGGGAGATCATCGGCGAAGTCCAGCGCGAGATCGTCGAACGGCTCAAGTTCCTCGTCGACGTCGGTCTCGAGTATCTGAGCCTCGATCGCCGCGGGCCGACACTGTCCGGCGGCGAAGCGCAGCGGATTCGCCTGGCATCGCAGATCGGCTCCGGCCTCACGGGTGTGCTTTACATTCTCGATGAGCCGACGATCGGCCTGCACCCGCGCGACAATGCCCGGCTGCTCGGTGCCTTGCAACGGCTCCGCGATCTCGGCAATACCCTGATCTTGGTCGAGCACGACCGCGAAGTGATCGCGGCCGCGGATTACCTGCTGGATTTCGGCCCCGCGGCGGGCGATCAGGGCGGGGAGATCACGGCCGAGGGGACGCCCAAGTTCGTCGGCAAGGCGAAGGATTCGCTGACCGGAAAGTATTTGTCCGGCCGCTTGGCCGTGCCGGTGCCGAGCAACCGTCGCTGCCCGGAAACAGCCTGGAACACGATTGAGCCGACGGCCGCGGATGTGGAAGCCGTGTCCCCCATCGGCCGGGTGCTCAGTGTCCTCGGTGCCCGCCAGCACAACTTGCGCAACATCGACGTTCACTTTCCCCTCGGCACTTTCATCGCCGTCACGGGAGTCAGTGGGTCGGGCAAGTCGTCGCTGGTTCACGAAGTCCTCTACAACACGCTCGCCCGCAAGCTTCACCGCGCCCAAACGGCCGGAGCGGCACACGACGAGGTCCGCGGATTGGAGCAGATCGACAAGATCATCAGCGTCGATCAGGATCCCATCGGCAACTCGCCGTCGTCCAATCCCGCCACCTACACCGGTGTGTTGGACCTCATCCGCGAGTTGTTCACCCGGTTGCCGGACTCGAAAATCCGGGGCTACGCCGCCCGTCGCTTCAGCTTCAACCAGAAGGGCGGCCGCTGCGAAGCCTGCGAGGGCAACGGCAAAAAGAAGATCGAGATGCACTTCCTGCCGGACGTCTGGATCGAGTGCGAGACTTGCCGCGGTTCGCGCTACAACCCCGAAACTCTTCTGGTGAAATACCGCGGTCATTCGATCAGCGATGTGCTCAATCTCCGCGTCAATGCCGCGCTGGAACTTTTCGGCAACATCCCGAAGATCCGCATCGTACTGCAGACGCTCGTCGACGTCGGCCTCGGGTACATGGCGCTGGGCCAGCCCGCACCGACGATGTCCGGCGGCGAAGCCCAGCGCGTCAAACTCGCGGCCGAGTTGGCCCGGCCCAGCACCGGCAAGACGCTCTACATCCTCGACGAGCCGACGACCGGCCTGCACTTCGACGACGTGCGGAAACTCTTGGATGTTCTCCATCGACTCGTCGATCTCGGCAACACGGTCATCGTGGTCGAACACAATCCGGATGTGATGAAGTCCGCCGATTGGCTCATCGACCTGGGTCCGGATGCGGGTGTCAACGGCGGATTCGTCGTCGCCCAAGGAACACCCGAAATGGTCGTGGCGCAGGCCGCCCTTCCCGATCGAATCCATGCATCGTACACCGGTGCAATTCTGAAGTCGGCCCTCGATGCCGGGCCGTACGAGGAGCGGGCGAAGTACGACCCCAAGGAAGCCCGCAAGCGCCGGCTGGACGATCTCGAACTCCATCAGGTCGGCAGGGACGACAAGCTGCCCTGGGAAATCGACGGCCCCAAATGGCACACGCAGGACCGCGTGACCACCCGCGGCACTCCCGTGAAATGGGACGGTGCCGCACTTGCACTCGTCATGGAACGGCTCGATGCGAAGGACGGCTTCGCGGCGGTGAACTGGAACACGCGGTCGATGGTGGAGGTTGCCGCCGCGGTGAAGTCGCAGGGCTGGTTCCTGCACGCACTCACCGGGCACGAAGCCTATCTGTCCCTCGTGTTTCACGTCGGCCGCAGCAAATTCAAGACGGCTGCGCTGACGGAACGCCTCGGTTTCAAGCGGCTCTCGGACATCCCCGGACTGGAGAACTACGCCCGCGATCAGCGCGTCGAAGTGAAACGGGCCAGGGGCATCTGGGACGAAGTCACCATTACGATCACAACCAAAGCCGAAGTCGAATCGCCGGAGTTTCTGGCTTTCCTCCATGAAGCCATCGACAGTTTTCTGGGCACACTCGACAAGCTGAATACGACCTCGGTCGAGGACATGATGCCGTGGAAACTCAACGGCGAAGCCTGGCACACCGGCCCGAAGGGCTTCCCGCCCGGCAAATCGCCGAAGTGGGATGCCGCGGTGCTCAAAAAGTTCCTGGCCGTCGTCGCCGAGGCGGAACCGAAGCTCAGCATCAAGTGGGACATGCAGGACGCGATCCAACTGAAGCTCGCGGGCATCGGCCGCATGTGGGCGCGCATCCGCACCAAGGAGCCGGGGGCGCTGGAACTCCGCTTCACCGGCAAGAAGGGCCAATTCAACCTGAACCGCTTCGAAGGCATCGGCCGCGAGGTTGAGATTTCGAGAGATCGCGACGACGGCATCGACGTGCTGACGATTCAGTTGACGACGACCGAACAACTCAAACCCACGGCATTAAAGGCGATCCTGAAGGAACACGCCGCCGGCTTCCGCGAGGTCTTCGCGGGGTCGGGAGAGTAGAAACATCGCACGCCGAATCGTGACTACCCCGGTCCATCGACTTCGATCTTGCCCAGGAACAGCAGCTTGCGGTCGGCGGTGCGGTGAAGCTCCTCGAGCATCAGGTGCAGGTCGGGAGTCAGGACTTTGGGTGTGTAGCCGATGGGGACGTTGCCGTTGACGGTGACGCGGACCGGCTTGGTCCAGTCGACGAGATCGCGTTCCAACCAGATCGTGAACTTGCGGATGCCCAGCGACTGCGTGATGTTGATCGTGCCGCCCTTGCCGATGTCCGCCGTGAATTGCGGCAGGGGTTGCACGACTTTTTTCAGGCCGTTGGCGAGTTGATTACTCGGCCGCACTCCGCCCTGCGAGACGCCGACCCAATAGAAGCGGTCGTTGCCGTCGCGGGCAATCTGCCACGGCTCGACGCTGAACTGATTCAGTCGCAGAACAGCCGTGCCGCGGGCGCGGGTCTTCCGGTTCATCCAATCGAAGAGCCGCGGAATTTCGGCCGAGTACCATTCCAATCCGCGACCGCGGTAGACCGTGAGCATCGCCGGGTAGCCGCGCGGCATCCAGCGTTCGTAGAGCTTGCGGAGGTTCGGGAACGCTCCGGACATTTCCCCGGTGACGAAGTAGGTCGGCAGTTTTTGGGCATTCCTCCAGAACTCCAGGAACAGTTCCTGCGGCGGATTGACGCCGATGCCGCTGAGGCCCGCGAAGTGATCCGGATGGGACATGCCGACATCGAGCGCCATGTCCGCTCCTTCGCCGTAACCGTACAGGAAGACGCGGTCCGGGTCGCCCTGGAAGCGGCGGAGGGCATCGCGGAGCGCTCCGAGAATGAAGACGTGATCCTTGCCGGAGTAGTCGTAAATCTGCGTGCTGAACGGGTTGGTCCAATCCGGTGCGATGACGATGTAGCCGTTGCGTTCCGCTTGTTCCGCCAGCCGTGCGATCACGTGTTCGCCCGGCATGCCTCGGCTCGGCACGGCGATCAGCACCGGATACGACCGGCCGTGATGGTACTCCGGCGGAAGGCGATAGTGGTAATCGACCCCCTTGCTCTGCTCGCTCAGCGGACCGGTGTTGACGCGGCGTATCCCATCGACACCGAGAGCGGCCTTGGGGTCAACGGCGGTACCGGGGAGAGCATTCACGTCCGCGGCGACCGGCGGCGGGAGCAAGGTAATGATTTGAGTCAATTCGTCGGGCGCGATCGGCTTCGGGTTCGCCTTCAGGAAGGCATCGAGGTACGCCTTGCGGCTGTTGCCCGTCGATTCACGAAGATACTGCACAGCCATTTGGCGAAGCTGCCAGTTCCGCACCGCAGACTCGACATTGCGGTCCGCTCCATTTTTACCCTTCACCCAGCCGCTGACGGCATAGGCGAGAAGTTGTTCCGGCGTCTCGGCGGGGGACTTGCCGTCTTTCAACCGTTGCTCGACCTGCTTGGCGAGATCGCTGAACAGTTCCAGCCGCGATGCCGTGTCCGGGTGAAGTTCGCCGAGAATGATCGAACAGGCGTCGACGAGGACCGCCTGGTTCGGCTTCAGCATCGGCCGTGGGGCAAAGACCGCCGCGCCGACGCCGGCAACAGCAGCGTGAGTCTGCAAGGTCCGCATGCCGCTTTCGGCCTCGACGACGTTTCGGAGCAGTTCGATCGTCTTCTCGTAGCCCGGCTGGACGCTGTCGACCTCGACTTTGACTTTCGCCATACGCGTGCGGTCCTTGGGGTCAGCCGCCTTCGGCGTGTAGCTGTCCAAGTGGTTTTTGGCGAGTGCATAGCGGCCGGACTTCAACGCGGCCTCGAGTTCATCGACGACGAATCGCGTCTCCGCGCGGTCGATGTCGTCCATCGTCTGGTCGAACTGATCGAGCGTCTTCTTCTCCCAAGTCCCAAGCACTTCTTTTTTTGTCGATTCGAGTTCCAGTCGCGCACTCTGATGCCAGACGAGGCTGCGGCGGGTGCCATCCATGCGGCCGACTTCGTTGAGGAACTGGGCGATGCGGATCCGCTTGTCCGCGTCGGGCTTCTCCTTGGCTTCGCGCAACTCCGGATGCAGGCTCAAGAGCCTGCGGATCAGCCGCGGATCCTCCTCGTAAGTGTGGAAACCTTGGCTGATCTTGTCCGTCGGCGAATCGAGGATCATCGAATAGGGCGTGAGTTTGGAGACTTGCTGCGTGATCTTCTGATTCGGGTTGTTGTCCAGCGTCGTCGTTTCGAGAACGCGGATCCAACTCTCGTTGTAAGCGCCGATCTTGTTGACCGACTTGATGGGGAGCACCGGTCGCAGCGCGCGGGCCCTCACCTTCGTCGTGTACTCGATCCCTTTCTCCCGGACGATCTCCTTGTCGATCTTCCCGCCCTTTTGGGCATGAGTGCTGAAGATCACGAACTTCGGCCCATCCATGATGACGTCGAAGCCGTCGGTCTTGGCGACCTTGATCGACCGCCCGCCTTCGTAGACGACGTCCGATTCCTTCGCGTACTCCCCCTGCACCACAAAGCCGTCGGTCATGATGATCGTGACCGGCTCCGCGGCGATCAGCGGCACGGCAACGGCGGCCAGAAACAGGGCACTCAATCCGAGCGAACGTGACATCGGAACGACTCCGCACTCCGGGACGCGACCAACCCACAACCTCAGCATAACGGTGTCGGGCTTGACCCGTGAGCGGGAACCGGACACGATGCCGTCAATCTCGTTCTTTTCCCACAGGCGGCTGCTGCCATGCCCGGTCTCGGTCGTTACCTTCCCGCTTCCATCCGGCCGATGGTTCGCCGAGCCTATCGCAGCGTGGTTCCGAAGAATCTCGACCGTCCGCTGATGCCGGCCGAATGCTGCGGGCGATTGCTGTGCGCGAAGCGGTCGTTCCTCTGGCAGCAAAGCGAAGCCGGGGTGATTCCGATCCGCGTCCACAACGATTCCCCGATGGTCTGGTCCAGTCAAGGCTCGCACCCGGTGACGGTGACGTTGACCTGGCTGACCTCGCGCCGCGAGACGTTGGCCGTGCCGACGACCATCGTGAAGTTGCCGATGCCGATCTACCCCGGCGAGGTCATGGATCTCGATCCGGCCATTGTCGCCCCAGCCTTCAACGGCCACGGCTTGATCGAAGTGGAACTGAAGCAGGCGAACGGGCCGAACTTCGCCGAGCATGGCGTGCCGAAGGTGCTGATCGAATTTCAGGTCTCCGGAAATGCGGCCGAGGACTTGGACTATCACAAGGCCTACGCCACCGCAGACCTTTCGCTGGACTATTGGACGGTCGTCGGCCCGAAGACGAAGGCGGAGTTCGACCAACTGGCGGCGAACAAGATGGTGCACCTCCATGAAGTCGGGGTCACTCCCGATTCGCGCATCCTGGATGTCGGCTGCGGCACCGGGCAACTCGCGATCCCGCTGGAAAGTTACCTGACCGACCGCGGCTGCTACACCGGCACGGACATCGGCGCTGAGGCGATCCCTTTCTGCCGCGACCGGTTCAAGCGGCCGAACTTTCGGTTCCTTCAAAATGAGATGACCAGCCTACCGCTCGCAAACGAAACGTTTGACATCATCACCTACTTCAGCGTCTTCACGCATACCTTCCCGGACGAGACCGCACTGCTCCTGGCCGAGTCCCAGCGCCTGCTGGCCGCCGGCGGCGTGATTATCGGCGATGTCTTCACGTCGTCCTTGGTCGACCGCTGCTCCGGCAACCGCGGCATGATGGAGCTGAACGAGGAACACTTCCTGCGGCTCGTGCAGGTTGTCGGCCTGAAGGCCGAGGTTCTGCACGACTGGGAATTGAATCCTTATCTCCGCCGGCAGGTCTACACCTTCCGCCATGCCTGAAGTGTTGATCGGCCCTATCCTGATGGTGTCACCTTTCAGGAAGAACCGATGCGCATTCTGCTCACCAACGACGACGGCATCTACGCCCCGGGGCTGCGGGCGCTGCGCCGCGAACTCATGAAGATCGGCGAAGTCGTCGTCGTCGCCCCGGCAACGGAGCAGAGCGCGACCGGGCATTCGGTCACGCTCTACACGCCGCTCTTGGTCAACGAAGTGTTCGACGAAGTCGACGGCGATCGGCAATTCCTGGGCTGGGCGGTGGAAGGCCGACCGGCGGACTGCATGAAACTCGCGCTGTTGGAACTGCTCAAGGAGCCGCCGGATGTGGTCGTCAGCGGCATGAACGCGGGTTCGAATGCGGGCATCAACGTGCTGTATTCCGGTACCGTCGCCGCCGCGATCGAAGCGGCGTTCTACCGTTTCACCGCGATTGCCTGCTCGCTGGAATACGAAAAGAAGATTTACGACTATGCGAAAGGTGCAGCTTACTGTGCCCAAGTCGTGAAGCAAATCCTCGCCGGCAACCCGCCGGCGGGTCGGCTCTTCAACGTCAACATCCCGGTCCTCGAACGCGGGCCGATTCGCGGGATCAAAGTCCTGCCGCAAAACGCGACGCCTTATCGGGAAAAGTTCGACCGCCGGGTCAATCCCCGCGGCCGGGTTTACTTCTGGAACAGCCCCGAATTCCACTGCCCCGAGCCTCATCCGGATACCGACGTGACGGCGCTGGCCGAACAGTACATCACCGTCACCCCGCTCATGTTCGACCTGACCGCCCGCGATCAACTCGCATCCTTGGCCGAGAAAACCTGGACGGTGACGGAAGTGGAGTGAAGAACCAGGCGGTTCACCGCAAAAACCACAACGCTCGCAATGAGAAAAAGACAAACTCAATAGTTTGAATTCATTCTGCTCTGATTTGTGTTCTTTGCGGTCTTAGTGGTGAACCTCTTGTTTTACGCCAATTCGTCAGCCGTCTTATGAAAGTTCTTGACGCAGCCGGCCAGCGTTTCTTCTTTCCATTCCCACTCGAATTCGATCGAGAAGACGCCTTGGAACTTGGCGTCCTTCAGGGCCTTGAGCATGCCCGGCACGTCGCCCATGCCGGTGGTCCAGACGACGTCGTGATAGCCGTTCGGCCCGCCACCCTTGGCCATGTCCTTGAAGTGAGACGAGACGACGTGCTTGCCGTGCTTGGTCAACACGTCCTTGGGGGACAAGCCGCTGCGGACCCAATGGCCGACGTCCGCACACATGCCGACGTGCTTCAGGTCCTTCACGAGACTGATGACGTACTCCGGATCCCAATAGCGGCTCGGTTTGGGGTGGTCGTGGATGCCGACCTTCAGGCCCGCTTCGCCTGCGGCTTGGTCGATCACGGCCAGATCCTTGGGGTCCGGTTCCGAGTTGATGATCGTCAGGCCGATCTTCTTGGCCCACGTGAAGATCTTGCGGGCTTCCTCGATCTTGCCGGGCAGGCCCATCACACCGGCGTGAAGAATCGTCACGCCGCAGTCCTTGGCCTTGGCCAGCGTCCTCTCGATCTCGGCTTCGCTCATGCCGGGGCCGAAGCCGGGCTTCTTGCCGGCTTCGAGGGCTTGGCCGGGGTAGCACTCGGCGTACTTCACCCCGAGCCGCTTGCAGAGTTCGAGCGATTCGAACAGGCTTTTCTTGTTGTTGGTCCAGGTTTGCAGCGCGAGCTTCCAACCGAGTTTTTCGGCACCCTTGGTGGAGACTTCATCGGCTCGAAGATTCACTTGCGAACCGAGCGCGACGACGGCCGGCAGAGCGGCACCAGCAGCGAGAAACGAACGACGATCCATGACTGTAACCTCGAGAGAAAAGGGACGGCACCACCATCATCGCCGAAAGTCCGCGGCGCGGCCGGCCTCATTCTTCCGTGAAGCGTTTGTGGCGAAGGATGTGGTGATAATGTTGGGCGAAGCGGTGCGACTCATCGCGGACGTACTGCAAGAGTCGCAGTGCCGCGGAGTGCCGGCTGAGCTTGATCGACTCGGCCTCGCCGGGGCGGAAGATTTCCTCCTGTTGCTTGGCCAGGCTGATGAGCGTCGGCGGATCGATGCCGAGGGCCTGGAAGGCATCCATGGCCGCATTCAACTGCCCCTTGCCGCCGTCGATGAGCAGAATGTCCGGGAAGGTGTCGTTGTCTTCGGAGAGTCGCTTGAAGCGGCGGAACACGACTTCGCGCATGGAGGCGAAGTCGTCCACACCGGGGACCGACTTCACCTTGAAGCGGCGATAGCCGGGCTTGAACGGCAGGCCATCGAGAAAGCTCACGAGCGACGCCACGGTGTCCTGCCCGCTCAAATGGGCGATATCGAAGCCCTCGATGGTCCGGGGTGTTTTGTCGAGGCCCAACACTTTTTTGAGGCCCGCCAAGCCGCGTTTCGGATCGATGGGGAAGACGTGGGGTTGATCGTCGTTCTTCACGTCCCCACGCAGTTCGAGTTTGCCAAGGGCAGCCGACTCGTCACGAATGCGGGCGGCCTTCTCGAACTGGAGTGCCGTGCTCGCTTCGAGCATGTGTTCCTTCATTTCGCGAAGCAATCGCTTCTTGCGTCCTTCCATGATGAGGATCAACTTGCGGATCTGCCTGCGGTAATCCTCGCGCGAGATGCGCAAGTTGCACGGTGCGGAACATTGACGGATGCTGTATAGAATACAGGGTCGAAACCAGCGCCAGCGATCGTCCTTCGATTTGATGTCCAAGGTGCAGTTTCGGAACTTCAAGACGCGCTGCAGCACCTGCATCGCACCGCGCAGGTTCCGGGCACTGGTGAACGGGCCATAGAGCTTAACGCCCTTCCGCCGCGGCGTGCGCGTGACTTCTACGCGGGGAAACTCTTCCCGAATGCGGATCTGAAGATATGGGAAGGATTTGTCGTCCTTCAAGTCCTTGTTGAACTTCGGCTGGAGGTCCTTGACCAGTCGCGATTCATAAAGAAGTGCATCGACTTCGGTTTCCGTGGGAACGAAGTCGATGTCGCAGATATGTTTCACCAGCTCGCAAGTCCGTAGGTTGACGATCGCTTCCGCACTGAAGTAATGTGAAGCACGACTTCTGAGATTCTTGGCCTTACCGATGTAGATCACATTGCCGCGATCGTCCTTCATCAGATAGACGCCGGGCGTGGTCGGGAACGTCTTCACCTTCTCGTTCGGGGGAAGCTTCGGCTCGTCCGTCGTCGGTAATGATGTGCGCTCGGCCATGAGCGGTGTTCCTCGTCCTAGGGACTGATCGTGCGTCCATCATAGCAGCGCGACGCCGTCCTGCGAGGGTTGGTAGGGCCGCAGCCATTGGAGGATTTCAATGCGGTTGCCGTCCGGGTCGGCGATGAAGAAGCGGTCCGCGGCGGCGATCTCGACTGTGTCGGTCGTCGCGATGCCTGACGCTTCCAGATGCCTGCGGGCCGCTGCAATGTCCCGCACGTGCAGGCAAATATGCCGGGCGCTGGGCGGGTCCGCATCGGGTTTCAGCAGCAGGTGCAGATAGTGCCCGCCGAGATCGTACCACACGGCGACAAAGTCGAACTCGCGCGGCGGCGCGATCTCGCGGAGGCCGAGCCGCTCAGCATAAAAGCGCCGCGCGATCGTCACATCGGTGACGATGAGGGTGACATGATCCAAATGCGTGATGCCGAGGCCGGCCATGCCGCCACTCCCGAATGTGCGTAGATTCATGGTAGCACAACGACGATTTTCCCGGAGCCTGCGGATGCTTTCGTCCTGGACCTGGCGCACGGCCGAGCGGCGCATCGGCATCGTCGGCCTGGCCAACAGCGGCAAGACGGTGCTGCTGACATCGCTGCTCGATCACCTGCACAACCACGAACCGGATCGATTTCGCCTCGGCGATGCGAATGCCCCGGCGACGCTGCGGAAGTTTCGCGTCGTACCGGTACTCGCCGAATCGACCGCTTTCGATTTTGAGCAGGCCCGCAAGGCGCTCGGCAACGACCATCGCTGGCCGCGCAAGACGAAGGACCGGTTCGAATATGCGTGTGCCTTCCGGCGCTCCGACTGGCGCTTCAACGAAGCCGAGCTTCGCTTCTTCGACCTTCCGGGAGAACGCCTCGCCGATGCCGCGATGTTGGGTCGAAGTTACGCTGAGTGGTCTGACCGCTGGCACCAATACACCCGCGACGACAGCCGACAAGCCGCGGCAAGTCGCGTCTTTCTGGACTCGATCGCGACGGGCCAAGATGAAGTTGACGTGATTGCCGCGTACAAACTCGCGCTCGGGCAGGCGATGGCGGACTACAAGTCTTACGTCTCGCCCTCGACGTTCTGGCTCGATCCGCAGGGCACGTTGCCAAACGGACTAAAGGCTGAAGAACTGATCGCCGGTCGCTTCGCAGGACTGCCCGGCTGCGAGTTTGCACCGCTGCCTGCGGGGGTCCGCGCGGCCCGCCCTGCCCTTGCGGCGATTTTCGAGAGTCATTTTCTGCGCTATCGGGCCGAGGTTGTCGAGTCTTACCTCCAGGTGTTGGCGGAGTGCCATTCGCTCATCGTGTTGGTGGATGTCGTCGGCCTGCTCGGTGCGGGCACGGGTGCGGCCAACGACTACCGGCGGATGCTTTCGGACCTGTTCGAGGTGCTCCAACCCGGTGAGGATATGATCGGCCGGATTACGCGCGCCGTCTCCGAAGCCCTGTTCCAGCATCGGCCGCGGCACGTGACCAAGGTTGCATTTGCGGCACCGAAGATCGATCTGGTGCACCCAGCCGATCGCGACCGCGTGCGGCATCTGCTGAAATCCTTCGTCGGCAAACGGGCCGTCGAAATCGATGGCTTGTTGACGGATTTCTTCACGTGTGCGGCGGTTCTTTCCACCGAGCCGATGCCGGGGGAAGCGGGTGCACGGATGCTTCGCGGTCGTCGTTACCGGGATGCCGAGGGCAAGCGGCTGCCCTTCGGCGATGCGGTGAAGTACCCAACGAGCGAGGTCCCGCCGGACTGGCCGGCGGCCTGGGAAGCAGGCGCGTTCAACTTTCCGGAAGTGTACCCGGAGGTGCCGGAGTACCGAGGGATTCCGCCGAAGCAGATCGGCTTGGATAGGCTGCTCGATTTCGCGATGGATTGACGCGGCACAACAAGAGATCGGCATCTCACGTCGCCATCATCGAATGGTGAGGCGGGGCCGGTTGACCATCTTCGATCAACCCGCATGCCCCGACCCATTCGGGTGAGTATCCGCACCTGGCTCAGTTTCAGTATCGTCATCATGCCGGATGCAGGCGGCGACCAGCAGGTGAACGTGTACGAGGTGGCCTGCGTGATTTTGTTGTTTTCATCGGGTCGTGGCCCCAATTCATGAGGGAGTATCGCCAGGGCGTATGTTCGACGTCGCCGCCTGGTTTTTGTGCGGAATGGCGACGGATGTAGCCCACGACTTTCGCCATATGCTCGTGATCTTGCTCATCGGTTTCGTCTCGCTTCCTGCCCAAAATCCTGATGATCTTCAGACCGGATTGATGGCCGACGGATTCGTCATTCCCGTCTTGCTTGAAGCCTACCTCCTTCGACTCGTCCGTTTTCAGCCAGGTTTTGAGTTGCGCGGCCGTCATGTTTACCAACGTCTTGAATTCGGAGATGACTTCATCGGGTTTTTTGCTCACGATCGACTACCCTTCTTTTTCCCGCCCGCCTTCTTGAGCGCTTCGGGCTTGTGAGCCGCCTTGGCCCCCGTCGCTTCGCTCTCGACGAGATATTGCGGATGAGCCGGCGAGGCTGCGACGTGATGGGTCTTGATTTCGATCGGCGCGACCAGCTTTTTCTTGACTCGTCCTACAACCTTGCCTTGGGAAGAGGACCACTCGACGCGATCGCCGGGTTTGATCGATTCGGACATGTAAGAACCTCGCTGAAGTTGAAACGGTGCTGCGCAGCTCCTTCTTCAAGATCGAACAAGCATCTTCCATGCCGACAGAAACGGAATCAATCCACGTAAATGAATTCGTTGAGGTTCATGACGACGATCGCCAAATCCGCGAGCGTGCTGCCTGGCTGGGCCAGGAACCGCAGGCATTCGTCGCGTTCCGGCACCGTCGGTTTACGGGCGAAGGCGCGTCGATACAACTCGGCGATTTGGCCTTCTCGCGGCTCGTTCACCAAATTCGCCGCGAAGCGTTCAGCCTGGTCTCGGATGAACTTGCCGTTCATCAGGATCAACGCCTGCGGCGCGTAGATGCTCGCATCGCGCATGGCACAGGAACCAAGACTGTCCGGCTGATCGAACGCTTCGAAGAGCGGGAGGCGGACATTGCGTTTGGTGTAAAGGTACAGGCTGCGCCGCGTATGTTCCGCAGGGTCACGAGTGACTTGCCAGAGACCGCTCGGTTCGTCTTCGGTGAAGATCAATTCCTCCACTTCCGGTTCCAGCGGCACGCGGACGCTTGGCCCGCCGATCTTCCGGTTGAGCGTGCCCGCCGTGGCGAGTGCGGCATCGCGTAGAGTTTCGGCTTCGAGCCGGCGGCGGTTCATCCGGCTGAGCCGTTTGTTTTCCGGGTCGAGCTTCATCGCCTCGGCATTTGGCGTGGAAGTTCGCTTGTAGGCGGCACTTGTCATCATCAGTTTGTGCAGCCTGTTTAGGGTCCAAGGTACTGCGTTCGGCTCGCTGGGCTGCACGAGTTCGACGGCAAGCCAATCGAGAATCGCCGGGTGGCTGGGTTTGCCGCCACGGGTGCCGAAGTCGTTGGGAGTGCTCACCAAACCGCGGCCGAAGTGATGCTGCCAAAGCCGATTGACGATCACCCGGGCCGTCAGCGGATGATCGGGCCGCGTCAATTCCTTGGCTAAATCGAGTCGCGATTTCTGAGGCAGCGGCTTCGATGTCGTGGCCCGCACCGGCATCAGCGGCACGATCGGGCCCGGCCGTTTCAGACTGCCGCGGAGGAGCACGTGCGTCGGCACCGGCGACTTCTGTTCCTTGACGCTCCAGATCATGGAAAGCGGTTCCGGGCGTTCGGCGACGATGCGTTCTCGCGCGAGTACGAGTTTTGCCCGTTTCTCTTTCGTCGCTTCCGGCAGCGCGGCGATGACTTCGTCCCAAAGCAGCTTCAGCGTCGGCCCGGCGGCATCGACGAGTTTCTTTTGGGCCGCGGTCCGCTTGCCTTTCTCAACGGCCAAGGCTGCTTGGGTCGGCTCGTCCAACGCCGACGTTCTCGTCTTGGTCAAGGCGTCGCGGGTCTGCCCTTCGAGTTCGCGGATCGCCTTGGTGATCGGCGCCAACGCCACAGCGTACTTTGTCATCGCGGCCTTGTGGCCGGCTTTGGCTTCGTCGTCCGCCAACGACACATCGTGGAACTGCGTCCCGGCGAAATAGGCCTCCAGGCGGTAGTAGTCTCCGAGGCTGATCGCATCGAATTTGTGATCGTGACAGCGGGCACAAGCAACCGTCAGCCCCAAGACGGCGGCACCGAGGTTGCCGACCATTTCCGTAAGGACTTCCTGTCGGGTTTCGGCCGGATCCACGTTGCCGGCGACGAGATGCACCGGACCGCACCGCAACCAGCCCACGGCGGTCCGCAATTCGGTGGCGATCGGATTTCCGGAGGCAGTCTCGGCGAGCAGATCCCCGGCCAACTGCTCGAATACGAAGCGGTCGTAGGGTTTGTCGGCATGGAACGACTGCACAACGTAATCGCGGTAGCGCCAGGCGTGTGGCCGGTCGCCGTCGAGCTCGTAACCGTTCGATTCCGCAAAGCGTACAACGTCCAGCCAGTGTCGCGCCCAACGTTCCGCATAGTGAGGCGAAGCGAGCAGATCGTCGATGAGTTTCCCGTAAGCCTGCGGCGACGGATCGCGGACAAACGCTTCCGCCTGCTCCGATGTCGGCGGCAAGCCGTGCAGATCGAAATGAACGCGGCGAACCAAAGTCCGAGCATCGGCCTCGGGATTCGGCTTCAAACCAGCGTTGGAAATGTCCGCATCGAGAAAAGCGTCGATGGGGTGACCAGCTCTCGGCGGCATTGCCCGCTTAGGCGGCTGGTAGGCCCAATGCCCCTGCTCGGCTGCCGACCATTCGGGGTCCTTATAGTCGCTGTCGCCGGCCAGGCCGACGGCAACCAGCAGGACCAGCGGAATCAGGAAGGCGAGAATTCGAACCATGCTGGTCGGCCCGCGGTTGATGGTTGCGATCCGGGAATTGACGATAAGTTTACCCCGGACCTTCCTCGGAAGAAAGTCGTCGTTTGCAGGGATTTCACTTCCGCGTGCGGGTGGCTTGGATGTGGACCATACTCGCCGACTAAGATGATACGGAACTTCAGATTCGGCATGCGTTGAAGGATCGATATGGCCACGGCTTCCCCGACGGTTTCTTCCCCTCGTCGATCAGCTTCCTCCAGCGGCGATCGTAAATCGGTCGTCATCGTCGGTGCCGGTCCCGGCGGGTTGGCGGCCGCGTTGTTGTGCGCTCGCGCGGGCTTGAAGGTGACCGTCGTCGAGCGCTTGCCGAACGTCGGCGGGCGTTGCTCGGCGATCCGCGATCAGGGCTTCCGGTTCGACTTGGGGCCGACGTTCTTTCTTTATCCGCGGGTGCTGGAGCGCATCTACAAACTGCTGGGCCGGGATCTCCATGCGGATATTCCGATGGTGCGACTCGTTCCGCAGTACCGCATCGTCTTCGGCGAAACCGGCGGGGATCTGGTCTGTACGCCTGACTTGGCGAAGATGAGCGAAGCGGTGGGAAAGCTCAATCCGCAGGACGGCGCCAACGTCCGTCGCTTCGTCGAGGAGAACCGGCACAAGCTCGAATGCTTCCGGCCGGCGTTGGAGAAGCCGTTCAATGGCCTCAGGGATCTGCTGAGCTGGGATCTGATCAAGCTGTTGCCGTTGTTGCGGCCCTGGGCGTCGGTCGATGACGATTTGAAGCGATATTTCAAGGACGAACGCACGCGGCTCGCGTTCTCGTTTCAGGCCAAGTACCTCGGCATGTCCCCCTTCAACTGCCCGAGTCTGTTCACGATCTTGTCGTACCTCGAGTACGATTTCGGCGTGTGGCATCCGATCGGCGGTTGTAATGCCGTGAGCGAAGGCATGGCCGAGACGGCCCGCGACCTCGGCGTGGAGTTCCGCCTCGGCGAGCCTGTGACGGAACTGCTGTACCAGGGCAAAAAAGTCGTCGGCGTCAAAACGACGAAGGACGAGTACCTCGGCGATGCCGTAATCCTGAATGCGGACTTCGCCCAGTCGATGACCAAGCTCGTGCCGAACGAACGCCGCCGAACGTGGACCGACGCCAAGCTCGCCGGCAAGCGTTACTCCTGCTCGACCTTCATGATGTATCTCGGCATCCGCGGCCGCTACGACCACCTGCACCACCACACGATCTACACCTCGTCGAACTACCTCGCCAACCTGGCGGACATCGAGACGCACCACAAGCTCTCCGAGGATCCGTCCGTTTACGTGCAGAATGCCGGCATCACGGACGACACCCTGGCGCCCAAGGGCACGAGCACGATCTACGTGCTGGCGCCCGTGACTCACAACCACGAGACCGTCGACTGGAAGTCGGCCGCTCCGGCGTTCCGCACGAAGGTCTTGAAGCAACTCGGCAAACTCGGAATGGACGATATCGAAGACCGCATCGTCTACGAAAAGATCGTGACGCCGAACGATTGGGAACAAAGCTACGAGGTCTATCGCGGAGCCACGTTCAACCTGGCCCACAACCTCGGGCAGATGTTGCATCTGCGCCCGCGGAATCGGTTCACGGAATTGCCGGGCACCTACCTGGTGGGCGGCGGAACGCATCCCGGCAGCGGTCTACCCGTGATTTACGAATCGGCTCGCATCAGTACGCGACTGCTGTTGAACGATCTCGGTATGGATGCCTCCTGGCTCGGCGTGCCGGGGGCGAAAGACGAGCCTGCGGCGGTATCCGTAGGATAAACTGCGATGGACTTCAGGGTTTGCAGGTCTCAGTTCGGCGGATGACGTGAGCACAACGATGACAGAAAAAGTCGGCATTATCGGCGGCGGATTGGGCGGCTTGGCGGCCGCCTGTACCTTGGCGGCACGCGGTCACAAAGTCGTGCTGTTTGAGAAAAGTTCCTGGCTGGGCGGCAAGGCGGCGCAGCTCAGCGAAGCGGGCTTCCGCTTCGATATGGGTCCGACGATCCTGACCATCCCCAACGTCCTGCGGCGTATCTTTGATGAAGCCGGCCGCAAGCTCGAAGACTACTTGAACCTCGTACGGCTCGACCCGCAGTGGCGTTGTTTCTTCTCGGACGGAACGCATCTCGACCTCGTGGAAAATACCGAGGCGATGGTGAAGAACCTCGACGACTACAGTCCCAAAACCGACTCGGCTGCGGGGTATCGCCGATTTCAGGAACTCTCCACTCGGCTGAGTGCCATCTCGGATAGGTTCTTCTTCTGGAAGCCGATCGGCGGCATCGCGGACATGATCGACGTGAAAGCAGGCTTTCAGCCGTCGATTCTCGCTGATGTGATGAAGATGCGGATGGGCCGATCGGTCGCGGGCACCGTGCGCAAGTACATTCCCGACGAACGCGTCGCGCAAATGCTGGATCACTTCACGCAGTACGTCGGCTCGTCCCCCTATGGCTCGCCCGCGGTACTCTGCGGCATAGCCCACATGCAGACGCACGACGGCATCTGGTTCCCCATCGGCGGCACACGGGCCGTGCCCGAAGCCCTGGCCAAGCTCGCGGGCGAACTCGGCGTCGAACTGCGGACCGATTGCGGCATCGCCAAGGTGAACGCGAACGCCGCACAGGACACCGTGACCGGGGTGACGACCGAAGCAGGCGAAATCATTCCGTTGTCGTCCATCGTCAGCAATGCGGACAGCGTCAGACTTCACCGCGAACTGCTCAACGGCAATGCGCCGCGAGCGGCACAGAAGTTCGAGAAGCGTCGCAAGTACGAGCCGGCCTGCTCCGGTGTGGTGCTCTACCTCGGCCTGAACAAGGCCTACGACCATTTGAAGCACCACGGTTTTGTGTTCAGCCGCGATGCCCACGAGGAGTTCGACTTCATCTACCACAAGGGCGAACCGGCACCCGACCCGACTTGCTACATCGCCGCCACAGCGGCGACAGAACCCGGCACCGCCCCCCCTGGCGGCGAAGCCTTGTATGTGCTGGTGCACACGCCCTACCTGCGGCCGCACCACGATTGGAAGGCGATGTTCCCCGCCTATCGTCAAATCATCCTGGACAAGCTGAAGACGACCGGGCAGATGCCGGACCTCGAAGATCGCATCGTCTTCGAGAAGCACTTGACCCCGCAAGACATTCACGACCGCTATCGCGTCCTCAATGGTGCCATCTACGGCATCGCCAGCCACGGGAAGTGGCTGGGCGCGTTCAAGCCGAGCAACCGCTCGCCGGACATGAAGGGCCTCTACCTCGCCGGTGGTGCCGCCCACCCCGGACCCGGCATGCCGATGGTGCTGATGTCCGGCTGGATTGCCGCCGATGTCCTCGACCAGGATGCAGCAAAGTCCAAGCCCACATCCGCCCGGAAAACGCTGCAAGGGGTGGGTGCGTGAGCGGCACGCGAACCCCGCGGCCGGGCGACGTTCCCAAGCGAATCGTCTGGCTGCTGAATGGCTTTAAGCGCTACGTCCGCCGTTTCATCCGCAAAAACTTCCATGCCGTCCGGCTTTCGAAGACGAGTTGCCCATGGCCGACGGGACCCGAGCCGATTCTGGTGGTGTTGAATCACCCGAGTTGGTGGGACCCGATGATGGCCGTGGTCATCAGCGATCACGTGCCGCCGGGCGAGCACTTCGGCGCGATCGATGCCGAGGCGGTCCGGAAATATCCGGTCTTCCTGAAACTCGGCTTCCTTCCTGTCGACACGCTGTCGCTTCGCGGAGCGGCGGAATTCCTTCGGCGCAGCGAAGCGATCCTCGCCGAGCCGAACCGCCTGCTCTGGCTGACCGCCCAAGGAAAGTTCACCGACGTTCGCACCCGGCCACTCGTGCTTCGTCCCGGGGTTGGCCACTTGGCGGCGCGGCTGAAGCGCGGCCGCATCGTGCCGGTCGCTCTCGAATACAGCTTCTGGACGGAGAAGACGCCCGAAGCACTGATTCGATTCGGCCGCACGCTGGATATCGCCGACTTCCCGGAACGTAACCCCAAGGAGTGGACCTTCGAGATCGAACGAGCCTTGACGGAAACCTTGGACGGCCTGAATACCGAGACCATGACCCGCGAACCCGATTCGTTTACGGTGCTCGCTTCCGGCAGGACCGGCGTCGGCGGCGCCTACGACCGCTTTCGTCGCGTCGCGTCCTGGGCGCGCGGCCGCCGCTTTGATGCTTCACACGCCGGCGGAGAATCGGCATGATGCTCGCCGCCTCGATTGTACTCTTGGTATTCGCCGCCCTTCCTGCCCTGCTCTACGCCCGCAACATCCGCCTGTTCCGCCCACCGCCGTTGCCCACCGACGACTGGCAGGTACCGGCAATCTCGGTGCTGATTCCGGCCCGCAATGAGGAAGCGTCGATTCGGGAAGCCGTCGAATCGGTCTTGCAAAGCACCGACGTGAGACTCGAGGTGATCGTCTTGGACGACCACTCGACCGACCGCACGGCGAGCATCGTCGAGGAACTCCGATCGCGCGACTTACGGGTGCGGCTGGAATCGGCTGAGATGTTGCCCGCAGGCTGGTGCGGCAAACAGTTTGCCTGCTTCCAATTGGCTCGACTGGCATCGCACGACACTTTCACGTTTCTGGATGCCGATGTTCGGCTGGAGCCGACGGCGCTCGCGCGTATGATCGCCTTCCAACGGACAAGTGGTGCCGCGCTCGTGAGCGGCTTCCCGCGACAACAAACCGGTACGATGCTCGAAAAACTCGTGATCCCGTTGATGCACTGGCTTCTTCTCGGCTTCCTGCCGTTCGATCGCATGCGCGTTGACCTGCGCCCCGGCCTCGGTGCAGGCTGCGGCCAGTGGTTTCTCACAACGCGGACTGCCTACGAGCAGAGCGGCGGTCACGCTGCGATCCGGGACTCGCTGCACGACGGCGTCAAACTGCCTCGTGCCTACCGCCGGGCCGGGCTGAAAACGGACCTGTGCGATGTGACCGACCTGGCCCGTTGCCGCATGTATGCGAGTGCGACGCAGGTCTGGAACGGTTTGGCGAAGAACGCTCATGAAGGCCTCGGCGCGCCGAAGTTGCTTCCCTTCATGACGGTGCTGCTGGGCGGCGGTCATATCCTGCCCTGGCTGCTGACGCCCGTTGCGCTGACCGCCGATCCGATCGCGGCGGTTGTCCTCGGCACGGCATGTGCGGTCTCGATCCTGCCGAGGTTAAATGCGGCGCTCCGCTACCGGCAATCGTGGCTGGGTGCCGCACTGCATCCGCTGGGTGTGATGTGTCTATTGATGATTCAGTGGTACGCCCTCGCTCGGCGACTGATCGGCAAACCGGTCGGCTGGAAGGGTCGACCCGTTCCCGCGACTTCCTGAAAGAGACACCATGAGCCTTCCCAATTACATTCTCGTCGGCGGCGCCGGCGGTATCGGCTCCGCTGTGGCTCATCGCCTCGCTGCCTCGGGAGCGAACCTGCTCCTTGCAGGCCGCACGGCTGAGAAACTTGAAGCCTTGGCGACGGATCTGAAGACGAGCTACCCGGCGGGGGACTATCGATCCGTTGCCGTGGATGCGACGAAATCGACGGAGGTCGACGCCGCATTCGCCGCAGCGATCTCCGCGTTCGGCAGTATCCAAGGGGCAGCCTGCCTCGTCGGTTCGATCATCCTCAAGCCCGCACACCTGACCACCGACGAGGAACTGGATACGACGCTGACGCTCAACGCAAAGACCGCCTTCTATACCCTCCGCGCCGCCGTGAAGGCGATGATGGGCACCGGCGGTTCGGTGGTCCTGGTCTCGACCGTGGCTGCCCAAATCGGCTTGGCCAACCACGAAGCCATCGCCACGGCCAAGGGTGCCGTCAACGGCTTGGTGCTGTCCGCCGCCGCAAGTTATGCCGGTCGCGGCATTCGAGTCAATGGGGTCGCCCCCGGGTTGGTGAACACACCGCTGGCCGCGAAGATCACCGGCAGCGAAACGGCGTTGAAGGTCAGCACCGCTATGCACCCACTCGGCCGCATCGGCGAGCCGGACGACATCGCCGCCGCGATCGCGTGGCTTTTGGACCCCAAGTCGAGTTGGATCACCGGCCAGATGATTTCGATCGACGGCGGGATGTCCACGATCCGCGGAAAATGAAGTCATAAATCCAATTCTTCGTCGGCCGCCAAGGCGGCCTTCTCCATGATGAAATCATACCTAGGCTCGGCGTCGCGTCCGAGCAGATCCTTGAACGTGTTGTTCGCGTCGATCACTTCTTCGATCCGCACCTGGAGCACCGTGCGGCTGCGCGGGTCGAGCGTCGTTTGCGACAAGGTCTTGAACGGCATCTCGCCTAGGCCCTTGAACCGCGTGATGTCCGGCTTGGCGTTCGCCCTCAGGCCGCCGAGGATGCGTTCCTTGTCGATGTCGTCCTTCGCCCAGAAGGTATCCTTGCCGACATCGATCCGGTAGAGCGGCGGCTGGCCGATGTAGATGTGGCCCTTTCTGATGAGTTCCGGCATATGGCGGAAGAAGAAATCCAACATCAGCGTCGTGATGTGATAACCGTCCGCATCGGCATCCATGAGGAGGATGATCTTACCGTAGCGCAAACCGTCGTAATGGAAGCGGTCGCCCGCGCCGGTCCCGATGGCATTGACCAGGTCGCCGAGCTCCTGATTCATCAACACCTTGGCCGTGGGCAGGTCTTCGCCGTTGAGAATCTTGCCGCGTAAGGGCAGCACCGCCTGCAGGCGGTTGTCGCGCCCCTGCTTGGCGGAGCCGCCCGCCGAGTCCCCTTCGACGATGAAGAGTTCGGTCTCATCGCGGTCGGTCGATTTGCAGTCGGCGAGTTTGCCGGGCAGGCTCAGCCGCCGGCTGCCGGTGGTTTTGCGCTTCACCTCGACGGCTGCCGCGCGGCTCGCTTCACGCGCTTTCGCGGCCAGCACGATGCGGCCGATGATCTGGTCGGCCGCGGTCTTATTGTTGTTCAGCCATGTTTCGAGCGCGGGCCGGATGAAGTTGTCGACCACGTTGTCGAGTTCGGGGTTGTTCAGCTTGTCTTTGGTCTGGCCTTGAAACATCGGCTCGCGGACGAAGACCGACAACACGGCGACGACGCCCTCGCGGATATCCTCGGCGGTGATCTTCAGCCCCTTCATCGCCTTCTTAACGTCGGCATGCGTTTCGGAGTAGTTTTGCACCGCTTTACGGATCGCGGTTTTCAGACCGTTTTCGTGGGTGCCGCCGCCGGCCGTGCGGATGCCGTTGACATAAGAGCGGATCGATTCGTCGGTCGATTCGGTCCACTGCATCGCGACTTCAATCTTCTCGCCGGTCTCGCGCTTGACCGCGAACACCGCTTCGGTGACCGCGTTCTTCTCGGTGTTTTTGACGAGCTTGACGAGGTATTCCGGGATTCCGCCGGGGTGGCTGAACTCGTGCGTCTCGCCGGCCGGTTCGTTCCGAAACGTGATCTTCAAACCGGAATGGATGAAGGACATGTCCTCGAGCCTGGCCCGCAACACATCCGCATCGAAACGGATGACCTTGAAGATGCTCGGGTCCGGCTCGAAGGCGATGGTGGTGCCGTGGCCGCGGGCCGGGCCGATCTTTTGGACCTTGTCCAGCGGGATGCCCTTGGCGTACTCCTGCCGGTACTCCAAACCGTCCCGCTTCACCGTCGCCACCAGTTTGCGCGACAGTGCGTTCACGACGGATGCACCCACGCCGTGGAGGCCGCCGGAGTGGTAGTAGCCGCTTTCCTCGTTGCCGAATTTACCCCCGGCATGCAGCACCGTGAGCACCAGTTCCAGCCCGCTTTTCTTATGCTTAGGATGGATGTCCACGGGGATGCCGCGGCCGTTGTCGCTCACGGTGATTCCGTCGCCGGACTTGTGCAGTGTCACCGAGATCGCGTCGGCGAAACCGTTGAGGTATTCGTCGACGGAATTGTCCACGATTTCCCAACAGAGGTGGTGCAGCCCCTTGGCATCGACTCCGCCGATGTACATCGACGGCCGCTTGCGGACCGGCTCCAACCCTTCGAGGACTTGAATCGCTTCGGCGGCCGTGTATTTCGAGGCGGTGGTCGTCATGTCGGCTGTCTCTTGAATCGGCTGCGAGCCGTATCGAAGCTGTGAGCTGTAAGCAAAAACGCAGAATGATTATTCCGCGTGGCCGTTGCGTTCGGTGTCGCGCGGCTTGCGGTCGGCCTTGCCTTCGACTTCGTCCCAGTTCACCAACTCGATCGCCGGCGGAATGACGCGGTTGAAGGTGATACGCCGGCGGACCCGTTCGCCCTTGCCCCCGCGGGCGATCTTCTTGATGCGTTCGGGCGTGTAGTCGTCCGGCTTGCCGGATTCCATCTCCAGTTGAATGCGGTTGAGTTCGTTGCGTTTGCCGTCCGTCACCAAAGTGCCGCCGATGCAGACGTCGCCGTCCAGCTTGATCCCGATCACGCCCTTGCCGACGCCGGAGAGCGCGGGGACATCGTCCAGGCCGAAGTGGATGACGTGCCCGTCGCGACTGGCGAGCATCGCGCCGGTCTCCTCGCGGATCAGCCGCACCATCACGACCTTGTCCGCCGCTTCCGGCTTGGCGAACTTGCGGCCGGACTTGGTCGATTCGGCCCGATACCCCGCGAGCGGCAGTTTCAGCACGTAGCCCGAACTCAGAGCGATGAGCAGATGCGGTCCCGCATCCCCATCAGTAGGCGTGAAGCGGGGATCGGTCGTGATCGCCGCGATGACTTTCACCTGGTCGGCCATCTTGAAGAACTTGGAAATCGGTTCGCCGTAGCCGGAACTGGGCGGGATCTCGTTGGACCGCATGGTGTAGGCGATGCCGTCATCCGCGAAAAAGATGACGGTGTCCAACGTGGACGCCGGCACAACGGCCACGACTTCGTCCCCTTCCCGCACCCGTGTGGTTTCAATGGATGCCAAGCGACCGACGCGCTTGATCCAGCCGTCCCGCGTCAGCACCACGTTGGTGTTCTCACGGACGATGTAGGCGTCCTCGTTGAATTCCAGCACATCCTCATCCGCCGCCATCCGCGTTCTGCGGCGGACGACGAAGGGCTGTTCGAGCAATGCCTCCAACTCGCCGCGGACGACGCCCCAGAGTTTCTTTTCTGAGGCCAAGACGGCTTCGATTTTGGACGCCGCCTTGCGCTTCTCCTCCAACTCGTCGAGAATCCGCTTGATCTCCATCTGGGCGATTTTGTAGAGCTGCGAGTCGAGGATGGCAGTCGTCTGTTCGTCGTCGAGCGCGAACTCAGCCATCAGTTTTTCCGCAGCGTCGCTCTTGCCGGAACTGCTGCGGATGATGCGGATGGCTTTGTCGAGATCGTCGAAGACGATGGCGAAACCTTCGAGGATGTGAATGCGCTTCCGCAACTGTCGAAGCTCGAATTCGAACCGGCGCCTCACGACGACGAGCCGGAAATCGAGGAAGTAGCAAAGGAGTTCCTTGAGGTTCAGTCCGTCCCGCGGAACCAGGGTTGTGCCGTCCGCGGAAGGCACCACGGCGGTCATGTTGTAGGCAAAGTTCTTCTGCAGCTCGGTGTGCTTGTAGAGATAAGCCATCACCAAGGCCGCATCCGTGCCCGGCTTCATTTCCAACGCGATCCGTAGGCCATCCTTGTCGTTGGTTTCGTTCGAGATACCGAGGAGTTGCGGGAGCTTCTTGTCCTCGATCAATCCCCCGATCGCTTCTTCGAGTCCGCCCTTCTCCACGCCGTACGGGATCGAAGTGAGCACGATCTGCTGCTTGCCGCGTTCGAGGTCTTCGACCTTCCATTCGCCCTGAATTTTGAGGCTGCCGCGACCTTCCTCGTAGATGCGGCGAATGGTCGCCTTGTCCGCGACGATCTTGCCGCCAAGGGGAAAGTCCGGTCCTTTGACCTTCTCCAAGAGCTGTGGAATCGTCGCCTCGGGATTGTCGATGAGCAGAATCGACGCCTTCAACACCTCGCCCAAATTATGTGGGGGAATGTTGGTCGCCAAACCGACGGCGATACCCGAAGTGCCGTTGACCAGCAGGTTCGGGAACTGAGCCGGGAGCACGACCGGTTCGCGCTTGGTGCCCGAATAGTTGGATACGAAGTCGACCGTTTCCTGATCGAGTTCCGCGAGCAGGAATTCCGCGGCTTTGGTGAGCTTGGCTTCGGTGTAGCGGTAGGCGGCGGGCGGATCGCCGTCGACACTGCCGAAGTTCCCTTCACCATGGATCAGCGGCAGCCGCAGCACCCACTCCTGGGCCATGCGGACAAGGGCTTCGTACAAGGCACCATCGCCGTGGGGGTGATAGTTCCCCATCACATCGCCGACGATTTTGGCGCACTTCGCGGCCTTACGGTCGAAGGTCAGGTTGGAGTCGAAGTACATGCTGAAGAGGATGCGGCGATGGACCGGCTTGAGGCCATCACGCACGTCCGGCAGGGCGCGGCCCTTGACCACCGAAACCGCATATCGAAGGAACCGGGTTTTCGCTTCCTCCGCGATCGAAACGACTTCGATGATGCCCGCCATAAATCCTGCTTCCGCGTTCCCAAGGGTACAACTTGACACTCAACATAGCACCGAAGGCGAATCGGTGTAGGTCCGTTGATGTGGGATGGGAACGAGAAACCCCTGCCGAGGCAGGGGTGGACACGTTTCGCTCGACGCACGAGCGTCGGATTCACTTTCGCGGTCGATCCTGGCGCTGCCGCGTTCGGGCAACAGTCGGAACCTACTTATCGCCGGCGCGGCCGGCGGTGCGGATCGTGCCGGTGTCGGACTTCGGCGAAGGGTAGTTCTTCAGGCTGCGGGTGAGTTGTTCACCGTAATCGGCCGGGGCAAGCTCGAAGCCTTTCAGATTCCAAAGCATCAGGAGCGGTTTGCCGGCCGCAGTCTGGTGGCTCTCGGTCAGCAACTTGCGCAGGCTCGCCACCGTGCCTTCATTCAAGCCACCCTTGCGGTACGCCAGCACCGTCGGCGGGAAGACTTCCGATTCGCAGAGACATCGGAGTTGCTTGGCGGCGCCGGGCTGAAGCGTCTGGTAGCCCAGCAACGCGGAAGCATCGACGAGTGCGGCGGTCTGGTCACCGTTGACGATGGCATCGAGGGCTTCCTCGCTGGTCATCGCGGGCTTGGTCATCGGCTTGGCGGTCGTCGCGGGCAGGCGGGCACGAAGCGTATCAAAATAAAGCGTGCAATGCCCCTTGGTGGCCCGCGGGACGATGACGCCTTCGTCCTTCAGATCCTCGAGCTCCTTGTGCGGACTGTCGGAGCGGACCAAGACGCAGGCTTGGAACTTCCGGGCCGGCGGGACGCTGACCACCACCGGAACGATCTCGTCATCGGCCTGTTTCACCCAGGCGAATTCGTAGCCGTGGAAAACGCCGAGCTGCAGCTTGCCCGCCTTCATCTTCGCAGCGAGTTCCAACGGATCGGCGATGAGTTCCACATCGCCGGTCAGGCCGGTGCTGCGCTTCACCAAGTCGCGGAGCGGCTTGGCGAGCGCCTGGACAACGGCGGGTTGCGTGTCCTTGAACAGCCCTTGGGCTAAGCCGATTTGGATCGTTTGCGGATCATGGGCCTGCGCTTGGGTACAAACCAGCACTGGGGCCGCACCGATCGCTGCGAGGCGGAAGAAGGTTCGTCTCGTCACTCGGGCACCTCATGTCGTGAAAGTTTTCAGGCTTCCGTGCTTCGCCGCGTGCAGGAACTGGTTGCAAAGAAGCACGTAAACCTGAAAATCCGAAATCTTCCGTTCACCGCTCAGGAAATTGGGCCAAGATGCCGCCGCCGGTCACGCGTTCGAGTGCGGCGAGCGTTTTGATATGTTCGTACACCGCTTCGACGTATTCGGCTTGGGCCTTGCCGGCCAAGGCTTCGTTGGTCACCAGCAACTCGGCGTCCTGCTTGGCGACCGCGGCCGAGCGGGACTCCTCGACCATGCGGCGGCCGCGATCGAAGCGGATCTTCGCCTCCCGAACGCGGATCGAGGCCGCTTCCCATTTCAGGAAGGCATTAGCCGCCTCCAACCGTATCAGCGAGACGGCCCTTTCGTAGAGCGCATCCTGCCGCAGGCTCAACTCGGTCGCTTTGGCGACGCGGTCTGCTGTTTTGCCCACCAGCGTCGTCGGCATTTCGGGGACGATCGGGCCGGGGCGATAGTCGCCGTTGCGTACGGCGATGGGAAGTTGTTTGGAATGAAGGTCGCTGCCCGCGCCAAGCGTGGGGACGGTGAACTTATACTTGATCTTCGCTTGAGCGCAGACTTCGAGTCGGAAGGCATCGACTCCCGCCGCGGCCATCATCAACTCCGGCCGGCGGTTCAGGGACTCGGCCATAACCTGCTCCAGCGTCACCGTGCCGGTCAACATCTCCGGGAGTTGTTTTGCCGCCGGAAGGAAGACGAACGACGGGTCGACCCCCATCGTATCCTTGATCGCTTCGATCGCGAGTTTGCTGCCGGTGCCGGCTTTGAGCTTTTGGGCACGTACCTCGGCTATGACGTTCTGCAGGGCGTAGAGCGAGAACTGATTCAGCTTCATGCCCGGGACTCGGGCACCGGACTTCACCATGCCCTCGGCGACTTCGTAGTAGATTTCCATCTGCTCGAGCACGTCGCCGGCCGTTTGTTCCTGCTGCTTGGCGTAGACATAGGAGTAATAAAGGACGATGACATCCTGCGTCGTTTCCTGTCGGATCTTGGAGATTTCAGCCGTCGCCACCAAAAGACCCCGCTTGGATTGTTCCTTGCGGATCGGCAGGTCGGGCGCCACCCGCTCGGCGATGGACGGCAGGTTGTAGAGTGCGCGATCGCCCGACATAACCGCGTTGTAGCTGTGGAAGGCCGCACGAATGGCCGGTTGGCGGTCGTAGGCGATCGCCAGGCATTCGCCGAGCGTCAGACGCGGAAGATTTGCGGTCGGGTCGACTTGATCCTTAAGTACTTCCTTCGTCTCGTCTTTGACTTCTTCCTTTGGGGCAGCCGGCTTTTTCTCATCCTGAGCTGGGCAGGAACCAGACGCGGCAAACCATGCGAACACAGCGATCGAGGGTGCAGCTTTAAGTAATTTTGCGATCGTCATGTTCGACCTCGTCGTCCGTCCATGGAAGCCACTACGCCGGTTGCATCCTGCCACCGCGATAGTCCCTTATTGTTTCGACCGATGCCTGGCTTTGCCGAAGCCGGAATCGATCGCCATCGAATCCCGGGAAGCCGATCCGTACGGTCAGTTCGACTATAACGGTGTTAACCTTGAGGTCGCCGCATGCCCTACGAACTCAGCCCTGCCGCGGAACGAGTCAATGACTTGGTCCATGCCCGCCGAACGTCGGACGAACGGGACCATGCCGATCTCACCGATTGGCTGATTACCCTGCTCGCGGATGAGGACGGCAAGCCGTTTTCACTCATTCCCGATGCCGCGCAACTTCATCAGCAACTCTTGCAACTTCCGCGCCGTTCCTATCCGGCGCCGCCGAACGAGACGCTGTTCCGCCGCGCCGTCGAGCACGCACGCCGACTTCGGGGCGATGTCCAGATCACGACCGATCTGATGCTGATCGTCGTCCTTCAGACCTCGTTCACGTTCGCCGAAGAAGTGGAACAGTTAGGCGTCGATGTGAACGCGGTGGTGAATGCCGTGCTCGGCAGCACCCCAACGGATGCCGAGCAGGAAGACCCCGGTCCGCCGTTGGTGTTGTCCGTGGCGCCCGATCGCTTCCAAGTCGCCCGGATCGTCGATGCCAACCTGAATCGGTCGCGGGAAGCCCTGCGGGTTTTGGACGACTATGGCCGCTTCATCCGAAACGATCGGCTGCTGACCGAGACGGTGAAGCAACTCCGGCACGACCTCGTTGCCGCAGCGGAATTCTTGCCGGCGGATGAACTGCTTTCAGCCCGCGATACCCTCGGCGATGTCGGGACGATCATCGCCGTCGCCGGGGAGTACGAGCGTCGGTCATCACACGAGGTGGCGGTCGTCAACGTGAAGCGGTTGCAGGAAAGCCTACGCAGCCTCGAAGAGTTCGGGAAAACGATGAGTACGCAGTTCGCCGTATCTGTCGAAGCGATCCGCTATCGGGCCTACACCTTGGAGAAAATGCTTCACCTGAGTCTGCGGGCTGCGGACAAACTCCGGGACGCCAAGCTCTATCTGCTCGTCGGCTCCGGCGGCTGCCGGCATTCGATGGAACGGGTCATCCGCGAAGCGGCCGAGGGCGGTGTCGACATCGTGCAGCTCCGCGAGAAGAACCTGACGGATTCAGAACTACTGGCCAAGGCGAAGGACGTTCGCCGGTGGACGCGCGAAGCGGTCGTGCTGTTCATCGTGAACGATCGTCCCGATCTTGCCCTCGCCGTCGAAGCGGATGGGGTGCATCTCGGGCAGGACGATCTGCCCGTCGCGGTCGCCCGGCGGATGCTCGGCACCGATGCGATCATAGGCGTCAGCACACACGATTTGAGCCAAGTCCGGCGTGCCGTGGCGGAGGGGGCGGACTATCTCGGCGTCGGCCCGGCGTTCCCGTCCGCGACGAAATCCTTCGACGGTTTTCCCGGCTTGGGATTCCTGCGGGAGGCGGCCGCGGAGACGACTTTGCCGCTGTTTGCCCTCGGCGGCATCGATATCGGCAATCTGGACGATGTTTTGGCCTACGGCATTCGCCGAATCGCAGTCGCCGCCGCGATTGGAGGCTCGGATGAACCGAGGGCGACTTCACTGCAACTTCATCATCGCCTTCAGGACGCATGGAATCGCGGGAGCTGAGCAGTTTCGGTAGTGCCGGCGAATGAGAAGAAACAAGTGGGCTTGATAAATTGGGCAGTCCCGGCCGATACTGCACCATACGATAACGGCACATGTGTCGTCGGATCGCCGCACCGAGTAAGGATGATTCGGCATGGATTTACTGAGTGAATTTCTGGAACTGATGATCGAGCGCAACCTGGTTGCGGGGCGGTTGCGGGCACTGTTTCACGTCGTCATCGGCCGAACGATCCATGATTCCCAAGGTCGGCTCATCTGCGCGGGCACGACGTGGCGAACGCTGGCGGACATTCTGAAGGACCTTCGGTACGACGTTGAACTGGTCCGAGAACTCGGTTTGGACCCGGATACCTTGTCGCCGCGGGACCGCAAGCGCTT
>Ga0105047_10002220_pt1 | contig 34727 bp, 20 predicted proteins | sample MAT04_FD_78384 | JGI IMG/M metagenome (GOLD analysis project Ga0105047, IMG submission 78384) | Freshwater microbial communities from Lake Fryxell liftoff mats and glacier meltwater in Antarctica - MAT-04 (megahit assembly) | ecosystem: Environmental > Aquatic > Freshwater > Ice > Liftoff... | reverse complement strand
GAGCTTCGACGCCGCCGGAAATGTCATCGCCGAGAAGCCGGGCGTCACCACGCCAGGCGATATCTACGTCGTCGGCGCACACTTTGACGCCGTTTCGGGCGCGCCGGGCGCGGATGACAACGCCACCGGGGTTGCCGCCACACTGGAGATGGCGCGGATTTTTTCGACCCGCTCTTTTGATTCCACGATCCGCTTCATTGGATTCGATCAGGAAGAGCTCGGCCTGCTCGGTAGTCTCGCCTACACGCAGGCTGCGGCGAACGCGGGGGACAACATCAAACTGGCGACGATCTACGATATGATTGGCTACACGAGCCCAACTCAGGCTGCGTTTCCGACCGGCGCCGCTCCGGGGATTGGCTCTTTCTTTGTTTCGGAGCAGCGATTGGTGGGAGACTTCATCGGCGTGATGGGCGCCAACAACCCCCAGACGCTCGCCGATTTCGTGAGCGCCGCGGCGCTGTATGCGCCGACTCTGCCTGTCGTCACGGGGATCTTGACCGGCGACGTGACCAATCCCACCGTGCGGTCGGTCTTCAGCAACGCGTTCCGCAGCGATCACGTTGGCTTCTGGGTCCACGGCTACGACGCCATTCTGCTGGGCGACACGGCGAACTTCCGCAACCCGAACTACCACGGTCCCGGCGACTTGCCGTCCACGCTGGACTTCCCCTTCATGACGAAGGTGGTGCAAGGCTCCCTCGGCCTGGTCGCAGAACGCGCCGGCCTGACGTCAGTCCCAGAGCCCAGCACAGGCGTGCTGCTGGCCGTGGGGCTGATTGGCGTTGCGGTTGCAAGTCGGCGGCGAGCGATCAAACGTCGCGCTGGCGTAGATCACTAGGGATGGGTGAGAATCAAGCGGCCCGCCACTCGTCGTATCGGCGCTGGACCATCGCTGAGAACTTTTCCCAATCGTGCGATTCTTCGCCCGCGACATAGACCGAGTCGTGAAACTCCGCGCAGTAATCGTTCATGTAGGGACCCTGATCGCCGTAGTACCAGGACAAGAACTCGTTAGCGTGGTCGTTGAGCATGACGTCAATCAACTTGCCATCGCAGCACTGAAATAAATACTCCGTACCGGTCAATTCTCCACGCAGTAGCTTGGCGAGTTCTTCATGACAATCCTCCAACGTTTCTTCGCCAGCCCAGCCTTTCAGTAGACACCACTTGAGCAACAACGCGATATGCGTTCCGCCGTATTCATCGGGAGAAGTTTCCGGAAACTCCCCTTCGGAGTGCCAGCTTGCGTCGTCGTATTTCATCGGTGGCCCTCGCGTTCATACCATTTGCCGCTGCTGGCGGGTCACTCACTTCTTCAATGCCTCTTCAAACTTGTGCGGCAGCGTATCGGGCGTGATCATGACTTCGGTTGTGAACTTGAACGGATAGCGGCCGCCGCTGTCGTAGGTTAGTTCGACGAAGTAGGCCGTGTAGCCCTTCGTCGGCGGGTTGACTCTCGCTTCAATGACTCCTGCCTCGGTCTGATCGAGCGGCGTTGACGTGTAGGCTGGGCCAATCGTATCGATGCGAAAGTCGCGGGCGTTGGGATTCGTCGCCTGCCAGAGCTTGGCCTCGATCGGTCGCGTCTTGCCCGTCTCTACGACTAGCGAGCCGTCCGGACGCTTCTTCCAGGTGAATTGTGGGCGTGGGCGACCGTCCAGCACGGCCGAATAAAACGCTTCGATACTTTGCCGCGCGTCGCTCCCCTCCAGATTGTGCTTGGCGTTGGGGACGTAGCGTAGATGCTTTTCTTCCGGCAGCTTGTCGTAATAAAACTGCGAGTTGTCCGGCAGAAAGAACTCGTCGCCGGACGCGTTGACCATGAACTTGGGCATCTTCAACCGTGGGCGGTCGCGGTAGTTGTACGGATCTTCGATCGCCAGCACCGCCTGATACTCGGACGTGCCGATCTTGTGTGGGAAGAGCCCATGCCGCACGTAATCGTTGAGCGCCGACGAAAAGAATCCGTAGGATTCGTAATGATGCCGCGTGATCGCTTCGGAATTCAGAGCGTCGATCACCAGCGGAATGATCGCCACCACGCGCGGATCGACCACGCCCACCAGCCAGGTTGTCCAACCGCGTTTCGACGCGCCGGAGACAACGAACTTGTCCACGGCGATTTTACCGCCGTCCTCGCTTGCCATGAACTGGCCGATAGCGTCCATCGCCTTCACGCCACTTTTGACCATTGCCAAGCGGACCAGCCACGTTTCGTCGCGCGTGGCCATGTACTGTACGCGGGTGTAACCAATCAGATTGTCTTCGACGCGTTCTTCATCCTTCGAGTCCGCAAACACCAGTGGCTGATTGGGGACCATGCCCAGTTCTGCGACCACGGCGCCAGTCCCCAGGGCAAGTTCGACAATGCGCTGCGGCGCCTTTTTGGGAAGCGGATCTTTGTTGCTGCCACCGCCGATGTTGAGATATCCGGTCGTTCCTTTCCGCAACTTGTCTGGCCGAACGATGGTCAGCCAATGCTTCCAAACAGGCCGATCGACCTCGGCCGCGGTGCGCCAACTTTGCGAAGTCAGCTCCAGCACAAACGTGGTGTAGCCCTCGCCCGGCAGCGTGGCCGCCAGCTTCCAACCAAACTCCGGATCGGGCCGGCGCATGTACCGATCGAGCGCCGTTTCCGAGAACGTTTCAGGCTCCGCCGCGCGGACCGGGTCTTGGGCGCTGTTCATGAAACACGCGACGACCAGCGCCGCTCGCAAGAAGGAAAAATGTCCGGAACCAGGACGAAACGAAGAAACCATGAACGCCTCCGCCAGGTAAGTAGGGCGAAAACTCGTGCCGCCGCGGAACATCGCCCCTTGTCATTCACGGATGTGTTGTAGGCGATGGGCGCCGCGTATTCCACAAAAAACATTCGACGTTCTCATTCCCTGCCGGCCGCGCCGCGCGCGCGAACCTGCCGGCTTGTCAGCGTGTCTGCTAGCCGCGACAATCTGCCAGGTTGATTACCGTCTGACTGCTTCGCGTCCGTGCGTCCCACTTTCTACCCGCCTCACCGATCCGATCCTTCCGCATGTCGCTTGCCATTCGTTGTCAGAATCTGACCAAGCGATACGACGGCCGGCCCCCCGTCGACGCCGTGCGTGGGCTGGATCTGGCCGTGGAAGATGGCGAGTGCTTTGGCCTGCTCGGTCCTAACGGCGCCGGCAAGACCACCACCATTGAAATTCTCGAAGGGCTGCTGCAAGCCACGAGTGGCGAAGTCGAACTGCTGGGCATGCGGTGGGGGCAGGACGATTACGCCATTCGCCAGCGGATTGGCATTTCGCTCCAAGAAACCAAACTGGCCGAAAAACTCCAGGTTCGCGAAACGCTCTCCCTCTTCCGCAGCTTCTACGATCAGGGCATGGAGCCAGCCGAGGCGATGGAAAAAGTCTCGCTGGGCGAAAAGGCCCGCACCTGGGTTGGCAAGCTTTCGGGCGGACAACGCCAGCGATTGGCCGTGGCCTGCGCGCTGGTCGGCGATCCGGACTTGTTGTTTCTCGACGAGCCGACGACTGGATTGGATCCGCAATCGCGCCGCGAGTTGTGGGAGATCATCCGTGATTTTGGCCGCCGCGGACGCACGGTGTTGTTGACTACACATTACATGGATGAGGCAGAGCGACTGTGCGATCGCGTGGCGATTGTCGACCAGGGCCGCGTGATCGCGCTCGGCACGCCGCGCGAATTGATCGCCAGCCTGGGAGGCGAACACGTGATTCAGTTCACCGTGGCGGCGGACCCACAATCTCGATTGATCCGCGCGGAGTTGGAATCGCTGCCGTCGGTTGAGACAGCGATTACAGAGGCGGATCACGTCAGCCTGGCGGTCAGTCAGCCTCACCTGGCGTTGCCGGCGCTGCTGGCGCATTTGGAATCGCGGCAGTTGGAGTTGGCCAGCCTGACGACTCGACACGCTAGCCTGGAAGACGTCTTCGTCCGCCTGGCCGGACGATCCTTGGACGAGGAGACGTCCCAATGAATCGTCCATCCAAAACGCGCCGCCCGTGGGGGCAAGGCCCGCTTATTCAGATCATGCTCTCGCGGCTGCGCGAGTTTTATCGCGAGCCGGAAGCGGTCTTCTGGGCCTACGGCTTTCCGCTGATCATGACGGTAGCGCTGGGGATCGCGTTTCGCAATCAGACAGACCAGCCGATTGCCGTCGACGTTGACAACACGCAGAGCGCAGCCGCGGAGACCGTCCAAGAGACGCTCGAAAAAGCGCCGCGATTTCAGGTACGGCTTAAGCCATTGGAAGAATGCCGTATTCGCTTGCGGATGGGTCGGACAGATCTGGTGGTCCTCCCCAGCACAGGCGCAGACGGTGGTTATGCCTACTGGTTCGATCCCGCGCGGCCAGAGAGCCAGTTAGCGCGCAACTCCGTGGACGACGCGCTGCAACGCGCCGCCGGGCGGAAGGACCCACTGGCCACGCAAGACAAGGAGATGGTCGAGCCGGGTGGCCGCTATATCGATTTTCTGGTGCCGGGACTCGTAGCGATCGGCCTGATGGCCGGTGGACTGTGGGGCATTGGCTTTGTCACCGTCGACATGCGGATTCGCAAGCTCCTCAAGCGATTGCTCGCCACGCCCATGAGCAAGAGCAACTTTCTATTGGGCATCATGCTCAGTCGGTTGGTCTTTATGATCCCGGAAGTGATCGTGCTGTTGATCTTCTCGCGGTTCGCCTTTGGCGTGGTGATCCAAGGGAGCATCGTGGCCGTCGCGCTGCTCGTGCTGCTAGGGGCGTTCGCCTTTGCCGGCATTGGGCTGCTGGTCGCAAGCCGAGCCAAAACCGTCGAGGCCGTCAGTGGCTTGATGAATCTGGTGATGCTGCCCATGTGGATCCTGTCCGGCACGTTCTTCTCGGCCGATCGATTCCCGGACGTGGCCCAGCCCTTTATTAAAGCCCTGCCGCTGACGCAACTGCTGACAGCACTGCGCGCGGTCATGCTGGAAGGGGCAACGCTGACATCGCAGTGGGCGAACGTCGCGGCGCTGTTGGCCTGGGGCGGGATCTCGTTCCTACTAGCCCTCCGCCTCTTCCGCTGGCAATAGTTTTTGTGCGAGTTTCCGCTCGAGGTGAGGGGGCCGCTGTGCGGTGGCGTTTGGATTGAAGGGGGTGCTGCCGGCTGATGGGCTCCGTCGGACGCTGAGAGTGGCTGCTTGTTTAAGGGACGTGGGCTCCACTGTTTGGCTGTTCACTGGCGGGGGCGGGACGCGGTCCCCAATCATTTGGCCGCTGGAGCGAAGAGCTTTGGGTGCAAGGTGGTCCCTTGTCCGCTTGACCTGCGTGGGGTCGCCCGCGCGTGATCGGCCTGCGAAGTTGCCGGTTGTAAACGGTGACGCAGAAAGGAATTCGGTCGCATGCTGAGACGCGCCGCGCGGCCGGCTCGGAGAACAACCGTTCTTGACCCCCCGTAGAAATAGCTATAAACTACGTCGCTGGAAAAGCTTGCGCAATCCAGACTAGCGTTTTTTCGACCCCCGTAGTTGGGCCGCAATGGATGGCGGGCTGGGTCATGGTCCATAGGGCGATGCTTGCGATATACCCGCGGTTTGGGCTGCGCTCGTTTGCGCCTGTTAGGGAGGATGCCCTTGAGCGAGTCTTTTTACGCAGACTCCCTGAAGCAAGCGTCCGGGCCACACGTGCCCCATCCAGACTGGCCTCAGGGGATCTCCAAGGCTGTCCTAAGCTCAAATGCCTAAGACTTGTGGTCCCTAATACTTTGCGATTCCTATGACCTGCTGACACGCGCTCCGTTATCGTTCGTTTTTGCTCCTTTCTTTTCGCTGCGGCCAGTTGGGCCGTTGAAAACCGGTTATGCAAGTTCTGGAACGAATTTGGGAAGTGATTGGGCTGTTCTTCAGCGGGCTTACCCGCGTGTTCGAACGGTCTTTAACATCGTGGTTTGGATCTTCCAACGCTCGCTATATCAAGCGGTTGCAGCCGAAGGTCGAAGCTATCAATGCGCTCGAGCCAAAGTACCAGGCGATGAGCGACGAAGAGCTGCGCAACCAGACGACCGAATTTCGCAAGCGCTTGGCCGCTGGCGAAACGCTGGACGATCTGTTGGTCGAGGCCTTTGCCGTCTGCCGAGAAGCCGGACGTCGCTGGCTCAACATGCGCCATTACGACGTGCAGATGATCGGTGGCATGGTCCTGCATTCTGGCGCCATTGCGGAAATGGTGACGGGCGAAGGCAAGACGCTGGTCGCCACGCTCCCGGCCTATCTCAACGCGCTGGCCGGCAAGGGCGTTCACGTCGTCACGGTCAATAACTACCTGGCCCGCCGCGATATGGAATGGATGGGACCGATCTACATTAACCTGGGCCTGACGGTCGGCGCCATTTACGCCGGGATCGAGGCGCAGGAGAAGCAACAAGCCTACGCCAACGACATCACGTACGGCACGAACAACGAGTTCGGCTTCGATTACCTTCGCGACAACATGAAACCGGCCGCCTGGGGCGACGAGCGCTACTCGAAGGGCCAGCAACAGTGCCAGCGCAAGCTGCATTACGCGGTGATCGACGAAGTCGACAATATTCTGATCGACGAAGCGCGCACGCCGCTGATCATTTCCGGTCCGGCGCAGGACGACGTCGCCCGCTACTCGCGCGCGGACAAGATTGCCCGCCAATTGAAAAAAGACCTGCACTTTGAGGTCAAGGAAAAAGAGCACGCCGCGTACCTGACGGACGATGGCGTGCGCGAGGCGGAAAAGCTGGCTGGCGTCGAGAGCTTTTATACCGCCGGCAACATGGCCTGGCCCCATTTGATTGATAATTCGCTGAAGGCCCATTACCTCTACAAGCGCGACGTCAACTACGTCGTGCAAGGGGACGAGGTCATCATCGTCGACGAGTTCACCGGTCGGTTGATGCAGGGCCGGCAGTGGAGCGATGGGCTTCACCAGGCGGTCGAGGCCAAGGAAGGGGTCCGCGTCAAAGAAGAGACGCAGACCTACGCCACGATCACGCTGCAAAACTTTTTCAAGCTCTACGACAAGATCAGCGGCATGACCGGCACGGCCATGACCGAGGCGTCTGAGTTCTGGAAAATCTACAAGTTGGACGTCATCGCCATTCCCACCAACCGCGGGATGTCGCGCACCAACTATGCAGACGTGATCTACATGACGGAGCAGGAGAAGTACGACGCGATCGTCGACGAGATCGAACAACTCCACAAGTGGGACACGCTGGAGCTGAAAAAAGGGACGCAACTCATCGGCACGATCGTCAAAGAGCAAGACGATCAGATCGAGTTCGAAACCAAAGAGAAGCGCGAGCGCAAGACGGTCAAGGCGGACGAGATCGTCCTGACGCACCGTCGCGGGCGTCCGATCCTGGTTGGCACCGTCTCGATCGAAAAGAGCGAGCGGCTCAGCGGCATGCTCAATCGCCGCGGCATCAAGCATGAAGTCCTCAACGCCAAGCACCATGAGCGCGAAGCGGACATCGTCGCGCAGGCGGGCCGCAAGAACGCCGTGACCATCGCCACCAACATGGCCGGCCGCGGAACGGACATCATTCTGGGCGGCAACGCCGAGACCATGGCCTGGGCCCAGTTGCAGCACAAGTACGAGTCTCGCCTGGACGTTCCACACGACGAGTGGAGCAAGCTGGTCGATGACATCCAAAAGCGCGAGAACATGAAGGCCGAAGGCCAGGAAGTCAAACGCCTGGGCGGTCTGCACATTGTTGGCAGCGAGCGTCACGAAGCCCGCCGCATTGACTTGCAGTTGCGCGGCCGTTGCGGTCGCCAAGGCGATCCTGGCAGCAGCCGCTTCTTCCTTTCGCTGGAAGACGACCTGATGCGGATCTTCGCCGGCGAATGGGTCAAGGGAATGCTCACTCGGCTAGGCATGCAAAAGGGCGAAGCCATCGAAAGCAAGATGGTCAGCCGCCGGATCGAAGGCGCGCAGCGCAAGGTGGAAGAACGCAACTTCGACATCCGCAAAAACCTGCTCGAATACGACGAAGTGATGGACGAGCAGCGCAAGCGCGTCTATGGCTTCCGGCAAGAAATCCTGGACGGCGTGAACTGCAAGGTCAAGATCCTGGAAATGATCGACCAGCAAGTCCACGATCACCTGGCGGAATTCCTGGCCAAGGACTACGGCACGCAGACGTTTGCCAAAGCCGTCGGCAATGAACTGACCGCGGAGCTCGATCCGCGTGATTTCCGCGGGATGGACTTTGCCACGGCCGAGGCCCAGGCGAAGGACACCGCCGAGCGAATGGCCGAAGGTCAGATCTTTGACGCCATTGAAGAAAACCTGCCAGAGGACGCCGAGGCGGACGAGTGGAACTGGGAGGCACTGGCCAAGTTCGCCAACACGCGTTGGAATCTCAACCTGCGCGATCGCGATCTGAAGAAGACCGGCCGCGAAAGCATCGCCGAGATGCTGCAAGAAAAAGCCCGCGAGGCGATTCAACAAACAGACCTCTCGGCTCACAGCCGGCTGCTGGACGAAGACTACGGCGTCCGCGAGGCTTGCGCCTGGTTGCAATATAAGTTCGGTTTGCACTTTAAGCCGGAAGAGGTCAAGGGTCTGGACCCCAACGCCTTCGAGGCGATGGTCAAGGACCGAGCCCGACAGGCGTACGATCAGAAAGAGGCCGAGTATCCGGTGATTGCAGCGCTATCGCACTTCACCGCGCGAGACGCATCCGGCCAGAAGCGCTACGACCGGGATCAGCTCGTGGCTTGGGCCCGCGCCCGGTTTGGCATCTCGATCAACGTCGAAGATCTGCGCAACATGCAGCGCGACGAAATCAAGCAGATGCTGGTCGAACACAGCCGGACGCTGCAAACGCAGGCGAACCAGACGCTGGTCGAAGCGCATCAACAGGTCGACAAGATCTTTGGCTCCGCGCCGGGGACGGAGCTCACCGTTCGATCCGCGACTGGCGGCAACGGCGCCATGAGCTCGTTGACCAATTGGCTGCGCGAGCGATTGGACGCCGAAATGTCCGAGGAGTTCCTGGCCGAGATGGATCGGATGGAGCTGGAAACCAAGCTCAACGGCGCAGTCGAAGATCGCTTCCGCCCGGAAATCCGCCGCATGGAGCGGTCCCTGGTGCTGCAACTGTTGGACACGGCCTGGAAGGATCACCTGCTGGCAATGGACCATCTGAAGTCCAGCGTGGGTCTGCGGGGCTACGCCCAGATCGATCCCAAGGTGGAGTACAAGCGCGAAGGCATGCGGACGTTCGATCAGATGTGGATCGCTGTCGGCGAGCGTGTGACTGACTTGATCTTCCGGATGGAACAGTTGGACGAAAACTTCGTCGGCTCCACCTGGGCCGAGAGCACTGCCACGCACGACTCAGCCCCTAGCACGGTTCAGCCATCGGCCGGAAGTGACCAGCAAAAGGCGATCGAGAATTCCGATTCGCAAGTCAAAGCGGAACCGATCCGCAATCGAGGCGAACGCGTCGGCCGGAACGATCCTTGCCCTTGCGGCAGCGGCAAAAAGTTCAAGGCCTGTCACGGCCGCCACGGCTAAGTCGATGAGCCAGCGGATCGTCGATAGAACGCGGTAATGACGATGAGCGCGGCAATGGATTGCCGCTCTGAAATCTAACAGACAATCTGGGGAAAGGACGCCCCGTGGCTTACCTGACCAATCTGGTCTATCTCTGCGTATTGCTCCTCGCCTCTCCCTGGCTGATCTACCAGGCGGCGCGGACCGGAAAATACCGCGCAGGCTTCCGCGAAAAATTCCTGGGCCATGCGCCCGTGCGCACAGGCGACAAGCCTTGTGTGTGGTTTCACGCAGTCAGCGTCGGAGAGGTCAATCTGATTTCGCCCCTGGTGCGAATGATCGCCGCGCAACATCCGGATTGGGAATGCGTCATCTCGACTACCAGCCTGACGGGATTCAATCAGGCCCGTAAAAAGTATCTCGGCTACTCGGTCTTTTACTGCCCGCTTGATTTCAGTTGGGCCACGCGGGCTTGCATGCGCCGCGTGCGGCCAGATTGCCTGGTGCTGGCCGAGTTGGAACTGTGGCCCAACTTGATCCGCGCCGCCGGCGATTCTGGCGCCAGCGTGGCGATCATCAATGGCCGGCTGAGCGAGAAAAGCTTCGGCGGATATAGCCGCTTGAGCTGGATCGTCCGGCGTTCGCTGGAACAGATCGAACTGATCGCCGCGCAGAACAATGAATACGCCGAAAGATTCCGGGCCCTCGGCGCGCCGGCGACATCCATCCACGTGACGGGCTCATTGAAATTCGACGGAGCGGTCACTGATCGCAACAACAGCGTCACGCAGTCCCTGCGACGCGCGGCCGGTATCAGCTCGCAAGACATCGTCCTGCTGGCCGGCAGCACGCAACAGCCTGAGGAGATGCTGGCGCTCGAGGCGTACAATGCGCTGCGCGCGCGTTACCCACATTTGCGATTGATTGTCGTGCCACGCCATCCAGAGCGATTCGAGGAAGTCGCCACGCAGCTTCAAGCGGCTGGCGTACCCTGGCAGCGGCGCAGCAGACTCTCGACCGAAGGCATTCGACCCGAGGCGCGCGTGCTGCTGGTTGATACCATCGGCGAACTTGGCGGCTGGTGGGGCGCGGCGGATATTGCCTTTGTCGGCGGCAGCATTCACAAGCGTGGCGGGCAAAACATGATCGAGCCGGCTGCCTACGGCGCGGCGGTTTCGTTCGGGCCGAACACGCGGAACTTTCGCGACATCGTGCGCCAACTGCTCGGCGCCAACGCTGCTGTTGTTGTGAACGACGGCGTTGAGCTGACAGCGTTCGTCGAGCGCTGTTTATCTGATCGCAACTACGCGCAATCACTCGGCGCGCGAGCGCAGAAATTCGTATCAACACAACTTGGCGCAACGCAGCGCACGCTCTTGCTGCTCGAGGATCTTGTTACGCCGGCTCCTGCGGATGTATTGCCGTTCAAAGATCGCTCTGCCGCGTAAAACGTGGGTTTTTCCGGCCTTTTTTGAATTTTTTCAGGGGCCTAAGTCCTGCGATACTGGGAACATCGGGCCTGGGGTGGATAGTCATCCCCCCATCAGAGCCTTGCTGTGACTCGCTCGTTGGCTATCCTCTAGATCACAACTTCATTGAGCAGTTGTGATCTACCTATTGTCGTGCAAAGCATGACGCGGTGGATCTGATTGCGGCCTCAATCATTAGTAGACGAAGGGCTCCCACTTAGAGCCTGAGCACGCGAAATTTGGATTCGCGTCTTCGCCTAATAGTCATTGCGGCGGCAGCAACTGTTCTCACCTAGGCGGCCCCGTTTCGGCTGCTCCACGGTTCCCCCGGACTCGATTGCCCCGAGATACCCTAGCCACATTTTTTACTGCTAGCAGTCCCGCGACAAACGCACGCCTGGCTTTGTTTGCCAGTCGTGCTTCCAGAGCGCAGGCCCGCACAACACTTTGTTTGCGCGCCGGCAGAGTTCATTGAATGAACTTTGCATTCTTTGATTTGACACCACTGAGGAGGAACGAAATGTACGGATACATGGCTGCGATCACGTTGTTGTTACACCCTGCGGAACCAGCGCTAGTTGATCTGCAGGCAGCTTCGCAAGGCTTGAACCGCTTTGAACACCAGGTGATCGAGCGCACCAATGCCCAGCGCAGATTTTTTGGGTTACGAGCGTTGGAGGTGGATCATCGGCTGGTCGGTTCCGCACGGCGTCACACCGCTTGGATGACTAGGAATCGCAACTTGCAGCACACTACTGCGCCGGTGGGCGAGAACATCGCCATGGGACAACGGAACAGTGGCGAAGTTGTCACCGCCTGGATGAATTCGCCGGGACACCGGCAGAATATTTTGCATACCGGCTATCGTAAAATTGGCGTGGCCTCCTATACGGCCAGCGACGGCACCATCTATTGGTGCCAACAGTTTTTACGATAAGCACATTCGTCCGGCATTACGCCCAAGACGATTTGGCGATCAGTGCTAGCGGCAAGAATTGTCCGCAAGATTGCGCGCGAGACGACGCCTGCTTCGCTCGTTGATGAGCGACGGCGTCGTTTCACGCGCTTGCGCTGCTACTCGTTCTGCTATTGAACCAGCTTCAACGGACGACGATCGACAACCTGCTTGAAGACGTCCTTCAACTGTTGTTCGACCTGGCCGACAGACTGTCCGCCGCCGACGCTGAACATCACTCCGCCCGTGATGTTGGCAACCTGCGTCATCAGGGCATTGTCGGCGCCAGATCCCAAGCCGATGCAGACTACCTTGATCTTGGCGGCCGCGCACAGATTGGCCTGCGTGATGACTTGCGCCTTGGCGTTGCTGGCGCTACCGGGCAGGTTAGCGATACCGTCCGTCATCAGGATGACCATTTTGAACGCGTTGATGCGGCCGCGATTCTGCAACTCCAGCCGCGCTTTTTCCAAGCCGGCGGCGATATTCGTGTTGCCCGTGTAATGCCCGGCCTGTCGATGTTGCACGATGTCCGCCAGTGTCGAGTACGACGGCGTCAACTGGCTTTCGAGAATCGCGGTCAGGTCGGTATAAGTGTAGATGGACAATCCAACGCGATCGTCCGAAGCGCTCCCTTCCAGATAACTGAAGAACAACGTTACGGCGTCCTTCACCGCGCGTATCGGTTGCTCGCTGGTCTTCCACAGATCGGGTGTCTTCGCGTAGCTTTGCCGGCTATTTTGCAGGTAGTTGATCCACGTCAGGTAGCCATACATTTTGGCGTAGCCGGCGCCGTCGATTTCGGAATTGGTCTTCACGTAGTTGAAATAGTTATCCCAGCTGTCTCCCGAGTACGGATAGGGAACGTTGGTCAGGCCAAAGTGCTGCTTGAGCGCGGTGACGTCATCCGCAAACTTTTCGCCTTGGCCTGTGCCACTGTCGTTGGTTCCGGACTTGATGTAAGCCGTGCTGATCTGCTTGCTGGCGTTTCCTCCGGTTCCCTTGAACGTGACCGCCGTGCCGCTGCCACTGATGGTTTGTGTTGTGCCGTCTGCAAAAGTCAGACGCGCCTGCGTGATATTCTTGGTCGACGTGACATAGATCTGGCTGTCTTTGAACTGCGTGGTGATCTGCGCCATGTTGCCGTTGGTAGGCGTCATACCGGTGAACGTGGCATAGCGCGGCGTGAAGGCCAGCGTTCCATGAATGGGGGCGCCCAGTTCATTGTGCATGACTTGCAAATTGTTTTCGACGTACGACCGGCCTAGCTTGCCGATGGCGCCAAGCTGGCTGTCATCGCACATCGATCCCGAGAAGTCGAGCGCCAGCACAATATCGCGCGGCTGATGCATGGCCACGGTCTGCGCGCTGAAGTCGTGCGTCCCCTTGTTCAATACCCGCCCAAAGAAGAGGGCCTCGTTCGGGTCGTTCAGCGTCACGCGAACCGCGGACGGCGACTGACTATTGATCGTGAACGCTCTGGCGTTGGGATCCCAGATCCCCAGGTCGACCACCACATTGCCCGCCGGCAGCGCGCGACCAGCCACCGGGTTGAGCGCAATGTACTGCTGCACCGCGGTGATGGCGTTCTCGTTGCCATCGGTCAGAGACTTGGCTCCGGCCAATGCGCCGGCGTCGCAGGCGCGTTGCAACTCCGTGTTCACCTGCGCTACATACCCCACGTCGACTGTGAACGCGACCAACGCCAACATGGCCACCAGGAAGATGGCCGACAAGACGACAATCGCTCCCTTGCGATCTGACTTCCGCGCGCGAGCGCGACGAAGGCCACGGAGAGTGGCTTGCATGAGACACCTGCCTTCCGCAAATAGTTGCGATGAGCGAGCCCACGAACCGGGGCCAGGGCTTGGAAATGCGTCGATGAGATGTGTTCCATTGAAACGGTAGCTTATAAATGCAAGTGACGACGTCCGAAAAATTCCTCATTCCAGATTTTCCGGCCGCCGGAAGCACTCCAAGCTCACCCGCAAAAACGTATGCCAGCCGAAAACCTGTTGATTTTGGGAGCCAGCGCTCGCGCGGCGGCGTTCTCGGCCTTGGCGGCCGGCCTGCGCCCCGTGTGCGGAGACGCGTTTGCCGACGTGGATCTCCGGCAGGTTTGTCCGGCAACCGCCACAAAGAATTACCCGGCAGGGCTCGCCGAGATCGCCGCTGCTTCGCCCCCTGGCCCCTGGCTCTACACCGGCGCACTCGAAAACCAACCAGCGTTGGTATCGCGCATTAACTCCACGCGCGTGCTCTGGGGGAACGACGCGCAGGCGCTCGTGCGCGTGCGAGATCCGTTTGCCATCTCGCGCGTGCTCGCCGTAGCTGGACTCCCGGCGCCAGCAGTGCGACGCTCAGCCGTGGGCCTTCCGCGCGATGGAAGCTGGCTGCGCAAGCCGATCCGTTCCAGCGGCGGAGCAGGCATTGCCCCCTGGACGGCGGCCGTGGCGGAACGATCGCTCGATCGAGCCACGAAGTCAGACGGCGCTCGCCACGTCTTTCAGCAGCGCATCCGCGGAACGCCGTGCGCGGCGATATTTCTCGCCGCAGCGGGCCAGTCGCAGCTGCTGGGAGCGACTGAGCAGCTGCTCACTGGCGAATCGCCGGATGCCGCGTTTCAGTACGCAGGCTCGGTTGGCCCGCTGCCGCTCTCGACGAGCACCACAGCGAGATTGCGGCAGATGGGCGAAATTCTTGCAGCCGAGTTCCAACTGCAAGGGCTGTTTGGCGTCGACTACATCGACGACGGCGCCGAGATCTGGCCCATCGAAATCAATCCGCGCTATACGGCGTCCGTGGAAATCCTCGAACGCGCTCTCGGCTTCTCCGCCATTGGCCTGCACGTAGCCGCCTGCCGCGATTGTCGGCTTCCCGCGGACGCAACACCGAGCGCGCCCGACGGCGCCATGCCTGCTTGGCGCGCCAAGCGGATCGTTTACGCCCGCCGATCAGCAACGGTAACGAGCGCACTTGTCGACGCGCTTCTTTTGGCCGCCACGGGTCGAGAACCGCCGATCGCCGATATTCCGTCCGCAGGCACGGAACTACTGCCGGGCCAACCGATCTTGACGCTCTTCGGCCACGGCGCCACGCGCGACGCGGCAATCGCGCAGATCGACAATGCAATCGCCGCTTGGGCGGATCGCCTGCCGATTTAGCTGAGCGACGTTACACAATACGCGCGCTTACGGCAGCTCGCGAAGTTCGACGTCTTTGAACCAGACCTTCATCTTCGGTCCGACGTGGAGTTGCAACGCGATCACGCCTTCTTTGGCGCCGACGTCGCTCTTCTCCATATAGTCGACCGTGGTGAAGCCATTGAGGGTTTGCGTGATCTTGGGGCCGTCGGCAGTGATCACGTACTCGTTCCAATCGTCCTTTTTGACGTGCTTGGCGACGTCTTCCGGCTTGACGTTCACCAGGATGCCGCGTCCACCTTCCTCGTAGAGGATGCCCATGAACTGGTTCTCGGCGATGTCCGCCTGATAGCCGCGGACGACGAATTCCGGAAAGGTCTTGCTGCGGAATTGAATGCCGGAGTTGCCGTTGCGGAGCTTGAACTTGGTCTTGAGCGAGAAATTCTTGTAGGTCTTCTTGGTCGAGAGGAAGGTGTTCTTCTTGAGCGCTTCGACGTCTTCGGTCGACCCCAGGATGGCGCCATCCTCCACGCTCCAGAGTTTGTCGTTCCCTTCCCATCCGTCGAGCGTGCGACCGTCGAAGAGCGGCTTGAATCCCTCTTCTGCGCGCGCTACCGCGGCCGTGGCGACGACAGACAACAGAACGATCGACAGCAATCCTAGGGGGCGCATCATGGAACACTCCTGGTAGGGGAACTTGGGTGTGCGGTGGGTCTGCTTGGACTTCAAAGGGCTGGTCCGTATCGTACAACGCGCCAGGGGTCGAGTGAACCAGCGCCACGAAGTTGGGACCTGGCGGCGACGAACGGACCAGATAGGCCCACTACTGGGCCGTCTCCAGCTCTTTGGCGGTGCGCCAGCGGCGGCCGGCAAGCTCAGGCTGGTAATCCATGTCGCCGGCCAGGTGGGCCATGGCGACCATGAAGCGCCGGGTAACTTCTTCGAGGATTTCTTTTTCGTTGTCCCGGCCGTAGAACTCTGAGATATCGAGCGGCTCGCCAATCCGGATGTGGGCGTTGGCCGGCGTAAAAAACGCGCCAAACGAAGTCCCATCATTCGGCGCGCCGGTCAGATAACACGGCACCACCGGCACACAGGCCTTAAGCGCCACCAGCGCCGCGCCGGGGCGGCCCGGCAGCAGCACGCTGCCGGTATCGTTGATTCGCCCTTCCGGAAACATGCCCACCAGTCCGCCGGCCGAGGCGTAGCGGATCGCCAGCTTGGTGGCGGCGGTGTCGATGCCGCGGCGGTTGACCGGAATGGCCTGCATAATCCGGAAGAACCAGCCCATCGCCGGATGTACGCAGTATTCCTTGGCGACCATCCAGTGGATCACCCGATCCGTGGTCAGCGCAATGAACGAAGGATCGATCGGCCCAATGTGATTACAAACGACCACCGCCCCCTGATCGTCCGGGATCTTAAAGACGCCGGTCACCTTTGCCCGCCACAGAACCCGGGCAAGCACCCGATTGAACGGATAGAACCAGGGAAACTGCGACCAGCTATATTTCGTGCGGTGAAACAGGGCGAAGACCCAGCCAACCAGCGCAATCGCCAGCCCGATGAGAATCGCAATCGCCAGATATTGTTGTTGAACGTCGGAGAGCACGGACTAACCTTCTAAGAAATTCCTGTCGAACGGAACTATAAGCGGACCTGCGGATCGCGCCGCAGTCGCGAGAGTGACCACCTGCCGGAACGACTTTTGGGCCTCCGGCGGCCTGATAACTATAACTTGCCCTCAGCCCCGAAGATAATGGTCGCGGGAACCGGGCCATTTTACGCGTAAATACGGCCAATCAGTACTAACCGGACGGCCAGCGACGGAGAGAAAGCCCACATGATTCTAGGCGTTGTCAGCGATACGCACGGCCAATTGACGTACACCCAAGAGGCTGTGCGGATGCTCGAGGAATTTGAGCCGGCTGCGGTGATCCATTGCGGCGATATCGGCTCAGTGGACGTCGTACGGCAATTCACCCAGTGGCCGACGCACTTTGTGCTAGGGAATGTCGACGATAACGCCGCGGAGTTGGAGCGGGCGATCCTCAAGGCCGGGCTGGTCTACCACGGCCGGTTTGGCTCGCTCGAATTGGGAGGGCGCCGGATCGCCTTCTTACACGGCGACGATAACCGCCGGCTGAAAGAGGAAATTGTCGGCGGCGCCTGGGACCTGGTCTGCTCCGGCCATACGCATCAGCGCGACCAGCGCCGCGTGGGCGCCACACTGGTTCTCAATCCCGGCGCACTCTACCGGGCACATCCACACTCATTGGCAGTAGTCGATCTGGAAACGATGGAAGTGACCAGCATCACCATCTGACAAAACGCTGTAGTCACGCGCCCCGGAACGGCGAACGCCCATGCGTTGCCGTGTATCGAGCATCCGACGCGGGTGGATTCTTAATTAACTGGCGCGGCGTAGTTGGTTGAACGGCAGCACGGCCGGCGCATCGCTCATGCGGTAACGGTACTGCATTACGTAGGCGTCTTCGGGCGTGTCTTCGTAAAAACCCCGCATGACGGAGACGGCGCGGAAACCGATCGCGCGGAAGAACAATTGCGCGGCGAGGTTCGTTTCGCGAACTTCCAACAGCAGGCGGCTGCGGCGTTGCTGCGAGAGCTTGCCGGTCAGCTTGGCCATCATCTGCCGTCCGATACCGCGACGACGGAACTCCGTGGCGACGGCAAAATTCAACAGATGGAGTCGCGTTTTGTGCAGTTCGTAAATCATGAAGCCTGCGACGCGATCATCGCAATCGGCCACCATGCCGATGCAATTCCGTTGGCGCAAGCAGCGGAGGAAATCATCCTCCAACCAGGGAAACTCGAAGCCTTCGGTTTCCGTCGCCAAAACCTCGGCCATATCGCGACGAATCATCCAGCGGATGTGCGACTTGAGGTCCTGCTTATGTCCGGTACTCACTGACGGCCTCCTTCCATGTCGGCCAAGTGCCCCTCGTCCAGGCAGCTTTGACTAGTGACGATTTGACTCGCTGCTAGCACAAAAACTGCCTTCCGGCGGATATTGGCATCGGGTGGCGAATTGAGGGCGGTACGGTAACAAATGGCAGATTTTCTGCCAAGAGCAGCGCCGCGAAATTGCTCGTGCTAGCGTAACATTCTCCGGAATAGAAGGCGTTTATGCGTGCGATTCGTCTGTGTCCACAAGCGCGCCCACAGCGCCGGCCGCGCGCCGCCGGGGCCAGATCCACCACGCCACGCTCGCTGCCGCCAGTGCCATGCCGATCCAATCAGGACTGAGCCACGCCCAAGCGGCCAGCCCCACAATCAGGCCGGCGGCCGCGCGCGCATCGTGTCGCGCTGGAGACAATGCGCCTCGCCTACCAATGAAGCCGAGCGCTACACCAGCTAGCGTCAGCGCCACCGCCGAGAACCAGCGATCGAGCGTTTCCAACGGCCGATGCTGTCGATAATTCAGGCTCAAAGCCGGCGCGTCTCCGGAGAGTTCCCAGTGATCCGCGTGGCCACAGCCAAACGTGGTGAGCGCAGGGAACTGAGCGCTGGGCGCCGAATCCTGGGAGGCCGTCTCCAAACGAACGGCCTGCGCGCTCGCTGCGGTGAGTTGCCCTTCGCCAGCGTTGCAAGGGGCGAAAACGCTCCAACTAGTACGCTCGACGGTCAATCCCGTGAGCCACGGCGTGCTAAGTTGCACGTCTCCCAGCAGCGACTGCTCCGCGACGGGCCCTACAAACGCGACTTCGACCGTCTGCGTCGCCGCGCTCGAATCGATCGGCACGCGCCAGCTAGCTTCGCCCGCCTGTCCCTTGGCTCGTAGGCCCGTGACCAGCATTCCGGCGACGCGCAGCTCGAGAATCTGTGTCTCCGGCGGCGTTTGCAACATCGTTTCCGCCTGCCCCGCCGGCTGAACGTCGAAGCGGACGACGCCGCGCGTGGCGCAGTTGTCCCCCCAGGCGATTTGCACGTCGCCGCGGAGAATCCGGGCCTCGCCCCCTGACGTACCCCGTTTTTGCAGGCGCGCGGCGGCCGTTGGCTCAATCACGCGATAAGACTCATGTGCTTCCACCAGCGGTGACGGGAATGCATCTTCCGGCAATTGTTCTGGCCGCAGTCCAACCACTTGCCAGCCGACGTGCTGGCTTTGCACGTTGACCGGCAGCAGCACGAACTCGGCGTCCTCTTCTTTTGCCGCCGCTAACAGCGTCGGCAGCGTAAAGCGTTCGTTGGTGGGCGCGCGGATGGGGCCACGCACCGAAAAGCGAAATTCTCCTTCGATCGCGGCCTTTGGCCGGACCACCAACCGGCGTTCATCTCCTTGGACCTCGATGGCCGTGGCGATGGTGGCGGGCGTCGTCTCGAAAGGGCCGATCCATTCCGGCGGAAGCTTGAACCGAACCGCGTCGAGCGATCCGTCCGTCACGGCGCAGCGATATTCGACGCGCCCCTGCCAGCCGCCACTCTCCAGCGCGATGGAGCTAAGTTGCGTAGAACGAATCCGCGGGTGATTGGGCGTGATCACCAGCGTGGCGCCGTAGTCATCCGTGGAGGCAACAAAGGCCGCCACGGCGCGACCAGCGACCGGCGCCTCGGCCGCGCCGCCGGGTGGCGCCACCGGTGGGAGCGGGATCGCCGTGAGCGATTGCGGATTCTCGACGGTGACGTGGACCGCAGGTTGGCGATAGATCAACACCGTGGTCTCGCGCCGATCCGCCGATAGCAATTCCATGCGCGGTAGTGGAACGCGTCCCGGCGGCTTGATTGGTAGCCAGCCGTTGAGCGTCAGTTGTTGCTTGCCCACCACGGGACCGGCAAGGAGCACCGTGACTTCGCCCGTCTCGTCGCGCGTGAAACGTCCGACGCGCTCAATCCCATCTTGCATCAACGAAACGCTCTCGACGTTGACGTCCAGCGGAACGCGCAAACGGTGCCGGCAGACAAAGCCATCGAGCGAGACTCGATCTTCAGGCGGAGTCAATTGAGTCTCAAAGCGAATCGTAGCTTGGGTTTCATCTGCGCTGACAGAGAGCGTTTGTTTGGCGGCGGAGCGCGGTTCGCGCGGACGCGTGCTGATTGTCCAAGCCTGATCCGCGGACAACCGCGTGGCTTGCTGCGGAACGGCGGGCGCCTCGCCCCAGTGCGCCAGGAATTCCGGGATCGCCACCGCCGTCTCCCCCTCGACCTTGGCCACTTCAAACTGCAACTCCGGATCGACCGAGACCGCTAGCACACGCTGCGAGAACGTGCCCCCTTCAGGGACAATCTGCGGCAATTGCAACTGCCCAACGCCCGAACTTCCGGTCACCAGGAACGAAAACTTAAGCGTGGTGGGCTCAGAAATCGCTCGGGCGAGTTCCACGCGAATCGTGCGCGGATCCATCGGCAGCGGCTGAACCGAAGTGATGACGCCCGGCGCGTCCCCCAGTGGCAATGGCCGCAACCGGGGATCGACCGATAGTCGCAACTCTCGCAGCGGCGCGGAGCGCGCCGGCTTGACGTCCAGATGAGCGTGCAAGATGACCGAGCCTGGCTGGATTTGCATCCACATCCAGGCGTCGACGTCCGTAGTGGGCGCGCCGCGCACCGCGCGAGCATTATTCCAGGTGACGGTCAGGTGATCGATCGCGCCCAATTCCGCTTTGACTTTACGCCCCTCTGAGGCTGCCGTGATGGCGCCCATTGCGCCGGGGACGTCGAGCGTCGGCGGATCGGTCGGCAATTGAACTTCGAGCGTTGAGCGCGCGATGCGCGGGATGCCAATTTCGAGCCCGCCAAAACCCAACTCGCCACGCGCCGGCCGCAACAGGAATTCCAACTGATAAACGCCTGCCTGCGCGAAGCGACAAAGCAGACCGTCTTCGTCCATCTCCAATTCAAAATCGACCACGCGTCCATCTTGCCTGGCCACTGGACCCGGTCGCACGCCCATCAGCGGCAAGCGGACTGGCTTTTCGGGCCGCAAGACGTGGACTTCGAATTGGGCCAGAACGTCGCCGGGCGACAACGCGTCGGCCGCCGCTTCCCGATTTACTACCAACTGGTAACGAGCCGATTCAAAAAAGTGGTCCTGTGTCGCGCCTCCTAAATCACCGGCGCGGCGACGGAGTTCATCGTGCAATTCTTGCGGAACCTGGTACTTGTCCTTGGTCGGTTGCTCGTTTTCATCGACGGGTATGAACACGCGATGGATCACCGGCGATTTGCTTTTCGCCAACGGAATGGGCTGCGCCAGCGCCAGCGGATCGCACAGGCCAAACCACGCGGCGGCCAACAGCACCGGCGCCCCTTGCCGGCCGAGCGCCGCCAGTCGGGCGCCGCTGAGCGCGCCATGATGCGAAGGTGAAGATTGACGTTGCGGCGCTGGCAGAGCGCGCATCGCCCAGCTCCAAACCAAGGCCAACCAAAGTCCCCAGAGCGCGCCTGTCGCCATGGGGATGACCACGTTCGGCGCTACCAAACAAATCGCCGCGGCCGCCAATAGCACGGCGAGCATTCGGGCAAATCCAAACCGCGCTAAAAACAGTCCAGCGGCAAAACAAACTGTAAACGACGCCACGGCCAGCCGCGCCATCGACGAACGTCGCGCCAGCCGCGCAGTCGCTTGATCGCTGTCGACGCGAATCACATAGCTAGGTTGCCCGGCTGCGTCCCGCAGGACTGGCCCGCCAGGCGTGTTCTGCCAGGCGGCGTCCGCGGTGGCAGGCTTCGTGGCCGTGGGGCTTTCTGACTTTGTCTCCGTAGCTGCCTGGCCGATCGTCCAGGGATCGATCGCTGCCGCTTGCAGCGGCCTTCCGAGTGGACCGAAGAGTCGCTGGCTCCAGCTTCGCTCGTCCGCAACACGGTCGCACGTGCCACCATCAACGCTCAGGAATGCATATCCGGGCGGGGGTCGTAACGACCACTCGGTCTGCAAGACCGGCAGATTGATGTGAATCGGAGGCAACTCAATGTCCCAGCGCATGCCGGGAGGCTGATACGCGGTATGGAATTCGACAACAATCGTGACGAACCTGCGGTCGACATGGAGCGGAATTCGACTTTTGCCGTCGGCCGTCAACGTTACGGGCGCGCCATCGCACCATGCGCGATCGAGCGTTGACGCATAGTCGTTTGATACGAAGACCTCCGCGCAGCCGGCATTTTGGATCCGAAAGGTCGCCAAATGGACTCCGGCGCCGGCGGAATCTTCCCAAGATTGAATCTCTTTACGCCAGACAATTGCGTCGGCAGTCTTTAGTCCATCGGCCGTGCGAGCCACGGTCACGCCACCAGCGCCGCTGCCGGCGCCATACTCGAAACATGCCCGCTGTCGGCTGGCGAGCGGCAGGGCCGCGCCATCTGCCGCTTCATCGATCAGAGCGACGGGCGTCAAACCCTGGTTTGTGATCGAAATTGATTCGTTTGCGCCGGCCTTGATTGTCAGCCGCCCTTGGCCGCTGTTGGCGTCAGGTAAAGTTGCCAGACTTAGCGCCTGACTCTCGGCATCGAGGGGCAAGCTGCGCGTGGCGCCAATCGCGAAGGGGGCGCTGCGCGGCGTGGAGAGGGACAACTCCCACGCTTCCGGCGCGAGTGAGACGCCGCGCGCCCTTTGCTCGGCGTCGGTCAGCTTCCGCGAGACGATCGCCGTGGGGCCTTCGCTGAGCAGTCGCCAATGCAGCGGTTGTTCACGCGGTTGACTGAACTGCACCAAAAGTTTGCTGACGCGGCTTCCCTCCGGCGCAACCTGCAACGCGTATGACTCCGTCAGCGTTTCTCCGGCTACGGTCGCTTCCGAACGGACTTCGGCGGCGTAATGGGGGCGCAGTTCCTGCAAAAAGGCAGTGAACCGGCTGCGGCGCGGATCGTACGAGTAGACGACCGTCGGGGCGGAATCCACGAAGAGCCCGGTTTGCTCTGCGGTCAGGCTTTCGAAGTCCAACCGCGGAAGGTTCTGCGCGTCGAGCAATCGCACGTCGTAGCCCTCTTGCGGTCGCAACCGCAGGAGTGGATTGCGCGATTGCACGTCCCGAAATTCCAGCGGCAGCAGATCCTCTGCCCTAAAGTGGGCCGTCTGCCCAGCGGCGGCTGGCTCGCGCGAGCGGCGATGGCCACGCACAAACAACAGGGGCGGGCTTTCGGTTGCGGCCGTTCGCTTCCAGCGGAGCAAAAGCTGTCCGCCGGTGGCGCCGGTTGTTAATTTCCAATCGGCCAGCGCTTCGGCGGGGCGAGATTCGACGGCGTCGATCGTCCAGCCTGGCAGGACGTCGGCGACCCAAGCCATCGGCGCGGCGCTCGCTGTTTCGATCGCGGCGCCCAGCACGGCGCGGGCCTCGTCCGCGCCAATCTCCACGGTCACCGCGGTCAGTAGCGCAGGCAAGCGTTGCCGCCGCGCCAGCGACAGCCGCACGTCGGCCGTGGGACCAAACATCTGCACGTCGAACGCCTCGCCCCGATTGGGCTCAGGCAGGACCGAGTATTTTGTCTGCCGGCAATCGGTCGTATGGAACGATGTCACGGCCAGCGGTTCGCGGACCAATAGTGTGTACGTCCCTTCCTGCCAAAAGGCGTCGACCGCGCGAATTCGCGGGAGGCTGCGCGCCTGGTTCAACTCCAACGGACCAATTGCCGCCAATCGAAGCGAACGGTCCGCGCCGGAAAAGGGTTCCGGTAGCGTCAGAAAAAGTGGGGATGGATCACCCTCAGCGTGCGCGCCGACGGACCACGTAATGTCTGTCTCGCCCAGCCGCGCGGAAACCAGTTGCAAACCTGGATCGAGAACGACGCGTAACAGGCGTAGCGCCGGACCTTGCACGTCCAACTTCCAGGTTGCCGTGACGTCGACACCGCGGGGCGAAATGTCATAGACCACGTTTTCGCGCAGCGTTGCCTTGGGCTGCGCAGCGGCGTTTGCCGCCTGAGGCGTCACTCGCAACGTCGCGGAATCCTTGCCACCCAGTAAAATCCGATAAGTGTCTTTCGCCACGGGTTGCGCCGGCTGGGGCGCGATCGGCAAGGCGCCCATTGCCGGTGGAGGCGCGGGCTGATCCGGCAACACCAATCCTTCGCTCATCGTCGCGACCATTCCGCGCGGCGCGGTCAGTAATAACTCCGAATCGGCGCAACGCGGAAATTTGAGCGTGAAGCTGACGCACCCCGTCGCGTCGCGCTCGCCCCGCAGACTCCACTCGAATTCGAGTTCGCCATTTTCAACGACCACCAGACCGAGCTCGCCATTCTCTCCGGCGCCCAGTTCCACGGGCTTGCGCACGTCGGGCTCGGTCGCCGATCGCCACCATGCGCGTCGCAACGCGAAACCAAATGGATTCAGCGGCAACAGCGTATGCGTGCGCGTCGTGTGACGGATTTCACACCTTGCACTGCCGGTGAGAAGGTCGACGCCGTCGAACTGGGCGGTGTATTCGCCGCGCAGCAGCACAGCGGCCAGTGCGCCACCGGCTCCGCCCGGCCGATCCTGCGCTGCCTTGATCAAACGCTCGAATTCTTCGCCATCGACCGGCACATACCGAGCCTGACCGCGCGGCCAATCCTGTACTCGACCTGCCGGCGCAAAAATCCGGCGAAAGCGCAGCGGCTCAGGCTTGTCCGCCGCGCTCCCCGCTGAGCGTTCCATGGAATCGATTGCCGGCGCAACGGCCGCCAGCGGCGGATCGTCGGCCCAGGCCCGCGGCGCTAGCAAGCTCGCCAGCGCCAGCCCTGCGGCGGCGCAGAGCCAACGAATGCGCGCCATCACGAGTCCCCTTCCGAAGCCGCGACTTCGATTGCGACGGGCTCAGGCGAACTGCCGTTGTGATTCGCGCGCTGATGCGTCCGCGTCGATCCGGGATCGATGATCGAACTGGGGCCAGAGCGCACGACAAACGGACGCGTCCGCCGGCGATTGAGATAACTGTGTATCGCCACCGCCATCAGCACGAGCGCCGCCCCTAACAGCGCCGCTTGCGCCGCTAACAGCGCCGGCTCCGGACAGACGAGCGCTGCCACGGCCAGCGTCAGAGCACCCACCCAAAGAATGGCGGGCCGGCGGACCACCGGCAGGTACAACAGGGCGAGCCCAATGGCCAGCACAGTTCCGCTGCCGGCCAGGACTAATAGCGTGCGATTGATCGTGACAACATCGAGCGAAGTCATCGGCCCGACGGCGCTAAAGACGTAGCGATTGGTATCCGTGGGCGCCTCGGGGAGTGACTGCGCGTCCGACCATTTTTCCAGGTCGCTCTGTTCGATCGTGCTTTCTCGCACGAAGCCCAAGCCGCGCAATCGCCATTGGAACTCACTCGAAAGGTGACTGGGCCACGAGACGATATGCTCGTCGCGCGGCAGCACAATCTGCCAGTAAGATTGGCGGATCCAGAGATCGCTTCCTAACTGCGGAACTTCGAGCGCGATGTGTCCCGGCGTTGCGCCTCGCGTGGGAGAACGGTAGCTGACGTCCAGCACGTGGCGGCGCGCGGGGCCCACCAGGGGCAACAGCAGCCCTGCGACGCTCGATTCCGCCGATGCATCGAGCGTGGCGCCATCCAACAGCACGCGCAGTTGCGTCCGGTCCGCGCCGGCGGGCAACGTCAGCGGCAACTGCGTTTCGCCACTCGTGAATTGAAAGACGGCGCGCTCCCAACGTTCGCCAGCGGCAATGCGAGTCTGATACCAGGCCAACTGCACGACGGTTGGATCGTGCGGTTTTCGTTCTTCAAGATGCGCGCTCAGCACGACCTCGGCCGTCGGCACGCTACTCTTTAGCCGCAGCCCGGCTTGACCTGGCGCTGCGCCGGCCTGGGGTTCCACCGTCCAGCGATCGTCTCGCGATTGCACCTTGACGCCGGGCGCGGAGTAAACCTCGAACTCGTTTTCCGAAAGCTCCGCGTCGGCCGGCATTACCAGCGGCACGTTGATCGGCACGCCGACGCCTGGCGCAAAGGGCTCGGTGTCGAGCGGGTATTTCAGCACCAGCTGGCATGGCCCCAAGAGGGGCTTCGGCAGCGAAAGCCGAATCCGCTGCACGTTTTCGGAATCGCTGTCATCGTCGAGCGGTACACCCGGCGTGGGCGCGCCATCGACCGAGATTTCCAATCGACCGGCTTCCATCAGTTCGGCCACGGCCGGAGGCGCGTCGAGCAAGATCTGCTCGATCGGCTCGTTGGCAATCCGCAGGTTGATCGTCTCGGTGACCGTTGCGCGTTCCGCGTCGACTTGCAGCCGGCTTCGGATGCCCGCCCAGAGGACGCGCGATTGCACGCGCAAGTCGGCTTCAAATCGCAGCTCGCCGCTATCGCCGCGGAACAACATCGCTTGCTTGCCATCCGTGGCCGCCTTGGCTGTGCCGGGGACCACGGCAGCGGCGCGCTCGCGCGTTAGGCCTTGCAGGCTTCCTTCGCCCATCGCCAGCGCCACGTTCTCCGCCGGAATCACCACCAGATGGGCCGGGGCAACGGCGTCCGCCTTGAGACGCGGCAGATCGAACTCCAAACGCTTAACGTTGGCCGCCAGGTCTTGATGCGCGCGGAGGACGAGCGTGATCTCGCCCGTCGTGGGCTGAAGCAATGGGATCACTAGCGGCTTGCCCGTCTCAACCGTTACGCGGTCCGCGTCAAAGACATTGCGGGGCTCCACGTCGTCCAGTCGCCAGCCTTGCAGATCGACCTCGACCGCAAACGCCTTGGCGCCGCGAACGTGATATGTAAGCCGGGCCTCGAGCCGGGCCAGCCGCGGGCTGACTTCGACAGTGTAGCGAGGATCGACCGTGGCATGCGTCTCGCGCGGCAGTAACCGACCTTCGATCAAAAATGGCTGGCCGAAATATTCGAAGCCGGCGACGATGTCGTCGTGATCCAACTCGGCTGGCAATTCGTCCACGCGACGCGCCTGCCGCAGATCGCCCCAGGCGACCTGCCAGTCGTCATCCACGCGGACCGCTACGTGCCCCGCCTGGCGGGCGGCGCCCAATAGTTCGACGCCGGCCAACTGAAAACCGGGCTGAGCGGCGGCGTTGTCATTGGGATAATCGAGGCTGAATCGAATTACGGTCGGTCCGGCGACGACTTCGCGCAGGCGGACTTCGTACAACTTACCGCCGGTCGCGGGTTCTCCTTTTTCGCCCTCCAGCGGCTCAATCGTGTAGCCGGTCTGTTCTTCGGCCGTCAGCGTGGCGCCGGCGGGGAGCCGCATGCGGAACGAATCAAAGCGCGCCTTGAACCCGCGCACGCTGAGTTGCACATTGGAATGGACGCCGCGGGCTCCTACGCGGGCGTCAATCTGACCGGCCGCTTCGAACTGTGGGGGCGCGGCCGCGGCGACTTCGGCGCCTTCTTTGCGCCAGGTGATCGTAAAGTCTCGTTCTGCGCCCAATACCTTGAACGTGGTCTCCTTTGCGGCGCGCGTGGTGGAGTCCAGGATGGCGCCTTCGTTTACCGTGGCCGTGGCTTTGGGGTCTGGCACGGCAAGCGTGAATTCTGAGAGAGACGCCCTGGGGAGATCGAGCTTAAGCGAGGCCTGTCCGGCGAGGCGATCGAGCGGCACTGCGACGTCGAGCGTGATCTTATGTGTCCCTTCGCCACCGCCGCGGAGCCACAGGACGTGCTCGCCGTTGGTCGCGTCCATCTCCACGACCTGCTCGCCCGGACCCTCGTATTTTGGTTTGCTCCGCAGCACTGCCTGGCGCATACGGATGGGCGCCCGCACCCAGCCGCGATCGCTGACTGCGGCCTCGAGCACGATGCTCAGCGTGGCGTGGGTATCGCCGGCGACGCCTGTGCAGACGAGCTTTTGAAGTTGGAACTTAGGGGGCTGCTGGCCGAGTCCAAGCTGTGCCCTCTGGGTCATGAACCGCTCGAAGTCCTCGAGCGTGAACCCGAGCACGGCCTGAAGCAGGCCGCCCTCTTTGCTGCGGAGGTAGAGGACCGGCGGCTGTGCCTCGCGCACGGTATCCTCGTCAGCGGCCGCCGGCGTTTGCTCGGCGGCCGATATTCGCTCAGGGGAACGGCGAGGTTCCGGTTGGGCGGAGGCAACGGCGGCCCAACTCAGGATCGCCAACAGGCAAATCCAAAGCGCAGGCCGTCGCCAGGACAGCGTTTCCAAGACTTCTTGTTCCTCAGCAGAGCGTCCGGCAGAAAGCTCGGTAATCGCCCCATTACCGCCAGACGCGACCAGATGTGACAAGGCGCTGCTGCGCCCCGGTGGAAAGCGCGGCTGCGCCCTCACGATTCAGTCTATCCACTGGGGGCGCCAACTCGAAGTAAATTTCGACCGCGGCCGGGGCATTTTCCGACACGGGGAACCAGCAACACGGCCCGCTGGCAGGCGCGTTTCAGCCCTGTACGCGGGCCAAAACGCGGCACAGATCGGCGTGCAGGCTCCCGGTGCTGGCCGCGACAAAGCTCGCCACATCCAGGTCAAAGGCCCCACCGGCGGGGCCTGTGAAGACGCCACCCGCCTCGCGCACCAGCAGCGCCCCGGCGGCAACGTCCCAGGGCTTGGTCGAGTAACTCCAGTAGGCGTCGATCTGGCCGGCGGCAATTTGGGCCAGATTAATGGCCGTCGATCCGCTGCGACGCGTGGCGCGGCAGTTGGCCAGCACCTCAAGAAACCGGGCAACTTCGGGCGAGCCCGGTTCGACCTTGGGGGGAAAGCTGGTGGCGACGACCGACTTGGCCAATTCTTCCCGCGGACTGACGCGGATCGGCGCGCCGTTGAGCGTGGCCCCGGCGCCCTGGATCGCCCGGTAACAATTGCCGTTGGCGGGCTCGAAGACGACGCCTACCAGAGGGTTGTGCCCGTCGACGAGCGCGATTGAAACGGCGTAGTGCGGTATGCCGTGGACGTAATTGGTGGTGCCATCCAGGGGGTCGACCACCCAGCGCAAATTCCCCTCGCGGCTGGGGATGGATTCGTTCTCTTCCGCCAAGAATCCGTGGTTCGGAAAGGCGCCCAGCACGACCTCTTTGATCTTGCGCTGCGAAGTAACGTCGGCCTCGGTCACCAGGTCAGACGGGTTTTTCTCGCGCGCGACAACGTTCCCCCAAAAGCCGCGTAGCACCTCACCGCCAACGCGCGCTGCCTGTTCGCAAATCTCTGCATACTGCGTGATGGGGGTCATTCTGCTAGCGGCTCCGCTGGAACTTTGTTTGACACACGGGCGATTATAAGTGGCCACCGCGGGCCGGCAATTGCTGGCGCCGCCAGGCGAAGTGTCGGGCAAACGCCCGCGCGATAATGACCCGGAAGAGGCACGCGTAATCCCCTACAAAAAGGGTTCCGTTAGGCCCCAAATAAATTTTAAACAAAAGTGTGGACAAGGCGTTTCAAGCTGGTAATATCAGGGCGGCTGAGGTTGCTACGCAACACGGAGGCGAGCGACATACTGGTCTGCCAGAAATTGGCCAGCGTTATTCATCGCGTGTTGGAATTCATACTCGTTCGATAGCTCTGCCTCTTCTCTGTTCCGGCCCCGCCGTTCCGCCTCGCAGCGAGCGGCGGGGTTTTTTTTTGCGCTGGTGCAAAACGGACGCGCAAACGGAGTGACGCTCGCGCCGCAATGGCACTGCTACAGTGACTCGGACGCTGATACTCGTGCGCGGCGCCTTGTACGTAGTCTCCGCCACGCGCATGCTGGCGTAAGAACTATCCCCGCCTCGCATTACTCGCCCATCGCGTCGCTTCGATCGACGCTTGCCAACCGTGCCCCAACCATCCCCTTGGCGTCTCGATTCCGATCTGGCCACGCTCCAACTCGGCGCGCTGAAGGCCACGGTCCGCTTGTCGCAACCCGAACGTGGGCTGCACGACATCCAAATTGCTGGCCGCGCGATCGCGTCGGCCGAAGTCATGGCGCCCCGGTTTGGCGACGATGAACCGTGGCCTGCGCCGATCGATTGCTTTGCGCGCGGCGGCGACCTTGTTGTCACCTATCCATTCACTCGGACAAGAACGGTTCGCGTGCAAATTTACTGGCGCGCGGTTCCTGATCTTGCTATCCCGGGCTGCATCGCCGCGTTCGACGCGCAGATCTCCGTGCAAACGCCGCTATTGGATAGCCGCCCGGCGATGGCGCTCCGCAGCCGTTTCGAAGCGAGCGACGCTCTGCGAGTCCTCAGCGCTGGCAGCGTTCCCAATGCCCTGGGCGTTCCCTGGCTGTTCCGCCTGGGGCAAGAGATGTCCTACGCGCAGATGATCCACGCCAGCGATGTCGAAACAGAAGACCTGACAAAGACGGCCAACCTCAGCGAGCTCGCGCAGCGGCTGTTTGATGGCTCGCTCGAAAAAGGGGTGATCTTGCGCGCTCGAGCGCGCGGCGCCTTTGTTGAAACCAAAAATGACACAGCGACCGTGGCGGCGATCCACGAACGCTTTATCAACGCCCCGTTACCACTGACGACATAGCCGCTTGTTGAGTTTCTCAACACGGAACGAATTAGGAGTGAAGAACGATGCACGGTTTTGCCTGCTCGCTACTACTGGCCACGGTCTTTGGCGCCGACGCGCCGGCAGCGCCGGTGGAAACAAAGGCGCCGGTGGAAAAAAAGGGGGCGGTCGACGCAACGGCGCCGCCCGAAGCGCAAGGCCCGCACAAGATCGGCGTCTCGCGCTTGAACCTGACTGACGCCCAGCGGGCGGACCGCAAACTGACCACCGAGATCTGGTATCCGGCCGCGGCCGATCCAGCGAACGACGATCCCAACAGCAACTTTGCCAACAACCGCGGCGCGCACCGGGACGCGCCCTGCGAGGCGGGTGAGTTCCCGATGATCATCTTTTCGCACGGGTCAGGCGCCAGCCGTGGTCAGAGCACCTACCTGACGGAGCATTGGGCCAGCCACGGTTTTATTGTGGTCGCGCCGGACCATCAGTTCAACACGGTCTTCGACAACGCGAACGACCATGGCGTGAAGTCGGCCGTCGATCGTCCGCTCGACTGCACATTTGTGATCGACGCAATGCTCGCCTGCAACGGGACGAAGGACGACCGTTTCTGCGGCCACGTCGACGCCAAGCGGATTGGCGCCACGGGGCATTCCTTTGGTGGCTACACCGTGCTGGTGCTGGCCGGCGCCACGGTCGATGGCCGCGCCGCCAGCAAGTTGTTCTCAAAAGAGATCGAGCCGCCCGAGTTCCGCAGTCGCGACGAGCGCGTGCGCGCGATCATCGCCTACGCCCCGGTCGGCCCGCCGATCTTGTCGACCGCCGGCCTGGCCGACGTCAAGATCCCGGCGCTCGTCTTCGGCGGAACGAACGACAAGATCCTGCCGTTCGAGCAGCACCAGCAGGGCGTGTTCGACAATCTGGGTGGCCCGGCCTTTCTGGCGAAGATCGAGGGCGGCTCGCACTTTTGTTTCAACAACGCCAATCTTTCGGACATGATCCGCGCGATCCGACCTGTAAAAATGCTGGAAGAAAAAGTCGATCGCAAAGAGGCGGACCGACTGGTCAAACGAATGTCGCTCCAGTTTCTCAATCGCTACGTCGCCGGCCAGGAAGACGCGGGAGAAATCGCCGGCGCGCCACCGCTACTGGAACTGAGCGAGAAAAACACCGGCAAAACGGCGCAAGCGGCGAAGTAGAAACCGCCAGGGGTGGCTCTGACAAGAGATCGCCCCCGGCTAACCGCCACGCGTCGCAAAGTACAGGCCGGCGTAGACCTTGGGGTCTACCAGCACGCCGCGTTCCTGCTCTTGCGCGGTGAGCCAGGCGTCGGCCCGGTCGATGGGGACCACGTGGACGCGGATCTGTTCGTGTTCGTCGCCGCCGCCTTCGTGTTCCTTGGTTAGCCCGCGAGCGAGGAACATCGTGACGATCTCAGACGCCAGTCCGGCTGATGGAGGGCCGTGGGCGACTTGCTTCATTTGGGACGCGGCGTAGCCGGTCTCTTCGAGCAGTTCGCGACGGGCGGCTGTCTCGGCGGCTTCGCCCTCGCTACCGGCGTCGTCGCCGACCAGTCCGGCCGGTAGTTCGATTACTGATCGTCCGACCGGGATCCGGTGCTGCTCAATCAAGACAATCTCCTGGTGATCCGTTACGGCCACGATCACGGCGGCGCCCGTGGCCGAATTGCGGTCTGCGTACTCCCAGCGTCCTTGCTGGATGACTTGTAAGAACTTGCCGGCAAACAGCACGCGAGACGCGTCGGGGGTCGACATGGGTTTTTGATCGGTCGGAGCTTCGTGGGTCGTTTGTTACAGCTTGCGATGATAACCCAAAACCGGCCGCAGGGCTCAGTCGCGCGCAGCCGTCATTCGCCTTGACGATGGCCGGCTGCGCTAGGATTGCCATGGGAGACGACGGGCTACTCCGCCGACGACGGTTGAGAAAACAGCAGGGTGCTAACCCTCACTCCTGCTCCGCCGCCGCGACAAATGCGCGCAGCTCGGCCAGCTCGCGCTGATATCCGCCGGAGAGAATCGGAAAGCGGCACCAGGTTTTCGGGTCGAGATTTTCGTCATCGACGTGGAAGCTGGGGGCGTACCGCTCCCGCTTCCACTGGTTGCGGCACCATAGGTTAAAGAACCGCTCCACCCAGGCGGCCAGTTGCTGCGCGGGATATTGCGCAAAGCGAGGCTGCATCTGCTGAAAGACTTCGAGCGGTGAATGCTTGTCGCGGATCGCCGCGCGCTCGATCGCGTCGAGCAGCTCGTACGGCATCAGGTCCGCTTCGTCTGTCTGGTGGGCGCTTTGAGGACGTAGTTCCGCCGTGGGTGGCTGACACGTGACGGCGATGAGTTCCGGAATCGGACGGCCCCCTTCCGGTCCAAAATCTCGCAGCCACTCGAGCCAACTGCGGAGATAGGCCTTGTCGATGCCGGCGATGGGACTTAGGCCGCCGCTGGTATCGCCATCCATGGTGGCGTAACCCACCGCGGCCTCGCTCCGATTGCTCGTTGCCAGCAACAACGCGTTGCGCAAGTTGGCCACCATCCAGACGCCGGGCGAACGGACGCGGGCTTGGATGTTTTGCAGCGCCAAGTCATCCTGGCCCCAGGTGAGCTCGCGACCAATCGCGCGCGATACCATGGCAATATAATCGTTCACCAGTTGATCTACGTCGAACTCATAGAACCGGGCGCCGAGCGCGCCGGCGACACCAGCCGCGGCGTTGCGCGTGGTGTCGGAACTGTTCTGCGTGGACTGATAGACGCACGTCAGCAACTCCGCGATCAATTCTCGCGGAGAACCGGCCAATTTCGCCGCGGGTAGATACGCCAGCTTGGCGACAAACGCCTCCAGGCCCAACTCGTGCGCGCCCAGGTCGACGAGCATCGCCGCCAGGCAGGCGACTGCCGAAGAATCCGCGCCGCCGCTGGCCGAGACGACAAAACCGTTCGAGCGGCTCTTGCGCATGTAGTCAAACAGCCCGAGCGCGATCGCGCGGGCGAACTCTTCTTCCTTCACGTGTAAGCCACTCTCCCATTGCACGGATTGCAATGGCGGGATCGCCATGGGACGCAGCTCCGGAAACCGAAACGGCGCGACGATGGCGCCCGCCGCGCGATCCAGCCGAGGCTCGAAGCTGCCGGTGCGCGATTGCTGCATCCGCGTTGCTTCGACATCGATCACCGCGGTCGTTAATCCCCAATCCGCGAAAGAGAATCTTTGACCGGCCGCGACCAGTCGACCAGCCGAGGCAATCAGCGCGCCGCCGTCATAGATCGCGCGGCCAGACTCATTGCCTAGCAGGTTGGAATAGATGTAACTAACGCCAAAAGCGCGCGAGCCTTCCAGGACAAACCGCTGCCGCGTCTCGGCCTTGCCAAAGGCAAAGTGACTGGCGCTGGGATTGAGAATGATATCGACGCCGCGCCGCGCGAGTTCTGCCCCGGGCCGACTGGCGGCCCAAGCGTCCTCGCAAATCTCAAAGCCAATCTTCACGCCACCGCAATCGAATTCCATGTCTCCCAGCGGATAGGCGTGTCCCTGGATCACAACTTCGCCACGCGCGCCGGCCGGCCAGGCCTTGAACCAGCGTGGCTCATAGTGGATGCCATCCCCGGCCAGAAAACGCTTGGCGACAAATCCGGCGATTCGCCCATCCACGGCCAGGCAGGCGGTGCTAAAGAGGGCGTGCTGATAGCCCAGCGGCGCGCCGAGCGAAACAATCAGCCCGCGCGTGTGCGGCACGATCTCGGCCAGCATGTCGATCGCCATCCTCCGCTCGGCGGGCGAATGGAACGCGTCCTCGCAACCGTAGCCGGAGACGCACAGCTCCGGCAGGCAGAGGATGCTGACCTGATCCGCCTTTGCCGCGGCGATCGCCTGCAAGATCCGATCGCGATTGCCGTTCCAATCGAGCGGAGTTTGATTGAGGACGGCGGCGGATACCTTGATCAGCTTCATGCGTTATTTCCGAGGACGCTAGACCAAGAGACGAGTCCTGCCTGGCATGCCATCTCCGAATGGCTTGAGGGGGCGGATCGTGCCGGCGCACGGCCGCTCGCCCACCTCACTGATTTTACGTCACGCGGGCGTGAACGGAGAGGGGGCCTGCCGACGGAGGATATGCCCTTGGGCGACGGTACGCCCCTGCGCGAGGCACATCACGAGAGTGGCCTGTTCGAACGAAAGAGCCCCTGACTGCCTGTTGAAAAACGCCGTCGTGGCGTTTTTCAACCTCGCCCGGCGCAAAGCAAAGCTTCGCGAGGCTCGCAAAATAACGACTTACGTCGCTATTTTGTCCTCACATCCATGTGAGGTCG
>Ga0105047_10002217_pt1 | contig 34733 bp, 27 predicted proteins | sample MAT04_FD_78384 | JGI IMG/M metagenome (GOLD analysis project Ga0105047, IMG submission 78384) | Freshwater microbial communities from Lake Fryxell liftoff mats and glacier meltwater in Antarctica - MAT-04 (megahit assembly) | ecosystem: Environmental > Aquatic > Freshwater > Ice > Liftoff... | reverse complement strand
CTCCGGCGCTCAGCCATGATGCCATGCGCGGTTTGAAAAATAAAAACTTCTGGGTGATGGAACATCAGGCGGGACCAACAGGCTGGCAGGTCGTCAGCCCGAGCCCAAGACCCGGTGTTTTAAGATTGTGGGCATATCAAACAATAGCACACGGCGCAGATGGGATCGTATTTTTCCGCTGGCGCACAGCCCGCTTTGGCGCGGAACAATATTGGCACGGGCTGCTCGAACATGATGGGCGGGCAGGTCGTCGGTATACCGAGATCAAGCAAATGGGTGCGGAGCTGAAGCGGGTGGGCGAGAATTTTTTCGGTTCCGAAGTCAAATCCAAAGTCGCCATTCTTCAATCCTATGATGCACGCTTTGCCTTCCAAGTGCAGGCTAATAACGATGAATTCGGATATGAAAAGCACATTGCTCAAATTTATACTGCGCTTTGGAAACGTAATATCAACGTGGATGTGATTTCACCAACTGTAGACCTTTCTAAATATGACCTGGTGATCGCTCCGTCTTTACATGTTCTTACAGAGAATATTGCAGAGAACCTTCGTAAGTATGTTCAGGCTGGCGGCACTTTGGTTGTCACGCCGCGCACGGGTGTAAAAAATATCGACAACGTGGTGGTTAACCAGCCATTGCCAGGTTTGCTTACAGATGTATGCGGCGTGATTGTGGATGAGTATGATGCAATTACTCCCGATCTGCCCCAGTCAATTATTTTTGATACAGTTGATTTGGCAGGAAAGACATTCCCTGTGCAAACCTGGTGTGACATTCTCATCCCACAGGGCGCTGAAGTGATCGCGCATTATGCACAGGATTACTATGCAGGAAAACCTGCTGTCACTCGTAATCAATTTGGTCAGGGTCAGGCGATCTACCTGGGCGCATTGGGTACAGATGCTTTTTACGAGTCGGTTTTTGGCTGGCTATTAAAACAAAATAATATCCAGAGTGACATTAAAGCTCCTGCGGGCGTGGAGATTTCGAAACGATCTCAAGGTGATCAGTCTGTTTATTTTATTTTGAATTTCAATGCTTCGGCACAATCGATTATATTACCGGTTGCATATCGCAATTTATTGGAAGATACAATTACCTCAGGGACAGTTCAAGTTGGGGCCAATGACGTATTAATTCTTGGCGACAATGTATGAGTAACAATGTACCCACGATAAAAGATATCGCGGCAGCAGCTGGCGTTTCAACTCAAACCGTTTCACGTGTTTTAAATCACCGACCGGATGTTGCTCCTGAAACCAGAGAACGAGTCTTGAAAATCATCGCGGACAAAAATTTCTCCCCCAATGAACTGGCGCGTAGTTTGGTTAGACAGCGAGACAGACGAAAATCGTTCACGCCGGGGCAGGTTTGGAAGGATACAGACGGCGTCCCCATTCAAGCACATGGCGGCTGCATCCTTTTTGAAAATGATATCTATTATTGGTTTGGCGAGAATAAGGATACACCCACCAAGAAGAACGAGCTGGTCGAATTCAATGTCGATGCGCTGGGAGTTTCCTGCTATACATCCACCGATCTCTATAACTGGGAAAACAAAGGGCTGGTACTGCCCGCAGTCAAAGATGATCCACAGCATGCGCTGCATACCAGCAAACTGATCGAGCGCCCCAAAGTTATCTACAATGCGTTGACGAAAAAATACGTTATGTTCGTGCATCTCGACACCGATGATTATCAGTATGCGCGGGTGGGTATTGCGGTATGTGACCAGCCAGCGGGTCAATATGAATTTCTTGGTAGTATTGCACCCAATCAGTCAGACAGCCGTGATATGACGGTCTTCAAAGACGAAGATGATAAAGCTTATATTTTTCATTCTTCAGAGTGGAATGTAACTTTATACGCCGGGGAACTTTCGCCAGACTATCTGCAAACAACGGGCGTTTTTACGAAGAACTTCGAAAAAGCCTCGCGCGAAGCGCCAGCAGTTTTTAAACGCAACGGGAAATATTACTGCCTCTCTTCTGGCTGCACAGGCTGGGATCCCAATGAAGCACAGTACGCAATCGCCGAAAACATTTTAGGACCGTGGACCGTTATCGGGAATCCGTGTGTGGGGCCCAATGCAGACAAGACCTTCTATGCTCAGAGCGCGTTCGTCTTTCCTGTTGTCGGTAGAGACGATGCGTACATCGCCATGTTCGATATGTGGAATAAGACAGATATTGGGTCATCGCGATACGTCTGGCTGCCAATTCAATTTGAGGAGGAGAGGTTAATCATAGAGTGGACAGACGAGTGGAATCTATCTATTTTCACTGACCCCAACAGAGTATGAAATTTTGCGATTGCTTTTGAAAAATGCGGGGAAAGTAATCACGCATCATCAATTGCTGAAACAAGTATGGAGAACTGCCTACGAAAGCGAAATGCATATTCTGCGAGTCAACATCAGCAACCTGCACCGCAAGATCGAACCCGATCCGACACGGCCACATTATTTATTGACAGAACCCGGCCTAGGTTATCGCATCCGAATGTGAATTATGAAAAACGAAGCAGAGATCACATGAGCGAATCCTCTGAAACCATCCGCGCCCGCATCCAATCCGTGCGAGATCGTCAGACCGCACATTTGGCAAATATAATACCCACGGTCACAAATTGCGCTTTCCACCCTCTGAAAAAGCGCAATTTGTGACCGAGTGCAGTATACATTGCAACACAAGCGAGAAAATATGGGGTAACGAAACTCGTATGTAAATAAAAGATTAATTATGGTTTTCTCAGGGTAATTGGCGCACAACAACTTAATATGCTAAACTGAAAATACTTTCAACAAAAACCATGCCTTCCCCAAAAAAACAGCACTTGGATGAGTCTGGAAAACTTACCGCTGAGATTTTGCTTGCGCGTGTTGAAGACCCATCTCGTCCGCCGCAACAGATCAACCTTCCGCTCACACTCATCGAACGTCAAACCACATAAAAAGGAAAACCTTATGCCTATTCATGCATCCCTCAACGGTTGGGTTCTGGAAACGCGCAACACAGCCTATGCAATCGGAATCAATCAGGCAGGCCTGCTTACCCATCGCTATTGGGGAGCGCGCCTGCCTTTTGTTAAAGATTACCCCGCGCCCTTCAACCCCACTTATTGGGCATCCACCGATGGACTGCATCATTTTGTTCCCGAAGAATACCCCGGCTACGCCGGCACAAAATATATTGACCCGTGCCTTAAGGTGACGTTTGCGGATGAAGTGCGCGACGTGGTGCTAGAGTATCAGGATTTCAAAATCACCGCCTCGCCCTACCCGACGCTTGCTCTGCGCTTAAAAGACAGTTACTACCCGCTGCAAGTGACTCTGCATTACCGCCTGCACGAAGAATATGATTTGATCGAGCGCTGGGTCACGCTCGAAAACCTTGGCGATGACCCCATGCTCGTGGAGCGAGTCTTCTCTGCAAAATTAACACTGCCGCCCGGCGACAAGTATTCATTAACGCACATGTACGGCCGCCACAATGACGAGTTCCACATGCAGCGTGAAGCGCTCACGCCGGGCTTGAAGGTTATCGAAAGTCGGCGCATCATTCCGAGTCATCGCGCGAATCCGTGGTTTGCCATTGACCAAAACGCCAGCGAAGAAAACGGCGAAGTCTGGTTTGGCACACTGGCATGGAGCGGCAACTTCAAGATCACTGCCGAGGTGACAGAGTTCGCATCCACGCGCATCAGCATCGGCCTCAACGATTGGGATTTCGCCTGGAAGCTCATGCCCAAGCAATCTTTTACTACTCCAGCTTCCATCTCTGGTTATACCCAAAACGGATTCGGCGCCGCCAGCCGAATCTTCCATGATTATGTGCGCGACGAGATCATTCCGCATGGAAAAATTCTACACAAGATTCTCTACAACTCATGGGAAGCCACGCTCTTCAACGTGGATGAAGCCTCACAATCATCACTGGCGGAGATCGCCGCTCAAATGGGCGTGGAATTATTCGTGATGGACGATGGCTGGTTTCATGGCCGCAACTGGGATAACGCCGGCCTCGGCGATTGGTGGCCCGATGAAACAAAATTCCCCAACGGGCTTGGCGGCCTGATTCAAAAAGTTAACGACCTCGGCATGGATTTTGGCTTGTGGGTCGAGCCAGAAATGGTCAACCCGGATAGCGAACTGTACCGAACACATCCTGATTGGGTGATTCATTTTCCGAATCGCGCCAGAACCGAAAGCCGCAATCAACTCATCCTCAACATGGCGCGGGACGATGTGCAGGAATATATTATTGGCGTGCTGGATAAACTTCTCAGCGAACATACCATTGCCTTCATCAAATGGGATATGAATCGCGGAGTTAGTGAACCGGGCTGGGCCGATGCGCCCGGTGATCAGCGTGAGATCTGGGTGCGCTATGTGCAGGGCGTCTATCACGTGTGGGGCACACTGCGTGAGCGGCATCCGAATGTCATTTGGCAAAGCTGCGCCAGCGGCGGCGGTCGTGCCGATTTTGGCATTCTCCAATTTGCAGATCAAATCTGGGCGAGCGATAATACAGAAGCCACAGCCCGTTTGAATATTCAGGAAGGCTATTCTCAATTTTTGCCTGCCAACACCATGGAAGCCTGGGTTACTGATTGGGGCAAGGATAGTGTGCCATTAGAGTTTCGATTTCACGTCAGTATGTGCGGGTCGCTTGGAGTGGGAGGAAATCTCCTTGAGTGGAATCAGGCCGATCGTGAGTATGCGACGGGTTACATCCGCTTGTATAAAGATATTCGGGAGATTATCCAGTTTGGAGACCAGTTCCGTTTGATCTCATCGCAAAAGAATAATTTTTCAGCGGTGCAATATCTTGGCAAAGACAAAGCCGAAGCGGTGTTGTTCGTCTTTCGCACGCATATCCCTGACCGTTTTAACTTCCCGATGATCCACCTGCGCGGGTTGGAACCCGATGTGCTTTACAGCGTGGAAGGGTTTGACGAGCCGCGCTCCGGCAAAGCATGGATGGAGGCAGGGCTGACTGTGGAATTGAAAAACATGCAAAGTATGGTGTTGAGGATTTTTCGTTTATAGCACAACCAGCAGGAGCTATGATGAGCTGACCAATATATAATATAGCGAATGCATAAAAATATTCACTAACTATGTAGCGAGTATTTTTATGCATATTTATAGACTGCAGACCATGAACGATTGCCTATCGTCCGCGCTCAGATTTTATCTTTTGAATTTTTTACCAGTGGCGAGTTCAACGCTCTTATATGCGCCATCGTAAATGCCGATGCTTTTATTCTTGACGATGCAATCGCAGAACATGGTCAACAGGTCATCGGCTTCGGTGAGCAGGTCGATGGCTTGCAGGGTTTGCGGAATGGTGCGCGTTTCAACGGTGCTATCACCGATCTCTGCGCCGCGAATCGCGCCCCACATTTCATGTCCGCCAACACGCGCGTTGAATATTTTAGGAACGGGATAGAAGGCGAGTTCGCTGGGTTTGGTGATCATCACATCCATGACGCGCATGAGGTAGTTGGTGGCATACACAGCATGGAAGGTATTGTCGTGCAGAAAGATATGCAGCCCATGGGCGGGCTTCTCGCGGATGCTGTCTGTGAATTGTTTTGTATCTTCCCACGTGAAATGTGTGTTGATCAAGTCCTTGTGCTGGGCGAGTTGTTCCTGTAACCAGGTCCAGTTGTCTTTGTGATCGCCGAGATTAATGAAGAGCGCGATCTTATCTTTTTGAATCATCGGGATGGCATGTTCGATGATGGCTTTGAAGAGTTCGCGCTGTGCGCCTGCGCCGCCCATGGTGACCAGGAAGCGGCGCGGTTCCTTGGCTTTCATACGAGTCAAACGATCCTGGCAATCGACTTCGATGTTTTCCACGATTTCATGATCCACATGATGACCGGTGAAATGGATCGCATCCTCTGGAACAGGCTTGAGAACTTTGCCTTTGTCGTCAAATCCACGCATGGCGCGGAAGCCATAATAACCAGATGGAGATTGAACCGCGTGTTTCGCGCCTTCGGTCAATTGAAAAGCCATCGGCCAGTTATCGAACATCATGTCAACCACATTGGTCATACCGCCTGAAACCGCACCCATGCAATTCCACATGTGTGAAGTAAGGATGGGCATATCCGATGGAAGCGCGCCGTAGAGATTGTTGAAGAGCTCGCTCATCTTGTAATCTTTGACTTCAGTCTTGAGGAAGCGCCAGGGCCAGGTGCTGGTCATGTAATTGAAGAGCGCATCCAACCCAGGCAGAGTTGGTTCGCCCGTCGTGAGAGATTCCCATACGTATTTATCGAACCATGCATAACGTTGCGAAATGCGCGAATATTTACTGTAGTTGGTGTTACACCAACCAATCACATCGGTGCTGATGCCGGGGATGCCGAGCAAATCAAGCCAATAGGGAGTAAAGCCCATTGCCTTTGCCGCAGAGACACCCGCCATGGCAATGCGGTAGTGACCAAAGCCCATGCGGATGGTGCTGACGATGACACCGTTCTTTTGATCCACGGGTTTTCCGCTGCCATTACGGATAATATTCTTAAGTCCGAAAATATCGGAACCGTAGGGATGATCTTCTACGGTTAGATTAAATTTTTCGTTGGGGTCATAATTGAATTTTTTTGCCAGCATGTCCTTCCACTGATCTGCTGCACGGGTCTGACGTTTACTAATTGGGTTGCCATACACTTCGTACTGGCCGTCCTTCTTCTGTAACATGATTCACGTTCTCCTTAAGAATAAAATAATTGCATGGAATGACCGTGGATGATGGACCGTAGACCGTGGTCTGCCGTCCATCGTCCACGGTCATTTGTTTGGATGGTCAAAATGTATAACTTGGATTTTACTATCCTTTCACGCCGCTGCTTGCCACGCTTTCCACAAAGAAGCGCTGGCCGAGAATGAAGACGATCAACGGAGGAATGACGGCGATCGCCGCGCCCGCCAGAATTAAATTAGGAGTGTCAGAAGCACGTCCTCGTAAAACATTTAGCGCAAGGGTCAATACATGATTTTTTTCATTGCCCACATTGATAATCACCAATGGCCAAATGAATGAATTCCACGCATAGAGAAATGTGAAAGTGGATTGGGTTGCCAAAGCTGGCACACTGGCGGGGATAAGAATTTGGGTAAGGATCTGTAACCGTGAGGCACCGTCCAATAAAGCAGCTTCTTCGATTTCCTTGGGGAAAGTGATGAAATGCTGGCGCATCAGGAAGGTTCCATATGCGGTAAATATCCACGGAATGATGAGGGCGGCGAGACGGTCTGTCCAGCCGATGGCTACCATCAATTGGTATAACGGAACGATGAGCATGACAAAGGGAATCATGATCGTGCCAAGATAGAAAACGAAAACTGTATCACGCCCCGGGAATTTCAATCGCGCAAAAGCATACCCACCGATCACAGAGGTGAGCAATTGCCCCAACACAACGAGGACGGTCACCAGTGTGGTATTGGTGAGCGCACGGTTCATGTTGTTTAGGTCAATGACTTCCTTGTAGTTCTCAGGGTGTGCGCTGATATTTTCAACCGGTTCACTCAAACGTACATTTTGGAAGATTTTGATTTCTGGATTTTGCGGGTCAATGAACTCGCCGACAGTTGTCTGGCTGACGAGGATCATGGGAATCACCTGACCATCCACTTCCACATCGAAAAGCTTCTCCTCTTTTCCATTCACAGTTACTTTTTGCGGATTCGCCACTCCACCGGTCGGTTTCACCTCGGTAAGATAGCGTTCAACAGTGGAAGTAATATTATCGGCAGGCGCATACGTTCCGACTTTGATATTACTTTTTGCAAGTGCGTATTGTTTCCGCTGTCCATCCACATCCACATAATACAAATCCAAAGGCTCGTCATATCCTGCGACCTGTATGGTTACAGGATCACGCGGCATCATGCGCGGCGGATAACGGAATGTATCCGCAGGGATTTTCAACGAGGTGGTGAGCATATAGAGAAACGGGAAAATCATCACCAACGCGAATGCCGTGAGAACAAAATAAATCAGAAAATTATTGAAGTAACGCAGAAAGCGATAGGATTGGATTTTCATTTTGACTCCTGGTTAGCTTTCATAAATACTGGACTGGCGCTGACGTTGGAATTGGATCAACGTAAGGCCGAAGATAACGATGAACAATATCCATGCAATTGCCGAAGCATACCCTTGTTGAAAATTCTGGAAGCCGCTTCGATACAGATATAGCACCAGCGTAATCGTGGAATTATTGGGGCCTTCCGGCGGGTTCATCAAAATGAAAACCTGTTCAAAGACCTGCATGGCTTGAATGGTGGTGGTAGACACAACATAAAACGTGGTTGGCGCAAGCATGGGCAAGGTGATGCTCCAGAACTTATCCCAGGCACCGGCACCGTCCACTGTGGCGGCTTCGTATAATTCACCGGGAATATTTTGCAGACCCGCAAGGAACAGTACCGTATTGAAGCCCATCGTCTGCCAGGCGGCGATCAGGATCACAGCAAACAAGGCTGTCTTTTCATCAGACACCCACTGGATCTTCGGGTCAACGATGGCAAGATGAAAGAGGTTATTCCAAAATTGAATGCCCAATGTAACAAAGTAGTTGATATAACCAATGGTGGCATTGTACAGCCACTGCCAGACGAGAGAGATACCCACGACCGCCGCAATACTCGGCATGAAATACACAGCACGGTAAAACTTCATACCGGGGAGTTTGCTGTTTAATACATTCGACAATATCAAAGCGGGGACGACACTCAACGGAACAGCGAACAAGGCATAGGTCAAAGTATTGCGAAGCGCGAGCCAGAAAAATTTATCTGCGGCGGCAAAAAGAATCCCGCTGTTTCCAAAAATGAATCGTCCCACTTCGTCATATATTTTTATATCGACTACATCACGGGCAAGTTGATCGGGAGAGGAAAGCAGAGCAAAGCGGATATTTAGGATCTTGGCATAGTTTGCGAGACCCACCCAGTTGGGCGTGCGAATGGCATCCGAATCAGTAAAGGAAAAATAAAAGGAAAGCAAGAGCGGCCCTGCAAAAAAAACGAGAAAGCCCAACAGGTTTGGCGATAGAAAAAACCAGCCGTTGATGATTTGCTCGTCATTGGTTTTTGCATGCATGGCCTGCGCAGTTTTTGGCCGCATCATGGACCAAAGTGATATCCCAAAAATAACAGCGCCAATCACTGTCGTTACGCCAAGAGGCTGCGCAAGTTTGCCAAGAAAATAAAGGATGCCATTAACCGCACCCACCCGCCAAAGAAACAATGCAAAGCCTGCCAGCATCACCCAGCGCCCCACCGACTTGAGATTTGTTTCAGAGGTTTGTTCTTTTTGCGGGAAATAATCATCCAATGAGCTGAGAAAGTAGCCTGCGATTGAAATCCCAAGATATGGAAGTCCGCTGCCAAATGTTTGTCCCAGGGCATCGATGCCGATAAAAACTTCACCCACATTCAACATCAGAACTACGCAAATTACAAAGACAAGATAATCAAGCACGAGGGAGATCATTCTGCCGCGATGGTCCCGCCGATGAACTTGAACGGCACCAAAGATACTGACGCCAGCAGCCAACAGGACAACTGCAGTGGCTGCAATTTTTTGCCAGAGTGCTATTTCTGCAAATGCACCCAACCAAGCGGTGATCAGGCCGGCAATGGCGAGGACAGAAAATAAGATTCGCCAGACAACGTGCATTCGCAAAACAAGATTGGTTTGCGAATCTACCTGTGAATGAGTCGTCATGTGCTCATCTCCATAAATCAGGTCTTTAGGATGGGTTATAAAAAAATCACAAAGTCACAAACCAGTTTTGTAACTTGGGGATTTTTTTATGTATACTTGTTTCTGTAGAGGCAGCCCTCAAGAGATTTCAGTTTGTGCCTGACGATCATGATCGACCGCCTCTACAGGTATTTGGGCAGGCGAAATTAAAATTTCGCCTGCCCCTTTCTTATTTATGAATACTAATTATTTGGTGAAGACCTTGTTGGCTTCATCGCAGATCGTGGTGCCGAAAGCATCGACTGTCGTTGCGCCGGTCAACACACCTTGAATGGCGGGTCCCATGATCTTGTCATATTCGGGCCATGAACCAGCCCACAATGGACCTTCAGCGGTTGGGTTTGCATCAGCAGCAATACCATTGAGGAAGGCCTGATTGTTGGCGGGAGGGGTGAAGGTCAGGAAAGCATCAAGAGCTTCCTGGCTGACACGGCTCGGAATGTTGGCGCCGAGAGCAGAGATCTTGCCCTGTGTCTCAGCAGTGGTCAAAGCCTGGACAAGAGCCCATGCTTCGGCAGGATGTTCGGTGTTGGCGTTGATTACATACGCGCCCCAGAACAGCCAATTACCAGCGGTGCCGCTTGGGCCGTTTGGTAATTCAACAACATCCCAGTTGAAGTCAACAGTGCGGACGCCGGGGGTTGCCCAACGACCATTCTGGAACATGGCAACCTTACCAGCGCGGAAAGGAGGCTCAGGATCTTCGCCGTAAGGAGTGGCGACATCATAGTCCTGATAGAGTGAGCGTTGGAAATCGAGACCAGCAAGAGACTCAGGAGTGTTAAGAGCACAAGCGGTGCGGTCTGCATTATAGAAACCGCCGCCGGAAGCATTCAACCACACACCGTAAGGACCCCACCAGGCGCTTGCACCATAACCATAGGTGTCAGTGCTAAGAGCACGGGTCTTCTGGGCTACATCGAGGAATGCGGCCCAATCCCATTTGCCTTCCTTGGCGAGTTCACGAGGATCGGGTGCGCCGGCTTCGTTGATCAAGTCCATATTCAAATACAAGGCGAATGTGGACACATCGCGGGGAAGACCCCAAAGTGCGCCAGAATCTGCGCCAAACTTTGCGGTATCAGGATTGTAGGTCAGGTGGTACATAGGGCCGGCATAGAAGTCGGCGGGATTATATCCTTCGCTGGAAGCCGCAACTTCAGATGCATTTAAGATCAAACCACGGGTTGCAAAATCAGCAACGTCGGTTCCTGGAATCCAGAACACATCGGGAGCAGTTCCGGCTGCAATTTCAGCCTTCAACTGATCCTGATAATTGGCGCCTTCGGAACCACCGGGTTCATAGGCGAGAGTGATGCCATCGAGTTGGGTGTCCAATTCGCCGCTGATCTTGCTATAAACATCAATTTCTTCCTGATTGTCAGGGCGGGTGCGCCAGCGGAGGGAAACATCAGCCATGGCGGCTTCGGTTGGGGCTTCGGTCATAGCGGCTTCTGTGGCAACTTCGGTAGCGACAACAGGGGCTTCAGTGGCCGCGGGAGTGCCGCAGGCAGCCAGAACGAAAGAGGCAACCACAAAAAGGCTAAGCGCCTTCAAAAACAAACTTTTCTTCATTTTATTCTTCTCCTTGAATAATTAAAAAGCAATAGACGTACAGTCAAGTGGACTATCCTTAAAACACTTCGGGTTAGCGACCACCTCCTTTATCAGATGTCGATTGTCGAACCACCAATTGCGCTGGCAGTTTCACTTCGCGCAGATCGGTATTCTTCCTTTGAATAATGTTCAACAACATGCGCGTGGCTTCCTGCCCAATCAGGGGCATATCCTGTCGCATGGTTGTAAGCGGGGGGTCAAAATAGGAAGACAAGGGCATATCGTCCACGCCGATGACTGCCAGTTGGGAGGGCACCTTAATATTTGCATCCCGCGCAGCACGCAGTATGCCCATTGCCATGCGGTCGTTTTGCGCGAATATGGCCGTTGGGACTCGTCCCTGTTCAACAAAGGAAAGCAATGCGCTCTGACCGGACGTGGCAGACCAATCACCTTCAATCACCTTGGTTGGGTCAAAGGGCAGGCCGGCCTCTTTCAACGCCCGTTGATATCCTTCGGTGCGATCCTGCGAACAATCTTCTTCCATAGGACCAGTTACCAGTGCAATATCGGTGTGACCGAGAGAAATCAAATGACGCGTCGCCTCATATGCAACCTTTTCATCGTCCAAACATACGGATGAAATGTTTTGTTCATGAGATTGTGCGCCGACAAAAACAACCGGGAAATTTTCGGGAATATGTTCAAAGCGTTTATCAGAATATGGATTGATCACGATCAATCCATCCACACGGCGATGTCCCACCAGTTCATCCACCAAGCGGCTAAATGATTCTGGATCTACAGCAGAAGACGATAGCAGAAAATAATCATGCTGCCGCGCTTCGGTCTCTGCGCCTTCGATGACACTTGCCAGAGTGTAGTCTGTTAAATTCGGCGAGATGCAGGCCAGGGTGTGAGTCTGACCGCGTGCCATCGAACGCGCAATCGCGTTTGGTTGATATCCCATTTGCACGATGGTTGCTTCCACCAGAACGCGGGTTTCTGGCGACACATCTTGCTTCCCATTAATTACGCGCGAAACAGTCTGATGGGAAACACCAGCTTTGCGAGCTACATCACGAATGGTCGGACGGGAATTCAGCATGTTTTTTGATTCAAAGTATAATGTTACCGTTCACGTGAACGGTAACATTAGTTTACAAGAACGATACTCCTTTGTCAAGACCCAGTAATGAAGAGATAGGTGCCAAAATGCTAAAAATTCAGGAAAATCAGCAAAAAGTCCAGGTTTCCTCCCCCACTTACACATGGGAATGGGATGGCAAGACCGATATTTTTTATTTATACGACTCATCTCAGCGGCTAATCTCGCGCGCGCATCACCAGCCGCTGATCGTGACCTCCCCTAGTAATTACGACTTATCAGACGTAACCCGCTCGTTGGAAATCACTGACAATCACCTTGCCATCACTTACCAATCGACAAAAAGCGCTTCACGCCTAACTGTGAACTGGTCTTTCGCCGATGACTTTATCTCTCTCGAACCGTTGCACTATGAATCCTCCGAAGCTCAGGACATCGTTCAAGTGGTGTACTTCCCTGAGTCCATCAGAGAAGACTATACGCCTTCCTTATATAGCCATTATGCCGTTGTACCCGGACTCTCGATGAGTTCCAGCATCAGCCCCATCGTGGATTTGCATTCGCGCTTTTCTGTCACCACCGTGCTCGGCTCCGGCGCCATGCGCGGACCCGGTCTCACGCAGCAATGGGGTCTGCCAGCCCATTACTTTTGCACCTTTAATACCTCAGATCAGTGGAATGCCATCGGCGCAAAGAATCTACAATCCGGCGCAGCCTGCTGGGGGTTGACCAAACTTCCACTGGGCGATTTCAGGCTTGATATCCGCGAGATTGCGATGAGCCCGGTGCTCAATCTTCGCAGTGATATTTGGAAACATATTCAGCCCCCCGGTAAATTAAAGCTTGGCTTCTCATTTATCATCACCTTTGGCGCACAATACCACGAAGCCATTCGTAATTATTACAAAATCCTTCAACGTGAAAAAATAATCTCACCAAAGAACTCCACCATCTCCCAAAAGAAAAAAGAAATTCTGCTTGCCCCGCAATACAACACCTGGGGAGTGGAATCATCCAAAGCGATCAAACCTGAAGAGTTGACTGAGGAAATCGTCAAAGACATTTTCAGTAAATTCAAAAGTTCTGGCATGCAGGCAAAGACCTTTGTCATAGACGATAAATGGGAAGGACAATACGGCGAGTTAAAACATGATGCAGAACGCTTTCCCAACTTTGAAAATTTACTGGATGAGATTCGAAAACAAGGATTTCACATTGGTTTATGGACCGCGTTCCTGCGCTGTCAAAATCCAGCCGCCCTCGGATTGAACGAATCGAATCTTCTGCAAACCCCTGAAGGCACACCTCTTTGGCTCGCTCATCAAACTTCCCGTTATGGCATATTTGACGTTACACAACCTGCCGTTCAACAAGTATTGAGCGAACGCGCCAGGCAATTCATCCGCCGTTACAAACCAGACCTGATCAAATTTGATTTCGGCTACGAACTCCCCTCCTTGGATGTCGCCGCCCCAGCCGACCTGCATTGGGCGGGCGAGCGCCTGCTTCAAAGAGGATTGGAAGTGGTCGTCGGTGCGATGAAAGAGGAAAACCCCGATCTCGTCATCATGTATTACGGGCTTTCGCCATTGCTGATCGATTACTATGATTTGCACAGCCCGGATGATCTGGTCTATTGCATCGGAGATTATGACCTCGAAACCAATCGCAGAGTCTTCTTCAGCAGCCTGTGCGGTGAATTGGGCATGCCCACCTACAGCTCGTCCGGCTACGATTGGGAATCCGCCCTGGACATTTGGTTTGACTCCGCTCCATGCGGCACAATCGGCTCCTTGCATTGCTTTGACGGAGATGAAAACGGCGACCTGCCCAAGGACGAGCAGATCGCAAAATTTAACGGCATCTCCGCCATTCTGCGAAAAGAAGCGGTCTTTCAAACCTATCCCATCGACGCAAAATGGCAGGGCGGTTTGCGCGCTGGCTTCTCGCCAGCCTGGGAACGTATGGAAAATAATCAAACGGTTCTGCTTGCGCTGCGCACCCATCGCTTCGACGGAAAGCCATCCCTTAAAACATACAAAGATATTCTTTATACTGATTCAACCGTGATCGTTGCTTCACTGACAGAGAAATCCATTTCCGAATCAAATCATATTGGCATCGTCCCATTCGATGATGGAATCTGTGAAATCAAACATGTGACCAATCGTCAAGCCGCAAAAATCGTTGAACACTATTTCAGTGGAAATAATTTTGAATTGCAGGCGACCTGCATCGATAACTGCATTAAAATCAACTTGCAGCAAAATCGAAACAACAAAATCCTCGAATGGATCGAGATTATTTTTCAGTAAAAGGAACAACCATGTTAGATACTCCACATCGCCGTTACAACGCCCTCACGGGTGAATGGGTACTCGTCTCGCCGCATCGCGCCAAACGTCCCTGGTTGGGTCAGGTCGAAAAACTTTCGCCTGAAAACCTGCCCGCCTATGACCCAACTTGCTATCTCTGTCCGCGCAATGAACGCGCCGGTGGAGTATTCAATCCCGATTACATAAACACATTTGTTTTTGAAAATGACTTCGCCGCGCTGCTGCCTGACTCTTCGGAAGAAAAAAACGCATCCACCCACCCGCTGCTTGTCTCTGTTCCCGAGCATGGACATTGTCTGGTGGTTTGTTTCTCGCCCCGTCACGATCTGACATTACCCGAGCTTGATCTTCCAGCCATTGAAAACGTGCTTACCACCTGGGCAAAGAATTCCGCAGACATGGCAGATGAAGGCTATATAAAATATGTGCAGGTCTTTGAAAACAAAGGTGCCATGATGGGCTGTTCCAATCCGCATCCACACAGCCAACTGTGGGCGCAATCGCAACTGCCCAATGAGATCGTCAAGGAACTCGCCACACAAACGGAATATTTCAAAAAGAACAATCGTCCGCTTTTAGTGGAGTACATTCAGGAAGAACTCAAACAAAAAGACCGCATTCTATTTTCGAATGATCATTTCACGGCACTGGTTCCATATTGGGCTGTCTGGCCGTTTGAAGTGCTGGTATCCGCGCATCGTCCATCTGCATACTTGAAAGATTTATCTTCAAGTGAAGTCTCGGCTTTGGCAGAGGTCTTCAAAAAAGTCACCACTCGTTATGACAACATGTTTGAAATCTCATTCCCCTACTCGATGGGATTCCACCAAGCGCCCGCCGATGGACAGCCTCACCCCGAATGGGTATTGCACGCGCATTTTTATCCACCACTGCTGCGCTCAGCAACTGTCCGCAAATTTATGGTGGGCTACGAAATGCTCGCCATGCCGCAACGTGACATCACCCCGGAAGTCGCCGCGGATCGATTGCGTTCGCTTTCAGACGTACATTACAAACACAAGTGAAATGACCGCAGACCGTAGACCACGGTCAACCGTCCGCGATCTACGGTCTGTCACTTGATTCGATATAATCGGGCAATGACTCCCAACCTCAATCAAAATAAAACAGTGACCGTGATCGGCGCAGGCATTGCAGGGCTTTCTGCCGCGTACGATCTACATCGCGCAGGCTGGCAAGTGACCGTGCTCGAAGCCCGTGACCGTGTCGGCGGGCGCGTATTTTCAATTCGCGATTTTTCAAATGGATTGGTCGCCGAAGGCGGCGGCGAATTTATCGATCAGCATCACACGCGTATGCTGGGGTTCGCAAAAGAGTTTAAGTTATCACTGGGTGAGGTCGGCAGTTGGCAGGGACAAACCGATGATTGGGGCGCATATGACGGCAAAGCGGGAAAATCCAGCGCTGTGAATGTGTGGGGTTTCGACCTCGGAAAAGAATATGACAAAATGTGGGCTGCGCTAACAGAATTAGCAAAGAAATGTCCCGACCCTGCACATCCTGACTCCGCGCCCCATGCCAAAGAGTTGGATCAGCAATCCGCCGCAGAATGGATTCAATTACAATCCGCGCACCCGCTTGCACGTCAGGCGTTCGCCGATCACATCCGCTCAGAATATACCTGCGAGCCTGAACAATTTTCATTGCTCGATCTCGCGCGCAATGCATCTCTCTATTACAGCACTCCCGATTTTTACAGAACCACTTATCGTGTCATCGGCGGCAATGACCAGATCCCACGTGCCATCGCAGCAGTATTACCTGATGTACGCATGAATGCCGAAGTGACATCCATCAATAATCAAACAGACGGAGTCACGGTCACCTACAAACAAGGCGATGCATTCCACACAATAGCCTCTGCATTTACCATTCTAGCCATCCCGTTGACAACAGTACGCTTGATCGAATTCAATCCGCCACTACTGTCAGCACATCAGCGCATGATACATGAAGTTTCCTACGGCGCATTGACCAAGGTGCTGATCGAATATCGCAAACGCTTTTGGAAAGATAAAGGGTGGAATGGCCGATTGTCCACCGACCAGCACATCGTCCAGACATGGGATGCGACCAGTCATATTGAGGGCGAGCAAGGCATCATCACTGCCTATACAGGCGGCGAGCCCGCCCTAAAATTATCCGCTTTATCAAATGAAGAACGAATCAAATTAGCAGTGTCAGTCATCGAAAAAATATTCACAGGCTCTGCCGATCTTGTTGAAAATACCGCCACCATCGCATGGATCAATGAACCATTTACACGCTCCTCTTATATGGCGCTTGCCCCCAATCAGGTGACTCAGCATTGGCAAACTTTGTTTGCACCAGCAGGCCGTTTATTCTTTGCGGGCGAGCACGCCACGATCTATCAAGGCTTCATGGAAGGTGCCGCCGAAAGCGGTCAACGAGCCGCAAAAAATATTATGGAGAATTCATGAGTGAAGCACGGAGAAGTTTTATCGAAGGCGTACGCGCAGAGTTTCCATTATTGGTTGGCGTATTCCCATTCGGCATGATCTACGGCACCCTGGCACTTAACGCAGGGCTTTCCACCAGCACGTCACAATTAATGTCAGCCATTGTATTTGGAGGGTCATCACAGTTTGTAGCTGCGCAGCTCATCCACGATGCAGCGCCCGGGTTTGTCATCATCATCACCATCGCCGTTGTGAATCTGCGTCACATGTTATATAGCGCATCGCTTGCGCCTTATCTAAAAAATTTATCATTAAAATGGAAAATCATCCTGTCTTATTTCCTAACCGATGAAGCCTATGCGCCCAGCATTTTGAAATATGAAGCGGATGGCATTACGCCCACAAGTCACTGGTTTTTATTAGGCGCAGGATTCTCACTATGGTTCATCTGGCAGACCAGCACCGCGCTTGGAATTTTTCTCGGCACGGCCATACCTGAATCATGGTCATTGGATTTCGCGCTGCCCTTAACCTTCATCGCCATGGTGGTACCCGCGCTGAAAAACCGTCCTATGATTGCGGCAGCCGTCAGCGCAGGAGGGGTCGCATTACTGGCTTATAGCCTGCCCTTCAAGTTGGGATTAATCCTCGCTGCATTGACAGGCATCATCGTTGGAACAATCATGGAGGGTAGAAAATGAATATCTGGCTGATCATGTTCATTGGCGGGCTGCTCACCTTTGGAATGAGATTCTCTCTCATTTTTTTATTCGGCAGGCTTGAGGTCCCGCAAACGATGCGCAAGGCGTTGCATTACGTCCCGCCTGCCGTCCTCTCCGCAATTATTTTCCCCGAATTACTTTATCACGCAGATCATCTTGATCTATCGTTTGGCAACATCCGTTTATTCGCAGGCATCATCGCAACACTGGTCGCATGGTACACAAAAAATACACTGCTCACCATTCTGGCGGGCTTGCTCGCGCTATTGATTTTGCAATTAATATAAAAAATGCCCGCTTTGATGCGGGCATTTTTTACACAAACATTAAAAAGATTTGATTCCCGCCCGCTTCTTTGGCACGCGACATGGCCTGCCGCGCCTGCTGAATCAACGGCTCAACTTCGGTGGATAAACTGATACGCGCCGCAGACGCAATGCCCGCGCTGATCTTGACATTAAGCGGCGCCTCATTCTTAACCTCAATGCGGGTGCCGCGTACTCCGGCAATGATCCTGTCTGTTACTTTTTCCGCATCCGCGCCGATCACACCCGAAAGCAAAATTACAAACTCATCCCCTGTCCATCGGCCAATACAATCATACGGGCGGCTCTTCTCACGGATCGATTGCGCCACAACCCGCAAAACTTCATCCCCAACTTCAGCGCCAAACGTATCGTTGATGATCTTGAAATTATCAATGTCCAATGAGATTAAACTTAACGGCAGGGATGAACGACGCGCCCGTTCCAACTCACCCGTCGACTGGCGCACGAAAGCCGCGCGATTCATAAAACCTGTCAGGCCATCAAACGCGGCTTGATTCTCCAATTGATCACGCGCAATAGCCAGATTACTCGCCAGGGAAACAATACGCTCCGCCATACCAATTCGGCTCTTCAACTCCTGAGCCTTAAACGGCCTCTGAATCGTATCATCCGCGCCGGAGGGAGCAATATCTTCATCTTCATTTTTTGAAGTAATCAGTAAAATATAAAGAGGCGCAGGAAGTTTCGCCGCACGAGCACGCAGAATAAACTGTGTAGAACGCAGGTCGCTGCTATCCCAATTCGCAATCAGAAAACGAGCCTCGCCAGATTGAATATACGGCCAGGCCTGCTCGCTATTCGCAAGTTGAATGACAGTACTTTTATGATTCAAAGACTGTTGAATCAGTGCAAACTCTTTTGGATCATTTTCAAGCACTAGTATTTTCATGAGCGTCCTTTTCGCTATTATAAAGCTGTTTACCCAGCCATCTCACTCATTTTATTCCTAAATTGGTTTTAATATGAAAGGATTTGCATCACGTTGACAAATGCCCCCTCCCATAGTAATATTTGCCCCGCTTCACCTAAGTTGCCGAGGTAGCTCAGTGGCAGAGCAAAGGACTCATAAGCCTTCGGTCGAGAGTTCAAATCTCTCCCTCGGCACACAAAAACCCGCGAAAGCGGGTTTTTCATTATCATGCAAACTCAAATCGACAAACTCATACGCGCCAAACGTAGAACCATCGCCATCATCATCGAACGCGACGGCAGCCTGACAGTCCGCGCACCGTTGCGTGCGCCTCAGGCACTGATCCAGCAATTCATCCACGAAAAAGAAGATTGGATCACACGCGCCCGCGAAAAAGTCACAGCGCTGGTGACGACGCCCGCCCGCCAATACATAGACGGCGAGACATTTCCATTCCTCGGTTCATCCTTTAACTTGAAACTGGTCCAGTCACAACGGCCAGCCCTCCAATTTGACAGTGACTTCACGCTCAGTCTCGCGGCCCAGCCCAAAGGCAAATTGCTTTTTACAAACTGGTACAAGGAACAGGCATCCAAAATCATTGCCGAACGTGTAAAAGATTATTCAAAACAATACAACTTCACACCCAAACAAGTGAAGATCACATCTGCCAAAACACGCTGGGGATCATGCAGTTCAAATGGTACATTGAATTTCACCTGGCGGCTGGTCATGGCTCCATTGGACGTAATCGACTACGTGGTTATACATGAACTGGTACACCTGCGCGTGAAAGATCACTCCAGCAAATTCTGGAGCGCAGTTGAGGCGCTTTATCCTGAATACAAAACACAAAGGAAATGGCTGCGGGAACATGGAGAAACATTAACTTTATAGCGTTCAATAATTTATAAAAAAGCGACTGTCTGATGAACAGTCGCTTTTTTATTTCTTGCGTTTATCTGGAAAAGGAGAAAACAACGCGTAGCCCTCGCCCACTTTATTGGTTATCCCATCAATTCTTTTGGCTGTTTTTTTATTGAGCGGAAGTATCTGGTGCAAGTACAACTCACCATACGGCGTGATCGCCAGCAAAGACTCAACCGCTATAAATGAATGAGCGTTTTCAGCGTCAGACCTCTTAATTGGTGTAACAAAGTCATCATACTCTTCATACACCATCCTGCGCCAGTATCTCTCAAATGATGGATATTTTTTATCGTTCAGCAATTCAGCCATCAATTTGGAGAAATACGGCTTGGAACGAACGCGCAATGTCCGCCTGCGAAAATAATGGACATTTACCAACGCGAGCCGTTCAAAACTATCATCACCGATGATCTCTGGGAAATTTGAAAGCGGGTCAAATATATAGCGCATCAAGTTATAACCGCCAACCATGTCAGCAGCGTTTTCCAACAAAGCCGCTGGAGCGCCATAAAAATCGATCAAACAATAGTTTGCAAGCAGAACATCGCAAAAAGCATCCGTCACAAGGATTGGCAAAGTAATACAGGCAATGTGCTCCCCCAGTTCTTTCAAGAAAGATTGAGGATCAAACGTTTTTTTTTCGCGGCTGCTTCCCTTGCGCACGGCCTCAATTTCTGTCACGCCGCTGGCCGCAAACAAAAACTCCTGCCGTTCCATGGAAGTTAGACGAAAGCCATCGGCCAGCTTCAGCAGCATATTATCTTTGAGAAGTGTTCGCCTTGCGCCGCGCTCAATATTACTGATGGCAGATACATCCACGCCTGATCTTTCAGCCAGTTCCGATTGAGTCCAATGCATATCTTCGCGTAAGGATGCGACCAGTGATCCAAATTCAAAACGATCCATTTCACTCCTGCCTCATACCTCTAAAAAATCTTTGAGACCACTCTTGTTTTTTATTGAGACAACTATAACATTTTTTTTTGACAAAACCAAGAGACGGGAGATAATTAAAAAGTTATTGTATTTTCTTCTCTGTCGATAAGTAAAAATATTTACAAAGACACAGGAACAACAAAACTCCCTAACATTGCGGCCGAAGGCGCCTATTGAATCTCATAGGGGAAAACGCCTCGGAAAATTTTAATCAAGGGGCAGCCCAGGTTGTGGCTGCTCCATGGGGCTCTTTCCGCCGTACCTGGCGGTTTTTTTGTTCTTCTTTCCATGTTCGTTTATACTTTCTGCATGGAACAAAATGAGATAGAACACATCATTCGCCTGCATACAGATTTCCAAATAATAGTCGCTGAAAACACAAAATGGCGGGTACGCGACCTCGAACACTTATACACATCCATCGCGCTATTTTCAAAAGCACTGGGTGGAAATGAAAATTTCAAACGCCAGCTTGGAGAAGTCCAGATCGAAAGAGCGGATACAGGAACAAATCTCGGACTCGCATACAAGGATCGCATCCAGCTAAGTGAAAAAAGCCAATTCAGCGCATGGTCAGTGATCCATGAACTGGCGCATGTCTGGGATGCGAAAAATCAATGGCGCTTATCACGAACGCTGGAAAAATTCACGGGCGGCTATACCCATCCAGTGTTATCGTCCATAAGAAAAAGGCTTCCCGGTCAATGGGATGCAAGCCCACACGGCTCAGGCAACAAACCTGGCTATTACGGCAGAAAGCCCGGCGTGAACGCCGCTGGATATTTCTATGGAGATATCCCCAGCGGGTCAAATTGGCGTTTTAATCGCAAAGAAGATTTCGCTGAATCGGTTGTGATGTATTGCGGTTGGGGACAGGATAATTTAATTTCAAAGACGGCGCACGGTAGAATTGAACGTTATCTTTTATCCAACGGGACAAAAGATCCGCTCTATGGCATAACCGACAACTGGTCTGACTATTCAAAATATTTTTACCCTGCAGACGGGGACTACACAAAAACCAAACGCTGGAAATATATAAATGAGTTGGTAAAATCAAGCAAACAGGCAGACTAAAGCCCGCGACCCAAAATAATAATCGGAGGAAATATTCATGCCCATCATTTCTGAAGCCCTGATCGAGATCCGCGAACACAACGAGCCAGATTACATGCCCATGATCGACTATCAAACATGGCGCGTAGCGTTGATGAATTACACCCCAGATTTACTACCCGAAAAAATCAATCGTATGCAAAAACATACAGAGACAGATGAAGTCTTTGTTTTGATGAAAGGACACTGTATTTTATTGATCGGCGAAGGAGAAGAAGGTGTAACAAAAATCCATGCAGTGGATATGGAGTTATACAAGCTATACAACGTGAAAAGAGGCGTGTGGCATTCGCATACCTTCAGCGAAGATGCGCGTGTGCTGATCGTGGAGAATCGCGACACAGTTGTTGAAAATTCCCCATTTGTTTCGCTTTCGGAAAGCCAGTGTGAAGAGGTTATAGAGTTAACAAAAAAACGCTGGAGCTTATAAGGCAAGAAGAATTACACAACGTCCCGAAGGTTTGTACTATGACAACCTGCGGGACGTTCTTGTTATCCAAACTCAAAAGTTGGCATACCTTCGCTATGCGTTATCACTTTGAATAATCCGCCAGAGAGCGGATATTTTATTAGGTCTTGCTCACTCATCCCAACTCGCGCAGAGGTGATGTATAGCTCGTTCATGTCTTTACCGCCAAACACACACGCGGACGATTGCAGCGCAGGCACAGGAATCTGCTCAAGCAGTGTACCTGTACTGGGATTCCATTTGGTGATCTGCGCTCCACCCCAGAGGGCGATCCACAGATTGCCTTCTATGTCGGAGGTCATGCCGTCGGGCCAGCCGAGGGGTTCGGGAATGTAAATTGCCATACGTGGATTCGCAATTTGTCCTGTTGCGAGATCATAGTCAAATGCTTTGACTTCGCGGGTGGGGGTATCAATGTAGTAAAGTGTTTTATGGTCAACGCTCCAGGCGAGGCCATTGGAGATGGTAATGCCGCCCAGCAGACGGGTGACTTGATTACCGTCAAATGAATATAAGGCGCCATTTGGGTCTTTCTCGTTCATGTCCATGGTACCGGCCAGGAAGCGGCCAGCGGGGTCACATTTACCGTCGTTCATGCGGTTGGTAGCTAGTTCATCTACTAAAGAGGAAAGAACTGTTAATTGAGCGGTATCAGGATTCAGGTCAGCGAAGCCGAAGCGAGTGCCTAAAAGGAGATTCCCATTTTTGCGTGGAGCCAGGCAGCCGATGAGATCATCCAGCTCGGCAAGAATTTCCGTATTTGCATAGACGCGCTTGCCAAGAATATCGAGCCAATAGAGGGTTTGCGTTTTCGAATCCCAGGCAGGGCCTTCGCCGAGCGTTGTTTTTGCATCGAGAATAAGTGTAGTTTGCATGTTGGTTACCATTTTAATAATACAGCCGCGACCGTGAATGCGGATGCGATAACGATAAAGACGGAGGCGGCTGTGGTGAAGTTTTTTTGAAAAATATTATTGACATGCTGACCCATCAATTTTTCATTGCTTGCCAATTTGATGAGATAAAAGAAAACCAGCGGCAGGGTCATGGCGTTTAGGGTCTGTGTGGCGATGGCAAAATGAAAGAGCGAGATACCGGGGATGGTTGTAATTAATGCCGCCACCACCAACTGAACGATGAAGAGAATATAAAAAGTTTTGCTCTTCTGGAAGTCTGTATCGAGGCTGCCGGATAGACCGAAGAATTCAGAGAAAGCGTAGGCCGTTGAAAGCGGGACAATGACGAGTCCCATGAAAGCTGCGGCGAGCAACCCTACCGCGAAGAGTTCGCTGGCAAGTTCGCCTGCAAACGGGCGGATGGCGAGCGCGGCCTGTTCACCAGATTGCAATTGCAAACCTCCCACGCCATAGCCATGCGTATTAAGCGCTGCCGCTGTGGCGACGATCATAAAGAACGAGAAGAAGTCTGTTAGGAATGCGCCCCAATAGGTTTCAAACTGGGAATACTTGAGCGTGTTCTTATCCATTTTTTTGTCAAAAGCAAAACTGCTGATAAAGAACTGACCCCATGGAGTAATGGTGGTTCCGAGCACACCCATACCAATCACCAGATAACTGACAAGATACTTGGACGTCCATGTTACGCCATGTGGATAGATCAAATTGCCCAGCGCCAAAGACCAATCGGGGTTGGATTTAACCGCAGAGATAATGTAGGTGACATAAAATAACGAGACGATCAACATGATGGTCTGTGTTAATTTGTAGTTTCCTTTGGTAATAAATATAAACGCGATCAACAGCATTCCAATTACAAAAGGCGCGGCGGGAATATTCAACATGCCGCTGACAGTTCGAATGGCTGAGACTTCGGTGGTGATTGTGCCGAGGTTGGCGATCAATAATCCTATAAAGATGAACAGCGAGACTTTGACACCATATTTCTCGCGGATTAAGTCTGCCAGTCCGCGGCGGGTGACGAGTGTTAGACGCATGCCCATTTCCTGTGTGACCCCCAACAGAATGGTGATGATCAACAACGGGAACAGGATCGGATATCCAAGTGTTGCGCCAGCAATGGAATAAGTGGCTACGCCGCCGGCGTCGTTATCTGCCATGGCGGCGATGGTGCCGGGGCCAAAGACCGAGATAATCAAGGCGAAACGCCGAACCCAACGATTGGTTCTCCATTTCTCACGGAGGAAGTTGAAGGTCTTGTTCATTCGTGCCCTCCAAAGAAATGCGGCAGGCGTTTCTTCCAGGCCGTTGGCAGGATTTTATCGAGCGCATCATCAGAGGTGACGATGCCGTGCATTTTATTCTCAGCATCGACAACTGGGACAGCGATCAGATTATATTTGGCGACCATGTGTGCAATCTCTTCCTGTTCTGTATCCAATTCAACACTGACCACACGTTTATGCATAAATTCGGTGATCGGTGTTTCAGGCTGGGCGAGGATTAAGTCACTGAGCGAGAAGACGCCGATCAAATGCTCTTCTTCATCGGTGACATACACGTAATAGACCAACTCGGCTTCTTCACCCACTTTGCGCAGGTGCTCAATGGTTTGGGATGCGGTCATATTGGGCAAAACTGAAACATATTCAGTGGTCATCAGACCACCGGCGGTATCTTCAGCATAGCGCAACAGCTCGCGGACTTCGTCAGCGTCTTCGGTTTCCATGAGCTTGAGCAAACCCTGACGGCGCTCATCCGATAATTCTGCGAGCAAGTCGGTGGCTTCATCAGGAGACATTTCTTCGAGAACATCGGCCATGGTCTCATCTGAGAAGTGTTCGATGATACTGGCTTGAAAATCTGGTTCAACTTCTTCGAGCGTTTCAGCGAGTCTCTTTATATCGAGTTTATGGAGTATCTCGCCGTGTTCAGCGCGGCTGAGGCTGGAGATGATCTCGGCAATATCGGAGGGATGCAGTTCGGCAAGCTTTTCGACGGGAACTTTCAAGCGCATGGATTGGTCGTGCATCAAGGGTTCAACAAATTCCCACGAAATGGTACCCTCTGACAGGTCAGTCTTGAGGCGTTGAGCGGCCCAGCGTCCTAGTTTTTCCAATCCGATGCGGCGCATGATTCCGAGCATCCCAATATCAACATTACTGACAATCACATTGCCGTTGACACGCACTAACTCAATATCATTGACACGCACCACGCGCGCATCATCGGTATCGAGGATTTGTTTATCGAGAACATCTTCAACCAGACGAATATCGTTCTCACGCGGCTCGTAGTTTGGGATATCCGCCGCAGGCCGCCGCAATGGGATGGCGGCAGAAAGCAACGCGGCCAGGTCAAAATAAGGCAGGGTCACATCCCCATCCTTGCCATGTACAATGATCGCATCCACAACGGGATGCGAGAATTCGTTATAAGTGCGCGCGATCAAATCCTTGAGCACGCCGATTCGAGTGCCATCATAGTCTGTTACCGGACGTCCGATGAGTTCGCTGATGAAAGCCATAGTTACTCCTTTTTATAAAACAAAAACCACCTTGGGATATTCTCCGAAGGTGGCTATTTGACACAGGGGGCAACAAACTGGTTTATTTACCCATGCCGCACACATAGGAGTGTGACGCGCGTAGGAATACAGTTGGGTTGCATCTGGGAAAATCGCATTTCGGAGAAGTTAAAACGGAACATAAACGGGCGACTTAAATGGTCATCCGCATCCACGGCCATCACCTCCTTTTGGGGTTGAGATTGAATAATTATCATAATACTCCACAGACTTTATACCCCCGCCAATTAGAATCCGTCAAGAGTGGAAAAAAAATTGATATGACAATGTACTATCCACAGAATCAGGTTTCAGAAATCTTTATTGTGGAAAGATAAATTCAGTTGTAATCGTTGGATTAAATTCAGTCGTGATTTCAAATGCGAGTGATAAGGCGGGGGATTTTTGTCTGTAGGTGCGGGAGACCCAGCCTTCATAGGGCTGCGTTTCTCTTTGACCGTGGAGCAATTCACCGGCGCGAACCAGAGAAAATGAAAAAGAAAATGATGAATGATGAATGATGAATGATGAATGAAGTGACAGCGTTATCCAGCCGTGTGGAGAGTTGAGTTTTAAGGTTGCACCTGATTCCTGTTCTTCGAGTTTCCATTCATAATCGGGTAAAAGCCAGTACAGGCGGTATACATGCGGGGTTTTAGTGCGCGTTGATAATTTATCTTCCACCACCCAGCGTTCATCCTGATAGACAGTGACGGTGCGCTCGTGTTTGATATTACGGTATCCGCGATGATAGGCTCGCACACGGCTTAAAATATTCTCATCGGCATCAATCAAATTTTTAGAGAAGGCATTCGCCCAATCAAGCACAAGGAAACGGCCAGCGCGAGTCATTTGATCACGGCCATCCACGGTGACGGTATTATGCACACGCGTGGTCACCAGCGGATTATCCCAGGGCGGCGCGGCGTTATATAAATAGGTGCCCGCGTCCTGCGTGATATTGAGTCCGCGCCACCAGAGATCGAGATGCAATTGGTCGATATGTGAAAGCCGACTCTTGAAATGAGAAGCGCGCAGATAGGCCCATGAATTTTGTCCGCGTGGATGATCGGTCAGATAGGCGCTTGAGTCTGTCACACGCTCGGTGGCTTTTAACCCAAACCACAATGACATTTCATCCCACGCGCCTGATTCCAAACTGGTCCTTAAGAAAGCACGCGCAGCGGCCTGCACTGTGGGGCGGTAATCGTCAAAGGCGGATGCGCTCAAAGGGAAGATCAAGGCTCCATCGTTGGCGCCCAGATTCGGGGTCAGGCCTGATGCGCTGTCGAGGAGTGAAAAAAGCCAATGCGCAGAACGCCCAATCGCTTGTGAAGTTTTTATCGAAAAGACATCCTGCTTAATAAAATTAATCCACAAGACTGTTTGCAGCATGACGCGATGATAATTCGTGCTGTGTTGAATGTATTCGCCATAACTTCCAATTTGATTTTGAAACGACCCATTGAGCCATTTCCAGCCGAGATCGCGCCATGTTTTATTTTTGAAAAATAAACCCGCTGTATACAGCGCGGCGGCTTCGGTCACAAGATGATTATTATTTTGCGAACGGGCATAGATCAGCGTGGATGGAATACGTGACGCGTGAATAAAAATGGATTGATGAAGAGCAGCGCGTCTTTCTGCGCTGGTTGCTGGCGCAGTCTCGAAAACATGATCAGCCCAAACGAGACTCATCAACCGAATCGCAACTTCCTGTCCATTCATCCAGTGCGGGCCAAGATTCGCGGGATTGTTCTGGATGAATGATTCAAAATGTTTCCAGAAGGTTTCGGCGTATTGATTACTTTGCGTGAGATGCCAGGCGCGGCCGAGAATGAATGCCCATGCAAATCTCGCGGGTTCCCAGAGATATTTGATATCGGTGGCTGGTAATTGGTAATTGATAACTGGGGTCTTGTGAGTTTCGTAATCAGTCCAATGTGATAATGGTTTTTCGAAAGAAAATCGTAATGGAACAATTTCGCCAAAGACGCGAATTTCCCCGTTGACAATTTCATCGGCTTCCTTAAGAAGAATTATTTTGCCGTCTTCGCCAAGGGTTTGGGAAAGCTGGTCGCGCTTGGGAAGGGAGAAAAGGGAATAGGAATTAGGAATTTGTAAACTAGGAATTACGGGTGTGATTCGTTTGTAGTAACCTGTGAGCAAACCAAATTTATACAACGCAAACAACACCAGCGGACGAATGCCCAATTGACGCAGAAATTTTATGCCGATTAAAAATTTGGATTTCATTTATTGAATACGGTTCATATAAGCGAGCGCATGAAATAATACAGCGACTTGCAGCCCGTGCAGAAATTCGCCGCGTTTTGTCATGGCAATCAATTCGTCTAATGCGACAAGATGCACTTCAATATCCTCGGCGTCATCAAACTGCTGAATAGCTGTCTTTTCAACATCATACGCCAGATACGCATACATTAAATTCGTTTGAAGCGCAGGATTGGGATAAAACTTTCCAACCTCGATCAACTTGGAAGTGGTGTAACCCGTTTCTTCAGACAACTCGCGCCGCACACCCGCCAATGGACTCTCGCCATCTTCCACCACGCCGCCGGGGAATTCCCAGCAAACATCCTGTGCGCCGTGACGAAACTGTCTGACCAGAACAACCTGCTGCTCTTTCGTAAGCGCAAGCACACAGGCCCAGGTGCGAAATTCAAGCGCGGTGGCTTCAAGGAACTTTCCATTTGGCAGTTCAACTTTATCAAACCGATATCGCGGGCGGACGTAATTCGACTCCAGAATCTTCCACGGCTTGAGCGGCATGGATTTACGAGTCTCCAGATTCAATGATCTGTTTTGTTATGCGGTTCACTTCGTCCAATGACTGGCCTTTGGCTTTTTCCAGCCGCTCAAAGCGTTTGCTGAATTGAGTCATTGCGTATGCGACGAAATCATCTTCCACCAATCCAAACGGGACGACTTCATAGCGGGCAAACGCGTCACCGATCACGCCGATGGCAAGTGGCAGCAGGGTATTCATATACATTTCAAGATTTTCCCATTCCTGCGGATTCTCTGCAATGAGGCGCGAAAGCAAAAACACGCCATATGCAATGTGACGAGACTCATCCTGCTTCAACAATGAAATGCCTTTGCGTAACCCAGGCATAAGGTCATTGCGTTCGAGCATGGTAAAAAAGGCGTGATAGCCCGTCTCCGCCAGAACGCCTTCCACGACCATGTTGTAGGTGACAGAAGCGCGGATCTGCGCGGCGGGGCTTGGGTCGCTCTTCAGGTTAAGTAACGCTTCGGGCAGGGCTTCGTAAAAAATAGTTTTGTAATTATCCGTATGAAAACGAGATAAATCGACAGGCGCATCGCAAACTTCATCGAGAAAGCGGCGAAAGAAATCGGTATGTTTGGCTTCTTCAAATAGAAAAGTTGTCAGGAACATTTCCTCTTCGATGCGGCCTTCGCGGGCGATGACTTCGATCAGCGGCAGCAGGTCCAACGTCACGGCTTCTTCGCCCGCGACGAATAACGCGAGCAACAGCCAGACCAAATCCTTTTCGTCATCCTTGAATGTGGCCCAATCCTGCTTGTCTTTTGAGAAATCAATATCCGATGGGTTCCAAATGCCGAGTTTCTTAGCCTTCTCGTACAAACGCATGGGAGGCAGGTCACGGTTAAGTCCGCGGGTGGTGGTGGCGAAAGATGTGTGAGACATGAGGTTACTCCAATTAATTGAAATGATTTGTTACTGGATTTAATAGTCAGTATAAACGGGGAGAGATTTACGCGGAAGGGTCTATGCTTTGTACCAAAACCAATAACCACGAAGGGATACTACGCAGAACGTCCCGAAGGTTGCCGTAATTCAAATTTGTTTCGGGAATAAACCTTCGGGACGGCGCTTAACATTGGTACGCTTTGTACCTTTTGCAATCGCCGCATCAAACAGTGCATTATAATTTTTGACATGCCTACGACAACAGACTCTGTCCGCACGTATTATGACCAGAACACAAATCTATTTCTGAAATTCAGCAGCTCCACCAAAGCGCAAAACATCCACCGCTCCCTGTGGACAGATGGCGCGCAAACTCTTGAAGACGCGCTCAATGTGTCCAACGCGCGCATTCTCAAGGAAATAGAAACTGTCACGCCCGCCCATGCGCGCTGCGCTGACCTTGGCTGCGGAGTCGGTGCGAGTCTGTTTTATATTTATCCGCGTTTGCAAAACCCCGCCCCTGCGCTCGGACTGACTCTCAGCCCGGTACAGGCAAAACTGGCACAAGCCTCCGCTAGGCAATTAAATCTCCACGATCAAATTCTGTTTGCAGAAGGTGACTTTACCTCCGTGCCACTTACAGATCATCTGGATGCTGTTTATTCGGTGGAGGCGGTTTGTCACGCGGTGGAACCTGAAAAATATTTCAGCGAAGCCAGCCGATTATTACGCAGCGGCGGCAAACTTATTTTGGTGGACGATTATCAAACGCCGCGCTCGCTTTCGCACAATGAAACCCGATGGCTGAAAGCCTATATTGACGGCTGGTACGTGCCCGGCGTGCGAACCGTGAAACAGATAATCACATGGGCTGAAAAATATAATTTACGATTGGTGAAAAACGAAGAACTCACACCGCACCTGCGCCTGCGTAACCTGCCTGAGCTTCTCGCGCGCGCGATTCTTTTTCTTGGAAACCTTTTGCCGATCCAACACGCGATCCTGCCCTCCATGCTGGGAAGCATGGCCTTGCAGCAATGTTTATATATGGGGATTGTGGAGTATCGCTATTTGGTGTTTGAAAAAACGGACGACGGACGATAGACCGTAGACCGAAAAAAATCGTCTATCGTTTGTGATCATACAGCCATGAAAACCGTCACCCTTCTCACCAGCGGCACGCGCGGCGATGTGATACCGTATATTGCGCTTGGTGAAGGTTTGCGTGATGCGGGCTACAACGTCCGCGTGGCTGCGCCTATTGGGTTTGCGAATCTGGTTGAAAGGAGTACATTAACATTTTCCCCTTTCGAAGGCAATCCATCTGACCTGCTCATCGAACAAGGCGACCAGACTCCGCTTACCCTTGGCCGCAACTTCGTCAACTCCATACGCGCCACGCAATTTTTTCTACGCAAAGCGCGCCCGCTTTACAGGCGCATGTTACACACCGCCGCCGAAGCCTGCCGCGACTCAGATATTCTCATCCACGGCTTGCCCACGCTTTGGGGCGCGCACATTGCCGCAGGCCTGCGCATCCCTGCTGTCCGCGCATTATTGCAGCCGCTTGCACCCACCCGCGAATTTCCATCTGTGCTATTACCATTCCGTTTTTCTTTTTTAGGAATCGGAAACTGGTTCTCGCATTGGGCTGTGACTCAAGCCATTTGGAATTCGTGGCGCTCGGAAATCAACCACGCGCGTCACGCAGACTTTGGCCTGCCGCCTGCCCAATGGACAGATCCTGCGCTCCAAACATTTTTTCGCCAACCTCTCACCCTCAACGGATTCAGCGAACAGATCGTCCCCCGCCCAAAAGATTGGAATGAGAAGCAAGTTATCACTGGCTATTGGCGTACCTCTGAAAATATCGGGCAGCAAGCCATCCAACTCCAGAAGTTTATTGATTCTTCCCCCAACCCCATCGCCATCGGATTCGGCAGCCCAGGCACGCAGGGATATTTGCCGATGCTCGAAGAAGCCTTGCAGCGTGCAAATACTCAAGCCGTATTAACGATCCCTGAAAAATATCACGGTGAAATTAGATCAAAAAATATTTTCCCCATCGAATACGCGCCGCACGAGTGGTTGTATGCACGAGTTAAAGTTGCGGCGCACCACGGCGGCGCAGGGACCACGTCTGCGAGTTTACACGCGGGGATTCCCACCATCACGATGCCATTAGCCATTGATCAATTCTTCTGGGGCGGGCAGATTTATAAAATCGGCGCGGGGCCGAAACCCATTCCACAGCGGGCGTTGAGTGCAGAAAAACTCGCAGATGCAATTCGAGAATCTTTAACGAATAACGCCATGCGCGCGAAAGCAAAAACCATCAGCGCAAGATTGGTCACAGAAAACGGGATACAGGCCGCGGTGCGGGTGATGCGTGATCTGGTGTAGAAAATATCAGGGGGTGGATGAATCTGTTTTGGCTGAAAATCCAACAGACGCAACCATCAAAGCAAAAATGGAAAGTAAACTTCCAATCCAATACGGGGCGGGGAAGGCGATCAGTTCAAATGAAATGCCGGCAATGACAGGCCCAAAAATATTTGTCAGGCTGAGCAAAGTTTGTGTGCCGCCCATCAAGCGCCCCTGTTCGCTTTCAGAGACGCGCAGTGAAACCAACGCGGTGAGCGATGGGATGCTCATGCCCGTGCCCAGCGCAACGATGGTGACGGCTGGATAAAGCGCCCAACTGACAGGCGCGAGCGCCATGCCCACCAAACCGACAGCCATGAATGTGAGACCCGCGAGCGTGAGTTTGCGTTCACCAAAGATCGGTTGAAGTTTGCCAAATAAAAATCCTTGAATAAAGACGGCGCAAAGACCCACGTAAAGATAGAAGAAACTATTTTGTGTGGGAGTCCAGTGAAAGCGGAAGTTGGAGTACAACGGGAAATTCGATTGCAACCCGGCGAAGGCCAGATTTAATAAAAACATGGCGATCAGGAATTTTTTGATATTGTCCTGTTTGAAGAGACTTGTGAATTGCCTTCCAAAGTGTGCCACATTAAAAACAGGTTTGATCTCGCGCTTTTCAAGTGGAAGTGATTCGGGCAAAACAAAATATCCAAAGATGACATTACTCAACGCAATCGCCGAAGCTGTAAAAGCCGGGACGTATAACCCATAGCGGCTGAGTAATCCGCCCAATGCGGGGCCGGCCATTAATCCCAGCCCAAATGCGGCGCCGACCATGCCCATGCCGCGCGCGCGATTCTCGGAGGTGGTCACATCTGCGATGTAGGCATACGCCGTGGTGAGGTTGCCGCCTGTCAGGCCGTCGATCAATACAGCCAGAAAAATCAGCGGAAGTGAATCAGCCAGCCCAAGCATGAGATACCCAAACGATGTGCCGAGCAGGCAGATCAGCAAAACGGGTCTGCGCCCAAAGCGGTCAGAGAGTGCGCCGAGAACGGGACCTGCAAACAATTGCGCAGATGCATACAACGAGCTTAACGCGCCCGCAATCATCGCGCCGCCATTTTGGGCCTGCACGAAAAATGGAAGCAAGGGCAGCATGATGCCGTAGCCAAGCATGTCCACGAAGATGGTGATGAAGATGAAGATCAGGGAGGAATTCAAGTGACTATTAAACCAGAAATAAACAGAGATGAACAGAGATAAATAAAAAATCTTTGTTCATCTCTGTTCATCCTAGTGAATTAAAATCGTTCCAACCGCAGCAGACTGAGATCAAACGCGGTGCTCTGTCCATTGACTAACTCTGCCACCACCTGACCTGTGCCCGGGCCAAGCGAAAGCCCCAGCATAGAATGACCTGTGGCAAGAATCAAATTGCTATGCTTCGGCGAACGTCCAATAATCGGCACGCCATCGGGCGTTGTCGGGCGCAATCCCGCCCAAGTCTCTTTGATTTCCAATTTTTCATCCAAGCGCAAATATTCACGAGCGGAATTTTCGATGCGTTGAATCCAAATGGGATTCGGTTTCATGCTGTAATTGCCCACTTCGAGCCGACCTGTGAAGCGCAAGGTATTACCCATCGGCGAAACAGCGACTCTGCGTTCGCCAAGAATCAACGCGTGACTCGGCATTTGTTTATTTGCAGACATGGTCATGCTGTATCCGCGCGCAGGTTGGATGGGAATGTTTAATTTCAAATCTTTTGCGACAGATGGACTCAGTGCGCCGGCTGCGAGGATGACCTGCTCCGCTTCAAACGCCCCCGCGCCTGTTCTTACAACTTTGACTTTTCCCTCCGCTGATTCAAATCCTGTAACGGGTGTATGCTCCAACATCTCCGCGCCCATCGCGCGAACTCGGTCACTTAATAATTTGAGAAACACAGCAGGGTTGAGATGTGCATCTCCCGTGAAATGCACGCCGCCGATGACATCATCCAATGCGGCAGGCTCAACCTCATGGATTTTATTTTTATCGTACATGCTGACGGGGATTCCATGCTTTTGCATGAACTGGCCTTCGTGCTGACCATCGCGCAGAGCTTTTTCAGTTTTATATAAAAAGAGCAAGCCCTTTTCCTGATACGAGCAATCGAAATTTTCTTCAGCAATCATCTGCGCAAAATTCTTCGCGCTTAATTGACCGAGTTGATTCAATGGATTAATACTGCGCTGAACATTGGCATCATTACACGCAAGCACAAACTTCAACAGCCATGAAAGATAATTTGGGTCGAGGCTGACCTGCATCCCAAACGGACTATGTGCAGGGTCGAGCATCCACTTGAGGGCAGAGGTCACCACACCGGGCGCGGCCAGCGGAATAATATGACTCGGCACGATATGCCCCGCGTTGCCCGATCCGCTGCCTTTGCCGATTTCTTTGGCGTCAACGAGGGTAACTTTGCGCCCAGATTTCAAAAGGTAATATGCGCAGCTTAAGCCTACGGGTCCGCCGCCGATGATG
>Ga0105047_10002215_pt1 | contig 34751 bp, 33 predicted proteins | sample MAT04_FD_78384 | JGI IMG/M metagenome (GOLD analysis project Ga0105047, IMG submission 78384) | Freshwater microbial communities from Lake Fryxell liftoff mats and glacier meltwater in Antarctica - MAT-04 (megahit assembly) | ecosystem: Environmental > Aquatic > Freshwater > Ice > Liftoff... | reverse complement strand
CAAGGGCGAGTTTTAAGCTCGAAGTTCACGTTAAAAAATATCAAACTGGAGACAGACATTGACCTCATCACGTACAACAACAACCCGGCTTCGCCCGCTGGCGGTGGCTTTGATTCTTGGTGGCAGCCTTTCGAGCGCTTTTGCGACCAATGGCTACTTTTCTCATGGCTACGGCATGAAAGCTAAAGGCATGGGTGGTGCTTCGGTCGCCATGACGGATAACGCTTTTGCGGGTGCCAATAACCCAGCTGTGGCGGTATGGGCGGGAAATCGAGTCGAGTTAGGTGTGGATGTTTTTATGCCTAAGCGCGGTATGGAGCGCACGGGCGGTGCGGCACTGTCTGCCGTTGCCGTAGATAGTGATAGCAATGTTTTTTATGTGCCAGAGTTTGGCTACAACCGTGCGTTAACTGACCAGTTGGGCGTTGGTATTGCTGTCTATGGCAATGGCGGCATGAACACCGATTACGCGGGTGGACAAGTCAACTGTGGCGGCGGTGCTGCAAACGTACTGTGCGGGTCGGGTCGCCTCGGTATGGATTTGCAGCAGTTGATCATTGCACCGACCGTGGCTTACAAGGTCAACGACAAGCATTCATTCGGCATCTCGCCCTTGCTGGTCAAGCAAATATTCAAGGCGGACGGCCTGCAGGGTTTTAGCGGAATGTCCAGTGATTCGACGCGCCTGACCAATAACGGAACCGATTCCAGCAGCGGCTTTGGTGTGCGCTTGGGTTACCTGGGCAAGTTGAGTGATAAATTCAGTGTGGGCGCTTCCTATTCGCCAAAAATTACGATGTCCAAGTTCTCGCAATATGCGGGCTTGTTCGCCGGACAGGGTTCCTTTGATATTCCTGAAAATTACGCCTTGGGACTGGCCTTTCAGGTGGCCCCTGATGTAACGATTGCAGCTGACTACCAGCGCATCATGTATAGCGGAATTCCCTCGGTGACAAATCCCAGCAGCAATGCGACCCTGGGTATTCCGCTAGGTTCTGCAAATGGCCCAGGCTTTGGTTGGACGGATATTAATGTGGTGAAACTGGGCGTGCAATGGAAGGCGACGCAGAATCTGACCATGCGTGCGGGTGTCAATGTGAGTGAGAACCCTGTCAAGAGCAGCGATGTGACCTTCAACATCATCGCGCCTGGTGTAACCACAACGCACTACACCGTGGGTGGAACTTATGCACTGTCTGACAAGACCGAGCTGACTTTCTCGTACATGTATGCGCCCTCGAATTCCGTTTCTGGGACTTCGCTGTACACAAAACTAGGTATGGATGCTGGCAATGAAACCATCAAGATGTCCCAGCAAGCGCTTGGCATCCAGTTCGGCTGGAAGTTCTAATGCGGCATGACAGGGAAGGTGCGCTTGTAATTCGGTAAATGAATCGTTAAGCTAATTTATATGAAACATACCCTCATCTTCTCCTGTCTGGTCTTGGGCCTTGGTTCAGCAATGGCTGAGGTACCTTCTATTTTTGTGGGTGCCGACCTGAAGCTGGGAAGCAAACTCATTGCAGAAAACAAGTGTTCGGCTTGTCACCAGCAGAAGGTCGGCGGCGACGGTTCAGCCATTTACCGGCCGGCTGGGCGAGTCAATACGCCAGGCATATTGCGGGGCATGGTGGAGCAATGCAACACCGAGTTGAACTTGGGTTTGTTTCCTGAAGAAGTAACTGCGGTGAGTGCGGTTTTAAACCGTGATCACTATCGGTTCAAGTGATGTGAGGCCATTTATGTCCGGGCGTAATCAATTTGTCAGTTTCTTTTGTTAAAAATATATCAGTGTATTTGCATATATTGCTTAAACGTTGAGTCGGTGGAAGCCCAACTAGTGAAGGAGAACATGTGAAGCAAGAAGTTATGGGTTCAGGCCGCATCATCAAGGCGCCTGAGAATTTTTTGAGCCGCGAAGGCATCAAGACGGTATTTGCCGAAGCGAAAAGTGGGCGGCGTGATTTTCTGCGCAACGCCTTTGCAGCGGCTGCGGCGGGAGTCGCCGCCCCCATTGCGATGGCGCAGGGCAACCCGGTTCCTACCGAGGGTGGTGACCCGAATATCCTGAATCTGCCGGAGCACGCGACCGGTCTGGGGCAGGGCGTTTCTTCCGAAGGAAGTTACGGCAAACCGTCCAAGTTTGAAGCCAATGTGCAGCGCCGCCAGAGCCCGGGGTTGACACAGACAACGCAGGCATCCGTCTCGTTTGCGCCCTTGCAGTCGCTGTTTGGAATCGTGACGCCCAGCGGCTTGCATTTCGAGCGCCACCACCAGGGCTGGTGGGACATTGATCCGTCCAAGCACCGCTTCATGATCAACGGCATGGTGAAGACGCCCAAGGTGTTCACCATGGACGAGATCATGCGTTTGCCGTCCATTTCGCGCTTCCACTTTATCGAGTGCGGAGCCAACACGGCGGCTGAATGGGGCAATGTGGCAGTGCCAACCGCCCAGTACACACACGGTATGGTTTCCTGCAGTGAGTTCACGGGCGTGCCGCTGATCACCTTGCTGGAACTGGCGGGTGCTGACCTCACCAACGGTAAGTTTGTGCTGGCCGAGGGGGGTGATGGCTCGTCCATGACACGCACTATTCCGATGAGCTTGATCAAGTCGGGCGAAGTCTTCGTGGCGTATGGCCAGAACGGCGAGATGTTGCGCCCCGAAAACGGATATCCGCTGCGTCTGATCGTACCGGGAGTGCAAGGTGTGAGTTGGGTCAAGTACCTGCGTCGCATTGAAGTGGGTGACAAGCCTTATGCGACCAAGGACGAGGCCGTTCATTACATTGATCTGCAGCCCAGCGGATTGCAGCGGCAGTACACCAACATTCAGGAATGCAAAAGCGTGGTGACGACTCCATCGGGTGGCCAAGTATTGCTTGACAAGGGTTTCTACAACATCACGGGCTTGGCGTGGTCGGGCCGGGGCAAGGTCAAGAAGGTGGATGTGTCGGTGGATGGTGGCCGCAACTGGCGCCAGGCACGCCTGGAAACACCCGTGCTTTCCAAGGCGCTCACCCGCTTCAATGTTGACTGGATTTGGGATGGTAAGCCAGCCATTATCCAGAGCCGTGCGTCTGACGAAACCGGCTATGTGCAGCCTACGTACAAGCAACTGCGTGCTGTGCGCGGCACGCGCTCCATCTATCACAACAACGCCATTCAATCGTGGCTGGTTCAGGAAAATGGCGAGGTGAAAAATGTTCAGCTTTCGTAATGCAGCAGTCGCAGCAGCGGTGATGGCTGTGGCCGGCTTTGCGCTAGCGCAGACCGGTGCCCAATACCCTGGCGTTGGCCGAGCGGCGACCCCCAAGGAAGTGGCTGCATGGGATATCGACGTGCGTCCAGACTTCAAGGGCTTGCCCGCGGGTTCGGGTTCGGTCTCCAAGGGGCAGGACGTTTGGGAGACCAAGTGCTCTCACTGCCACGGTGTATTTGGAGACTCCGGCGAGGTGTTTAGCCCCTTAGTGGGCGGCACTACCGCCGAGGATGTGAAGACCGGGCATGTGGCCAAGCTCAAGGACTCGACGGTTGGCCGTACCACGTTCATGAAGGTAGCTACGCTCTCCACCATCTGGGATTACATCAACCGCGCCATGCCGTGGACGCAGCCCAAGTCATTGACGACGGAAGAAGTCTATGCTGTGACTGCCTTTTTGTTGAATCTCAGTGGTGTTGTGCCTGACAACTTCACGTTGTCCGACAAAAATATTGCCGAGGTGCAAGCCCGCATGCCCAACCGCAATGGCATGACAACCGAGCACGCCATGTGGCCGGGCAATGAGTTCAAGGGTACCAAGGCGCCAGATGTCAAGAACATCGCGTGCATGAAAAATTGTGCAACTGAGCCGACTGTTGCGTCTTTTCTGCCAGACTTTGCGCGCAATGCCCATGGCAATTTGGCTGAGCAGAACCGCCCTATTGGCGCGCAGCATGGTGTTGACACCACCAAACCTGAAGGCAAGGCTCCGACTCCTGGTGCTGCCGCAACCGCAGCCGTGGTGGTGGCTCAAGCAGCTGCACCGGTGAAGGTGGCAGATGCTCCTAAAGCCAGCATGACAGCACCAACAGGCGGCGCTGATGCGAAAGCGGCGTTGGCATTGCTGCAGAAAAATAATTGTGTCGCATGCCACGGGGTTGACAAGAAGATCGTAGGTCCCAGTTTTGCGGATATCGCCAAGAAGCATGCCGGCAAAACAGACTATCTTGCGACCAAGATCAAGGCAGGTGGCGCAGGCGTATGGGGACCCATCCCGATGCCAGCCCAAACGCTGCCTGATGCCGATGCCAAGGCCATCGCAGTCTGGCTTGCTGCTGGTGCTGCCAGGTAAGCATCAGGGAAATCACCGTCACGACATTTTTATTACCCGATTACTATTTGTTTAACCAGGAGAAACTACATGCAATCACGCAGACAAGCACTCAAGAAAACCGCTGTTGTGGCTGGCCTTTTGGCCACCACGAGCCTGTTCCCACAGTTCGCTTTCGCCGCTTTCAACAAGGACGCTTTTGACGCCAAATCCGTTGCGGATGCACTCAAGGCACTGGGTGCCGGCGCCCCGACCGAAAGCAAGGACGTCTCAATCACCGCTCCTGACATTGCCGAGAATGGCTCTGTGGTGCCGGTCGCCGTTGCGACTACTTTGACGGGTGTGAAAAGCATGCTCATCATGGTTGAAAAGAACCCTGCGACCTTGACGGCCATGTTCCACATGACTGACAGCGTGGACGCCGCATTTTCTGCACGCGTCAAGATGGGCCAGTCTTCCGATGTGTATGCCATTGCAATCATGAACGATGGCAAGGTTTTGTTCGCCAAGAAGGAAGTCAAAGTGACCCTCGGTGGCTGCGGCGGTTAATTGCGCAGTAACCAACCAACTTTTTATTTTTGATTTAGGAGCTAAAAATGGCAGATCCAATGCGCATTCGCGCCCAGGCAACTGGCGATAAAACAACCGTCCGCGTTCTAATGGCGCATGAGATGGAGGGCGGTCAGCGCAAAGACGCGGCCGGCAAGATTGTTCCCGCGTGGTTCATCCAGGAAGTCACGGCCACCCATAACGGTAAGACCGTTTTGACTGCTGAATGGGGCCCGGCTGTGTCCAAGAATCCGTTCCTGCAATTCGTGGTCAAAGGTGCCAAGGCGGGTGACAAAATCGGCGTCAATTGGAAAGACAACCGGGGTGACACCCGCAGCGACGAAGCGACTGTGTCCTGATTTGGTTTGATTTGATGTATTGCCCAGGGGAAGTTTTACTTCTCCTGTCTACCTTGTAAAAATTAAAAAACAGATTGGACAAGAGGATGACAAAAACACTTTCGCTGATTGCTCTTGCGTGCTTGGCGAGTACCGGAGCCATGGCCCAAAAATCGGCGGTGCAGTCGATTGAGGAATACCGAGCCATGCTGCAGGATGGAAATCCGTCCGACTTGTTTGAAGCCAAGGGCGAAGGTCTTTGGTCGCAGAAGCGCGGTCCCAAGAATGTGTCACTTCAGCAGTGTGATCTGGGTAAGGGCCCCGGCGTTGTCAAGGGCGTTTTTGTTGAGTTGCCCCGGTATTTTGCAGATACCAATCGGGTCCAGGACCTGGAATCGCGCCTGTTGACCTGCATGGAAACCTTGCAGGGTTTCAATGCCACTGACATTGCCAAAACTCCATTTGGTAAGGGCGAACAAATCAACATGACGGCGCTGGCTACCTGGATTGCCGCTGAATCCAGGGATATGCGCTTCAACTTGTCCCAAAACCACGTTCAGGAAAAGACGTTCTATGAAGTGGGCAAGCGGTTGTTTTTCCAACGTGCCGGGCCACATGATTTCTCCTGTGCATCGTGCCACGGACAAGACAATACCCGTATCCGTCTTCAGGACTTGCCCAACCTCACCAAAAATCCTGGTGATGGCGTTGGCTTTGCCGCCTGGCCGGCCTACCGCGTTTCCAATGGGCAGATGTGGGGCATGCAACAGCGTCTGAACGACTGCTACCGGCAACAACGCTTTCCGTACCCGGGCTTCGGCAGCGACGCCACGATTGCACTCGGGGTATATCTCGGGGTTAACAGCCAGGGTTCAGCGTCAGTTGCACCAGCTATCAAACGCTAAAAAGGCAGAGAAAAATCATGAAGAAAAATCACAAGATTTTGTTGTCTGCGTTAGCTGCTGCTGCCGTGGTCGCAGGATGTGCCACGGTTCCCGGTTCAGCCGATCTGGATCAACTGACGACCCAAATCGTCAAGGCATCCTTTCAGGATCAAGGCATCGTTAAAGCCGCTGTTCTCGATACGGACGAGACCAATCGTGCCTGCAGTGCAGCCGATGTTTCCGGTCAGCCTTTGGATGACGCTTCAGCCAAAGCTATTGAGGCAAGTAACCTCAAATCCGTGAAATGGCCATCCAATGGCAAGTTTTTGGGCGACTGGAAAGAAGGCGAGAAGATTGCCCAAAGCGGCCGTGGCCTGACATGGTCAGACGATGCCAAAACACCCAACGGCGGCAATTGCTACAACTGCCACCAGATCGACAAGAAAGAAATTTCTTTCGGCACCATTGGCCCCAGCCTGTACAACTATGGCAAGTTGCGCGGGGTTGCAGACCCGGCCAGTCCTGATGCAAAGCCCATCGTGGAGTACACGTGGGGCAAGGTGTGGAACAGCAAGGCCTACAACGCCTGTTCCAACATGCCGCGCGCGGGGCATACGGGCATCCTGACCGAATCTCAGGTGGCGGATGTTCTGGCGTTGCTGCTGGATCCCAAATCCCCGGTCAACCAATAGATTTTTCCGTACCCGACGCCTGCTCGGATATTTTTGTTTCTGTTAATTTTGTGATTGCGTATTTATGAATTTAACCAAGCGCGAGTTCTTTCAGGTGTTGGGCGCAGGCACCATGGCGGGTATGGGATTGGGCACCTATGCCGAAGCAGATGCGGCTACGGCGTCCAACGGTTTGTATGACATTCCCAAGTTTGGCAATGTGTCCTTTTTGCACATGACGGACTGTCACGCCCAGCTCAAACCGATTTATTTCCGGGAGCCCAGCATCAATATTGGTCTGGGAACCATGAAGGGCAACTTGCCGCATCTGGTTGGCGAGCATCTGCTCAAGGTGTCCAACATTCGACCCGGGACGGCAGAGGCCCATGCGCTGACCTGCCTTGACTACGAGAAGGCCGCCAAACGCTACGGCAAAGTGGGTGGTTTCGCGCACTTGGCCACACTGGTCAAGCGTATGAAAGCCAGCCGGCCCGGCGCGCTGTTGCTGGATGGCGGCGACACATGGCAGGGATCCGGTACCGCTTTGTGGACTAACGGCCAGGACATGGTGGACGCGTGCAAACTGCTGACCGTGGATGTGATGACAGGGCATTGGGAGTTCACGCTGGGTATGGAGCGTGTGAAAGAAATCATTGAAAAGGACTTCGCTGGAAAAGTCGATTTTGTTGCTCAAAACATCAAGACGGCCGACTTTGGTGACGCGGTTTTCAAGCCTTATGTCATTCGCGAAATCAATGGTGTCCCTTGCGCCATCATCGGGCAGGCGTTCCCCTATACGCCCATTGCAAACCCGCGTTACATGGTTGCTGACTGGTCCTTTGGCATCCAGGACGACAACATGCAGAAGATGGTGGACGAGGCGCGTGCCAAGGGCGCGCAAGTGGTGGTTGTGCTAAGCCACAACGGCATGGATGTGGACCTGAAAATGGCCAGCCGTGTCATTGGCATTGACGCCATCATGGGCGGCCACACACACGATGGCATGCCGGTTGCCTCGCTGGTTTCCAACAAGGGTGGCAAGACCATCGTGACCAATGCGGGCTCCAATAGCAAGTTTCTCGGTGTGCTGGACTTCAATGTGCAGAACAAGCGGGTCATGGACTTCCGTTACAAGCTACTGCCTGTGTTTGCCAACATGTTGCCAGCCGATCACGACATGGACGCACTCATTACCAAAATTCGCGCGCCGTATGAAGCCAAGTTGGCGGAAAAATTGGCCGTTACGGAGGGTACGCTGTACCGTCGCGGCAACTTCAATGGCACCGGTGACCAGTTGCTGGTCGACGCGTTGATGGACGTGCAGGGCGCAGAAATCGCGTTCTCGCCTGGCTTCCGCTGGGGTACTACCTTGTTGCCGGGCCAGGCTATCACGCGCGAATGGCTGATGGACATGACGGCCACGACCTATTCATATGCGACGGTTACCGAGATGACGGGCGAAACCATCAAGACCGTGCTGGAAGACGTCTGCGATAACCTGTTCAACCCCGATCCTTACTACCAGCAGGGTGGCGATATGGTGCGTGTGGGTGGCTTGCAGTACAGTTGTGATCCAACCGCTGCCATGGGCAAGCGCATTGATGACATGCGCCTTGGCGGGAAACCCATTGAGGCCGGCAAAAAATACAAGGTTGCAGGTTGGGCCCCCGTGGCTGAAGAGGCAAAAACCCAGGGGAACAAGATGGTTTGGGACGTCGTGGAAACCTGGCTTAAATCCAAGGGTGGCAAAGTATCGGCGCGCAAACTCAACGCACCCAAGTTGTCAGGCGTAAAGCCGAACCCGGGTTACATTGAGGGTTGATTTGCAGTGATGGAATCACAGCAATCCGTCGAATAGCACCACGTCAACAGCGTCGCCCTGGGCGACGCTGCCTTGTTCGTGGTGCAACACGACAATGCAGTTGGCCTCTGACATCGAGCTCAGAATTCCGGAGCCCTGAGATCCAGTGATTCGTACGGTTTGCTTGCCATTGGGGTCGGTCGACAGGATTCCCCTCTGGTATTCGGTGCGACCGGGTTTTTTCCGGATGGACGATTCAGATACCACGCGCGTCAGTGGCAGTGGTGCACTGGTTGACCCCATCAGGTGCAATAGCGCATCCCGAGCAAAGAAATAGAAGGTAATGGCCACCGCCACCGGATTGCCTGGCAGTCCGAACAGGTATGCGGAGTTGCCTTGGGATGTAATTCTCCCAAAGGCCATGGGTCTGCCGGGTCGCATGCCGATCTTCCAGAACATCACGTCCCCCAGCTTGGCCATGACCTGCTTCGTGTAGTCGGCCGCGCCGACCGAGACGCCGCCGGATGTAATCACTGCGTCGGCATTTTCACAAGCCGATCTCAGTGCATTCTCCAGTGACTGCGGATCGTCTTTGACAATGCCCATGTCGATTGGCTCACAGCCCAAGCGGGTCAACATGCCAAAGATGGTGTACCGATTGGAGTCATACACGCAGCCTGTGTCCAGCGGTTCACCCAAAGAACGCAGCTCATCGCCCGTTGAAAAGAAGGCGACACGTAATCGCTTGTGTACGGCAACCTCGGCGATACCCAGCGAAGCAATCAAACCCAAGTCGGCCGGACGCAGGACTTTTCCCTGGTGCAGCGCCGCTTTACCTGCCTGGAGGTCCTCGCCCAGTAGCCTGCGGTTATCTCCGGTCTTGACTACTCCGCTTGGGACCGTCACTTGAACGTCTGTCGCATCCCGCGTAAGTTCTTGCGGCACAACCGTGTCGCAGGCGGTGGGCATGACCGCCCCGGTCATGATGCGCACGCACTGACCTGGCCTTACTGTTTCAGTAAAACTGCGTCCTGCGTAGGCGGTACCGATGATGTGTAACGTGACGTCCGCATTACCCTGGACATCGCTGCCGCGCAGTGCATAACCATCCATGGCGGAGTTGTCATGCGAAGGCACACTGATGGGGGATACGATATCCGCCGCCAAAACCCTGTCCAGGGCGTTGCGGATGGAAACGACTTCTGCCGCATGGTTGGGCGTGACAAATTCGCGAATGATGCGTTGGGCTTGCGAAACCGGAAGGGCGTTGGAGTCGTAGCCTGGGAGTTCGTTAGCGATGTCTGAAAGGGTAGGGGCGCTCATGGTTCAATTTCAATGGGTATCGAGTTTTTTCAACTCCTCCAGTGTATTGATGTTTTGAAATGCCGCTTCGTCGGAAAAATGGACCTCAGCCACTTTGAGCGATGCAAACCACGCGTCAACCTTGCGCCCGCCTTTTTGAAGAAACTCAGTGAGGTGCGGCAGCACTGAAACACTCACCAGGCAAAATACCGGGTGGATCTGCCTCGTTTTTTTGTCACCGGTGACCGCCACAGCAAGATCAGCGCCTGCGTCCAATAGCCCACGAGTCAGGCGTTCAACCAAATCAGCGGGCAAAAACGGCGAATCACAGGGCGCTGTCACCAGATAAGGACTGGCGCAATGCATCAAGCCGGTTTGCAGGCCCGCCAGCGGGCCGGCAAAGTCCGGCATCGCATCGGGCCAGACTGGCCAGCCCAAAACCGCATAGGTTGCCTGATTCTGGTTTGCATTGATGAGCAGACTTCGAACTTGCGGCGCCATTCGCTCCACCACATGCGAAACCATCGGTGCACCACGAAAGGGTTGCAGACCTTTGTCTACGGTACCCATGCGGGAGCCCCTGCCTCCGGCGAGTATGAGCCCTGTAATTTCCATAGGGCGTCTAATGCCCGCCCAGGTAGGCGGCCTTCACGGCGGGGTCGTTTTTCAGTTTGTCTGCCGGACCATGCACTGCAATGCGTCCATTTTCCAGAACATAACCGTAGTCCGCCACATTGAGCGCTGCGGCAGCGAATTGCTCTACCAGCAGCATGGTGACACCCTCTTTGCGCCAGCGGGCGATGATGCGGAAGACTTCTTCCACCAGGATGGGAGCGAGGCCCATGGAAGGTTCGTCCAGCAAGACCACCTCCGGGTTCATCATCATGGCACGGGCCATGGCCAGCATCTGCTGTTCTCCACCCGACAAGGTGCCGGCCAGTTGAAGGCGCCGCTCTTTCAAGCGGGGGAAATATTCCATCGCCTTTTCGAGGTCGGCGTTGATGTCACCTTTGGGGCGGGATCCTGTGAAGCGGGGGAACGCACCCAGCAAAAGGTTGTCATTGACGGTCATGGTCGCAAAGACGCGCCGGCCCTCAGGCGAGTGCGCAAGTCCCAATTTGGCAATGTCGTATGACTCGCGTCCGGCGATTTCATTAGTACCCAGGGTAATGGAGCCCGTACTGGGCGCAATCATGCCGGATATGGCGCGCATGGTGGTCGTCTTGCCTGCGCCGTTACTGCCAATCAGTGTGACAACACGGCCTTTAGGCACTTCAAGGTTGATTCCACGCAGCACTTCGATCTTGCCGTAGCCTGCATGGAGGTTTGAAATCTTTAGCATCGTTTATTCCTGTATGTCGCTCAGGCTGCAGCAGCGGGTTCAACTTCGCCACCAAGGTAAGCCTCAATGACCTTCGGATCTGACTTCACCACGGAGGGCACACCCTCAGCGATCTTTTGACCAAAGTCCAGCACAGTGACTTGATCGCAGATCGACATCACAACATCCATGTGGTGCTCGATCAATATGACCGTTATGCCTTCGCCACGGATTTTCTGAATGATGGTTACCAGTTCCTTGATATCGGGAGCGGTCAGACCGGCTGCGGGCTCGTCCAGCAGCAGAAGCTGCGGGTTCAGTGCCAGGGCTCGGGCAATTTCCAGCAGTCGCTGTTTGCCGTAGGGCAGGTTACGGGCTTCCTCTCCGGCCAGGTCACTCAAGCCCACCAGACGCAGCAGCGCGTGGGCGCGCGCGGTACTCTTGTCGCGTTCACGCCCGTACTTGCCGGACTGGAAGGCCACGTCCAGCAGATTGCTGTCAAACGTATGGTGCAAACCCACCAGGACGTTCTGCAGTGCAGTCATCTCGCCAAAGAGCTGCACATTCTGGAAAGTGCGGGCGATTCCGGACAAAGCAATATCGGAGGACGTGCGACCCACGACCGAGCGGTCCTCGAAAGCAATGGTGCCAGCCGTAGGAACGTAAATGCCTGTCAGCACGTTCATCATGGTGCTCTTGCCGGAACCGTTGGGTCCGATCAGGCCATGGATGGTGCCACGCTTGACACGCAAGTCCACGTTGTTGATCGCCTTCAGACCGCCAAATTGCATCAGAACATTTGAGGCAATCAAAATGTCATCCGACTTGCCGCCATGCGGGTGCTGCAGGGCCTTCTCGTCTGATGCAATGGAGCGTGTGGCTTCCGCATCGGTACGTGCATGGCCATGCAGATTCAGTGCATTTCGCACAAAACCGACAATGCCGTCCTGCAGGAAGTACACGACAAACAGGGTGATCAATCCAAATATCGACAAACGCCAATCCGCCATGGTGGTCAGTACAAACGAAATCCCCGCCAAGCCGACACCTGAGGCCACCGGAATCGCGACCTTTTTCACGGTCGATTTACCGCGGGCAATCAGGTAAACACTGCCAGCGACGATAAACGCAGCAAATATGACCGACACGATCCGGAACAGCTCAATGTCGTCCAGCAGTTTTGGAAGCATTACGATAATGGCTGCTCCCAAGATGGCCCCGGTGCGCGTTTTGCGACCGCCCATGATGATGGCCAGCAGGAAGAACACGGTCATCTCGAAGTTATAGGTGTTGGGCGAGATGTACTGTTCGGAAAAGGCATACAACGATCCCGCCAAACCAGCCAGCCCCGCGCTGATCACGAACGCATAAACCTTGTAGCGATAGACCGAAACGCCCATGCAATCTGACGCAACCGGGCTTCCCCGCAGCGCCTCGAAGGCTCGGCCGAGCTGGGAGCGCAGTACGCGATGCACAAAGATCAACGAGACAATCAACATCACACATACCAGCCAGTAGAACTCGTGTTCATCCAGCTTGTGGCCAAAAATGCTGGGCTTGTCGACCTTGATGCCCAAGGGGCCTTCCGTCAGAAATGTCATCTCATTGATGAGAATCTGGATGATCGTGCCAAACGCCAAAGTGACCATGGCGAGGTAAGGTCCGGTGACCCGCAAAGCGGGCAGGGCCAGCAACGCGCCGAAGACGGCCGTAACCGCAATCGATGCCGGCAGCACAACCCAAAGGGGTGCAGCAAGCTTTAGCACCAGAACACCGGCCGTGTATGCGCCAATGCCAAACAGACCCGCGTGACCCAGTGACACCTGGCCGGTGTAGCCCACCACAATATCCAGTCCAAACAACAGGATCGCGAAGATCATGATGGTCTCGACCAGATGGATGTAATACGGGTTACCCGAAACCACGGGGAATACTGCGAGCAGCAGGATCCCGATGGCCGCAAAAAATAGTTGTGAACGCTTCATAATTAAACTTTCTTGATGGCGTTCTTACCAAACAGCCCAGCTGGTTTCCATGCCAGCACAATGAGAAGCAGCACCAGGCCGGGAACATCCTTATAGCCGGTGGAAAGGTAAAAACCAGTGGTGGTTTCCGCGACTCCCAAAATGATGCCGCCGACAATAATGCCCATGCCGCTGGTCAATCCGCCAATAATGGCGACCGCAAAAGCCTTCAATCCCAGCACCGAACCCATGGTTGCGCCGGTCAGCGTCAGGGGTGCAATCAAGATACCAGCCACCGCAGCGGTGATGGACGAAAGCGCGTACGAGAAAGTGATGACCAGTGCGGTGTTGATGCCCATCAGTTTGGCTGCATCGCGATCATTGAAGGTGGCCACAACGGCTTTTCCATAGATCGATTTGCGGTTGAAAATTTCAACAATGGCCATCATCAGCAGGGCCCCACATACAACCAAAATTTCCATTGGAAGAATGTTGGCGCCCAAAAAGTGCATGGGGGACTCAGGAAGCGGAGACGGGAACTTCAGGTCGTCGCGGCCCCAGACGTTCTCGGCCACATTCTTGAAAATAATGCCCAGAGCGATGGTGGACATGATCCATCCAAATTCGCTTTTAATCTTGATGGCGGGACGCACACCGACGCGTTCTACCAAGGCCCCTTGCGCAGCACCGAAAATGCAAACCAGTGGAATCATGAGCCAATAATTGACTCCCCAACCCACTAGCGACAAACCCACCAGTGCGCCGAGCATCAGTGCATCGCCTTGCCCAAAATTCAGGGTGTCAGAAGTGGCAAACGTCAGCTGGTAGCCGAAAGCGATCACCGCGTAAATCATGCCCAGTGCGATGCCACTGAACACCAGTTGTGTAAATATTTGCATACAGTCCTTTATGCGCTAACGGCACCTTCACGCAAAGTGCGGTGCACCAAACAAGACGCCACACGGACCGACGTCCATGTGGCGTTTTTAAAACCGAGAGGCTTATTTTTTTACCGGCGCTGCCACAGGCTTGGCGCTGGTGTCCTTCAAGCGGACTTCCGACGCTTTTTTCTGGTCATCGGGATAGGCATAAACCACGCGCTGTCCCTTGACTTCCCCAAACACGGGGATGTTGGCCGTAATGGCTTCGTGATCAGTCTTGGTGAACGGCTTGTTGTAAGTGGTCACAACGCCTTCTACGGGAGTCTTCAGATCTTCAAGTGCTGCTTTAACCTTAGGCCCCTCCGTGCTGCCGGCCTGCTTCATCGCTGCTGTGAGCAGATAGATGGAGTCATAACCTTGTGCCGCAGAAACTGGCGAGTCAATGCGTGCATTTTTTGGGCTGAAGGTCTTCAGGTAGTTAATAATGAAAGCTTGACGTTTGGGTGTCGTTGGCTCCTGAACGAAGGTCTGGGGCATACGCGCACCTTCACCGCCCGGGCCTGCGTTGTCAATGAAGTTGGCCATGGACAGGGTCCAGCTACCAATCATGGGAACTTTCCAGCCCAGCTTGGTCATTCCATTGGCGATTTGCGCGAGTTCAGGGCCAATTGCGTAAGTCAAAATAACTTCGGCACCGGCTTCCTTTGCCTTCAGGAGTTGCGCAGTCATATCCACATCCTTGATGTTGAATTTTTCAACTGCAACGGCTTTTACGTTCTTTGCCGCCAATGCCTTTTCGAGGTCGTCACGACCCAGTTGGCCGTAGTTGGTTGAATCGGACAAGATCGCCACTTTCTTGTAGCCGCGACGCAACACAGCTTCCTCGACGATCATCTTTGCCTGAATACTGTCAGCCGCTGCATTGCGGAAGATATAGTTTTCAGGCTGATCATCAAACTGGCGCGTGATGATGGTGGCTGTAGCCACGTTGTTCATCACCGGAATTTTGGCATCCTGGTAGAAGCGCGTTGCGGCCAGTGCGACACCACTGTTGATGAAGCCTACCGTGGCGGCGACTTTTTCTTTGTTGATCATTTCCTGTGCAATCTGCACACCGCGCTCATTTTTAGCTTCGTCGTCGCGTTCGACCAAGAGAAGCTGGCGACCCAGCACGCCGCCGGATTTGTTGATTTCGTCTGTAGCCATTCGAACGCCATCACGCATGCTGACGCCCATCGATGAAGAGCCTCCGGTGAAGGGTCCAGATACGCCAATTTTGATGGGGTCTGCCGCGATCGCACCCAATGTGGTCCATACGAGTGCTACGGCTGTCAACTTTGATTTCAAATTCATCTCAATGTCTCCTGTTGTAAATATTACTGATTACTTATAAACGACAAAATTAATGTAGATCATGCCTTTCGCGTTGTCATTGGGGTGAACCCTTTTTAAAAGACTTTTTCCTGTCAAATCCCTGACTGGTCACCGCTTCAGTTCCGTAACCCGTAATTGCGGCCAGATTGCCGCCGCCGCGGATTGCTACGGCGCAGTACTTGAATTCAGGAATTTTTCCGAACGGGTCCAGTGCAGCGTTGGTCATCAGGTTGGCCGCCGCTTCATAGTAGGCAAACGGAATGAATACCGCGCCGCGGGGCGTTCCGTCGTCCCGGCGTACGCGAATGGCTACTTCACCTCTGCGTGACTGCACCGTGATCACGTCACCCGTTTCCAAGCCCAGCACTGCCAGGTCATCACCGCAAAGCGATGCAGTGGCCATGGGTTCGATGCTGTCGAGCACCGTCGCGCGTCTTGTCATGCTGCCGGTGTGCCAGTGTTCAAGCTGTCGGCCCGTAATCAAGACAAAGGGGAACTCGGCGTCAGGCCGTTCGTTGGCCGGAATGATGTCTGCGGGAACCAGGTGCACACGTCCGTCGTCGGTGGCAAAGTGCTCCATGAATACCGTGGGTTCACCAGGATCGTCGGCACTCAGGCATGGGTAGGTGACACTCGATTCGCGCTCGAGGCGTTCCCAGGTGATGCCTGAAATAGCCGCATGCATGGCCTGTCGCATTTCTTCATACACGGCCGCCACGCCGTGGTGGTCGCCTTCGTAATTCCAGTTCAGCCCCAGGCCAGCAGCCAGTTGCTGGACGATCCAGAGGTCGGCCCTTGCATCGCCCGGTGGTGTGATGGCCTGCTTGCCAAGCTGAACCATGCGGTCTGTATTGCTGACGGTGCCCGTTTTCTCTGGCCACGCGGTAGCCGGAAAAACCACGTCGGCAAGCCAGGCGGTTTCGGTCATGAAGATGTCCTGCACGACCAAATGCTCCAGGCTGGCCAGTGCATGGCGCGCATGATTCAGATCGGGGTCACTCATCGCGGGGTTCTCGCCCATGATGTACATGCCACGCACTTTATGCGGATCGGTGTCGGGCGCTAGCGCCTTGTGCATGATCTCCACCACGGTGTAACCGGGCTGATCATCCAACTTCATTCCCCAGAAGTTCTCGAACCAGTCATGGGCCACCTTGTTGGTCACGCGCTGGTAGTTGGGATACATCATCGGAATCAGGCCCGCATCGCTTGCGCCCTGTACGTTGTTTTGGCCGCGCAGCGGGTGCAGACCAGAACCGGGTTTTCCAATCTGCCCTGCCACGGTTGCCAGTGCGATCAGGCAGCGGGCATTGTCGGTGCCATGCACGTGCTGGCTCACACCCATGCCCCACAAGATCATCGCGCCTTTTGCCTTGGCATAAGCCCGTGCCACTTCGCGCAGAGTTTTTGCTGGAATTCCGCAGATGGGTTCCATGGCCTCTGGGCTGTAAGCCTTGACATTTTCACGCAATGCTTCGAAGTTGCTGGCGCGGCGGCTGATGAAGTCCAGGTCGGTCAGACCTTCTTGAATGATGGTGTGAATCAACGCGTTGAGCATGGCCACATCGGTATCGGCCTTGAATTGCAGAGTGCGCCAAGCGTGCCTGCCAATGTCGGTCACGCGCGGATCAGCCAGAACGATTTTCGCGCCATTTTTGGCTGCGTTTTTCATCCAGGTCGCGGCCACTGGATGATTGGACGTGGGGTTGGAACCGATGACAAAAATCAGGTCTGAATGCGCGACGTCATTGACCTGGTTGCTCACCGCACCAGAGCCTACGCCTTCCAGTAGCGCCGCTACGCTGGATGCATGGCACAGGCGTGTGCAGTGGTCCACGTTATTGGAGCCAAAACCCGTTCGCACCAGTTTTTGAAATAGATACGCTTCCTCGTTGCTGCCCTTGGCAGAGCCAAAGCCGGCCAATGATTTTTTCCCCTGGGTGTCACGCAAATAATTGAATTTGCCGGACGCCAGTTCCAGGGCCTCTTCCCACGTGGCTTCCCGGAAAACCGCGGACCAATCGGCGGAGTCGCGATTGAGATGTTCCAGTGCTTGCGGGTCCTTGGCGACACCGGCTTTGCGGATCAACGGCATGGTCAGGCGCTGGGGACTGTGGGCATAGTCAAAGCCAAAGCGTCCTTTGACGCACAGGCGGTTGTGGTTGGCTGGTCCATCACGTCCATCCACGCTGACAATGACGTTGTCCTTGACGTTGTAGGTCAACAGGCAGCCGACGCCGCAGAACGGGCAAACCGAATCGACCTTCTTGTCCACAAGCTGTGAGCCGATCTGTGTTTTTGGCATGAGTGCCCCTGTTGGGCAGGCTTGCACACATTCTCCGCAGGCCACACAGGTGCTGTCACCCATCGGGTCTTGCAGGTCGAAGACGATTGCACTGTGCGATCCGCGCATGGCGTAGCCAATGACGTCGTTCACCTGTTCTTCGCGGCACGCCCGCACGCAGCGGTTGCACTGAATGCAGGCGTCGAGATTCACCGCCATGGCAGGGTGGGAGAAATCTGCTTTGGGTTGTTCACGGCGCAGCGCCTTGAGTTCGGGGCGCACCCGGACGTCCATGCGGGACGCCCATTCGCTCAGCTCGCCATGCTGCAGCGATTCGTCAGCCTCATTCCACTTGTAGCCGGTATCCGGCATGTCGGAAAGCAGCATCTCAAGAACCATCTTTTGGCTCTTGACGGCGCGCTCGCTGGTGGCCTGCACCTCCATGCCCGCTGTGACGTTGCGACAGCAGCTGGGTGCGAGGGTTCGCTCACCTTTGATCTCGACCACGCAGGCGCGGCAATTGCCATCCGCCCGATAACCGTCTTTGTAGCAAAGGTGAGGGAGATCAACGCCGTGGCGCTGCGCTGCCTTGAAGATGGTTTCTCCGTCGAACGCCGCAATGGCATTGCCATCGAGTGTGAAATGAATGATTTGTGGCGTCACTTCCACCTGTTTTGTCGGGGCGTTCATGCGTTCCCTCCAATTTCCTGTGGAAAGTATTTCTGAACGCAGCGCACCGGGTTGGGAGCCGCTTGCCCCAGCCCGCAGATGGACGCATCCGTCATGACCTGGTTGAGATCTTCCAGTGTCGCGTTGTCCCACTTTCCGGACTGCATCAATTTCGCGGCCTTCGCCGTACCTACCCGGCACGGCGTGCATTGGCCGCAGCTTTCATGCTCGAAGAAGCGCATCATGTTCAATGCAGCATCCCGTGCCCGATCGTTCTGCCCCAGAACGATCACCGCAGCAGACCCAATAAAACTTCCATGCGGCTGCAAGGTGTCGAAGTCCAGCGGAACGTCCTTGAGGCTGGCCGGCAGAATGCCACCCGAAGCGCCGCCTGGGAGGTAAGCGTAGAGGGTGTGGCCATCCAGCATGCCGCCGCAATACTCGTCAATCAACTCCTGCACGCTGATGCCTGCAGGCGCCAACTTCACGCCCGGGTGTTTGACGCGACCGCTCACGCTGAAACTGCGCAGTCCTTTGCGGCCATTGCGACCAAAGCCGCTGAACCACTGCGGGCCTTTTTCGATAATGTCGCGCACCCAGTACAGGGTCTCAAAATTGTGCTCTAGGGTGGGGCGACCAAACAGGCCCACTTGGGCAATGTAAGGCGGGCGCATGCGGGGTTCTCCACGCTTGCCCTCAATGCTTTCGATCATGGCGGACTCTTCGCCGCAAATATAGGCACCGGCACCCCGTCGCAATTCAATATGCGGCAAAGGGCAGGGTGGATTCGCTTGAAGCTTTGCAAGCTCCGTTTCCAGAATCGCACGGCAGCCATGGTATTCGTCACGCAGATAGATGTAGCAGGCGTCAATGCCCACCACGCGTGCGGCTACCAGCAGCCCTTCCAGAAAGCGATGCGGATCGCGCTCCAGATAGGTGCGGTCCTTGAAAGTGCCCGGCTCGCCTTCGTCAATGTTCACAGCCATCAGGCGCGGGGCCGGTTGATCGCGCACGATGCGCCACTTGCGGCCAGCCGGGAACCCGGCGCCGCCCAAACCGCGCAGGCCGGAGTCTTCCATAGCCTGAATGGTGGGCTCGGTGCTGGCGTTATCTGTGTGCACGGATGCGGCCAGTGCATAGCCGCCATTGGCCCGGTAGGCGTCATAGCCGACATACGCAGGTGCCACATGGTGCAGGTACTCAAGCGGGGAAATACTTTTTTCCGAAAAGTCGGATGCTATGAAATCAGTAGCGGCCTGCGCAGCAGGGTGGAGGGCTGCAGCCTGATTTATCAGTGAAACGATGGCCTCTGCCGTCGCAAAAGGTACCGGGTGCTGGTGCACCATTGCTGCAGGTGCCTGCTCACAGCGGCCAATGCAGGGTGCCGAAATCACCCGGACGTCTGCGTTACCCAGCAGGGCGGGCAAGCGGGCAAGCAAGTGTTTCGCACCAGCCATCTCACATGACAACCCATCGCACACCCGCACCGTCAGGCCAGGGGCCTTGCCGTCGTTGTTTCCATCAGCCCGCACTACCTCAAAGTGGTGGTAGAAAGTGGCCACTTCATACACCTCGGCCATGGGAATATTCATCTCTTTGGCCAGCGCGACCAAGTGGCGGTCGTGCAGGCAGCGGTAAGCATCATTGAGCTTGTGCAGGTGCTCGATCAGCAGGTCACGCCGATGCGGTGCCAAGCCGACCAATGCGCGCACCTGCTGCAGGGATGCGTCATCCGCCTGTCGGCCTTTCAGCCGGCTTTTCTTGCGAATGCGATCGCGCATTTCATCCACCGTTGCAATGGCTACGGCTTTTATGTCGCTGGGAGGTGCAGAAAGTGTCATGTGGTCATCCTGCGGGCGCACCCAAAATGGTACGACCCGCAGTCTTTGGTAGGTGAAGGGTCAGTTGAAAAACTTGGCAACGCTTTGCAAGGTGCGGTACACGCCCCACGCTAACGGAAGGCCGACTGCCAGCCACGCGGCTGCAACCCATACCGAGCTCACGGAGTCAGCACCACCCGCACCGCTTCTTTGCAGAGTTGCAGCAGATGCTTTCTCATGAGCCAATCGTTTCTCTTCCGCCAGCTCGGAGTCGGTCATGAACCATTTGTCGGCCAATGGGCGCACCATCAGGTTGCAGATCAAACCGACGACCAGCATGCCCGTCAGGATGTACATGGTCTGGTTATAGACCTGCTCACGTGGAATTCCAAGGCCCAGCTGGTACTCACGCATGTAGTTCACCACCACGGGGCCAAGAACCCCGGCTGTGGCCCAGGCGGTGAGCAGTCGGCCGTGGATGGCGCCCACCATTTGGGTACCAAACAAGTCTGCGAGGTAGGCGGGCACCGTTGCGAAACCACCGCCGTACATGCTCAGGATGATGCAGAACGCGCCCACAAACAGCACGATGCTGCCCGCCGCCGCACTGCCTGGCACGCTGAAGTACAGCACGCCGCCGAGCACGAAAAACACCACATAGGTCATCTTGCGACCGAGTTTGTCTGACAGACTGGCCCAGAAGAAGCGACCACCGATGTTAAACAGACTCAGGAGCGCAGTGAAGCCCGCAGCTACTGACGCAATGGCCGCCAGCTGGATCTTGTCAAGCTCACCAAATTTTTGGGACACACCAATCAGGGATCCACCAAAGACTTCCTGGAGCATGGGCGAGGCCATGCCGATCACGCCAATACCGGCACTCACGTTCATGCACAGCACCATCCAGATCAGCCAGAACTGGGGAATGCCCCAGACCTTTTTGACGTGAACGTGGCGTTGGGTAATCATCGCGTTGTTCACTTGGGTCGCAGGGGGCGTCCAGCCGGCTGGCTTCCAACCGGTTTCAGGGACGCGGTAGGTCAGGGCGCCAGCCATCATGAACACAAAATACACGATAGCCATCACCACGAAGGTTTGCATCACGCCCACGCTGGTTGGGGTTGCAAAGTACTTCATCAGGTCAGCGGCCAGCGGTGAGCCAATCATGGCGCCACCGCCGAAGCCCATGATCGCCATGCCGGTTGCCATGCCACGACGGTCCGGGAACCATTTGATCAGTGTCGATACGGGCGAGATGTAGCCCAAACCCAGCCCTATACCACCGATGACGCCGGAGCCCAGAATCATCAGCCAGAACTGGTGCAGGTAGACCCCCAAGGCGGACAGAAGCATGCCACCACACCAGCACAGTGCAGAGACGACGCCGGCCTTGCGGGGGCCAACGCGCTCCAGCCAGCCACCCCAGATGGCTGCGGATGAGCCAAGCAACACAAAGAACAGGGTGTACATCCATCCCAGGGTGGAAATCTGCCAGTCACAGGTGGTCGTGAACAGTTGCCCGAAAAATCCGACTTCGGGTCCGCACTTGATGGCTTCCTTGATGCCCAGGGCTTTGGACAGCGGAAGCCAGAAGACGGAAAAACCATAGGCCATACCGATACAGAGGTGGATGGCCAGTGCCGCGGGCGGTACCAGCCATCGGTTGAAGCCTGGACCGGCAATGATCCGCTCCTTGTCCAGAAATCCAGCGTTTGAATCTGACATTGTTGTCTCCTTAATTATTAGATGTCTGCCATGAACCTTGTCCAACGGCGTCGCAGTATCCTGTTGATTGGATGGGTGTGTCCAATTGAATCGAAACATAGATCAATTCAAAAATTAAATGCGGCATTGCAGCAATTTGGGTGCTTGAATGGGCGTGTCTGTTGCTCATTTTGGGTAATAAATCAGGGTGTTTTAAAATTGCCCACGGCCGATTCAAGTGGCGTCGCCTGATCGCGCATTTTCATGGCCGTTGCAGCCGACTGCTCCACCAAGGCTACGTTTTGCTGGGTCATTTGATCAATTTGCCCCACGCTGCGATTCACGCTTTCAATACCTGCGCGTTGTTCGTTGCTGGACAGCGCGATGCTGTCGATGAAACCAACGACTTCCTGCACCGATTGTGTGATCTGTGCCATCGCCAAACTGGCTGTTTACACTAAGTTACTGTCAGCATTGGCGGTGTGAACGGACGCGTCGATAAGGACGCCACAAGACCATTGAGCTGGTTGGCCCTGCCCGCGTTTTGGCTCACCTCGACGGTCAATTCATGCATGGCTGAAGCAGCCGCGTTGACCTCGCCTGTTTGCTGCTCGGTGCGGGTGGCAAGAACCATATTCCCGTCGGCGATCTCCCGTGTTCCATCCGTCACCATGGAGGCAGCCTGGCGGACATTTCCCACCAGACCCGTCAAGCCCGCGCTGATGTCGTTGATGGCAAGCAGTATCTGGCCGACAAACAGGATGCCAACAACGTGGCCGGACCGGTCCAGCACCCTGTTTCCGCTGCGCAATGTCGGCGTGTTGCTGCCTTCAATGTCCACGCGCTGTGCCAAATCGATTGAAAACGGCTGGACAGCCAGTATCTGGTGCAAACGGCAGCCCGTCTAATTGCGTGAAGAAATTGGATGATTCAAAAAATAAATGTGGCAGCGCAGCAGGGCGACAGCTTGTCAGGCGGAAAGTAGTCCACTGTGGGCGGCGGCATGGCGCAACCAGGCGCCGTCTTGCGCCAGGGCCAACGCCGCTTCAAGTGCCCGGGATGGACGCACCGATGCATGGGACATGAACCCAATGGGCGTACGTACATCGGGACCGGTCAAAGGCAAAGCCTCCAGCTCCCGATAGCCCCGCACCGCACCCACCAGCGCACCGGGCATGACACTGCAGACGCTGCCCGCCACCACGCTAAGGGCCATGGTCAAAATAGAGTTGGTCTCTATCGCCGGCTTGATGGGCGTGCCTGCCATGGTGAATGCGGCATCCACAATGGCTCGGTTGTGCATGTCAGGGGTCAGCAGGCACAAGGGCAAATGGGCGGCTTCCTCCCAACGCACTTTGGGACCGATTTGAAGGCAATCGGGATGCGGTTTGGCGGCGCGACGCAGCAGGAAATAGTGTTCGGTGTACTGGGGCCAAGCTACCAGCCGCGCATCATGCAGCCCCATCCGCTCGGTGTAGCCCAACGCGAGGTCAAGCGAAAGATCTTCGAGACCCTTTTCCAGAGCAGCAGAACTCAGTGACAGCACTGTGGGCAATATGCCTGGATGGCGTGTCTGCAACATGGCGGCGAAACGCGCCACGATAGGCATTGCAGTTGGAACCGCGCCGATGCGAACACCGCCGCGTGGCAAATGGGTTTCGCTGTGCAGTTCTTGTTGCAAGAGCGCTTCTTCATGCAGCATGACCTGCGCGGTAACCAGCACCCGCTCGCCCTCGGGTGTCAGCCCGGCAAAAGTCCGGTCCCGCTTGACGATCACTACGTTGAATTCACTCTCCAGCGCCCGCAACGCATTGGAGAGTGCGGGTTGTGTGATGTGGCAGGCCTTGGCTGCGCGACCGAAATGGCGGTGCTCATTGAGCGCCACCAAATAGCGCAGCGACGACAACAGATTCATATCAGGGGTTCACCATCACCAGTTTGCCCATCACGCCGCGCGAGCCCATATGGGCGAAGGCGGCCTTGAGTTCTGCCATCGGCATAGTCCGATCAATCACGGGCTTGATCTTGCCTTGGCCGTACCACTGCGCCAGCTCCATCATCGTGGTCGCATTGGCTTTGGGTTCGCGCTTGGCAAAGTCGCCCCAGAACACGCCGACGATGGATGCACCCTTGAGCAGCGCCAGATTGAAAGGCAGCGCCGGGATGGGGCCTGATGCAAAACCCACCACCAGATAACGGCCGCGCCAGGCAATTGAGCGGAACGCGGGCTCGGCGAAGTCGCCACCCACCGGGTCATAAATGACGTCCGGGCCTTTGCCATCGGTGAGCGCCTTGACCGCCTCGCGGAGATTTTCGGTGGTGTAGTTGATGGTGGCATCCGCGCCGATTGATTTGCACAGATCGCACTTTTCCTGCGTGGAAGCGGCCGCAATCACCCGCGCACCCATGGCTTTGGCGATCTGAATGGCGGATGTGCCCACCCCGCCGGCCGCACCGAGCACCAGCACGGTCTCTCCCGCGTTGAGCTGGGCCCGGTCTACCAACGCATGGTGGGACGTGGCGTAAATCATGATGAAGGCTGCCGCGTCGACCATCGGAAATCCGGGCGGAAGCGGCATGCACAGCGCCGCCGGTGCCAGCGTGTGGGTGCCAAAGCCGCCGGTGCCGCTGAGGCAGGCGACAGCTTGGCCCACCGTGAGATGGGTAACGCCTTCGCCGACCGCCTGCACCACGCCTGCGTATTCTGATCCCGGAACAAAAGGCAGCGCAGGCTTCATCTGATACTTGTTTTGCACAATCAGCAGGTCGGGGAAGTTCAGACTGGCGGCTTTGATTTCAATCAGCACTTCGCCCGCTTTCGGCTGGGGTGTCGGTAGTTCTTTCCAGTTCAGGGCGTCAACGCCGGTGGGGGTTTCACAAAGCCAGGCATGCATGGGAGTCTCCAAAAAATGTAGGCAAATCATAGGGCCATGCGCCCGTGCAATTTGTCTCTGGCGTGACCAACCCTTCGGACGTGTGCGCTTGTTGAGCCCCCTACAATGACCGGCTACCCGCAGAGACTATGAAAATCCTTATATCCAACGACGATGGTTACCAGGCGCCCGGCATTGTGGCGCTTTATGAAGCGCTTAAAGATGTGGCCGACGTGGAGGTGGTTGCTCCAGAGCAGAACAACAGCGCGAAATCCAACGCGTTGACATTGCATTCACCTTTGTATGTCACCCGCGCAAGCAACGGTTTTCGCTATGTCAATGGAACACCGGCTGATTGCGTGCACATTGCGTTGACGGGCTTGCTGGACTACCGGCCTGACCTTGTGGTGTCCGGCATCAACAACGGCGCCAATATGGGCGACGACACCATCTACTCCGGTACCGTGGGCGCTGCCATGGAGGGCTTCTTGTTCGGGATTCCAGCCATAGCGTTCTCTCAGGTCGACCGGGACTGGCATCACCTGGACTCCGCCGCCCGCAAGGTGCGCGATCTGGTTCAAGCCATGGCGCAACAGCAACTGATTACACCCACGCCTTGGCTTCTGAATGTCAATATTCCCAACTTGCCGTATGACGAGATTGGCAGCTTGAAGCTGTGTCGTCTGGGTAAACGCCACTCTGCGGAAAAGGTGATCCAGCAGCAAAGCCCAAGGGGCGAAACCATGTACTGGATTGGCGCAGCCGGCCCGGTCAAGGACGATGCCGACGGCACCGATTTCCACGCTACGGCGCAGGGCCACATCGCCATGACGCCGCTCAAGGTCGACCTGACGGACCACGACTACCTGGGGTATTGGGCGCAAACCGCATCGCGTCTGTCGGCCAACGCGCAGACCCCCAAGCCATGAAACAGCGCCCCTCCTTTCCAGCGCGGCTGGATTCGGCGCCCCTCAAACCCCGTCTGGCTTCCCATAGCGCTCCGGCGGCGCCGCACGGTGTCGGCATGGACTCCAGCGCCGTGCGCCTGCGCATGGTGCAAAAGCTTGCCGCCCAGGGCGTAAGCGATTCCCAGGTGCTGTCAGCCATGGGTGCCATCGAGCGCCACCGTTTTGTGGACAGCGCGTTGGTGAACCAGGCCTATGAAGACACCAGTCTGCCGATTGGGTTGGGGCAAACCATTTCCAAACCCGGTGTGGTCTCCCGCATGGCGGAGTTGCTGCGCAATGGGCAGCCAGGCAAGCTGGGCCGCATTCTGGAAATTGGCACCGGCTGCGGCTACCAGGCCGCCGTATTGAGCCTGTTGGCCACCGAGGTCTACAGCATTGAGCGCCTGCGCGGGCTGCATGAGAAATCGCGTGAAAACCTGCGCCATCTGCGCTTGCCCAATTTGCATTTGCTGTTTGGCGATGGCATGGCGGGGTACGCCAAGGGCGCGCCGTATGCGGCCATCATCTCTGCGGCGGGCGGGGAAGCCGTTCCGCAGGCCTGGGTGGATCAGCTGGCGATGGGCGGCCGTCTGGTGGCGCCCGTTGTGACGGCTGGAGCACAAGGCGGTGCACAAGCGCTGATGGTGCTGGACAAGACCCCGCAGGGCGTTCGACAGACCCTCCTGGAGGCCGTGCACTTTGTCCCTTTAAAATCAGGTGTTGCTTGAAGGAAGTGCTTATGTTTGGTTTGATGCGTCGTGGTCTGTTGCTGACGGGTGTCGCGGTAGGTGTTTTGTTGTCTGGGTGCGGTTCCACCGTGCTCAACCGCGCCCCTGTGGAGGACCGCGGCTCGGTATCGGGTAAGGCCGCCATGGATGCGCGTACCGCGGCAGTCAAGCAGCTGCCCGGGTTTGAGAATGCGGGTAAACCGGGTTATTACACCGTCAAGCCGGGCGATACCATGATCCGTATCGGCCTCGAAACCGGCCAGACCCACAAGGACATTACCCGCTGGAACAGCATCGATAACCCCAACAAGATTGAAGTGGGTCAGGTGTTGCGGGTGGTGCCACCGGTAGCTAGTGAAACGACTGCTGCTGCTTCCACCGCGTCTGTTGCAGTCGCCAAGCCGGTGAGCACAAGCTCCGTTACCTCGACACCGATTGCAGCCGGCACGGCCAAACCGGCTTCGGCTCCTGTGGCTGCAGCGTCAGCCCCTACCCCAGCTCCAGCTCCAGCGGCTGCCAATGCGACTGCTACTGCGTCTGCAAGTGGTGATGACGAGATTAACTGGATCTGGCCGGGCAATGGGCCAGTGCTGGCCGGTTTTGATGAAGCCAAAAACAAGGGCCTGGATATTGGCGGCTCTGCCGGTGATCCGGTGGTCGCCGCGGCCGAGGGGCGTGTGGTGTATGCCGGTGCCGGCCTGCGAGGCTATGGCAATTTGATCATCCTCAAACACAACAGCACTTACCTGACTGCGTATGCCCACAACCAGACCCTGCTGGTAAAGGAAGACCAATCGGTCAAAAAAGGGCAAAAGATTGCCGAGATGGGCAACAGCGATGCGGACCGCGTGAAGCTGCACTTTGAGGTGCGCAGGCAAGGCAAGCCCGTCGATCCATCCAAGTACCTGCCTGCAAAATAGAGGCCACATGGCAAGAAAACCCCGACCGACTGGTTTTGACAGCACCGCTGCCAACCAGCGGTCTGCAGGGGATTTTCTGGAGCAAAAACGGGCCCTAGCCCCCGAAGACATTGCGCAAACAGCTATTGATTTCATAGCAGTTCAGGTGGTGGATGATCTCGTGCCGGAGATCCCCTGGATCGACTCTTCCGTCGATTCCTCCGTGGATTCGCTGTCCCTGTACCTGCGCGGCGTGCGGCGTACCGAGCTGTTTACCCCCGAGCAGGAATTCGAGGCGGCCACCCTGGCCAGGGCGGGAGATTTTGCTGCCCGACAAAGCATGATCGAGCACAACCTGCGTCTGGTCGTGAGTATTGCCAAAGGCTATATGGGGCGCGGCGTGCCCATTGCCGACCTGATCGAAGAGGGCAACCTGGGCCTGATGCACGCGATCGACAAATTCGAGCCCGAACGGGGGTTCCGTTTTTCGACTTACGCCACTTGGTGGATCCGCCAATCGGTCGACCGCGCGCTGATGTACCAGGGCCGTGCCGTGCGCCTGCCGGTGAACGTGGTGCGGGAGTTGCAGCAGGTGCTGAGAGCCCGTCGGGCGCTGGAAAATGATGCTGCCCTGACCGCCCAGCGTCCAGAAGGCATCCGGGTGGAGGACATCGCTGCACTGGTGGGGCGCGATGCCAGTCATGTGGCCGATTTGCTGTCCATGGCCGAGGCGCCGCGGTCGCTGGACGCCTCCCTGGACCGCAGCGACAACGAGCAGACCATGGGTGACACGCTGGTGGATGAACTGGCGCTGGACCCCGAAGACATCCTGCAGGCCCACGAGGTGGATCTGCTGCTGGAGGAGTGGATCACCACGCTGTCAGCGCGGGAGCGGGAGGTGCTGGAAGGGCGTTTTGGCCTGCACGACCGCGATCCCGAGACCCTGGACGTGATCAGTGCGCGCCTCGGCTTGACGCGCGAGCGGGTTCGCCAGGTTCAAAATGAAGCGCTGTTCAAGCTCAAACGCTATCTCACACGGCGCGGCATTACGCGTCAATCGCTGATGTAGCGGCCTTGGGCAGCTGCCGGCCCCTGTGTACCTGAGACAATTCAGGCATGACAGAAACAAATTTGACTGAAAAGCCGCTGCCCGAGGGTTGGCTGGTTGTGAAATCTCTCGACCTGGAGGCGCAGGGCGTGGCCCATAAACCGGACGGCAAGGTGGTTTTTATTGATGGTGCGTTGCCCTTTGAGGTGGTGAGCGCCCGGATTCACCGCTCCAAAGCCAGCTTTGAGAAAGGCACGCTGACCGAGATCCACCGCGAATCCTCGCAGCGCGTGCGTCCCGAGTGTCCCCATTTTGGTTTGCACGAAGGCGCCTGTGGTGGCTGCAAGATGCAGCACCTGCACATTGGCGCCCAGGTGGCCGTCAAGCAGCGGGTGATGGAAGACAACCTTTGGCACATCGGCAAAGTCAAGCCCGATAACATTTTGCGGGCCATTGAGGGCCCCGCCTGGGGCTACCGCTACCGTGCGCGCCTGTCGGTGCGCAATGTGCGCAAAAAAGGCGCCGTGCTGGTGGGTTTTCACGAGCGCAAAAGCCGCTATGTGGCCGATATGAAGGAGTGCCGGGTTCTGGCCCCCCACGTCAGCGCCATGCTGGTCCCGCTGCGCGGCTTGATTGCCTCGCTGGAGGCCGTCGACGGGTGTGCGCAAATCGAGCTGGCGATTGGCGATATGGAGGGAGCCCCCGGTGCTGGTGATGTCACCGCCCTGGTGCTGCGCCATCTGGTGCCCTTGAGTGATGCGGATCTGGATCAATTGCGCCAGTTTGCGGCGGCCCATCCGGGTGTGCAGTGGTGGCTGCAGCCGAAAGGGCTGGACACCGTGCACCAACTCGACGAGTTGCCGGGTCATGAGACGGCACAACTGTCCTACGCGCTGCCCGCCTATGGCATCACCATGCCGTTTCGCCCGACCGACTTTACGCAGGTCAACCCCTATATCAACCGGGTGCTGGTATCGCGGGCCTTGGGCTTGCTGGCAGTGGGCAAGGACGAGCGGGTGATCGACTGGTTCTGCGGCCTGGGCAATTTCACGCTGCCTCTTGCCACCCTGGCGCGCGAAGTGCTGGGTGTGGAGGGTGCTGAGGAGTTGGTCGCCCGTTCACGCGAAAATTTAAAGCTGAATCAGGCGGTAGCCCTCGCCAACCGTGCGCTGGCAGCTACAACATTTGTAGCGCGTAACCTGTTTGAAATGACGCCGGAAATGCTGGTTGGCGACGGTGCAGCCCAAAAATGGCTGGTCGACCCCCCCCGCGAGGGCGCCTATTCTCTGGTGCAGGCCTTGGCCGCGTTGCGCCAGCGTCGGCTGGACGGGGTTGCCACCGAGGCCGAGATGGCCTGGTCACCACCCCAACGCATTGTGTACGTCAGTTGCAACCCGGCTACGCTGGCGCGCGATGCGGGTGTGCTGGTGCAGCAGGGCGGCTATCGGTGCTCGGCAGCGGGCGTGGTCAATATGTTTCCGCACACCGCGCATGTGGAGAGCATGGCGGTATTTGACCTTGAAGTCTGAGGCAGACGGGCCTGCCATCCCGGTATCCCGAGATGCCGCTATTCGGCGGGCTTGTCGGTGGCCCTGGGTTTGGCGGGCGCTTTGGCAGATGTTTTGGCTTTGGGTTCCGCTCCGACCTTTTCTTTGGGTCCGTCCCCGGCAGGCTTGTCGCCTTTGGGCCCATCAATGACCTCTTCCGCGGGACCAGGGGCCTTCACGCCGGTGGGCGGGATGCCGTCAATCTTGTTCTCGCGCATGTATTGGTCCATCTCTTTCCAGCCGGCAAACACGGCTGCCTTGGATGCTTTCTCGTTAAGCAGATAGCAGTCTTCAATGCTGCGCACGCCGTAACGGCATGCGCTGCCAATGGCTTTGGCGTCGGCTTCCCGCTGGGCCACTTTGGGGTCGGCCAGCATGGCCGCGATGTCACACCCGCCCAGTAGCAGGGTCATCGTCAGGAGGATCAGGCGTGAAATCATGGATCGTGCGGAATATCTAGGTTCTGTATCGGCAAATTCTGCCGGGAGTTGAGTCCATGGTGCGATAAAGACCGGGTTTGCAGGCAAAGAAAAAGGCCCCTCAGGGCCCCTTTCTCGGATCGCTGCATGCCGAGCCAGTTTAGTCGCGCTCGCCACCCATGATGCCCAGCAGTGCCAGCAGGCTCTGGAACACGTTGATGATGTCCAGGTACAAAGCCAGCGTGGCGCTGATGTAGTTGGTCTCGCCACCGTCAATGATCTGCTTGATGTCGTAGAGCATGTAGGCGCTGAAGATACCGATGGCCGCCATCGAGATCGCCATCATGCCCGCGGTGGAGCCGACAAATGCGTTGATGATGCCGCCAACCACCAGCACCATGGCACCTACGAACAGCCACTTGCCCATACCGGACAGGTCCCGTTTGATGACCGTAGCCAGGCTGGCCATCACCAGAAACACACCGGCTGTGCCGCCAAAGGCGGTCATCACCAAGTCAGGGCCGTTCTTGAAACCCAGCACCATGCCAATCATGCGCGACAGCATCAGGCCCATGAAAAAGGTGAAACCCAGCAGCACGGGCACGCCGGCCGCGGAATTTTTGGTCTTTTCGATGGCGTAGATAAAGCCAAACGCACCACCCAGAAACACGACCATGCCCAGAATGCCGTTCAGGGACTGCGTAATGCCGGTGGCCACGCCAACCCAGGCACCCAGCACGGTAGGCACGAGGCTCAGGGCGAGAAGCCAGTAAGTATTGCGCAGCACTTTGTTGCGCTGCTCGGTAGAAATGCCATAGCCCAGGCTCTGGCCCATGGTGGTTACGCGATCAGTCATAGTCTTAACTCCTTTTAGGTCTGCTTGACGCAGGTGCGACCATTTTAGGGTTTATCAAGCCCCGGTTGCGGCGCATCGCCCGGATTGGCCCGATTTTTAGCAGGGATGTTGTGCAAACCCGGTCACGAAAGGGCGTCCGTCAGCCGGTATGCTTGGGGTTTTACCAAGACAGAGACTGCACTATGAAAATCAAATCCGTCCTCGAATTTTCGGACATCAAGGCCATTGCAGCCGCGGCTGAAGCCGAAGCGCTGAAGAACAACTGGGCCGTCAGCATTGCCATTGTGGACGACGGCGGCAACATGCTTTGGTTTCAGCGCCTGGAGGGTGCAGCGCCCATTTCTGCCCATATCGCCCCCGGCAAGGCCCGCACATCGGCCATGGGTCGGCGCGAGAGCAAGGTGTATGAAGACATGATCAACGGCGGTCGTGCATCGTTCCTGAGCGCGCCGAATCTGGAGGGGATGCTCGAAGGTGGCGTGCCCATCATGAAGGACGGCCAATGCCTGGGCGCAGTGGGTGTGAGCGGCGTGAAATCCAGCGAAGATGCGCAGATTGCCAAGGCGGGCATTGCCGCCATCGGCCTGTAATACGCGCTTCAGAGCCTGAATTGCTCTGTTATTGATAGCTGCTTGCGCAATATCTGCGGGGGCTGCAGGCCTTTTTGACGTTTATTTCGTCAAAATGAGCTTGCCGGCTCGGGTCGTCTGCAAACGGTAGCGTTGGCCGTTGTGCTCAATTTCAACAGTCTGGCCTGAGCCCAGCAGATCCGCTGAATGCAACACGGTGGGGCGCACGCCCCCTGTGTCGGTCGTGCTGTTTTCGTTGGCGCATTCAGGTAGGTCGGTAGTTCCGGGCGAGCCATTGCTGACATCCTCAGTTTTTGGGTTCAGTGATGAACCCGATTTTTCGCAAACCGGCCTGTTGGGCGGCTGCCATCGCTTGGGCTACAAACTCATAGCGAACAGCCTTGTCACCCCGAATATGCAAATCGGGTTGCGGGTTTTTGCCGGCCTCCACCCGCAGCAAAGCCGGAAGCCCGCCCTCCGGCACGCGTTTCTGGTTCCAGAAATAGGCGCCCTGAGCGTCCACGCTGAGCTGGATGGTCTCTGGCTTGGCGTCAATCGGCTGGCTGGTCGCTTGGGGCAGTTCCACGTTGATGGCCTGTTTCATGACCGGCACGGTGATGATGAAGATGATTAGAAGCACCAGCATCACGTCCACCAGCGGCGTCATGTTGATTTGGTTCATCACCTCGGTGTCCGATTCGGCGGACGCGTCGTGCATTCCAAATGCCATGGTTTTCTCCTTCAGGCCTTCTTGATGGCGACGATTTTTCCGTCGGTACGGGTGTTCCCCACCCGGGCGCCGGTCAGGAAGTAGGCATGCAGGTCATGGGCAAAGCGGTTCAGGCGCGTCAGGATCGACTTGTTGCCCCGCACCAGGGCGTTGTAGCCCAGCACCGCAGGAATGGCGACGGCCAGACCCAACGCCGTCATGATGAGCGCTTCACCGATGGGGCCTGCCACCTTGTCGATGGTGGATTGTCCCGACACGCCAATCGCCATGAGTGCGTGGTAAATGCCCCAGACCGTGCCGAACAAGCCGACAAAGGGTGCCGTCGACCCAACCGACGCCAGTATGGCCAGACCCGACTGGAAGCGTGCAGTACTGTCGTCGATCGAGTTGCGCAGGGAGCGGCTGATCCAGTCGCTGATGTCCAGCGTGTCGTGCAGCTGCGCCTTGGAATCCTGGTGGTGCAGGCAGGCTTTGCGGCCAACCATGGCTAATTGAACGAAGGGGTTTTCGTCCTGTGACCCCAACTGATTCAGGCCGTCGGCGAAGTCTCCGCTGTGCCAGAACGCTTCCGTTCGCTTTCCTGAATCCTTGTATTTGAAGATGTCCAGCGCCTTGATGAGGATGACGATCCATGAGGCCAGCGACATCGCCAGCAGCAGCAGGGCGACTGACCGTGTCACCCAGTCGCCCTGGGTCCAGAGGCTGAAAAGTCCGAGTTGCGAATCCATAACTACTCCACTAAAAAAATTGGGTTGACTATTCGAAAACAAAACTGAATGGCACGTTGAACCACATGGCTTCCGGCACACCGGCCCGTTTGCCGGGTACGTAGCGCCAACGCAGCGCGGTAGCCAGCGCGGCCCGGTCCAGCCGGTCAAAGCCGCTGGACTGTTTGATTTCCGCTTTTTGTGCCGTGCCGTCGACGCCAATCAGCGTTCGCACCACCACCTTGCCTTGTTCGCCCAGTTGTTTGCTCAGGCGCGGGTAGGGCGGTTTGGGGTTGTTCAGGTAGTCGGCATCCGTGGAGGGCAGCTCCACTTTGGTTGCGGCGCTTGCCGTGCCTGTGGACGCAGGTGTCGAGATGCCCGCCGTGCTGATGGCCCCGGAGCTGACCGGTGCGTTGGTGGTTACGGCCGCTGCGGCAGGGGCTATGCTGGACGGTGCCGCAGCCGGGTCCGCCACGGCCAGCGGCGTGGGCGCAGCAACCGGCACGGGTGCCTTCACAGCGGCTGGCGTCACGGGCGCGGGCCTTGCCGGGGTTGGCGCTTTAGGCGGTGTCGCCGCGGGCATGGCAACCGGGGGGATTGGTGCCATGACTTCCACCAGAATCTCCGCGGGTATGACCCGCGCGGTCGCCCGGCGCAGAAGACCGGTTTGCAGTGCCCACAGTGCCCCCACATGCAGCAGCACCACGCCGATAACGATGGATGTATTGCGGTTCATGCGGGCAGGCGTGCGGGTGAAGGCTAAAGCGGGGTTCGGCATAGTGTAAGTTTGCGGCATCTGGCTTTTGGCATCAGGTGTCGGCCCACATGCGCAGCAGGTTGTGGTACACGCCGGTGAGTGCCGTGGTCTCGTCGGTTTCACCGTGGCGGGTTCGCAGGCTCAGCAGGTTCATGTCCAGCTCGTACAGCAGCCTGCGTTGCTCGGCACTGCGTACCATGCTCTCGATCCAGAAGAAGCACGCCTGGCGGTAACCGCGGGTGACCGGTTTGACCTGGTGCAGGCTGGTCCCGGGGTACAGCACCATGTGGCCTGCAGGCAGCTTGATGGCCTGGTCGCCATAGGTGTCGGCAATGCAGAGATCACCACCGTCGTAGGTGTCAGGGTCCGATAGAAAGAGGGTGCAGGACACGTCGGTTCGCACCCGCTGACCCGTGCCAGGCAGGTAGCGCACCGCACCGTCGATGTGGTTGCCATAGAAATTGCTGTCACCCCCGTATTGGTTGAGCCGCGGCGGGAATACCTGTTTCGGCAGGGCTGCGGAGAAGAAGAGAGGGTTGCGGTCCAGCGCCCGCAGCACCATGGCGCGAATCGATCTGGCGGCCTCGCAGTCGTGGTCCAGTTGCTCGTTGTTTTTCACCCGCCTGGCCTGTTCGCCTGCACCTTTGCGTCCGTCGCCCCACGGCGCGGTGGACAGCAAGCCCTGGGCATGGAGAACTTCGTCAGGGGTCAACAGGTTGGCAAAGGTCAGAAGCATGGTGGTGGTGGCAGTAGGGCTGAGTATGGGCGGACGGCATTTTTTTAGAATTCCACGT